>Ga0315901_10004061_pt1 | contig 18493 bp, 14 predicted proteins | sample LakEriMetagenome_10_FD_203761 | JGI IMG/M metagenome (GOLD analysis project Ga0315901, IMG submission 203761) | Freshwater fungal communities from buoy surface, Lake Erie, Ohio, United States - Buoy 2 MA116 | ecosystem: Environmental > Aquatic > Freshwater > Lake | place: USA: Lake Erie, Ohio...
GGATCGTAGCCCATGAAATCACCACGCCACAAGGTGCTATTCAAATTGACGAAGAATTTGGTGGAAGAATTTTTGATCCGAGTCGAATTCTTGCTATCAACGATCACGTCGCTCCTGCAAAAGATACGGCAACGGCCATCCAAGCAGATGTGCTGCGCAAATGGGCTCGCAAACATGGCATTAGGCATTTTGATATAGGTGAGAATGGTATTTGCCACGTAATCGCTCCTGAGCGCGGCTATGTTCAGCCAGGCATGACGCTTTGCTGCGGAGATTCTCATACCTGCACGAACGGTGCTTTTGCTTGCTTCGCTCTTGGAATCGGGACCACGGCAAATTCTGGTGCGATGCTCTCTCAATGTTTACTTCTAAAAAAACCGAAAGTTATGCGTATCAATGTTACAGGGAAGCGCAAACCCGATGTTTATGCTAAAGATATAATTCTTGCAATTATTAACAGGATCAGCTTTAAAGGCGGCACTGGATTTGTACTTGAATATACTGGCGAAGCTATTGAGGCTCTTGATATGGAAGAGCGCATGACTATTTGCAATATGGCTATTGAAGCAGGTGCTACAAGCGGCATGATAGCTGCTGACCATAAAACTTTTGAATACTTAAAAGACAAGGAACAATTATCAGGCGCAGATTTTGATAAACTCGTTGCCAAATGGAGTGAGTTTAAAGCTGATCCTGATGCTCAATATGACGAGGTTTTAGAGCTTGATATCAACAACTTAGATCCAATGGTTACTTGGGGTATTAATCCTGGCGAATGTATTCCTACTTATGGATCAATCCCTCAAGATGCTGACCAAAAAGCTCTTGATTACACAGGTTCTAAGCCCGGCGAGAAAGTCTCTGACTATGTTTTAGACCAAGCATTCATTGGAAGCTGCACAAATTCTAGAATCTCTGATCTGAGAATAGCAGCTGAAATCCTTAAAGGTCAAAAAGTAAAAATTCCTACTATCATCACCCCAGGCTCGCAATCCGTCAAAAGACAAGCTGAAGCTGAAGGTCTTCATGAAATTTTTCAAGATGCTGGTGCGCTTTGGACCCATTCTAGTTGCGGACCTTGCTTAGGAATGAGTATGGGCGTAGTAGCTCCGGGTAATAGATGTATAAGCTCTACTAATAGAAACTTTCCTGGGCGCATGGGTACTGGATCTGTGGCACACTTAGCAAGCCCCGCTACAGTAGCTGCTTCAGCGATCGCTGGTAAAATTGTAAGCGCCAGTGAAATCTCTCAAGTAAAAATCTAAAAAAGTTTTATGCAAAAAACTATTAGTAAAATCCCAAAGTCAGTCAAAAAGGTTATTTCCATACCTGGCGACAAATCCGTCTCTCATCGTTCAATAATTTTTGGAGCAATAGCAAAAGGACCCACTGAAGTAACTAACTTTTTGACTGGCGAAGATTGCATCTGCACCATGAAAGCCTTTCAAGCTCTTGGCGTGAGCATTAAAGAATCTAACGATAAAGTCCTCATAGAGGGACAGGGTTTTTCAGCCCTAAAACCACCTAACCATGAAATTTATTTAGGCAATTCTGGCACTGGAATGCGCTTACTAGCTGGACTATTTGCTGGGCTTAGCTTTAAAACTATTCTGACTGGAGACAAATCTCTGTCTGGAAGACCCATGAATAGAGTGATTCAGCCTTTAACCTTGATGGGCGCTTGCATAAATTCTCAAGATGGGGGCAAAGCTCCATTAGTTATCAACCCTCAGAATCAAGCCCCTAACCTACACGGTATAAACTACCGATCGCCAATAGCATCTGCTCAAGTAAAGTCTTCAATTTTGCTTGCCGGTTTAAATGCTGATGGCATTACAACTGTTAGTGAGCCTGAAAAATCTCGCGATCATACTGAGCGTATGCTTAAATACTTCGGGGCGGATCTACAGATCAACGGTCTTAGCGTGAGCCTTAACGGTCCAAATTCTAGAAATAATCTAATTGGTCAAAAAATAAATGTACCAAGCGACATTTCAAGTGCTGCTTTCTTTTTAGTAGCAGGAGCCATTCTTGAAGATGCTGAATTAAAATTATCCCAAGTGGGAATCAATCCCACTCGCACCGGGATATTAGATGCATTAGGATTAATGAACGTAAAATTTAATCTTGAAAATATTGATAAAACTGGAGCTGAACCAATCGCTGACATATTGATCTCAAGCTCAGACATAAAAGGTGCTGTGATAGACGGAGACCTCATCCCCAGATTAATTGATGAGATCCCCATCCTTGCGATTCTTGCTAGCCAAGCAAGCGGCACAACCACTATTAGTAACGCTGAAGAATTAAGAGTAAAAGAATCAGACAGAGTTCACACTACTATTAATCTTCTAAAAGCTCTCGGAATAGAAGTGCAAGAAAAGCCTGATGGCATGATTATTCAAGGGCAAAATAAAAAACCCTTTAATCCTTGCAAGACCGCTTGGCAAGATCTAAGCGAGCATAGTTATTATATAAGTGACGATAAAATAGTTTTTGATAGTCACGGTGATCATAGACTTGCGATGAGTGCTGCGATAGCAGGATTGTACTCTATGAAGCCCATAGAAATTCTTCAAGTAGAGTTCGTAAACACTTCTTTCCCTAGCTTTTTTGAAATTCTTCAAAGCATTGAGTAGTCTATGTTTGATCTAGAAATAAAAAATTTTTTACAAGATCTAAGCAGTGGAGCAAATCATTTAAATCACGAGATTTTCATTGTAGGTGGCTATGTCAGAAATTTATTGGTTGATGAGTTTTACTCAAAAAACAAATCCAAAAATTACTACGACATAGATCTAGTCATTAACTCAAATGCTATAGAATTTGCTAGAGATTTTCAAAGATTTTATCAGGACTCTCATCCCCAGCACTTAAGCTATGAAATCATCGATGAATTCAAGCAATTTGGGACGGTCAAAATCAAGCATCCCGAATACCCACTTTTTAACATAGAAATAGCTAGCACTCGCACTGAGATCTACTTAGAACCCGCTGATTTCCCCAAGGTAACAATTATCAATGACATAAAAAAAGATATTCCTCGCAGAGATTTTACGATTAACGGCTTACTCATCTCTCTTAATAAAAATGATTTTGGAGAAATTCTTGATTATTGTCAAGGAATTAATGACATTCAAAATGGCTTAGTGAGAGTTTTCCATGCCGAGAGCTTTATAGACGACCCTACTAGGATTTACCGGGCAATTCGATTTGCTTGTGAATTTGATTTTGAAATAGAGTCTCAAACACTTGAATATTTAAAAATTGCTACTGACTCACCTTCATTTTCTTTTTGGCTAACCAAAAGAAAAAATCGCTTTGAAATTGAGCTAAAAAAAATTCTTGATTTGAACGAAAAGCAGTCATCAAGAGGTCTTGAGCTTTTAAAGTCTCTCAAAGCCATTTAAAGTTTGATTTTAAAGATTCAACAGATTTATTCATATCGATTACAGGACCAATCATCTGAAACTCAAAAAAACTTTTTTCTTTGTCGGTACCTGGACTAACCTTAGAAAGCAAATTACCAAGATTAGCACTGCCCAGTCCAACTGTTTGCAGGATACTCTTAGAGTGCCTTGGGATGACACCTTTGCCTGATATCCAAAGCTGATCAGACTTGAAATCTACATATCCATTGAGATCCATTTCAATTTGCTCTGCTTTTAATAGTGCTCTATCAGTAGAAATTTTTCCATGATCATACTTAAGAGCCGTCATAAAATGACTAAAATAACCACCTTTGTAAGTAACCAAGATTTGAAAAATATTATTGATATCAAAATTTCTTAAGGTATTAACGGCAGTTAGAATTTTCTGCATATATTTTAGAGAGCTAAGCTTGCCGCTTTTTACAATTACATTAGCAGTACCCTCTAGGTTATAAAACATTGGATCAGGCAACACACCTTGAGTTTTACCCTCAAAAGTCCCACTAATAAAGCCTTCCGGAACCTCACTACCTAAGCCCCATACGCCTTGAACAAAATCATGAGCAGGTATTTTATGTCCAGTAACAGAAAAACTAGACTCTAAAGTCTTATAGTTAAATATTGTCTTTGCAAAGGCTTTACCACTAGCGACTTTAGCTTCCAAATCATTTACGTAGACATAATCTCCATTTACCCTCAAGTCAAAATTTAAATTATTATAGGGTATGGTATTCCAATCACCATTATCAATAGCGACTTCCAGGTCTAATGGCTTATTAACGATTGATAATAAAGAGATGTCGATTTGATTAGCCCTAAGATCCCCAATACCATATTTTTTTGCAACAGCATTATTAATCTTAAAATCACAAACAGTTTGGCGATTATAATAAGTGCCATAAATATCACAAATAAATTTTCCTGTGCCTACATCAAGATTTAATGGTCTAAGAGAAAATATACTCGGCTCAAGCAGTGATAAAGGTGAATTCACCGCTGGAGTAGAAAAATTCATAAAATAGCTTAATTCACTAGTTTTAGCCCAATCTTTTACTTGGTAAACAGTTTTAATGACCGAGCTAAGACCTGTTGCGGGATCTGCAAAAATTATTTTTGAATCTTCAGAAGCGATCAATTCTGGTGTAATTAAAATTTTTGATTTAATTTTAGCTTTATACTTTTTGCTTAGATCAAGCCATTCTGCAAATTTAAAATAGGCAAGTTGTTCCATATCAGCGTCAAGATTTAAAATTTTCTTTAATTTATTACCAGAATAGCTAATTGAAACAGGCATGGTGCCCTTCATTTTAAGGAATCGTTGGATACCAACAGGAATCATATCGTAATATTCATCAACCAAGACATTGCCTTGGCAAGCTAAATCCAAGTACATATCAGCACCAGCTTGTGGATTTTTTATATTCATATTTAGATTTTTAAAAGAAGAAGATCCATAAAAACCACTAGCATTAGTAATAGAAATATTTTTATTAATGTCAACTTGCCCCTTTAAATCTATAAAAGGATATTTTATAAAGTTGAGACCTTTATAAACAAAAGAAACTTTATCTAAATTTAGTTTGCCGCTTAATGATTTATCTTTTAGGGCTAGATCAAAGTCCATTAGACCACTTTTGGGATCTAGCTTATAGCGGCGCTCAGGATCAATTATTGACATAAGATCTAAAAAGTTAATTTTTTGAGCACTTACTTTCAAATCACTGCCATTACCATTAAAACTATAGAATCCATTAGCTTTAAGCCCTGATTCTTCTCCTAATAAAACAGTGAACTTGTCGAATTTGATATTTTTATTAGTTAGAGTTGTTAAACCCTTTATGTCATAAAGCTCAAATTGGTTATTAACAGTTAAATCCACACGATCAAAATTAATTTTTCCATTTAAATTCCAGTCATTGACTTGCCTAGAAAGATTGAGATAAATATCTTTTAAATTACCATCACCTTTATTAATTTTAACTTTATTAGATTTTATCGAATCTAAAATTTTAGATTGCACTAGAGTATTAGCTTTTAGAGATGGACTAGCAAACTCAAAATTTATTTTTTGCGGATCCTTTAAATCCAGCTTGCCGCGGGCTTCTATGTAATCACCATCAAGGTATGAATTTAAATTTAAAATTCTTATAAATTGATTATCAATTTCAATATCAGCATTTAATTTATTAAAGCTCAAAGGATAATTTTTAAAAACCAAATTAACACCAGCAAGCTTAGATTTAGCCTTAAATGCATATTCATCCACAATACCCTCTGGGAAAAGATTCTTATCACCTTTCAGAGACTCTATATTAGTTACTCTGGCACTAAGGCTCGAATAACCTTGGATCATCATGCCGTCAAGAAAATTCTTAAACTTAATAGCAAAAGGCAATTCGGAGACAATAGGCTTAATTTTATCCAAAGGTAAATCTTCAGATTGAAGATTTAAATCTAAATTTTTATTATTAAAAATATATCTTCCACTCATGCTTAATTTAGAGAAGTCGATAGGAATTTCAAAGCTCGTAATTATCAATTCTTTTGGCGAATAGTTTAATTGGGTTTTTAAAGATTGGCTCTTGCGATTGTTTATCGTATAAGAATTAACCAAAGGCATTTCCAGACTAAGTTGCGGGGAATTTAGTGAATTAATTATCGCCAGAGATCCTGATAAATAATCAGAATTGTGAATAATAGCAAAAATTTGCATAACAAAAGCTGGGATCACTGTTTGCAAATCTGGGATTTTTTCTTGAAGATATTTAAGATTAAGATTATTAAAAACTAACTTCAAATCAAGATTAGGATTATTATTACGCCAATTTTTTATATCTCCCGTGACAGTAATCAAGGTGGAATTAAAAGCCAAAGAACAATTTTGACAAACCAAATTCTGACCGAGAATTAAACGTGCATCCAGATTAACTTTAGGTATTGTTGCATAATTTAACAACTGTAATCTTAATTGTGAGTCTTTATTAGTGGAGTTTTTTATATCATCTATATGAGCATGAAGAAAAACTTTTGCTGATTGAGAATATTTTCCAAAGTACCTTCGATAATAAGTTTGAGAGCTTGTAAATAAAAGGTTTGCGATCAATTCAATATTTAAGTCATTAATATCATAAAGATCCAGGTATAAATGTTTACTGTTTTCAAGTACTCCTTGCCAATTACCGTCTTTATTAGTACCTAGGATACCACTAATTTTTACAAGATTTTTTAGACCTGATGCAGAATAATCCTCAAAAGATTTAGAAATTAAGCCCGGAGAATTATTGTTAGTATTTAAAAGATTTTTGCTAATTACATCTAATTGATAACCTTGATCACCAGTAAGTTTTTTGAAGTAGATTTTTAGGCTGTGATCGAAATAGCTATGACCACCATATTGACTTACATTGATATTACAAGTCGGTATATCTAGCTCGTCGACTTTGATTAAAAGGGGTTTCTTCTTTTTATCTTTTAGCAGTTTTTCGTAATTCCACTCACCAGTAGCAGTTTTACGAAAATATAAATCTAGCCTATCCATAGACACGTTTTTGAAAATTGGAGATAAGCTAAAAAGATTTTTTGTAGACCAAATAAGTTTTGGGTTTATTGCTTTAATTACCACCATCCCTTGATCATCAAGAAGAGTAATAGAATTTAACTTGAAAACTAATCTTTTTGAAGATATACCAAGCCTCATATTTTCAAACTCAATAGAACCATTCAACTTACCTTGAATAATATTTTTTAGAAAATCTACTGCTATTTTGTTATAATCGATTTTTTTTAAAGACTGAATGGCAAACAGCACCGAACCTGCCAAAACAAGCCCCAAAACCGTCCAAAAAAGTATTTTTTTGTATTTCAACCCATTATATATTATGGCAGAAGATTGGATATGATTTTATTACTTAATAATAACCCCTTATGCGTTAAGGACAGAATCTCAATATCTGGAGCTTGTTTACTTATGTCTAAAAAACCTTGTTCTAAAAAGAATTTGATTTTCTTTTCGTTAAGTTTTTTTCTTAAAGCCGAGTCTAATTTTAATCCCCGAGATAATCTCAAATTCAGCATAACAATCTCTTCAAACTTTTCCTGATCATTAATCTTATTAATTTCATCACAAAATTGAAAAAGTTCGGATTTGGATTCTGGCAAGCTTGAAAAATCATTTATATATTTTTGTAAATCACGAGTGTTTGCATACCTGTAAGAATCAAGGTAACCATGAGCACTCAATCCAAAAGCAAAATATTCTTTTGCAAGCCAATAACAAAGATTATGGCGAGACTCATGACCTAGCTTGGACCAATTACTAATTTCATATCTTTCAAGTCCACCTAATTGAAATATTTGATTAGCAGAATCGTACATCGCAATCAAATCATCCTCAATAGGCAAATCTGGATGCTTAGAGTTTTTAAAAATCTCACCATAAGGCGTATTTTTCTCGATACTCAGTCCATAAGCTGATATATGAGGCGGCTCAAAACTAATCGCTTGGTGGAAATCACTAATTGCATCTTCCAGTGTTTGTTTTGGAAGCCCATATATCAAATCAAAGCTCCAACTTTTAAAATCAGTATCTTTTACTGCCTCTATAACTTTAAAGCTATCATTCAGGCTGTGTCCCCGACCGAGTTTTTCTAACAAACCAGCGTTAAAAGTTTGGATACCTAGACTAATTCTATTTATACCTATGCTTTTATACTCAAGAAGTTTACTAGCAGAAATAGTACCAGGATTCGCTTCTAGTGTAATTTCTATATTAAAATCAAAATCAAAAAAAGACTTTAAGGCTTCAAAAATCTGATCATAGAATTCCGGTTCATGTAAACTAGGAGTGCCACCACCAAAAAATATGGTTTCGAGCTTAGGCTTAGAAGCCAACACCCGATTTTGAAAAAATTTTCCAAGCCTAAAATTAATCTCTCGAAGAAGAGCTTGCTGATATTGATTCATAAGATCATTTTTTCCAGCAAATGAAGCAAAATCGCAATAAGGACATTTGGTTTTACAAAAGGGCAGATGGATATAAATGCTTGATGGGATACTAGTCATAGTGATTAATCAATACTACGAATTATATGCAATGGAGAAGGTGCCGATATTTTTTTTAGTAATTTTTTCTCTTTGAGGTCAATTAATCCCAAAACTGGATTTACAGAGCTCGGGATAATCAAAAATGCTCCTGATGAATTCATCTCTAAGGTTTTAGAATACGTGAAATCCGCATCCAAAGTGAGCTTAGCGGTAAGTTCAAGTTTTTTGGTATCAAAAAATTTAATATCATTGAGACCTTCTTGATTTTCCGATAAAATCGCAATTTGACGGTTATCAACGAATAGTAATTGAGTAGGAGTAGAGTCTAAATCAAAATGCCTATAATAACGCCCAGTAATTATATCCAGAACTAACAGTTTGGGATACAGACCAGCGTTTTGCTTGGGATCTTGAGAAATTCCTTCAGAAGCAACAAAAATATATTGATCATTAATTAAAAGATCATGAGGTATAAATTTAAAATCTGGACTAACTTTTGATAAATCTATTTGCTGTGAGATGCGATAGTCAAATCCATTAACAATAAAAATACTATTTTTTGAACGCGAAAAAAACACTATTTGATCGGGCTCAATACTGCTCCTGGAGACCATTTGAAGACCCATGCAAGATGATGGCAAATCAATAACTTTGATTAGTTGCTTCGTTTGAAAATTAATAACAACTAAAGCATTAATATTAGAGCTGAGAATATAAGCCGTTTTATTATCCGCAGATACTACAAAATCTTCTATTTGCCCTTGAATACCATAATCAGCAAGAGTAATAAAATTTCTAACTTTTAAATTTTTACTTTCTGGCTCTTTGTTTTTTAAAGGTTGAATCGCACTAAACTCAAGCAAATCAGATTTTTTAATTTCATAAATCTTAGCTTTATTACGCTCTATAACATAGGTGTTCCCAAACTTTCGAATATTGCTTATATAATGAAAATCTTCACCAGAGTCCAGTTTCACATCCACAAGCTCTGGATCAAACCCTGTCTGGGACTCTGCTTGAGAATCAGTTAGAGAATAGTGTAATAATTGGCGAGAAGCATGGGAGTATGCCAAAAAATCAAAAATTTTACTTTGATCTAGTTCCTTGATTCTTTTTTTGTATTGTAATTCTCTATCACTAGCAAGCTCAACGGCTGTAAGCTTAATAGGTAGTCTTCCTGCTAACATCGCTAAATCTCTTGGCAAGCTAAAATCCTTCGGAATAATAAATTCTTGTACAATTTGCGATTGTAAAATTTGTTTTTGAAAAGACTCAGGGTAATAATCAAAAGATTTAAGACTATTGTTTATAACCGGTGTATAAATCCAACCATTAGCAAACAAAAAATCTTCCCGATCTGTTTTTTCTATTAGGCTAGGTGCTTTATCTAAAGCTTGTTTGGGAATTATTGGTATGATCAGTTTATCACCCACGGTCAATACCCCGTCCATTCTAAACTTTGCTTTAGGATAACTAGCAAGAAGTTGTTTTTGGATATCTTGAGGAACCTCAAGCGGCAGAGCTCTACAAGCCTGAAACTTAAAGACTAAAATCAACAATAAAAAGCGTAAAAACCAAGGCTTCACTAATATCAGATTATCACACTTTTTTAGCTAAAAGACCTGTTGAAAGCTTGTTTTTGAGCTTTTGATAAAGTGTCTTAGAATAAGGGACAGAATAATTATATTTCTCAGCTGAGCTTACAATTACACCTAGCAATTCATCTAGCTCAATTTCCTTACCCTGCTGAAAGTCTTGTAGCATAGAAGTTCTAAAATCGTACCACTCAGGCACATCAGTCCTTGAAAGATGCTTGTGATCAACATCCTCATTAAGCTTAAAGCCACAAAGCTCAGCAATTTTTTTCACCTCTGCCATAATTCCAATAATTTCTTTACGAGTCTCACTATTTGCCAAAAGCTGTCCTACAGTAGCTTCGTAATAAACACTAGTAGGATTAAATGCTGCATTCCAAACAAGTTTGGACCAAAGATCATAATAAATATTAGAACTTTTTTTGATAATTATTCCAGCTTTAGCAAAGATATCTGCAATTACATCTATTCTTAAACGATGTTCCCAAGCGAGTTTTTCATTTCCAGGAAGCTCACCTACAAGCAGTCCATAATTACCTTTTTGCAAATAAATTCCTGGCTCTAAAGTCTCAGCAGCCACTGTCGTCAAAGCTCCCATCACGTTTTCATACCCTAGGACACTTGCTATTCTCTCTTCATTTTCTACACCGTTTTGGATCGACAATACAAAAGTCTTGTCTGTAAACTTGTTTTTAATATCAAGAGATGCTTGAATAGTGTCTTTTGACTTAACACACAAAAGCACGATTGTATATTCATCTGGTTTAATCTCTAGTTCATCATAAGTCTTAAAAACATTTAGCTTGGGTTCAAAAATGACTGTTTCTTGCATTTCACCAATAGTGCTTTTTTGGCAAATCAATTTAGAACCTGAAAGTCTCAAAGCATTGTAAGTATTACCTCTTGCTACAAAACTTAACCTAATGTCTGAATTTGACTCTCTGAGATATTTAGAGAGCATTGTGCCATAAAAACCACCAACAGCGCCAACTCCAAAAACAATGATATGCATAGAATTCCTTCCTTACATTCTACACTATAAACAAATGAAGATCGGTAAAAAATTATCTAGGCTTAATTTCACCTAAAGCATCTTCAAGCTCTAGCGAGCTCGGTCTATTATAACTATGAATGGTTCTTCTAGCGATTTCAACAGCAGCCATTGGCTCAGCTCCACCCAAATAAGAAATCAAACCTTCTTTTAGACACTGATAATACTGAGATTCATCATGATTAATGTAATCAATATGTTGCGCAATTGGCTGATAATAACCGTATGCACAAAGAATCCCCAAAAGAGTTCCTGTCAACGCCGCTGATACTTTGTGACCCAATTCTGCTGGAGGACCGTCAATATGCGCCATCGCAATAATAACTCCCAGAACCGCTGCAACAATACCAACTGCCGGCATCGCATCTGCAAGCCTGTTTATCGCACCAGGTGCAATTGCCGCTTCAGCATGATGAGCATCAAGCTCAGCATTCATCGCTTGTTCGACGTCTTCAGGCTTAGAATTATAGTTGATTACAAGTTTCAGAGAATCACAATAAAAATCCAAAGCATGATGATTGCCTAAAAAAGTTGGGTACTTAGTAAAAATTGTACTTTCAGCTGGATTAGAGACGTCTTTTTCTAAACTAAGTAAACCACTTCTTTTTAGGTTAATAAATGATTCATACATTAGCTTCAAAGCCTCTAGGTAAGTGCTTTTGGTATATTGATCACCTTTGAAAGGCACACTAATATTCATCATGATATGCTGAAGCACTTTTGATGGCATCATCGCAAGAAAAATAAAAGCTCCTCCACCGAAAATAATAATGTACTCTTGCCAGACCGAAACAATCGCAAAAATCGGACCACCCTCAAGCATGAATCCGCCAAATATACAAACTGCGACTAAAACTAAAAATACTATTGTCATTTACTTATCCCTGCATATCCGCTATTTGACCAGCTTCCATAGTTTGATTACCCTTACGCGAGTAAACCGGACTAGGGTTGGTCCCACTTAAAGTGGACGAAAAAACTTTTATCATGTGATTTATATAATTAGAAGAATTTTTCAACAGAGCCATATTTGATTCAGAAAAACGCTTGCATTGAACTAGCACTTCTCTTAGGTTTGTTGATATAGCCTGAAGCTCTTGTCTTTCTTTAGTTTCAAGTTGCGGCAAAAGCTGATCCAAAGTAATATTAGCTGGATAGCCCTGCTCTCTCAAAAACTCTACTCGAGCGGCTTCCAGAGCAAGCACTCTGGTAGATAAAGACTTTTCTGATTCAGTAACCAAGTCCAAATCATCAATATTATTATCAATCAAAGCTTGTTTCTTCTTTACGGCAAGCTCAAGATAGTTATTATAAATTTCAATTTCTTTATCTAAAAGTTCTACTAAATATTTCATTTTAAAAATTCCTTTTGCTATAACAACGCTTCAACAGTCCCGTCCGCGAACATAGCATCAACAATGGATTTGGTAGAAGGATTATAAGAGCCAGATTCGACGGCATCTTTTAAGCTTGCGATGTAATCTGCTCTGCCAGCTTGCTTAGCGCTAGCAACAAAAGATTTAACAGTCTCTAGAGATCCTAAATCTTGAGAATCTTGCTCAATAGCAACCGCTTCAGTCTGCGCGTTTGCTTTATTTTTTACTTTAGAATTTTCTGAGATTGGCAAGGATACAGATTGAGTTTTTGTATCGCTTGATAAATTGATTTTGCTTAGTTCCATTTTATTACCTGCTATACCTTTTTATTCCCTAGCAAGTCCAAAACTCAATATAGGCCAAATGACCTATTTTTCAATTCCCAAGCTGGCAGAGGCTTAAGCGATAAGTTCAGAAGTTTTATTAGGGGTATTTACCTTGCCGATACTCGGTTCGCGTAGATAATATGGCTGGAAGCTCTCGTAATCAAAATAATGCGACTTGAGGCACATGTTATTCTTCCAAAAATTGGATAATAAATCCAAAGATAAGATATTATCCAAAAGTTTTATATCTTGACCTGGGCGCTCAAGAGTAAAATAGTTTTCACTGAAATCATTGTAATTACTGCTTAGCGACACAAAATAATCATTTTTACCTGCTGGAATTGCTATTTTTGCATTAGGCTCACCAAGCTGATAACGTAAAAGCTCAAATTTATTAGCAGAAAAAATCTTGATATTTAGCTCAGCAGATAAGGTCTTAGCCACAGTAGCGGATGTGCGAATACCAGTAAATGAGCCAGGACCGCTCACCGTAAGGATTAGACCAAGATCTTGAACATTTAGATTTTGTTTTTGAAACTCACTAACTAGAACCTGCACCAGGCTTGAAGATCTAAGCTCAAGGCTCAAATTAAGGATCCACTGAAAAATGCGACTTCGTCGATTTTCCAACCCTGAGCCAAGAAGGGATCTTGGCTCAGGGAGTGGATCCTTAATATTTTTGTCAAGCGGATTCCGCCTCAAAACTTCGTTTTTCAGCGAATCCTCAAAATATAAAGACTCAGTTTGGGTGTCTAGAACTGCCACCGAAATCCTATCAGAACTGGAATCTATCGCTAGTACGAGCATATTAACAAGCTTAAATCAGGATTAAATCCTATCAGGAATAATTGTAACTTATCAAAAGCACTATAGAATTATTATCTATGTCAAATATACCAAATATCCAAGAAATTTTATTTGCACTTCAACTTATAAGTTTAATAGTCATAACCGGCGGAACCATTACTATTGGGGCTTTGACCGCTCCCTCGATTTTTGGAAATTTGAGTCGTCAAGAAGCTGGAGCGGTGATGATAGATTTATTTAGTCGCTTCGATCGTTGGATAAAATTTTCGGCAATCACATTACTTATCGCTAAATTTTTTGAATTCGTGATTGTTTACAAATCAAGTTTTTATATCATTAATAATGCAGAAGAATCTATAATCAAAACCTTTAATACAAGCCTTTTTAGCAGTTCGATTTTAGTGGTGGGGATCGGAATAGTGAGCTTGGTTTTAGCATTTAAACTATCTCCAAGAATGATTGATAGCTACGAAAATGATCTTCCAAATTTTGAACGTTTACATCAACAAAGCGAGATGCTCCACAAAGCTAACTTTGCTCTAGGACTTGCTTTGTTATTGAGTTTTGCGAGTATATAAAAAATGGTGGGCTTGTAGAGAGTCGAACTCTAACACCGTGAGGTACTTGATCCTAAGTCAAGCGCGTCTGCCAATTCCGCCACAAGCCCGGGTTTAGGCAACCCACCTTTATCTTTTAAAAAATAGCACAATTTTAAGCCAAAAAAATGACAAATACCTAAAACTAGATAAAAATATTATTTAGGGTTCAAATTATCTATGCCAAGTATCGCAAGCAAATTGAGCAAAATTGATGATGATCTAAACGGAGCTATTTCCAGCGGCAAAATCAAATTAATCGCAGTCAGTAAGTACGCTAGCGACGCCCAAGTCATAGAAGCTTATCAAGCAGGGTTAAGATGCTTTGGTGAAAATTATGTATTACCGGCTTTAGAGCGGCAAATCCGCCTAAAACAAGAGGTCCCCGAGATAGAATGGCACCTTTTAGGTCCGCTTCAATCTAACAAAATCAATAAAGCTGTCGGAAATTTTAAACTTATCCAATCAGTTGGTTCACTTGAAACGGCCCAATTTATTAATGCTCGGGCCCAAAAATTGGCCCAAACCCAAGAAGTTCTTCTCCAGATCAATTCAACCGGAGATAAAAGTGGGTTTTCTGCAGAAAATTTGAAAAAAGATTTTACAGAAATCAAAAATATGTGTAATCTAAAAATACGTGGCTTGATGACGATGGGATTTTATCAAGATGCAAAAAAAAATGAAACTATTTTTGAGCAAACACGTCAATTAAAAAAGGAACTGGAGTCATCTCGATCCGTCTCCTTGGCAGAGTTGTCAATGGGCATGAGTGATGATTACAAGCTCGCTAGTCAATATGGATCAACGATGATTCGTCTTGGCAGGGTACTTTTTGATGATTAGAGGAGATCAAAAAAGAAATGGGATTGTTTAAAATTAAAAACCTTTGGATGGGACCTGACGAGAATGTCGTCAATGAAGGGTTCGATGATTTATTCCAGGTAGAAGATAGTTATAAAATTCCACCACCAGGACCTGAAGTCAAAAGACGCTTGACTAATATGGCAAACGCAGATACAACTAAAAAAGAGGAAGGTTTTACTAAGATGCAAGGATTTGAAGCGGCAATGGATACAGTTTTTGGTAAAAAATCAAAAGGGGATTCTTTACACCTTGAGCCGATGGAGCAAGCTCCAATCTCTATGGCAAGACCAGCCCCACTACAATTAGTTCAGCCAGGCGCAGGACAACTTAATATAGTAGTTGTTGAGCCTAGATCATTTGGTGATAGCTTAGAAATCGTAAACCACCTCAAAGACAGAAAATCAGTTATCGTAAATCTTCAGTACCTCGATAGAGATGTTTCCCAGAGAGTAATTGACTTTGTGAGCGGAGCTACGCTAGCTCTTGATGGCACTCAAGAAAGAGTAGGGCACGGAGTATTTATTTTTGCTTCAATGAACACTCAAGTAGAAACCGAAAGCGAAGGCGTAAGAGCTTACAAAGATTTATTTGCTAAGACTTTCGGCTAAAAAGCATTCCAGGAGATCGTTTTATATAACCTTGGATTTCAAGCATGCTTAATTGCTTAGAGACAATCGCGTAATCAAGAGCTGTTTTTTGAATCAGTTCTTCAATATTAATAGGTTCGAGACTTAGTGATGCTAGTATAGTTTGCGCTACGGGGCTTAAAAGCGTACACTGATAGGTTTTGGGTGGTTTTGGTACCAATTCTAGCTGCGACCCAAGCTTCTCAAAATCTAAAATCGGCTCTGCCAATGAGTTTGATAATAAAAAATTATTTCCAGCAAAACTATCTGATAAAAACTGACCAGGGATTACAAAAATTTTTTTGGCTAGTTTGTGAGCCCAAGTAGCAGTAATTAGCGAGCCGCTTTCGGCGCCAGCTTGAATTACAATCACACAAAAACTTAACTCAGCAATGGTTTTATTACGCAAAGGAAAACTAAACTTCGAAGCCGGAGAATCATGCTCAAACTGACTAACAATAAGGCTTGTAGGGTGATCTTGGATGCGACGAGCCAGAGCCGGGTTACCGGTCTGCTCAGGGAAATTATTAATTCCACAACCCAAAACTGCAATAGTGTCTAATCCATTATCCAAAGCGGCTTTATGAGCTGAGCTATCTATTCCATAAGCTAAACCGCTGACTATATTACAATCGAAGCGCGCTAGATGCTTTATAAGCTCAGAACAGATGTTTTGGGAAAAAACAGAGGCTCGGCGCGCACCCACCACAGCGATATTTTTATGAGTCTGCTCAAGTAAATCCAGATTACCAATACTTGTAAAATTTGGCATATAGAGCTAATTTCAGCATATTTTATTTTGAGAAGTCAGGAATTCAGTAAATTCACTGATAAAATTATAGTAAGTGTCAATTGCTAAAGACAATGATAAAACTCTAGGAATAGACTTGTCGGTAAGGGCTTTATACCGAACTATCGGCAAGATTATTGGCAAACAGGTTTTTGATCGTATTTGCAACGACAACAACCTTGCTAAAAGCTTAGAAGATAGGCGCACGCTAGCTCTTGAAGTCATTGACACCATCAGTAAATTTCGTAGAGAGCTTTACTCATCTAGAGACTTCACTAAAATCGAAGAAATAATTTTTAAACTTTTTGATAAAGATCCAAACCAAGCAAGCAAGCAGTTTTCATGGATACTTGAAGCTTATTTATTACTCAATCAATCTAGCACAGCCAGCGCAGAAGTGACTAACCCACAAGCCATTGACCCAGACAGACTGCTGATGAAAAGGCTTATTGAGAGTATTCGCGCTCGCATCTTACAAGAAAAAGATCTTGAAAAAGTTTTTTCGAAAGATTTTTCTGCTAATTTGGTTTTGACCGCTCACCCCACAGCTGGAATTCAGCCAGACTACATAAATCACATCAAAAACATGGTTGGCGCAGTGGAGAAAATGTCTCTTAGACTAGATCCTAGCGATTGGGAAAATGTTTCTAAAGATCCAAATGGGAGTGTCCTTGAATCAGCCGTAGCAGATATTATCGAAGATATTAGCCTAAGCGTGAGCCATATGGTCCGCGCAAAGCCTTATAACGAAGAGGTTCTAACTCCTTATCACGAATCAGTTAATTTTCTTGCCAATATAGAAGAAGCATGGAATATAATCCCAATGAAGCTTCAAGCTCTTGAACAAGAATTAAAAAAATATCTGGGTAACGATTTTAGAATCAATCCTAAGTTTTTTAGAATACACAGCTGGGTAGCAAGGGACATCGATGGTAACCCGACCGTAACCAAACAAATACATCTCAATGCGATTTATAACGAACGAATTTACTTTTTACTTAGATACAGAGAAATCGTGATGAAGCTTTGGCAAAGCTTAAGTGATGATTTCACTAATAATCCAAATCTTCCCACAAAAACTTTTTTTAGAGACTTGGAATTCAAAAAATTATACGATGAAATTATTACTCAAAACCCCTCAATACCTCATAAACACCAGGCTTACAGAATAGTAATAGAATACGCGATCCTTAATAAAATAAATTATGTATTAGACTCCATTCCCCACCTAGAAGCAATCAATACTAAAAACTTTGAAATATTCGAAGAATTCGATATAGAGCGAGATCTAATTTATCCTCTAGAACTAATTAGAGCCAATAAAGAACAGGTTAACACCAAAGAAATTGACCTTATTATTAAGCGCGCTCATATATTTGGCGGGTTTGGATCCCACGGTCATACTCGTCAAGGCGCTGATACACTGGCTTTGATGACTAAGTATTTGACTGCCATCTATCCTGGTCGCTGTGATCAAAAGACACAATATATTTTTACCGATGATAAAATCCCACTCTCTGAAGATCTTGATCCAGAGCTTGCTAAGAGCTTTTTGATGAGCCTTCAAAAAACTAGCGCTAATTATGGAATGCTAAAACAAAAAATCATTATTCAAAGTGGCTCACATCCAGAAAAAATCCGTAAAAAACTCGAACAAAGTTTTGATCTACTCGAGCTCAGTGAGCTAGGTGCTATAAAAAGACAAATAATCAGCATGAATACTGGTTTTGAAGATATGCTCAACGTACTAGTAATCTCAAAAATCATAAAAGCGTTTGAGCCAGGAACCAAAATCGAGCTTCCCCAATCTAGACTTGAAATAGTTCCGCTCACAGAACAGATTTCAGATCTACGTAATTCTTACAAGGTCACTATCGATGCTCTTAGTAACCGAGCTTGGCACCATTATTTAGTCGCTCAAAACGGTAAATTCATAAAAATGCGCGGACCATCGGACAGCGGTAAGCAAAACGGTTTCATGGCTTCTC
>Ga0315901_10004062_pt1 | contig 18490 bp, 16 predicted proteins | sample LakEriMetagenome_10_FD_203761 | JGI IMG/M metagenome (GOLD analysis project Ga0315901, IMG submission 203761) | Freshwater fungal communities from buoy surface, Lake Erie, Ohio, United States - Buoy 2 MA116 | ecosystem: Environmental > Aquatic > Freshwater > Lake | place: USA: Lake Erie, Ohio...
TCCAATAATCGCAGCTTGGCTCCCTAATACGCTATTCGCCTGTGTCGGACTCTATTTCTATTACAGACGCATTACTGGCAAATCCGTTTATCAATCGCTTAAAAAACTACTCAACTTCAATAAATAAAACTCATGGCACTCCAAGAATCATGGCATCTTCGCAATCGCAGCCGCGAATGCAGTATCACCCAAACGCCCTTCACGGAAGATCAACCCATCATCACAGCCATCTTTCCAGATCCCGATTCTTCAGGATATGTTAGAAAAGATTTTTGCGAATCCGCATGGGCTGATCGATCTCCTGAAGACGAACCTCCCTTTTCCTATTGGCGCACCAAATTTCAGGCGACACAAACCAACGAATCCCAACCGGTCGTCACCAAACAAAGCGCGGAGGAACTCCTCAAGCAACTCGTCGAGGACGATCAAGAACACACCGAAAACACCCGCTACATCCTAGCAGTTATGTTAGAACGTCAGAAAATCCTGCGCGAAACCGACACCCAACCCACACCAACTGGCATACTGCGCATTTACGAGCACCGCAAAACCGGCGAGATATTCATTGTCAAAGACCCAAACATCCCTCTCGACGAAGTGGAAAAATTCCAACTCGAGGTCATGGAGCTACTCTCACCACAAAAATCCATCGTCCAAGAGGAAACCCCTGAACCCACCGCAGCAGAGGAATCCGATCCCAAGCCCGCTGAAGGCGATTTACTCTAAAGTTTTTCCTGCCCGCAACGGGGTTGACCTTGTTCAATTCCTGAATACACATACGCCCTATGCAGCAAGACGACTCGAAACCAACGCAAGACATTCCTGATTCCGAGGAGCCAGCCCAAGATTCCCCTGTTTCCTCTACAGAAACACAAGCGACTCCCGATCTCGATCCATGGGAGCAACTGGAGGCTGATGTAGCCAAATGGAAAGAACTCTCGCTGCGCACCGCCGCAGAAATGGACAACCTCCGCAAACGCACCGCTCGCGAGCGGGAAGACGCTGTCCGCTACGCCAACCAACGCCTTCTCGAAGACCTTCTACCAGTCATCGATAACTTCGAAATGGGAATGCACGCCGCCGCTCAAGATACCACATCCATGATCTATATCGGCATGGACATGGTGCGCAAACAACTCAACGAGTTTCTTAGCAACCAAGGCGTCACTGAAATTTCCACCGAAGGCCAGTTTGATCCGAATCTCCACGATGCCGTTTCCCAAGAAGCCTCAGACCAACCCGAAGGCACCATCATCCGCACCTCACGCCGTGGCTTCAAACTCCGCGACCGACTCCTACGCCCAGCCAGCGTTGTCGTCTCCGCACCAGATTCCAACTAACAGCATTCTAAGGTTTCAGATTTAGAATTTAACATTTAACTCTTAACATTTCATGCCCCGCGACTACTACGAAATTCTCGGCGTTTCCCGTAACGCAGATGCCGCTGAAATCAAAAAAGCTTACCGCAAACTTGCTGTAAAATTTCATCCGGATAAAAATCCTGGCGATCCGACCGCTGAGGATAAATTCAAAGAACTCGGTCAAGCCTACGAAGCGCTCTCAGATCCGGACAAACGCGCTGCTTATGATCGTTATGGCCATGATGCCTTCTCTGGCGGAATGGGCGGAGGTCGCGGCGGCTTCCACGATCCAGCTGATATCTTTTCGCAAGTCTTCGGCGGCGCATTCGGCGGCGGCTTTGAAGAATTTTTCGGCGGCGCAAGCACACGTAAAAAATCCGGAAAACAACGTGGCTCGGATCTACGTTATGATCTCGAAATCACTTTGGAAGAGGCCGCACGCGGTGTTGAAAAAGAACTCGAGATCGAACGCAACACTCCCTGTGCAACATGCAATTCTACCGGTTCAAAAGGCTCCGGCGGGGTAAAAACTTGCAGCACTTGCCGCGGCCGTGGAGTCATCGACAGACAATCGGGAATCTTCATCCAACAATCGACCTGTCCAGAATGTCGCGGTGCTGGCGAAATCATTTCCGATCCCTGCGGTGACTGCCGAGGACAAGGTCGCGTCGAACGCGTCACCCGCATCAAGCTCCGTATCCCCGCAGGCGTTGATACCGGTGTTAGATTGCGCTCCACTGGAAATGGCGATGCCGGAGTCCGCGGCGGAACTGCTGGCGACCTCTACGCTTTCATCCACGTCGAAGATCACGATGTCTTCGAACGCGAAGGCAACACTTTGTTCTGCGAGGTTCCACTACCTTTCAGCACCGCAGCTCTGGGAGGCGAACTCAAAGTCCCTACCCTAGATGGTCAGTCATCCATTAAAATTCCCGCAGGAACTCAAGGTGGCACCACTTTCCGCGTCCGCGAACGAGGAATGCCCGCTCTCTCTGGCGGAACAAAAGGCGATCTCAATGTCACCGTCCAAGTCGAAGTTCCAACCAAACTCAGCAAAGACCAACAAGACAAGCTCCGCGTGTTTTCTGAATCCATCGGCGAACAAAACTCACCCGTTCATCAAAGTTTCATAGCCAAGGCCAAACGCTTCTTCGATCTGTAAAATGGCTTTCAAGCTGGAACACACCGACGGTTCAGCCCGTGCCGGAACTCTCACCCTCCCCCACGGTGAAGTCAGCACGCCCATCTTCATGCCCGTCGGAACCCAAGGTTCGGTAAAAACCCTCCACCCTGCCGAACTCGACGAACTCGGCGCCCAAATCATTCTCGGAAACACCTATCATCTCTGGCTGCGCCCAGGTGACGAACTTATCCAGAAAATGGGCGGACTCCATGATTTCACCACTTGGCAAAAACCCATCCTGACCGATTCCGGCGGCTTCCAAGTTTGGTCGCTCGCCAAAATGCGCAAAATCACCGAAGAAGGCGTCCGCTTCCAATCCCACCTCGACGGCACGAAAATGATGCTCAGCCCAGAGAAATCCATGGCGATCCAAGCCGCGCTCGGCTCCGACATCGCTATGCTTTTCGACGAATGCCCGCCCTACCCCTGCGATGAGAAATACGCCGCCACCTCGCTCGCTTTGACCACCCGCTGGGCAAAACGCTGCAAGGATTGGATCACAGAAAACCAGCCGCTCACCGCCGGTCTTCCCCAAAACCACTTCGGAATCGTCCAAGGCTCCATCTACGCCGACCTCCGCGAGCAGTCCGCCCGCGAACTCGTCGAACTCGATTTCGATGGCTACGCGGTCGGCGGGGTCTCGGTTGGCGAACCAGAAGAAGAAATGTTCCGTGCCATCGATAACGCCGTCCCCTTTCTCCCTGCCGACAAGCCCCGCTACGCCATGGGCCTGGGCACCCCACCCCAGATTTTAGAGATGATTTCCCGAGGCGTGGACATGTTCGACTGCGTCATGCCCACCCGAATGGCGCGCCACGGGGTCGCTTTCACCCTCGACGGCCCCATTCATATCAAGAACCTCGTCCACGCCACAGACCCCCGCCCGATCTGCCAATCCAGCCATCCCCACGTCTCACGCTTCTCCCGTTCCTACATCCGCCACCTCTTCCGAGCTGGCGAAATGCTCGCTTTACGATTGCTTTCCTTCCATAATCTGCATTTCTACCTGTCCCTCACACGGCACGCGCGAGAAGCCATTGCCAACGGAACTTTCGAAATCTACAAGAATACATTCATCCAACGCTATAACACCAACCATACCGAACCATGATCTCACTCCTCAATACCCTAGCCGAAGCCCCCGCACCACAAGGTCCTCAATCCATCATAGGCAACCCCATGTTCATGATGGTGATCATGATCGTGCTCTTCTACTTCCTCCTCATCCGCCCTCAACAACGTCAGCGCAAAGAACAAGCTGCCCGCATCGCAGCTCTCAAAACCGGCGATAAAGTCATCACCACCGCTGGCCTCCACGGTATTGTCCACAGCGTCAAAGACACCACGGTCGTCATCAAAGTCGCAGAAGGCACCAATCTCGAATTCGACAAAGCCGCTGTCGCCAGCGTGGCGAAAAAAGACTAACAAATCTCGAGTAATCTCCCCCGTCGTTTCCGTATCATCTCAATATCTCAACGAAATCCCATGCTTGCCGTCACTTTTTTTAACGATCCCCTCATCATCTTCCTCATCGGACTCAGTCTCTTAGGGTTGTTCTTTTGGTATTTCGCTACGGAGATCGAAACACGGAAAAGAAATATCGGAACCATACTTCTCGTCGGCATCGTCGCCCTGTGCTCTTTCGCCATTTATCCTCCAGATAAAAATCTGAAAATGGGTATCGATATCGGTGGCGGCTCTGCTTTCACCGTCCGCATCCAACAGAAACTCAATGGCAACGGAGACCCGATGCCGATCACAAAAGATCAAGTCAATGAAGCCATTCGCGTGATCGAAAGCCGTCTCGATCCCGATGGTAAAAAAGATCTCCTCGCCGTCCAACAAGGCGAAGACAGCATTATCGTCCAAATGCCAGGCATCAAACCGGAAGAATCCGCGGGGATCCGTGATATTCTGGAAACCGTTGCAAAACTCGAACTCAAAGAAGTTTCCCCTCGCAATAACGAAATCGGAGCCAACGGAAAAAGCCTCGCTCAACGGGTCTTTGACGGTGAAGAAGTCGATCCAGGTTACAAAGCCTATATGCTAACTAGCAAAGACTCAGAGGGCAATGAATTCACCAACCCTATCTTGCTGAAGCGTATTTCTGCACTAGGTGGATCCGATGTGGAATTCGCAAGTCCGTCCATGAGTCAAAACAATGCGGTTGATGTTACATTAAACAGCAAAGGCGCGGATAAAATGTTCAACCTAACCAAGGACATGCGCTTGGGACAAGACCGCATCGCCATCCTTCTCGATAACGTAGTGATTTGCGCACCGACCGTCAACGCCATCCTTAGCAAGAATTTCGAAATCAGCGGACTAGACGATGTTGGCGAACCTAAAAAAGTCACCAACGCTCTGATGAATCCGTTAGAAAACCCGCTCATCGTTGATGAAGAGCGCACCGTTTCACCCACTCTCGGCGCAGCCATCGTCACACAAGGTATCTGGTCTGCCCTACTTGGCCTCGCAATCACGGCCATCTTCGTTCTCATCTATTACCGCACCGCAGGTATCGTAGCCCTCGTCGGCTTGGCAGTTAACGGCATCATGCTCTTCGGTGCCATGGCGATGTTCGGCTTTGCTTTCTCACTCCCCGGAATCGCAGGTATCATTCTCACCATCGGTCTCGCCGTTGACGCCAACGTACTCATCTACGAGCGCCTTCGTGAAGAACTACAAAACGGAAAATCTCTCAAATCGGCGCTCGCTGCATCTTACGACAAAGCCTTTTCCGCAATCTTCGATGCAAACATCACATCACTCATCTCCGCCGTTATCCTCTTCGCAATGTCCAGCGGCAGCATCAAAGGTTTCGCAGTAACACTCACCATCGGCATCGTCGCCTCGATGTTCTCAGCAATTCTTGTCACCCGCATCCTTTTCCGCTGGGGAACCGATTTGAATCTACTCAATAAACTCAGCTTCCTCGACCTCATCAAAGCAATAAATTTCGACTTCATCTCAGCAGCCAAAAAAACCGCAATCGTTTCTAGCATCGTGATCATCGTCTCACTTTCTGGATTTGGCATCCGTGGGGATAAAGCACTTGGCATCGACTTCACAGGCGGCACCCGCATCCAATTCCAACTTGGTGATAAAGATATTAAACTTAACGATGTCGACAGTGTATTAAGCACACTCACTTTGACACGTAGTGCGTTTCCGCAAATTGAAAGCAACCCAGCCACTGGAAGCCTACTCACCCTACGCACAGACAAACAAGACGCTGAAAGAATCGTTTCCGCCCTTCGCTCCGGAATTCCTGCACTTGGAGAAATGGAAGATGGATCATACATCGTCTCGGAATCCAGAGAGGATGTCTCCGCAACCCTTGGTAAAGGATTCCTCGTCGAATCGCTCATCGCCCTCGCTCTTGGTCTCGTCGGCATTGGTATCTACATCACCATACGTTTCGAGTTTTCCTTCGCAGTCGGAGCATTCACCGCTTTGGTCCACGACGTCATCATCGCCGTCGGGGTGGTTGTTCTTCTAGGACGTGAACTTTCTCTTATCCATGTAGGAGCCATCCTCACGATTGCGGGTTACTCGATCAACGACACCATCGTTATCTTCGACCGTATCCGTGAAACCATCCTGCTACGCTCAGGTGCAATCAAAGACGTCATCAACGAGGCGATCAATGCAACCCTCTCACGGACCATCCTGACCTCAGCAACCACGATCGTAACCGTGGCGATCCTTTCGCTTTTCGGTGGATCTTCTCTCCGAGATTTCTCTATCATGATCCTCATTGGACTTGTGGTTGGAACTTATTCCTCGGTCTTTATCGCCTCACCGATCGTTCTCTGGTGGTCACAACGCAAAGGTGGAAACCTCCGCAAAGACGTGCTCGCAACCACCCTCGCTGCTCAATCTGCTGACGCAGCAAAAGCCGAGTAATCTCTCATTTCCTGATTAAAAAAAGCGCGATGCACTAAAAATGCATCACGCTTTTTTGTTAGAAACTTCTCCGTTCTCCGCTATTCAAACGCGCTCGGCGCTTCATCGGAAGCAGGCTTTCTTTCGGGTCTTCCCTCAGGTCTTCCCTCAGGTCTTCCTTCGGGCCTTCCTTCGGGCCTTCCTTCGGGCCTTCCCTCGGGTCTTCCCTCGGGTCTTCCTTCGGGATGCGGACGTGGGCCTTTGGGCTTATCTTCAGGCGTGATTTGTCCATCACGATTCGTGTCCATACGCTTGAAAATTTGCATACGCTTCTCTTCTGGCAACTGACTGAAAAACTTCCCGTTACTCATCTCTTCGTAACTCAAACCACCACTCTTATCCGTATCCAGTTCACGCATTTGACGCCTGTGCATCTCCTCAGATTCCTGACGCATTTTCCGAACCTCCTCGGGCGTAATGGTTCCATTTCCATCCGAATCAATCCGAGAGAATAACTTATCGCGCTGCTCCTGCGGCAAGTTTGCCATGCGTGGTCCGGCAAAAAACTCTTCCTGAGTAATCACTCCATCTCTGTCCTTATCCAACATCCCGAACATATCCCCCATACCCTCAGAATGAGACCGCATTTTATCGTTCCTTTCCCCCTTATTCTCGCTATTTTCACTACGTTTCTCTGAAAATGGTCTGACAAATCTTTCACGTTTTCCCTCTTCCGCCTGAACATGAAAAGGCAATGCACACGCATAAACACCGATTAGAACCTGAAGCTTCATTGAAAAATAACGTTTAAAGTTTATAAATTTACCGCGAGGATTTGCCAGACAGCCTTACAACCCTGGTTTTCTGAAAAAGTTTCGCCCCAATTTCCATTTTTTCACATGCACATTCTAGACATTCTAAGCTCCCCAAAACCCTCGCTTTCCTTCGAGTTTTTCCCTCCACGCGCCGCTGCCGCTTGGGATGAACTCTATGAAACCATACAGAACTTGGAAACTCTCTCTCCCTCCTTCGTCTCCGTCACCTATGGGGCTGGCGGTAGCACTCGTGAACTCACTCACGATCTCGTCCTCCGCATCAAAGACTCAACCAATATCCCTCCCGTCCCCCACCTCACCTGTGTCGGACACTCAAAAGCAGAAATTGACAATATCCTCAATCGCTACGCTGAGGCTGGCGTTTCAAATATCCTCGCCTTACGCGGAGACCCACCAAAAGACCAACCCAACTACGATTGGTCTCAGGGCGATTTCCGCTACGCTGCTGACCTTGTCGCTCACATCAAAAATTTCAACAACTCCGGACGCCACCCAGACCCTCGTGGATTCGGAATCGGCGTCGCAGGCTTTCCTGAAGGACATCCGGCCACACCAAATCGGGTTGATGAACTCGAGCACATGAAGGTCAAAGTCGATGCTGGAGCGGATTACATCTGCACCCAACTGTTTTTCGATAACCATGATTTCTTCGACTATCGCGAGCGATGCCAACTCGCAGGTATTCACATTCCCATCATCGCCGGAATCATGCCCGTCACTTCACTCTCCAGCATGAAACGCATGGCGGAACTTGCTGCAGGCGCACGCTATCCCGCAAAACTCATTAAAGCCCTCGATCGAGCAAACGCCATCCCAGAAGCCGTCGAACGCGCAGGTATCCATTACGCCGCTCAACAATGCGCCGAACTACTCGATAACTCCATCGCTGGCATCCACTTCTACACCCTAAACAAATCCTACGCCACACGCCAAATATACGCGTCGCTAGGACTATAAGGATGCATGTCTTATTGACCTTTATACACCCTGCCATCTCCAGTCTGCCAAGCGGTTTTCACGCTTTGATACAAAGCGGTCAACTGAGCCTCAGTCATCACACGATACTCGACGGTTTTGGAATGCGTGGTTAAGGGATATTTTTTTTGAACCATATCTTGCGCACTACTGCCTTTATCGGTCGCAGACTTGTTAGCGATCTCCAAAGCCCGCTCTGCGAGCTTAGCCGTGCCGGATTCAGGACCTGTAGTGGTGACAGGTGTAATGAAATAAAATCGCGCGAGAGACTGACCCTCTGTATCAACCGTCACTTCATCCACAATCACAGCCGCATCTAACACATAGCGATGACGGCTCACCGAAGTAATACGTGACAATGCCACCACGAAATTTCCACCTGTTAAATTTGCCTCCCAAAAACCTCTTCTTCCTTTCTGCTCACCCTGCTCACCCTGCTGATTCTGATTGGGAGCATTTGGATCGGGTGTTTGCGATAAACCCATCTCAGAAAAGGCAATCAACGAGGAAATAACTAAAATCTGAAGTTTCATCATGCTCTAACGCTACATCTCCAACTCGTTTTTGACCAGCCTGTAAAATACTTAGGAAAAGTTAATGATTGATCATATACATATTTTTGCTCATTCTGTGCGCATGGTTCGATACCGACCCAATGTCGCGGCTCTCATGATTAACGAGCATGGTAATCTCCTCATTTGTGAGCGATGCACCATTCCCGGCGCTTGGCAGTTCCCTCAGGGCGGCGTCGATCTAGGCGAGGAAATCGAGGAAGCCCTCTATCGCGAGATCCGTGAAGAAATTGGACTCAATAAAGAACATTATGACATTCTCAACCGCAAAGATGGTTACCGCTATCTCTACCCAGCCGATGTCCGTTCCAAGAAAATTCAAAAACACGGCAACCACGGCCAGGAACAAACTTATTTCCTCTGCAAAGTCAGAAATGACGCACCAGAAGTCAATGTAAACCAAACACCTCGCGAGTTCCGATCCTACCGCTGGATTCACCCCACAGAATTCGATCTCGATTGGTTACCCAATTTCAAACACGAGGTCTATCGCGCCGTGATGAAGGATTTCTTCAATATCGATCTGATATAAAAATCCAAGAACTTAGCCTAACTGAGCTTTTGCGGATAATCACCTTTGGAAATAAGTTCTGCGATCGATTGCACTACGTAAGGCTTATCCTCTGGGAAAGTCACTCCAAACCACGATGCACTAGTCTCAATCACTTCACATTGTGTCTTCCCTTTGTGAATCAGAGCATCCACCACCGTAGGAATATAAAATTCACTGGTTTCCTTGTCTCCGTTCTGAACGAGAAAATCGAAAAACTCCGTTTCGATATCAGCCATGAACTGTTTTAGAAATGCCCAAAAGTTCATCGATGCCAACGCTTTTGCTGCAATAACGCGACGCTCACCATTCAAACCTATCCCAGAAATTTCACCAGATGGATCACGAGATATTTTCACCACCTCCTCAACAGACAATAACATCCGCACCTGACTCACTTCACATATCCCTCGGTTAACACTGCCGTGCTCGGAAAGCGTGTTTTCCAAAGGATAAGCAATCAAGCCACAGCGCGCTTCATCGCTACTCTTGAGAAATCGGCTCGCCTGCAAATAAGCATCCGCCCCGTAAAAATCATCTGCGTTGATCACCGCAAACGGCCCATCAACCAAAGCGCGCGCAGCACGAATCGCATGCGTTGTTCCCCAGGGTTTGGTCCGTCCCTCTGGAGGGGAAAACGGCGCCGGCAAATCATCCAAGCGCTGATAGGCATAGTCCACTTGAATCAACTTCGCAAATCGCTCACCGATACCCGTCTTGAATGCCTCCGCAAAATCTTCGCGAATCACAAAGATCACACGATTGAACCCAGCACGAATCGCATCATAGACAGAGTAATCTAGAACCGTCTCGCCATTCGGCCCCATGGGATCGAGTTGTTTCAAGCCGCCGTAACGACTCCCCATTCCCGCTGCTAAAACGATCAATGATGGCATACAGAATATTTTAGTATTCGTAGCTCATGTAGAAGTTGAACTGACCACCTTGGTCGGCAGCACTGTCAGGCGAACTTACAGGCACGGCATAATCCAGAGCAATCGGCACAGGACTGATAGGCAGCTGAATACGGATACCAAAACCGACATCGCTATAAACATCCTGTGGACCAATGTCCCATGAACCTGAATTTACAAATCCCATGTCATAGAATACAGCCGCACGGATGGTTTCAACAATAGGCACGGTGTATTCGGTGTTTAAGAACGCCAATGATTGACCACCCAAAACTTCACCTAATGGGCCATCGCGATCACCACCGATATCACGGAATTCAAAACCACGCAACGTTCTGCCACCTCCTAAGAACATCCGTTCAAAGATCGGCACATCACCATTGATCGAATCCACAAATGCAACCTCACCGCTGAGCGAGAGAATGGTATCCCATTTGAGATTCCAATATTTCGAACCTTGGGTCGATAACGTGATAGTTTCTACATCTCCACCTAATCCAGCAAAAGCGAAAGAAACATCTAACTTCTCACCTTTACGTGGAGTGATTGTACTATCACGACTGTCGTAAAGATAACTGAGAGTCAATGCACTACGAACAAAGTCGCCATCCTCATCTTGAAAGACAGCGCTTGCACCCGAGTCCACATCCACAGTGATATTTTCTAACGAATATGCGAGTTTGATCGATGATTTTTCACTCAATGGTTTACGCAAGAAGACCGAAGCACCCACGTTAGTCTGATCATACTCATCACTGAAATAGGATGACTGGCGATAGAATAGCTCACCACCAAGTGAAAGCTTGCGATCCATGAACCATGGTTCAACCAATGAAAGTGTGAATTCACTGCGCTCTGAACCAGCCCGAAGATTCATTCCAAAGCGTTGACCTCCACCGGTAAAGTTCCATGGATTCGTGATATCAAAGTTGGTTTGCTCAAGCGTAAGGAAACCCACCACGTTATCAATCGAACTAAACCCTACACCCACACCCACGGAACCCGTATTGCGCTCTTCAACCAAAACATTGATATCACGATAACCGTTACCAGCTGGTGAACCGTTCGCCTGCACATCACTAAAGTACTGAAGGTTCTTTAGGCGTGCCTTGGTTGTTTCTAACTCCACTGTATTGAACCAATCACCTGGATTCAACGGAAGTTCACGACGAATCACCTTATCTTGAGTCTTTGAGTTACCTTGAATGTTTACTCGGCCCACACGATAGCGAGAGCCCTCAGTAATCTGATACTTGATCGAAACCTGATTCGGACCCGCATCTTTAATATCTGGAGAGACAACCGCATCCGCATAACCCCTTGAACCATAAAAACTACGAATCGTTTTGATATCCTCACGCATTTTCGTGGATGAGTATGCATCGCCACCATTCAAGGTCATCGAAGGATACAACTCCTCAGATTTAAATACGGACATCTCTCCAAAACTAATTCCAGAAACGCTGTATTTATCACCCTCAGAAATTTCGATCACCAAATCCACACGTCCATCCTTCACCGGATCACGACGAACCCCCGGGCTACTAACACGTAGATAACCTCTGCTACGATAGTAATCCAATACCGCATCCAAATCTTCATCCAAGGTAGTCGATTCGAAACGGCCGGATTTTGTGAGCCATGAGAACCAACCCTTCTCCTTGGTTTTCATTTCCTTCTTCAACTCTGCAGACGTAAAGACCGAGTTACCCTCAAAACGAATATCGCGAACTTCATTCTTTGCTCCCTCATCAATAACAAAAATCAAATCCGCTAAACCTTGCTGACCTGTCTCTTGTGTCCGATGTGAAATGATCACATCCGGATAACCATGACCTTGATAATACTTCTCTAGATTTTGACGAGCCTCAAGAATCTCCGCATCACTCATCGTGCCGCCAGATTTCAACTTGGTTTCCTTGGCTAATTTTTGCTCGGAAAAAATCGTATTTCCAACAAATCCGACTCCATTGATCGCAGGACGAGTTTGCACCTGAGCAATCACGCGAACACCCTCTCCAGCCGCTTCAGCAAGAAACTTCAAATCATCGATCAATCCGGATTCAAATAAGGTCTTGATATCGTTATCCAAATTTTCAGCGCGATAAACGGTACCCGCTTTAGTCACCATCAAGTTACGCAACCTTGCTTCATCAACCGTTTTCGATCCCACATAGCGAATCGACACCTCACTGATTTTTTTACCTTCATAATCCTGGGCAAGCATGACTCCCGAAAGAGAAGTTAGGATGATGGAGGTGATTAGAGAAAACCGACCGATGAGCGATTTTGCACCAATTAGCAAAGAGGTATGTGCTGTCATATTGAATGGATTGTCGAGGAATAGGGTCTACACCCACCGCACTCCGTCAAGGTCAATAGCACGCTAAACCGAAAGTTCTAAATAAAATTACCTCATGTGTTGTAAACATCCTGAAAATAAGGTTTTCTGTAATTAGTTAAAAAAATCAATAGAGCCTCGGATAAATACTATAAAAAAGCAGATCCTCTTCGGGTTCACCCATTAAAGACTTGGCTTTTCGCACCAAAATCCTCCGACCCGTCATCGGAGCTCTGGAAGCTGAAGATTTTGGCTTCTACAAGATTCCGCTGTGTGAGCGTTTTTCCTCAAATAATATGGGGGAAACGTCGGCGCGGATGTCGAAGACTGGCTAGCTGATTTTATCCCCACTGTAATGATCGACTCTGATTATGTCGAATCCATCTAGGGCAGTTCTGTGTCCCCATGAGAAAACCCTACCTCCCCTGAAACCACAAGAAACAAGAGTGTGATCTGCAGTACTATCTGGATTCCCCTCATCACTCTCGCCGTGAACTGGGCTGGGGTAAAAATTTACGAAAAACTGGATTCCGAACACACTCAAACCAAAAAATACAAGATTACTGAAAAAACCGAACCATCCATCCCAGAGGTTATTCCACAAACTCCTGCAGAAATCCCGCCTTCCAATCTTGAAACTACCAAGCGCGCAGTCATCGTTGAGCCCCTCGCGGAGAAATCACCTCATTGCTCGATACGTTCTGATCATTTCTAAAAAAGCTGGCAAATAACTCGCTGCCTTCCCCTCTCCGATGCCGGAAATTTCCAACGCCTGTTCATTACTGGTCGGCATATATTTCGTAAGCGATTCTAAAATTTTGTTAGAAAAAACTACGTAAGGAGGCACTCCAGCTCGCTTGGAAATTTTGAATCGTAGATCTTTCAACATCGAAAACAGTTGAGGATCAAATTCTCTTTCCTCCAAACCCTGCGGCTTTGCAACTTCATCCGGCCAACGCAACTCGAATTCCACCTCACCTTTCATCACCGCTTCACCTCTCTCTGAAAGCGTCATCAATGGATACTCTCCCGTTTGAGTAATCACCAAAGATTCCTCCGCCATAGATCGAAACAACGCATTTAAATAACCCGTAGTTTTATCAGATAAAACCCCATACGTCGTCAGTTGATCTAAGCGATTGTTCAAAATATCCTGCGATTTACTCCCAGATAACATCTGAATGATCCGCCCACGTCCATAGCGCCCCTCCCAACCCGAGCTGTTGCGTTGTGACATCCGCGCAACTCCCGCCAACGCCTTCTGAACCACAAGTTTTTCCTCAGCCGTCGGCTTACGGAAATCTCCCGCACTGCGCTCTCGGCAAACATCACAGTTTCCACAAGTCCCCGCATTTTCCTCACCAAAATAATTTAAAATCCACTGCTGCCGACACGTCCGCGCATAACACATCTCCACCATCGCCCGCAGCTTCTCCCGATCACGCGCATCCTTTTTCTCCATTGCTTCCTCATCCAAATCGAGATCTCTTGTTAGAAGATTCGGCTGCAACAAACGCGTACCGCGCATCCTTTTTCCCTTAACATCAAATCGCTCTATAAAACGGCCACGCACCAAAATCCCCAACGCGCTCCCAACCGCCATCGAGTTCTTCACATCCGCATGATCCGCAATTTCCTCCAGAGTCCGAAACACCTCGTGATTCCCATCCGCATCATTCAATAAATATTGATAGATTTGCCGGACCGTAACCGGCGATGGATTCGCACCATCAATAAAAAATTCCTGCGTCCGTGTATCCGCATAATTGAAAAGTAATTCACACACCGCCGCCTCCCCATCTCGCCCCGCGCGCCCCGCTTCTTGATAGTATGCCTCAACACTTCCCGGGATTTCATAATGAATCACAAATCGAACATCTCCTCGATCTATCCCCATCCCAAACGCATTAGTCGCAACCGCGATATCCACTTTTTTTGAAATGAAAATTTCTTGTGCCTTGACCCTCTCCTCATCCGTCATCCCTCCGTGATACGAAACACAATTCACCCCCCAACTTGCCAAGGTTTCCGATACCAAATCCACTTTTTTACGCGTCGCACAATAAATAATCCCCGTCTTGTGCGCCCCAATTACCGCTTTGATGCGCTCATCTTTCTGCGCCGTCTTATCCACCGCTGTAATCGATAAAGAAAGATTCGGACGGGAAAATCCACTCACTCGTTCAAATGGCTCCCGCAAACCCAATACCGTCAGAATATCCTGCCGCACTATCGGAGTCGCTGTCGCTGTCAACGCCACGCATTGCGGCCTACCAATTTTCTCTAATGCCTTCCCAAGCCGCATATAATCTGGCCGAAAATCATGCCCCCATTGCGATAAGCAATGCGCTTCATCAATCGCAAATAAAGAAACCTCCACCCCTTCCAAGGCCCTCAAAAAACTCTCCGCTCGGAACCTCTCTGGCGCCACATATACTAATTTATACTCACCTTGCCGCATCCCATCTAACCGCTCCTTCTGCTCCGGCCACGACAAGGTCGAATTGATCAACGTCGCTCCAATCCCTCGCGCTTGCAACGCATCCACCTGATCCTTCATCAACGCAATCAATGGTGAAACCACCAAAGTCACCCCCGGAAAACACAACGCGGGAATCTGAAAACATAAGGACTTACCACCGCCAGTCGGCATCACCACCAAACCATCTCGCCCCGCAACAATTTCCGAAATCACTTCCTCCTGACCGTCGAGAAATCTTGAAAATCCAAAATACTCCTTCAACGCCGCACCCGGCGTTTTTAACAATCCTTTTCCTAACACATTTTCTGCCACGCCCCAGACTATGAATCAAATGAACACCTATTGCAACATTACATTCTTCCGTATTTCAGCATTTACCTCCCAATTTCCTTCCACCACGCTCCGCTCGTGCCAGACGACGATGACATGAACCCGATCAATACGATCAAACTCGCCATCGATGCCGAGGATGCTTCCGCTCTCCTCGCAGCCGCCGAGGATATTCACTACGCCGACCTTGCGGAACTCTACCAAGATCTCGACGACGCAGAGCGCGATTTCTTCATGAAAACCATCGGCCCGGAACTCGCCACCGATGTGGTCGCGGAACTGCCTGACTCCCTGATCGAAGAAGCTCTGGATCACTTCAAACCCGCACAACTCCGCTTCCTCCTCAGTAATTTATCGGACGATGACCGCGTCGATATTTTCCAAGTGGTTTCCGAAGAGGCACAAGTCCGCTTCTTCTCTCTGCTAGGTCCTCGTGATAAAGAACTCACCAAAAACCTTCTCAAATACGAGGAAGACACCGCCGGCGGACGGATGACCACTCAGGTTGGCCGCATCACTGCCGATATGACAGTGAAACAAGCCATCGCCGTCCTTCGTCGCGACCGCGAAGATACCGAAACTTTAGCGCGCATTTTCGTCGTCGACGAACAAGGTCGTCTCGTCGGAAAAGTTCGACTCCGCGATCTCGCCTTCGAAACCTGGGACACGCCCATTCGTGACATCATGGAGGATGCTGACGAATTCATTCTCGCTACAGCCGACCAAGAAGACGCCGCACGCACTCTTTCTAAATACGACCTCATTGTTCTTCCAGTCGTCGATGAATTCCATCACCTCCTCGGCGTCATCACCTACGACGATGCTTTAGAAATCCTCCAAGAAGAATCCACCGAGGATATCGAGAAACTCGCTGGTATCGGTGGTGAACAAAATGAGCTTTCCTATCTCAACACCAGCTCTGCGAGCCATTTCCGCCGCCGCGTCAACTGGCTCGTTGGCCTTGCTTTCCTCTCTATCGCATCCGGATACGTCATGTTCCGTTTCTCGGAAACCCTCGAAAAGGCGTTTGTGCTATCACTCTTCCTGCCCATGGTCGTCGCTGCTGGTGGAAACTCGGGAGGACAATCCGCAACCATGGTCATCCGCGCGCTCGCCCTCGGCGAAATCGATAAAGGAACTCTCATACGCATCGCTTGGAAAGAAATTCTAACAGGTCTCTTCTTAGGCGTCACCCTCGGCATCTGTATGGCCGCGTTTATTACTTTCATTCTACCCTACCTCCACCTCACCGCTGCCCCTGACTTCTCTTTCTTCAAACTCTCTCTCGCTGTCGGCTCTGCTCTAACACTCCAAGTTCTTTCCGCCACCCTACTCGGTGCCATGCTCCCCATAGCCGCCCGCGCCTGCAATCTCGACCCCGCTGTCGTCTCCTCTCCCTCCCTCGCCTCCACCGTCGATGTCTCAGGCATGCTCATCTATTTCTCCACCGCCACGGTGATCCTAAATCTTTGAGATCAGGGGGTGTTCCTGGTTCTTGGTTCTTGGTTCTTGGTTCCTGGTTCTTGGTTCCTGGTTCTTGGTTCCTGGTTCTTGGTTCCTGGTTCTTGGTTCCTGGTTCTTGGTTCTTGGTTCTTGGTTCTTGGTTCTTGGTTCTTGGTTCTTGGTTCTTGGTTCTTGGTTCTTGGTTCTTGGTTCTTGGTTCTTGGTTCTTGGTTCGAATATACGGATGCGCGAAGCTCAACTAAGAACTAAGAACGAATTTCATAATTTAATGATTTAGAATTTAGAATTTAGAACTTAGAACTTCACCATGAACGCTCTCATCACCCATCTCGAAAACGGCGACGACCTAGCTCCTCGCGAAATCGATGTTGCCGCAAATCTCTTGTTAGATCCATCAGTCGACGACGCGAAAAAAGAAGCCCTGCTTCTCGCCCTCGCAAAAAAAGGTGAGTCCCCAGGAGAAATCGCCGGCTTTGTCGAAGCATTTCTCGAACACGCGGTCGATCCCATGATCAACACCCTCGACCTCCACGGCCCTACCCTCGATGTCTGCGGAACAGGTGGCGATCAGTTAGATTTATTCAACATTTCCACAACCTCCATGTTCGTCGCCGCAGCAGCCGGTGCCATTGTCGTTAAACACGGCAACCGCGGCATCACCTCCAAAAGCGGTGGCGCAGATGTCCTCGAAGCTCTCGGTATCCGCATTGATCTGCCTCCCGAACACTTTCGCCACTGCATCGAAACCGCAGGCGTCGGCTTCCTCTTCGCACCCAATTACCACCCCGCCTTCAAAGCAGTCGCTCCCGTTCGTAAAAAACTCGCAGCATCCGGTCACCGCACGATTTTCAATCTCATCGGTCCCCTCCTCAACCCCGCTCGCCCCCAATGCCAACTCGTCGGAGTCAGCGATGAAACCCTCTGCTCCACATTTGCAGATATCCTCCAACGCCTTGGTCGCGAAAGCGCATGGGTCGTCAGCGGAAAAGCCTCCTGCGGACGGGGCGTCGATGAAGTTTCGCTCATGGGTTCCACCCGCATCTGTAAAGCAGGCTCCTTCCAAGAGCTCGAAGACGAAGAAATCACCCCCGAAGACTTTGGTTTCCGCAAAGCCCTGATCGAAGATCTCAAAGGTGGCGACGCCAAACACAACGCCATCATCCTCGAAAATATCCTCTCTGGTAAAGAAACCGGACCCAAGCTCGATATCGTCCTCCTCAATGCCGCCGCCGCAATCGCCTGTGCCGGCCTTGCCGATCACCTTGGCGATGCCATCGATGTCGCCCGCGAATCCATCCAATCCGGAGCCGCATACGAGCGACTCATACTACTCCAAGAAGCCTCGAAAGCTTAGTTCATATTTGTTTATTCATCCTACAATCGAATGGGTGTGAGAATTGATCGGCAGAACTCATTCTTTATCTGCGTTCATCTGCGTCCATCTATGCTTCCATTTCTCTTTTTAAGTTTAGACTGTTTGCCAAAAGTCCGTGCGTTTAAGCGAGCTTGACGGTGCTCACCGACCGGATCGTATCAGTGTCGTTTAGAAGAAGTCTGACCTCCTCAAAGAGCTTCTCGCCAAGCTCGGCCCCGC
>Ga0315901_10004065_pt1 | contig 18480 bp, 18 predicted proteins | sample LakEriMetagenome_10_FD_203761 | JGI IMG/M metagenome (GOLD analysis project Ga0315901, IMG submission 203761) | Freshwater fungal communities from buoy surface, Lake Erie, Ohio, United States - Buoy 2 MA116 | ecosystem: Environmental > Aquatic > Freshwater > Lake | place: USA: Lake Erie, Ohio...
TGGACGCGGCTCATCAACCAGGCCGCCGATGCCAATAACCCAACACTGGTGGCGCTGCTCGCCGGGGTGGGGATGCAGGGCGATGGCTGGGACAAGATGACCAGCCTGCACCTGTTCCACATCGTCTCAGCGCTTAACCGGGTCGGCCTTTCCGCCGAAGCGCGGATGATCGCGGCCGAGGCCATTGCCCGCGGCTGATCCGCTGTCCGCCGGGGCCAGCGCCTTTCTTGCTATGCTGGCCGCCGAGCGCGGCGCTGCGGCCAATACCCTGGCGGCCTATGGCCGGGACCTTGCCGCCGCTGAGACCGTGCTCGGGCCGCTCGCCGCAGCAGACCGCGACGGCATTGCCAAGCTTGGCCTGGCCTGGACCGAACTCTCCCCCGCGAGCCTCGCCCGGCGCTGTTCCGCGTTGCGCCAGTGCTTCGGATTCCTGATGGACGAGGGCTGGCGCAGCGACGATCCGTCGCCCGCCCTGCCACGCCCGCGTACCCGCCGCCCGCTGCCCCGGATCCTGAGCCACGGCGAGGTCGAAGCGCTGTTCGCCCGCGCCGAGGAAGAGGCTGCGGGCGATCGGCGTGAGGCAGTGCGGCTGCTGGCCTTGCTGGAACTGCTCTACGGCTCGGGCCTGCGTGCGACCGAGCTGGTTTCGCTGCCGCTGGCTGCCGTGCCGCGCGATGCCCCGTTTCTGACCGTTACCGGTAAGGGCGGACAGCAAAGGATGGTCCCGGTCAGCACCCGCGCGCGGCAGGCGCTGTCGCGCTGGCTGGCGGTACGGGGCGATGGCCGCGGTGCGGCCGGGCGCCTGCTGTTTCCTTCCAGCGGCAAGTCGGGCCATCTGACCCGGGTACGATTATTCCAGCTCCTGCGGGAACTGGCGCTGCGGGCCAGGATCGATCCGGGCAAGGTTAGCCCACACGTGCTACGCCATGCCTTTGCCACCCACCTGCTGGAGGGCGGGGCGGACCTGCGCGTGCTGCAAACCCTGCTTGGCCATGCCGACATTGCGACGACCCAGATCTACACTCACGTCGATTCCGCGCGGCTGGTCGCGCTGGTCAACCAGCGGCATCCCCTTGCGATGCGCTCCGCACCCGGCTAGCGCGGCATCATGATCTCCTATCTGGAATTCGAAAAGCCGGTTGCCACCCTAGAAGCGCGCATTGCCGAACTGCGCGATGTTGCAGCTGATGGCGATGTCGATATCGCGGCGGAAATCCGTCGGCTGGAGATGAAGAGCGCCGATCTGCTCGCCAGCACCTATGCCGCGCTGACGCCGTGGCAGAAAACTCAGGTTGCGCGGCACCCGATGCGGCCGCACTTCCGCGATTTCGTTGCCCAGGGTTTCACCGATTTCGTGCCACTCGGCGGGGATCGCTGCTTTGGCGAGGATCATGCAATCGTCGGCGGCCTGGCCCGGTTGGGCGCCGATGGCACGGGTCGCCGCGTGGTCTTGATCGGCCATGAGAAGGGCCATGACACCCAGAGCCGGATCAAGCACAACTTTGGGATGGGCAAGCCGGAAGGCTATCGCAAGGCGATCCGCCTGATGGAACTGGCCAGCCGGTTTGGCCTGCCGGTGGTGACCCTGGTCGATACCTCGGGTGCGTTTCCTGGGGTAGAGGCCGAAGAACGCGGACAGGCCGAAGCCATTGCCCGCTCGACCGAGGCCTGCCTTGCGCTGAACGTGCCAATGGTTGCCGCGATCGTGGGCGAGGGCGGTTCGGGCGGCGCAGTCGCCCTGGCCAGTGCCGAACGCGTGTTGATGTTCGAACATGCCGTCTATTCGGTGATCTCGCCCGAAGGTTGCGCCTCGATCCTGTGGCGCACGGCCGAAAAGGCGGCTGACGCAGCCGAGGCGATGAAGGTCACGGCGCAGGACTTGCTGGCGCTGGGCGTGATTGACCGGATTGTTCGCGAACCGGTTGGCGGTGCTCACCGGGCGCCTGACATAGCGATTGCCGCCCTGGCCAAGGCGATCGGGGAAGAACTCGACACCCTTTCCCGGCACAGTCCGACGAAGCTCAAGGCGCTGCGCGAGGAACGGTTCCTGCGGATCGGTGAAGCGTAAGCTCCGTTCAGCCCGGGGCCAACAAACCAGGTTTTCAATCGCTTGCCGCAACCCGGCCTTTTTGGCAGGGTTAATGCAGCGCGAAAGGAACCGCCTCATGCAACGAATTTCCCGTCGGCCCAAGCACTTGCTCGCCACGGCTGCCGCAATTGGCTTGCTGACCATGCCAAGCCCGGCGATCATGGCGCAGGCCCAGCGTGCGCCCGCCACAATGCCAGCCCAGGCGATCAGCGAGCAGGACAAGGCCGAAGGTGCCAAGGCCCATCCACAGTTGCTGGCGGAATTTGGCGGGGCCGAGACCGGGCCGCAGGCAGCCTATGTTGAGGCGGTCGGCAAGAACATCGCCGTCCAGTCCGGCCTCAGCAACGCGCGCGGCGATTTTACGGTCACCCTGCTCAACTCGCCGGTGAACAATGCCTTCGCCATCCCCGGTGGCTATGTCTACGTCACGCGCCAGCTGGTCGCGCTGATGAACAATGAGGCGGAACTGGCCGGCGTTCTGGGGCACGAGGTGGCCCACGTCGCCGCGCAGCATGGCCGCAAGCGGCAGAGCACGGCCACCCGCAACACCGTGGTTGGTGTGCTGGGTGCGGTCCTCTCCGGCGTGCTGCTGGGCAATAGCCAGATCGGCCAGGTGGTGCAGCGCGGCTTCTTGCAGGGCTCGCAACTGCTGACGCTGCGCTATTCGCGCACGCAGGAAACCGAATCTGACAATCTGGGTATCGATTACCTGCGCCGCGCCGGATACGATCCGCGGGCAATGGGCACGGTCCTGCAATCGCTGGCCAGCCAGAATGCGCTGGATTCGCGGTTGATGGGGGGATCGGCCAGCAAGGTGCCCGAATGGGCCTCGACTCACCCCGATCCGGCCTCGCGCGTGCGCGCCGCGCTTGCCCGGGCGGGCAGCAATGCCAGCGGTGTAACCAATCGCGACACCTTTCTCACGCGGATTGCGGGGATGACCTATGGCGACGATCCGAAGCAAGGGATTGTCGAGGGGCGCCGCTTCACGCACCCCGACCTCAAGCTGGCCTATGAGGCGCCGGCCGGGTTTTACATGATGAACGGGACCCGTGCGGTCTCGATCAACGGCCAGTCGGGGCGCGCCCAGTTTACCACTGGACCGTACAACGGCGATCTCGATGCCTATGTCCGCGCGGCCTTTGGTGCGCTGACGGAAGATAATCAGGCTAAGATTGATCCAGGTCCGATCAGTCGCACCACGATCAATGGCCTGCCGGCAGCCTATGCATCGACGCGCGTCAACAACGGGCAAAGCGTCGTTGAGGTGATGGTGTTTGCCTACCAGTTCGCGCCGGACCAGGCCTTCCACTTCGTAACGCTCAGCGCGGCGGGCGGATCGGCAGTATTCGATTCGATGTTCCGTTCAATGCGGCGGATATCCGCGAGCGAGGTGGCGGCGATCAAGCCGCGCAAGCTGGTGGTCGTCACGGCGAAGGCGGGCGATACGGTCCAGTCACTCAGTCAGCGCATGGCATTCAGCGACGCCCAGCTCGATCGGTTTCTGGTGCTTAACGGGCTGACCGCCAGCAGCCGCATCGTCGCCGGTCAGAAGGTGAAGCTCGTCACGTACTGATCCTGCCCGCTTCCCGCGCACAAATGAAAGGGGCGGCAGGTTTCCCTGCCGCCCCTCCGTTTCGCTGGCCTTGCGGCCCTTGCGATTAGGCAGCCGCGTTGGCGGTGTTCATGTTGGTCGAGGTCGTGTTGAAGGTTTCCTTCAGCTCGTTACCCAGACCCTGCATCGCGGTGATAGCGGCAACGGCGATCAGAGCGGCGATCAGGCCGTATTCGATCGCAGTGGCACCAGCTTCGTCACGGAACAGCTTGTTGATGAACTTCATGGTCAGTCTCCTGTAGCAGTCTTCAGTACCCGGCTCTTTCCCTGTCACCCGGATCGAGCGATCCCCGAGTTAGGTGATAAGTCTTGCGAAATGTTTAACTTCCGCTGGCGTTGTTGGCTGTCTGAACCTGGTTCGCGACATTGGTCCACATCCCATTGCTTGCATTGGCAAAGCCTTGCAGCGCGGTGAACATGGCGATCACGATCAAGCCGCAGATCAGCCCCATTTCGACAGCAGAGGTCCCCCGCTGGTCACGGATCAAGCGCATGAGGAAAGTGTTCTTCATGGTTCCCTCTCCGCGGAAAAAGCGGGTAGGGTGCCCAAATCGCATGTCGTCGTTAAAGAAACGTTTCTATCGGATGTTAATGTGCCAAACTTTCCGACAGATATTCAGGTGGTTGCCGCCGCATTGATCGATCCGGCGGGGCGGGTGCTGATGCAGCAGCGCAAGCCCGGCGGGCCCATTGGCGGACTGTGGGAGTTCCCGGGGGGCAAGGTTGAACCGGGAGAAACGCTGCAATCCGCACTGGCCCGGGAGATTGCCGAGGAGCTGGGTGTGGCAGTGGATCCGGCCGACCTGACGGCTGTCGGGACGGCACGGGAACCTGGCAATCCCCATGTCATCACGCTTTACACTTGCCGCCGCTGGACAGGCGAACCCCAGTGTCTGTGTGAAGCCGCGATTGCCTGGTACGAACCCGCTGTGCTGTTTTCACTGCCGATGCCGCCGCTTGATGTGCCTTTGGCGCGTGATCTGATTTCCTCCATTTAGCCGCTTGCCAAGGGCGAATGACCTGCCTATGTGCGCCACTCCAACGCGCCCGTAGCTCAGCTGGATAGAGCATCAGACTACGAATCTGAGGGTCGGACGTTCGAATCGTTCCGGGCGCGCCATTACAAAAAGGGCTCACCGCAAGGTGAGCCCTTTTTGTAATGGCCGGTCGTGGACCGAAATCCATATCAAAATGGTCTAGATAGCCTCTACCCGGACCTGACACCGATCCCCTAGACCCGACCTATGTCGATTAACGGACGGATGGCCAAGGGCGGACGGGCCGAACGCAGGGAACTGCTGTTGGAGACATTCGGCGAACTCGATGGCGGGCCGGCCAATGTCACCGTTCACAACATATCGGAAACGGGTCTGCTGATCGAAACTGCCGAGGGTCTGGCAGTGGGAGAGGGATTTCGGATCAACCTGCCAGAAGCTGGCGCAGTTGAAGCGGAAGTGGTCTGGGTCAGCGGGACGCTGCATGGCTGCCGGTTTGCAGAGCCGGTCGAGCGGGCCGTACTCAGCGCTGCCCAATTGCGGTCGATCGTGGCGCCGACGGCATCATCTGCCTCCGATCATCCCGATGCGCCGCTGACGCCGGAAGGCACCACCCTGGGCCAGCGGATCGCCTATGCCCGGCATGCTCGGCATATGTCGCTTTCGCAGGTGGCTGCCGCCCTCGATGTAAGCCGGCCGACAGTTTGGGCCTGGGAACACGACCGCGCGCGCCCCGCCGGGCCGCGGATGACCGCGCTGGTCGATCTGCTCAAGATCGAGCCGGAAGCACTGGCCCGGGTCGGCGGCAAGGAAGGGGCTTTTGGTGACCTGACCAGGCTTGTCGACAAGTCCCGGCAGGAAATTGCCATTGCGGGCGGTTTTAAGCCGGAACGGGTCCGGATACTTATCGAGCTTTGACCGCGCCAACCGTCGGTAATTGACTGGATTGCCGCCCTTTCGGGCGCCAAGGGTGGCATTCGTGCCTTGAAGCTCCTACTTTCCAGGTTCGCTTTGCGCAGTGGATGCCTGTGACCGAAGAGACGCCCGCCCATTCCCAGTCTGTCTGGCGCTATGCCCGCGCCAGCAGGGTGCATGTGGTGGTCGATGCCGCGCCTTACTTCGCGCTAATGCAGCAGGCCTTCATGCGTGCCCGGCAGCGGATCATGATGATCGGTTGGGATTTCGATACCCGCATCCACCTGGGGCAGGGGCGGCGCTGGTGGAACAAGCCAGACCGGCTGCAGAAGCCTGCGCGGCTCGGGGCCTTCATGATCTGGCTGTGCAAGCGCACGCGGGGACTGGACGTGCGGGTGCTCAAATGGAATTTTGGGGCGCTGAAATTCATCTTTCGCGGCTCGATGATCCTCGATCTGTTTCGGTGGTGGCGCCATCCGAGCATCGATTTCAAGTTCGATTCCGCCCACCCGCTGGGGTGCAGCCATCACCAGAAGATCGTGGTGATCGACGATCGTTTCGCCGTTTGCGGCGGGATCGATATGACTGCGGGGCGCTGGGACACACCCGAGCACAAGGAGGGCGATCCGCGCCGCCGGCTGCCGTTCTCACCCCGGCTGTTCGCGCCGTGGCATGACCTGACGCTGATGGTGGAGGGCGATGCGGCGCGGGCGCTGGGGGAACTGGGCCGGGCGCGCTGGGAACAGGCCGGGGGCAAGCCGATGGAGCCGTGCGAGCCGCAGGTCAGCAGCCCATGGCCGTCGACGCTCAAGGCCGATTTCACCGATGTCGAGGTAGGGATTGCACGAACCCGTTCGGCCTGGAACGGCCTGTCCGAACTGCGTGAGGTCGAAACGCTGTTTGTCGAACACATTCGTCGTGCCCGCCGCTTTATCTATGCCGAGAGCCAGTATTTCGCTGCGCGCCGCATTGCCGAGGCGATTGCCGCGCGTGTTTCGGAGCCTGATCCTCCGGAAATCGTGCTAATCAATCCGCTTTCCGCCGAAGGTTGGCTGGAAGTGGTGGCCATGGACGGTGCGCGGGTCCGTCTGGCGCATGCCATTGCCGAGCGGGACCATCTGCGGCGGTTTCGCATTTTCATTCCGCGCAACGCTGCCGGCACGCCGATCTACGTCCATTCGAAGATGATGATCGTGGATGATGAAGTGCTGCGGATCGGTTCGGCCAACATGAACAACCGCTCGCTTGGGCTCGACAGCGAATGCGACCTGTTCATCGATGCCGCCCGCCCGGGCAACGATCACGCCCGCCCCGGTATCACACGGCTGCGCCACGCCTTGCTGGCCGAACACCTGGGCATGCCCCGGCGCGAGGTGGAAGCGGCGCTGAGCGCCGATCCATCGATGATCGCGCTGATCGAGCAGGCCCCGCAGCGCGGTAAGTATCTTGAACCTTTTGTCTTGCGTCCCCTGGGCGAAACGGAGAGAGCGGTCGCTGACAATGCCCTGCTCGACCCGGAGCGGCCCGAAGAGCTGTTCGAGCCGTTCAGCGCCAGGCGCGGGCTGTTTCGCCGGGGTAGCCTGCTGCGGCGCCCGCGACTGGAGATATTCGAACATGGCCTGCCAACACGACGAGCTTGACGAGAACGGCAAGGTTCCCGTCCCCGACCATGTCCAGGACGCGATCCGCACCCTGATCCGCTGGTCAGGCGATGATCCGCAACGCGAAGGCCTGCTCGATACCCCGGCCCGCGTTGCGCGCGCGTGGAAGGAATACTGCCAGGGTTACGGGGAAGACCCGGCCAGCCACCTCTCGCGCCAGTTCGAGGAAGTGGGCGGCTATGACGAGTTGGTCCTGCTGAAGGACATCCCGTTCCAGTCGCACTGCGAGCATCACATGGCCCCGATCACCGGGAAGGCGGCGATTGCCTATATGCCCAAGAACCGGGTCGTGGGCATCTCCAAGCTGGCCCGCGTACTCCATGGCTATGCCCGGCGGCTCCAGATCCAGGAGCGGCTCACCGCCGAAGTGGCCCAATGCATCTGGGACAACCTCCAGCCGCATGGCGTGGCCGTGGTGATCGAGGCGCAACACGGCTGCATGACCGGGCGGGGCGTGCGCACGCCCGGCGTCGGCATGGTCACCAGCCGGCTGCTGGGCTGCTTCCTCGACGACGACCGCAGCCGCAAGGAAGTGCTCAGTCTGATGGGCTACTGACATGAACCGGCCAGTTCCGGTGATGGACATTCCCGCCCTGTCCAAGTTCTTTTTGCAAGCCTTTCCGGGCACGGACCATGATCGATCGGGCCGGATCGACCGGATCGAGCCGGGCTTTGTGCGGCTGGCGATGGAGCCTGACAAAGGTAACCTGCGGCCAGGAGGGATCGTTTCCGGCCCGACCCAGATGGCCTTGGCGGACCGTGCTGCCTACGCCGTGATCCTGGCGCATATCGGCCCAGTGGCGATGGCCGTGACCAGCAACCTGAACATGAGCTTTCTGCGGGCGGTGCAGCAGCAGACGGTGTGGTGCGATGCGGTGCTGCTCAAGCTGGGCAAGCGGCTGGCGACCGTCGATTGCCGGTTGTGGCAGGATGCGCCCGAGAATATCGTGGCGCAGGCCGTGGTGACTTACGCAATCCCGGGCTGAATCAGACTGGCCAGCCCCAGCGGCGCCCTGCGACTTGCATCAGCACATAGCCAATCCAGCCCGTTACGGCGAAAGCGACCATCGCGGCCGGGAAGGCGATGCCCTTGCGCAACAGCACGGCCAGCATGACGAAGGCCGGCAGGGAGGCCAGCACATAGAGCGTGGAAGACAGGGCCATGCTGGCAACCCGCTCAGCATCGCCGGTGTCGCGCCATAGCCAGATCATGGCCAATGTTGAAACCAGCGGCAGGCTGGCCAGCAGCCCGCCCCAGCCGGGGCTGCGGCGGGCCAGTTCAGAGGCAGCGGCAATCAGCGCACCGGAAACCAGCGCCTTGATTGCCAGCTGCCCCCACAACATAATTTACAGGTTTTCGAGCAGGTGCTCGGCCGAGCTCACCTTGAACTCGCCCGGTGCTTCAACGTGGAGCTGCTCGACCACACCATCATTGACGACCATCGAGAAGCGCTGGCCGCGCAGGCCCAGGCCAAAGCCCGAACCGTCCATGGTCAGGTCCAGCGCCTTGGCGAAATCGGCGTTGCCGTCCGCCAGCATGGTGATGTCGGCCGAACCGGCAGCCTTGTTCCAGGCGCCCATTACGAAGGGATCGTTCACCGCCGTACCGACGATTTCGTCAATGCCCTTGGCCTTCAGCTCGTCGGCCTTTTCGACGAAGCCGGGCAGGTGCTTGGCCGAGCAGGTCGGCGTGAAGGCACCCGGGACGGAGAACAGCGCGACGCGCTTGCCCTTGAAGTATTCTGCGCTCTGCACGGCTTCGGGGCCATTTTCGGTGGCCTTGACCAGCTTCACGTCGGGCAGCTTGTCGCCAACAGCAATCGTCATCGTGGTACTCCTGTCAGAAGGGGGAACTTGCCTTGGCGATATAAGCGCCGCACGATCAAGAGCAACCGGCTTGGATGGTTAAATTCGCTTTACCGCGCTGCTTTAAGATCCCGTAAATTTCCCCGCACAGTCTGCCGTGGTGCGGGAGCAGGGTCCCGCCGGGAGACTGAACATGGGGAAGACCAAAGGGATCGCTGCGGCGCTGGCCGCGCTGGGCTTGCTCGCCACCACGCCGGCCAGCGCGCAGAGCGCTAGCCAGGCGGAAAAGCTGCGGCGGCTAGATATCATGCTGATGGTAACGGGACTGCGTTGCCGCCACACGGCCGACAACTTCCAGCCGGATTACCAAAGGTTTACCACCAAGCACATCGCGCTGCTGAACGCTGCCAGTGATCAGCTCAAGTCGCGCTATGCCGGGCTTGGTCCCGTCCAGGCCAACCGGGCGCTGGACAAGATCAGCGTGACAATGGCCAACACCTATGGCCAGGGGCACCCTTGGCTGACCTGTAGCGACCTCAAGATCGCGGCTCGCAGTCTTGCTCAGGCCGAGGGGGCAGCCGTGCTGGTTGAGGCGGCCGACCAATTGCTCGCAAGCAACGGCACGCCGCGTTTCGCCTGGGTCCGGTAAATCATATAAAGCAATCTTTATATTTGCCTCAGACGAGGCGAGCGGCTAAGGGCGGCGTCATCTGTGGTGCCGCCTTTTGCCGTGCAGGGGCAGGCACCTGACCATTCAGGAGAAGACCCTTGGCCACCGCTGCCCAGACTCACGACTATGCCATTGCCGACATCGGCCTCGCCGATTTTGGCCGCGCTGAGATCCGCATCGCCGAAACCGAAATGCCCGGCCTGATGGCGCTGCGGGACGAGTTTGGGGCCGCCAAGCCGCTCAAGGGCGCACGGATCACCGGTTCGCTGCACATGACGATCCAGACCGCCGTGCTGATCGAAACGCTGGTCGCACTGGGCGCCGAAGTCCGCTGGGCCACCTGCAACATCTTTTCGACGCAGGATCACGCCGCCGCCGCGATCGCCGCGGCCGGCATCCCGGTCTTCGCGATTAAGGGCGAAAGCCTGGCTGATTATTGGGACTACGTCGGCTCGATCTTCGATTGGGATGACGGCACCGGCCGCACCGCCAACATGATCCTCGACGATGGCGGCGATGCCACCATGTTCGCGCTGTGGGGCGCGCGGGTAGAGGCGGGTGAAGACCTGTTCGAGCCCACCAATGCCGAGGAAATCGAATTCTGCCGTGCGCTCAAGGCCTTCCTGAAGCGCAAGCCGGGTTACCTCACCATGTCGGTCGCTCACATCAAGGGCGTCTCGGAAGAAACCACCACCGGCGTTCACCGCCTTTACCAGATCGCCAAGGACGGCAAGCTGCCGTTCCCCGCGATCAACGTGAACGACTCTGTCACCAAGTCGAAGTTCGACAACCTCTATGGCTGTAAGGAATCGCTGGTTGACGCGATCCGCCGCGCGACCGACGTGATGCTGGCCGGTAAGGTCGCCTGCGTTGCCGGTTTCGGCGATGTCGGCAAGGGTTCCGCAGCTTCGCTGCGCCAGGGCGGCGCCCGCGTGATGGTCACCGAAATCGATCCGATCTGCGCGCTGCAGGCCGCCATGGAAGGCTATGAAGTCGTCACCATGGAAGAAGCTGTGAAGCGCTGCGACATCTTCGTCACCGCCACCGGCAACGAAGACGTTATCACCGCCGAGCACATGAAGGCGATGAAGCCGATGTCGATCGTCTGCAACATCGGTCACTTCGACAGCGAGATCCAGATCGCTGCGCTCGACAACTACAAGTGGACCGAAGTGAAGCCGGGCACTGACCTGGTGGAATTCCCGGACGGCAAGCAGATCATCATCCTCGCCAAGGGCCGCCTGGTGAACCTGGGCTGCGCCACCGGCCACCCCAGCTTCGTGATGTCGGCCAGCTTTACCAACCAGACGCTGGCCCAGATCGAGCTGTTCACCAAGAGCAGCGAATACAAGAACGAAGTGTACGTTCTGCCCAAGCACCTCGATGAAAAGGTCGCTGCGCTGCATCTTGAAAAGCTGGGTGTCCAGCTGACCAAGCTCAGCGAAAAGCAGGCCAAGTACATCGGCGTGTCGGAAGCGGGTCCGTTCAAGCCGGATCACTACCGCTACTGATGAGGTCCTCCCGGGCCAGTCCCGGGAGCGCCGTCAATTTGGCGCAAGATCAGCGCGGTCCGGCCAGCGGTTCCTGCTTTCGCGGGGATGATGGCCGGGCCGCGCTTGCCATTCGTCCCCCTCGCGCATAGCGGATAAGCAATGACGCTCGGTCCGACCCAAATGGCGCTGATCGGCCTGCTGCTGGCGGCCTGGACCCTGGCTGCGGCCTGGGCCTTGCTAGCGGCGCGTGGGCGGGAGAAGCGGGCCGAGGCTAGCCAGCGCCTGGTCAGGCGGCTGGGCAAGATGGTCGATGAAAGTCCCGCCATCCCCTTGCTGGTCCGTGCCGATGGGCGGATCGAGGCGCCGCAGCGATTGGCCAATTGGCTTGGCCTGGAGGCCGTGCCACAATTCCTGACCGAACTGGACGGCGGCCGGATCGATGGCGGCGGCGGGGGGCTCACCCGCGAACAGCTGGCCGAACTGACCGAGGCGGTGCGGCGCTGCCAGCGCACGGCCAACCCCTTCCGCCTTGTCGTGACCCCGCGCGGCTCGAAGCGCAGCCTGGCGCTGCGTGGGCATTTGGCCGATCCATCGATTTCACCGGGCGGGGCAGCGCTGGTCTGGGTGTTCGACTTTTCGGACAGCGAGAGCGAACTGGTCCAGCTGCGCGACGCGGCGCAGCGGGCAGAGGCTGATTTCGCGGCGCTGGTCGGCCTGATCGAAGCCGCGCCGATGCCAATGTGGTTCCGCGGACCGGAAGGCGACCTGCGGCTGGTCAACGCGGCCTACGTTGCCGCCGTCGGGGGAGATGATGCCCGGCAGGTCGCCGCTGACGGGATCGAACTGATCGAAAGCGTCGATGGCCTGACCGCGCGGCAAGTCGCCAGCCAGGCCGCGGCCAAGCAGCTGCCAATCGAGCGCATCGTTGCTGCCACGATAGCGGGCGAGCGCCGCGCGTTGCGGGTTTCGGACCTGCCGCTGGGGCAGGAAGGCGTGGCTGGCTATGCCGTCGATATCGAGGACATGGAGCAGCTCGGCCGCGACTTCCGTGCCTTTCGCGAGGCACAGCGGGCCATGCTTGATCAGCTCTCTGCCGGGGTGGCGCAGTTTGATGCCCGCCGGCAGATGGTTTTCGCCAATCAGCCATTCCTGCGGATCTTCGCACTCAAACCGGCCGTGCTGATCGATCCGCCCCCGTTTGAGCGGATCCTCGATCTCGCGCGCGACAGTGGCCGGGCACCGGAGGCACGGGATTTCCCGGCCTGGCGGCGTGAGAAGGCAACGTGGTTCCTTGCCAGTGAGGCGCAGGAAGAAGCCTGGGTGCTGGGCGATGGCACGCACTTGCGGGTAGTGGCCCAGCCGCTGCCTGATGGCGGCTTGCTGCTGATTGCAGAGGACCGCACCGAACAGCTGCGACTATCTGCCACACGCGACACGTTGCTGCGCACCCGCACTGCGACGTTCGACAGCCTGTTTGAATCGGTTGCGGTGTTTGCGCCTGATGGCCGGCTGCAGCTGTGGAACCGGCGCTTTGCTGCGGATTGGGGGCTCGACGATGCCTTCCTCGATACCCATCCGCGGATCGAGGCGCTGCTCGAGCGGATTGGCGCGCGGCTCAAGAAGCCTGAGCGTGCGAAGGCCGTGGGCGACGTGGTGCGCGCCGCCACCCTGGACCGCCAGCAGACCGGTGGGCGCGCCGTGCTGGCCGACGGGCGGACGCTGGAATTCGCCGGGGTGCCGCTGCCCGATGGGAATGGCCTGCTGACCGTGCTCGACATCACCGACAGCCAGAAGGCCGAGGAAGCGCTCAAGCAGCGTGCCGCCGCGCTGGAAGAGGCTGATGCGCTGAAGACCCGCTTCCTGGCCAACATGAGCTATGAATTCCGCACGCCGTTGACCTCCATCGGCGGCTTTGCGGAACTGCTCGATGCCGGGCTGGGCGGCGAACTGTCGGAGCAGGGCCGCGAATATGTCGCTGCAATCCTGACTTCGGTCGACCGGCTGGGCGAGCAGATCGAAAGCGTGCTCGACCTGTCGCAAAGCGAGGCCGGGCTGCTGCCGCTGGTGCGCGAGGAAGTGGAACTATTCCCGCTCGTCACCCGCCTGGTCGAGGATCGCGCCGCGCGGATCAAGGATGCCGGCCTGGCGCTGGACCTGCGCGGGGACAAGGGCGTGGGCCGGATTACAGGCGATTCCCGGCGATTGGCGCGGGCGATCGGCCACGTGATCGACAATGCCATTTCGGCCACGCCCGCGGGTGGCCGGGTGCTGGTCGATCTGTCGGGCCGCAAGGGCCGGGCGCGGATCGTGATTTCCGATAACGGTCCAGGCATGGATGCCGCAACGCTGGCCCGCGCGCTTGAAGGCATGAAGCTCTCCGCTGACGGCAAGGCGGTCGAGCGTCGCCAGGGGTTGGGCCTGCCGCTCGCCCGCCGCCTGATCGAAGCACATGGCGGCACCCTGACGCTCCATTCGGAGCCGGGCCAGGGCACAGCGGCGATCATCGACCTGCCGTGAGGATCGCGCTGCCCGATCTGGCTGCCACCGATGCGCTGGGGCGGCGCATTGCCGCCAAACTGCGACCCGGTGACGTCGTTGCCCTGTCTGGCGGATTGGGCGCCGGCAAGACCACGCTGGCCCGCGCCATCATCGCTGGACTTGGGCATGCCGGGGAAGTGCCTTCGCCCAGCTTTGCCATCATCGAGACTTACGATCCGCCCGCCGTGCGGCTGCCGCTGGTCCATGCCGATTTTTACCGGCTTGAGCGACCCGAGGAGGCCGAGGAGCTGGGTCTGGACGATTACCGCGACGGCGCGGCGCTGATCGCGGAATGGCCAGACCATGCCGGCGGATTTGCCAACGAGCGAGGCTGCCTTGCCATTGCAATCGAATCTGCGGAAACGGGGCGGATAGCGATTGTCGAGGCCGGGGCCGATTGGCTAGGGCGGGAACCATGGTCGTAACGCTCCCGCAGGGTCTGGACGAGTTTCTGGCGCAGGCCGGATGGGCAGGGGCGGTGGTCGATCCACTGGCTGGCGATGCCTCGTTCCGCCGCTATTTCCGGATCCGCCAGGGCGATCGCTTCGCCATGCTGATGGACGCCCCGCCACCCAACGAGGATCCGGTGCCATTCCTGCGCGCCGCCAAGTGGCTCGATGCCAACGGCATGCGCGCGCCGCGTATCCTGGCTGAGAATGCCGCCCGCGGGCTGGTCCTGCTTGAGGACTTCGGCGAAGTGCGGATGCGCGAATATGTCGATCAGTGGTCGCAGGACGAGCGCGCGGTCTATCGCGGCGCGGTTGATGCCCTGCTCGAACTGCATCGCCTGCCGCCGGGCCCATTTGTCGACTACTCGATGGCGGAATACCTGCGCGAAGCTCGCCTGCTGACCGACTGGTACTGTCCTGCGCAGAACCTCTACATCGATGGACCGGGCTATTCTGCTGCCTGGGAGGCCGTGCTCAGCCCGATGCTGCCCCGTCAGCGGCCCGGCGTGGTGGTGCTGCGCGATTACCATGCCGAGAACATCATGTTGCTCGGCTCGCTTGAGACCCAGGGTCTGCTCGATTTCCAGGACGCGCTGGTTGGCCATCCGGCCTATGACCTTGTCTCGCTGTTGCAAGACGCGCGCCGCGATGTTTCGCCCGAGCTCGAGGCGGAGATGCTGGGCTACTACATGGAGCGAGCCAATCCGGGTGCCGATTTCCTCGCCGACTATGCCCGGCTCGGAGCGCAGCGCAACGCCAAGATCGTCGGCATCTTCGTGCGGCTGTGGAAGCGCGATGGCAAGCCGCGCTACCTGAATTACATTCCCCGCGTCTGGGCCCTGCTTGAGCGTGATCTGGCCCATCCGGCGCTGGAGCCGGTGGCGCGCTGGTTCGATGCTAATATCCCGGCCGAACTGCGCAGCACCGGCGGGGGTACTTTCGCCGCATGAGCCTGCCCGATACCGCGATGATCATGGCCGCGGGCAGGGGGACGCGGATGATGCCGCTCACCGCCACGCGCCCCAAGCCGCTGATCGAGGTGGCGGGCGAGACGCTGCTCGATCACGTGCTCGACCTGCTGCGCGATGCCGGGGTGGGGCGGATCGTGGTCAACGTTCACTATCTGCCCGATCAGATCGAGGCGCACCTGGCGCGGCACGCTGCCGATTTTGCAGTAACCGTCTCGGACGAGCGCGAACTGCTGCGCGATACCGGCGGCGGGCTGGTCAAGGCACTACCCGCGATCCCGGACGATCCGTTTTTCTGTATCAATGCCGACAACTGGTTCACCTGGAGCGGTGAGAACCCGTTGCGGCGGATGGCTGCCGCTTGGGACCCGGCGCGAATGGACGTGCTGATGCTGGTCGTCCCGCATGAGCGTGCACACAATGCCAAGGGGATTGGTGACTTCGATCTGGGCAGCGATGGCCGCCTGTCCCGCGAAGGACCCAAGCAGCCGCGCGGGTTTGACTGGACCGGTGTGCAGCTTCTTTCCAAGCGGCTGATTACCAATCCGCCAGCAGACGTCTTTTCGACTAACCTGTTCTGGGATAGGGCGATTTCGGAAGGACGCTGCTTTGGGCTGGTGCATGATGGCGAATGGTTCGATGTCGGCTATCCCGAAGCCATCGCGCTGACCGAAGCGCGGCTGGCTGGCAGTGACTGAACGGCGGAGCCTCAGCGTCTATTCGATCGCCGCGCACCGCGGCTTTGCCGATGCGCTGGTGGCCGGGCTGATCCCACGTTACGGCGATGCCGACCTGGGCCTGGCCCGGCTCACCCTGCTGCTGCCCAGCCGCCGCGCCGAACGGATCGTGACCGAAGCTTTCGTGCGCCTCTCGGGCGGCGGGCTGCTGCTGCCGCGCATGGCTGTGGTCGGCGATCTCGATCTCGACGAAACGCTGGGGCCGCTGCTCGATCCGCTGGGCGCGGGTGGCATGATTCCGCTCGCCGCTGATCCGCTGCGCCGCTGGTTGCGGCTGGCTGAACTGCTTCGCAACGAGCTGGGCGCGGCTGCGCCCAAGGCGCCGGGTCTTTTGCGGCTGGCCTTCGAGACCGGGCGGACGATGGACCGGCTGGCGATCGAAGGAATCGAACTGGGCGACCTGTTGCAAGAGCGGGTGGCGGGCATCGTCGGCGATCTGGCTGGACATTGGCAGGAATCGACCCGCACTTTCGCCCGCGTCCAGGCCCGTTGGCTGGCTGAATTGCAGGAACGCGGCGAGGTCGATCCCCCGGTGCGGCGCAACCTGTTGTTCGATCATGCGGCGCGCCGCTGGGCGGACGCGCCGCCAGCCCACCCGATCGTCGCGGCGGGGGTGACCAGTGCTTCGCCGGCGCTGGCGCGGCTGCTGCGGACCATTGCCGGACTGCCGCATGGCGCGGTGATCCTGCCCGATCTCGACCTCGCGCTGCATGAAACGGTGTGGGATGCGCTCGGCATCGCCGGGCAGCCCGAGGAGCCGGGTGGGGCGCCGTTTGGGGAGCGCGATGCGCTGACCCATCCCCAGTACCACCTCAAGCTGCTGCTGGGCCGCATGGGGATCGCCCGTAGCGAAGTCGATCCCTGGCACCGCGCCGGCCTCGGCGCCGCGCCGCCGGAACGCAGCCGGGCGATCTCCAATCTGTTCCTCCCACCGGCGGCCAGTGCCGGGTGGGTCGATCTGAAGGCCGAAGAGCGCCGGCTCTCGGGTGTGCGGCTGATGGAAACCGCTCACCCCGGCGAAGAGGCACAGGCCATAGCCATCCTGATCCGGCAGGCATTGGAAGTGCCGGAAAAGCGTGTCGCCCTGATCACTCCGGACCGGGCATTGGCGGGCCGCGTCGTGGCGCATCTGCGGCGCTGGAACGTGATGGCAGACGATACTGCCGGCCTGCCCCTGCCGCAGACCCCGGCCGGGCGTGTGTTGCTGCTGCTCGCCCAGATCGCGGCGAGCGAGGCGGCGCCGGTGCCGCTGCTGGCCTTGTTGATCCACCCGCTGGTCGGCGCAGGCGAAGGGCGCGCGGCCTGGCTGGACAATGCCCGCGCGCTCGACCTGGAACTGCGCGGCCCACGCCCGGCGCCCGGGTTCGGCCCGATCCGCGCCGCGATCGAGAAGCTGGCCAAGCGCGGTGCAGGCCGTGACATTGCCGACTGGTGGCAGCAGGTCGAAGCGATCCTCGCGCCGGTGCTGGCCCTGCCGCAGGATGGCAGCCTGGCCGATGCCCTTGACGTGCTGGCGGCCGCCGGTGAGGCGCTGTGCGGCGCTCGGCTCTGGGGTGAGGCGGATGGCCGTGCGCTGTCCGCCTGGCTGGAAAGCCTGCGCGATGGTGCCAGCGGGATCGGCACCCGGCTCACCCCGGATGACCTGCCACAGGTGCTGCGCGATGCGATGGACCGCACGTCGGTGCGCCCGCCGTGGGGCGGCCATCCACGCGTGGCGATCTATGGCTTGCTCGAAGCCCGGATGAGCCGCGCCGACCTGGTGATCTGTGCCGGGCTGACCGAAGGGTCCTGGCCAGCCAGCCCGTCGCCCGAGCCCTTACTGCCCCCCGCCGTATTGCGGGCGCTGGGGGTGCCGGGCGGCGAGTTCCGCATTGGCCTTGCCGCCCATGACCTCGCCGCTGCGCTGGGTGCGCCCGAAGTGGTGCTGAGCTGGGCCCAGCGCGATGATGGCAAGCCGGTGATCCCCAGCCGCTTCGTGCTGCGGGTCCAGGCCATGCTGGGCGAGCTGGCGCCGACCCATGTCGAGCGCGCTGCGGTCGATCTGGCGCGGGGGCTGGACCATGCCGACTTGTTGCCACCCTATCCGCAGCCCAAGCCGCGCCCCACGGCGGCCCAGCGCGACGTTGCTCTGGCGGTGACTGCAATCGACCGGCTGCGCGGCGATCCCTACCAGTTCTATGCCAGCGCGATTCTGCGGTTGCGCTCGCTCGACGGGCTCGATGCCGATCCGTCAGCCGCCTGGCAGGGCACGGTGGTCCACAATGTGATGGAGCGGTGGCACAAGGCCGGGGGCCGGGCGGGGGAATTGCTGGCCATCGCTAGCCAGGAACTGGCGGTGATGCAGGCTCACCCTGTCACCCGTAGCCTGTGGTGGCCGCGCCTGTCACGCGGGCTCGAATGGATCGACGCGCGGATCGCGGCGGACAGTGCCGAAGGGCGCACGGTGCTGGCCAGCGAGATCAAGGGGCATTTCCAGCTCGCGGGCGTGACCATCAAGGGCCGGGCCGACCGGATCGACCGGACAGCCGATGGCAGTCTGGTGGT
>Ga0315901_10004086_pt1 | contig 18422 bp, 11 predicted proteins | sample LakEriMetagenome_10_FD_203761 | JGI IMG/M metagenome (GOLD analysis project Ga0315901, IMG submission 203761) | Freshwater fungal communities from buoy surface, Lake Erie, Ohio, United States - Buoy 2 MA116 | ecosystem: Environmental > Aquatic > Freshwater > Lake | place: USA: Lake Erie, Ohio...
GCATTCAACCGCTTCCTGCATCTCTGCGCGGGCTATGCCGGGCAATTGTTGAACCGCGATGAGCTAGCGAAGATGACGGGAGTGGACAACAAAACGATCCAGTCGTGGATCGGCGTGTTGGAGAGCAGTTACATCGTCTTTCTGCTTCAGCCCTGGCACAAGAACCTGCAGAAACGCACCATCAAAAGTCCCAAACTGTATTTCTGCGACACCGGACTCCTGTGCAGCCTGCTGGGATTATCTTCATCACGAGCCGTGCAACAGTACCAAGGATACGGTGCACTGTTCGAAAACTGGGTGATGGCCGAAATCCGAAAAAACATGTTCAACCGGGGCGGACTCGAAAGCATGCACTTCCTGCGCGATAGTGCCGGTAACGAAATCGACCTCATCCTTGAAAAAGACGGCGAGCCCCTGGCCATCGAGATCAAATCCTCCGCCACCGAGGCCAATCGCATCCCTCGGAGTCTGCTGTATTGGCAAAAACACTTTCCGGACAAAACCGGACTGCTCATCCACGGCGGTTCAAGCTCTCACGAGTTCAGTACTGCAATGGGAAGCATCGGCTGGAAAGAGGTAGGGGAGGTGTAGGGTTGTCTTTTATTTCCTTTGCAATCCATCGTTGAATTGGATACGACTTGGAATAGAAGTAGTGCTTCGAAATAGGTATGGTACAAGTACATCTGGCGCAGGTCATGAGTTAGTATACCTTCGGGGATCGTCAATCAGTGTGATCCATCTTCTCATACACCAAATCAATCTGCTGGTAGGGAAAACGCTTCATTTGCAAGGATAAGTCGCAGTGAGGAATTGGTTCATTGATTCAAATCGAGCTTGAAGCACAGCTCTTCCGCGGCGGTTTCTGGAAAGGGTATCCTTTCTGCTAATAGGTCTGTATCCTGTGCTGTAACCTTTATCTTCTCGCCCATGACTACCTTGAACCATCGTTCGCGATCCATCACGACGCGGTACATTTTTTCGTCTTGTGTTTCCCCAATGTAGGGGTAATAAATGTGTATGGGCTTGTTGGTCTTTTCTGCCCGACAACCGATCCGGTCTACACGTCCATTCCGTTGCTCCAACGTGCTGGGATTCCAGCATAAATCATGGTGAATAATGTACCTGCAATTTTGATGCAGATCAACACCCTCGGCCATTACACTGCTGGCGATGAGGACATCAGGAAAAAACGGTGTGTTGAAGGCTATCATGAGTCGTTCGCGTACCTCCTGCCGTACTGCACCGTTTGCTAAACGCACGTTGGGTAGCCGAGTAGTGGCTTCAGCGCCCTGTAGTTCTGAATCGCTGAACGATTCTTCGGCTGTTTTACCTTTGATTGCACCGGTTTGTATGCGACGCAAATGCTCTATGTATACCTTGCGCTCTTCTTCGCTTTTGCATTCTCTCGCTAAAAAATAAAAGAATCTGTTCAAGAGCATCCTGAAATCCTGGCCGCTGGCATCCTTGGTTGCAAACGAAGCTTCGAGCTCTTCTTCGTTGAACACCTGTTGCGTGAGCGGATAAAATCGTACAAGAAAGGAAGGTGTTCGGATATAACGACGTACCGTACCCAATAATTCCTCCCTGTAAGCGACAAGCTCTGTGTAGTCCTGCAGTAATTCGCCCACGTAACTATCCAGAAAAGTCCTTAATCGGCCACTATCGAATCGGTCACCTATTCGATCGAGTTCCTCCAAAGCATCGTCTTCACTACACCCAATGTCTTGCGCAGCCTTTTGAACAATGATATGCCGCATCTGTTCCGAAATGGCCGTCCACAAGGCGTGGCCGGTGGCGATGAAATGACAAAACACAAGCACTTTTTCGCCCTTCAACCATAATTCCGTGACTTTATTCACCGTTGCCTGAATTTTGGGATGAATACGGTGACTACTGGTAATGTTATTTTTAAGAAACGTTTCGATTTCATTCAAATAGAAATCCTGACGTGGATCCGTTTGATCATTCTCCACCCAATCATCCGTATCAACCAGGCTTTCTAATTTTTGTTGGCGTGTTCTTAAGAAGGCATCAAAACTGGATGAGAGACCCTCAGCAAATACAGGCCGGGACTCGGGCGTGATGGCCGTGACCCGTGCTGCCAATAGGAACGGGAAAAGTGCTTCTCCCTGTAGAGTCAAACCCTGATCCGAATCCTTTAGGTTTTCATCAAGTATGGCCTGACCGCTAAGAACGGAACGTCGCTTGGTTTGATTATCGGAGAAAACCCGGGAGCGATGATGGCGTACGACCATCGGCTTGAGTTGCTCCTGTGCAGCTGACATGTATTTGTGTGCCAACAGATACTTTTCTAGAATCTGCTGGCTTCTAGTACTCATGCGTTCGGGTTGCTCACGCAGGTTTTGCCACCAGCTTTCAACATCCAGTTCAACATCATCGATTTTTAGATCCCCTTTGCTAAGCTCTTGCCATTTCTTATCCAAGACAAGCGTGGCTCGTTGTGCCTGATCCAGTTTTTCGCATAATTCGTCCAACCTCTGTTTATAGCTGGCCGGGCCTCCCGGCGGAGCAACGGAAGAATTCCAATCAATTGCGGTAAATCGCTGCATCACATTGATGAGTTCGTTGTGCCCAAGCTGAAAAGGTGTGGCAGTTAGGAATAGCATACGCTCAAAAACCCGATTCAATTGTCCCCCAGTTGCTTGTTCAGCGTCTTCCTCCGATTGGAACAAACTGGCAAATCGAGTCGCAGCATTCTTCAGGTGATGTGCTTCGTCCAATATCAACAAGGGCAAACGTAGATTGAGTTGTTGAATGCACCTTTCCCAAATCCGACGGAATTCATCGTTTAAATCATGTCGCAAATGATTGAGTTTTTCCGACAAAGAGGCCGTCTCGCGTTGGGGGAGTTGCTGATCCAAGAGTTCGAATACACGATCGAACTCTTGACGATCCATTTTATATAAGGTGTCGATAACGTGGGCTGGAACGGGGTCGTCATCTGCTTGTTCCATCGCCCCCAATCGAACCAATTTTGATTTCCATAAAAGAGGATCCGTATCAAGCAGTGTAAGTATGAATTCGCCTGCTTTCTTTTCGACGAGATGCATCCTCAGCAATTGGGCACCAAATCGATTCAGTTTTTGTTTCAGATCATGAATGTTCCATCGACGGTGTAACGCGCGCTGAATCAGTACGAGTTTAACCAGGGGGTCGCGCATGGTACGATGGAATGCCCCCTGTTTTAAGAAGATGATGTTATTGCGTCTGTCCTCGGGATCATCCAGTAGTTTTAAAAAATCAACTACCGATCCGGCGATTTCACAACGCAGGCGTTTACCTCGTTGGTGATCAATGCAGTTCTCCTTGAATACGGTAAAGTCCTTGGGCCATTTGCGGTCGAGTGCAGGCGGTATCATAATGACTACCGGTCGTTTCTTCTTGTCTTGTAAAGCGACGGATACCGCAACCGATAATGCGACAAACGTTTTTCCCATCCCCACTTCGTCGGCCAGTATCTGTCCTGGCAGATTGGTGAGGCGTGTCAATAACTCTTGAGCAGTTCTTGCCTGACGCTGGGCGTCCTGCTCCTGGACCTTGCCTTTCACATGCAAGTTGATATCAGGAATGAGGTTATAGTTCCAGGCCATGCTTACTTCGCTTTTTCCATTGCTTTTGAAATCGACTTTTCAACGTATGGACGTATCCAGCTGTCTTTTAATTCGGGATCCTGCAGTATCCTGGTTTTTAACTGATCGATGAACTTCTGCAACTCCGTGCGCACCGTTTCAGCGGGTAGGTAATTGACAGCTGTATCGGGTTTGATTGAGGAAAGTTCCAATATCAATTCTGCAAGAAAGAATGCCCGCTCTTCCGGAAGTTTCAATTCAGCATCTTCCTTATCGGAAAGGATGGCATTTACAAGCGCCTGCAATCCTACAGGTCCGTAGATCCTCCATTTCAGCGATTGTAGACTCCCGATGGGTTTGGATAATTTTTCGCGAATGGCATTATAAGCATAGGATATTCGCCTGGTTCGCTGCAAGAGAAAACCGGAGGTGTCTACCCGCTTGTGCGGATCGCTCATTGGATCCACCGGGGTTTCATCCTGTACTTCGGCCTTCAGACTGCGGTAGTACCTGCGCAAAACAACCTGTAGCGGCTTGGCCGAGGTAAGAACACGCAGTAAGACATGAAACGGCAGCGACTTCAATTCCTCGGGCGGTGGTAATACCTCGTAGTTTTTCACATTCATGGGCAACCACGCACGCTTCTCTCCCTCGGCCCATACGACTTCGAATCCGGCGGGTAGGGAACGTAGATTTTGCCCGTGCTTTTGGGGATCGAACCATTCATAGGAAATGGTAGAGTCCATTATACCACGGGTGAGCGATAAAAGGTATTCTCCACCCTCAAGACAAATCTGCAGGTCGTATTGCAGTTTCGATGGACTCAAGTTGAATTGAATGACCGTTCGGCCTTCGATCATATCGGCCTCTGCACTCAAAATGCAATCGGGGAGTGGTTGTAAATCGGTCTCCTCTGATTCATCCAGCCTGACTTGTTGATCCAGTTGGTATTCACCCTCCTTCAATAGTGTACTGTGGGGTAAACACTTGGAAATACCATCCATTGCCTCTTTGGAAGAAGCGGAAGACGCGATGTACACCACATTCGCCTCGTAGTTGGTATAGTTGGGGTTGGTGCCCAGTCCTGCAGATGTGAAATTGCTCGACCCCAACATCAGCATTCCCCAATTCCCTTTAAAGGCTCGTATGGCTTTTAAATGCAAGGGGCGATATTCCCTGCCTTTCTCTTCGTCTGACCACTGATTTAGCCAATTTATGTGTAAGCGATTGGACAAAATCTGTTCGTAATAGGCTGGGAGATGAACACGGCGCTGCCCATTTGGCTCTAGTTTATCTTCAGCAGCGGTTGAAACAAATAAGCTTCCTTTATTGGTCACTAATTTATTTAGTAACGCCAACGGATGTACAGCAGAATATTCCTGATCAAAAAAAGGACTGATCACTTCCAGGTCATCAGGCAGATAACGGTAGTTGTTCTGCCAATACCGCGCCAACTGCACCAATGCCGATTGTGCACCGGGCTTGATGAATACAGGCCAAACCTGGTATGACCCTCGCCGATCATTCATATCAACAAGTTGCCAGTTATCAAGTACTATCGAAACACGTTCCAATAATCGGGTACCGCGACCAGAAACGGATGAATCGGCAGTGATGCCTTCATTCAACATGCCCTGTAAAAAAGCGATGGTTTGCCTCGCGAGATCTATAGGAACCGTTGACTTTTCAGTGATATCGAATACAGCATATAACTCCTGGTTGCGCCTATATCCTTCCTCGGTCAGATTTGCCGATCCAATCATGATCCGAATAGATTTGGTCCACACCAGCAAACTGATTTTGGCATGCTGTATTCCGTTGCGCATTCGGAAAGGCAGCAGATCCCAACGGATATTGCGTTGCTTTGAGTTGCAGTGCCGTTGGTCAGCAATCACCATCGCACATTCAATCTTGCTGAGCTTCTCCTCGCGTTCAATCAAATAGGCAAGGCCTTCCGAATCCATGTCGGACTCCATCTGCAGGAATGCGCCCAAACAATCCTGCTCAAAAAAATCAGCGTTGAAAGTGAAGGTGGTCGCAATGAATCCAACGGGTTCGCCCGCATCGGCAGGAGGCGACCATGCATCCAATAGGCGATCGGGATTGGTAGCTGTTGCCATTAGATTTTTTTTAAATCAGCCAGAAACGATGTGAGCGAATTGGTCCTGTACATGTACACGTAGGCATTGGGGTCGGTGTTGACCAGCGATTCCTGTCGGCCATAGGTTGGTCGTAGCATCAGTTGCTCACCGTGCATGCGTTCTATCCATAGGGCCTTGCCAGCAGGTGGTTTTTGAACCTGTATGAATTTATGATGGTCCAGTATCCGCTCAACGAATTCCAATGATGTGGAACGATCCATGAAACGGGAAAAGGTGCGATGGAATGCACCGTCCTCGGCTGTATATTTTAGGTTCTCCGTGCATTCCTGGAATAATTCGGGGATGCGTTCGGAAGCATAACTGACCTCGCTTAGTTCAGAAAGCTCTGTCATCTTGCTGCGAAAACCATGAGCTGTTACCTTGTGTAACATGGCCTCGAAGGCGTTGGTAAGCACACGGCTGAATTGTTCATAGACCAGTATGGCGTCGAGTAATTGACGGATTTCCGCTCTGACCTTGTCAAGTAAAAAACGATGGAAATGGGATTCCTCCACCCCTTTCTTCCATTCGTATGTTTTGGTGTAGGCCATCAGGCCATCGATGATTTCGCTTCGCATGCTGTTGGTATCATGCTTGGTCAACCTGAAAAGGCATTCCGCCTCTTTGAGACCAGGTTGAGCCGGATGCATGTACTTGGCAATGGTTTCGTTGTAGTACCAATTCCATTTTCGGTCGACACAGGCTGCATTTAACCCGTCCTCGACCGCACGCTTGAGTTGATCGCGGAAGGTGCGTCCAGCACCCACGCTGGTGGAGTGAAGCCCGGGCAGCTCCTGCTCGGTTTCATATATTTTCAGCAGTTCTTCGGCAGCCTCATCCAGTTCGTCGCCCTGTAGCAGGTGCATGTCCCTGGCCAGCGTTTTATACACTCCGTAAAAACCGAATACTGAGGGAACGCGCAAATACCGCGAAGCATTCAGTGGCAGGTCCTTTTTCATGGCACTGAACGCCTTTTCACTTCCGGGCAATCCCACCAGGCCCTTTCCGGTGAGCACCTTCACCAACGCTTGTACCACGTACCACTCATACACTTGTATGGGCGGTGTAATCCCGTCGGTGGCCATTCGTTCGGTTCCGAAATCGCGGCAGATGCTGCAACCGATGGTGAGCAGACTGAGGTAGCGCGGATGCTTCATCCGTTCGCGCATGCCTGGGACCAGCTTCACCGACAAGCGGTCGGCGATGGGCACAAGACCCAAAGGATCGATGGAACCCTCGCTCCGTAAAACCGGATCGAATGCAGATGCCCGTGGTAAAAATGAAACTGCACGCATGAGTTGGTTTGGTTGGGTTTTTAAATTGTAGTCTCGTACAATGCGCAGGACGACCTATATCCAGGCTCAAGGGCAACGATTATTTTGTATTAACTTGATATGCAAAATGGTTCGTTAAATAAATTTTGAATTCACCCAACCCATCACACCCCCTCCTTCACCTCAAAAGCCTCGTGCAACAAAGCCTTCAGCAATTGCTCGGTGGACTGCTGGTTGGATTGCACATGCTCCTTCAGCTGTTTCGTTTTGGCCAACTGCCGCTCGATTTCTGCAACGATGCGTTTTTGTTCGGAGAGAGGAGGTAGAGGAATTAAGAATCGCTCCAAATTATATTTTGGTAGTCCTTCGCGTCCTGCACCAGTTGTTGAAGAAAAAATTAGCTTTTGGAAAAAAGGGGATAGAATTACCTTATGCAAATAATCACTGTCAAATATATATGGCCTTATTATACAAACATGCTGACTAACATTACCTTCTTTAAAAGTTGATGGAACTTTGGAACAACGACCCATGGAGCCACCTGTTATATTCAATAAAACATCATTATTAAAAACCCGTGTGCCATTCATTTGTAATTGGGTATCATTTGATATGTATGTTATATCATCAAAATTTAATCCATCATTATATATGTTTTGAGATCTAAAAAAGGGGAAACCACTTTTGGAATAATTACTTCCTTTGGGTGTACTTCCTGATCCGATTTTTGAGCACACCTCCCCCAACCGACACCACACCCAACTCTTCGGTATTTCAAAGGGGATTTCTTCCGGCTTGATGGGGGGCAGTGGTTTTTCTTTCTTGCCTGTTCCCTGAGCCTGTCGAAGGGTGGCCTTTTCTGCTTTGATCCGCTTGAGCAATTCACTGGCGGGTTCGTCTTTCTTGTCTTGCGGCACCAATTTGCCCTGCACCGCTTCCTGCAAAATGGCCTGGTTGAGCTGGTCGAGGAGGGTGAGTTGGTGGGAGAACTGTTTGTCTGATTCTAATTCCTTTTCAGTCAGTTTTTTTTCAAGTTCAATGATTTCTTTTTGTTTCTTAAGTGATGGAACAGTTACCAAAACTTCCGCTATTCTACTCATTGGTAAGCTAACATTAGCCATTCCTTTCATTTGAGATACCAATAGGTTTTCTCTGTTCCAATGCAAATAAATGTGCAGGTACTTCGCTAATACAAGTTTCTCATTATTGGGAATGACTGCGCAAAGAATATTTCCTAAAGCAAATTTCCCTTCAAAATATTTCACTCGCTTCATACTTGCATGGCCGTGGCCTGTAGATGAGACCAAAGGGATTATAACGGCACTTGTATCAAACTGGAATTCGTTGTGGGTTTTATCCAATTCTCCTAAAGTAATCATGGTATAGGGTCCTGGTACGGCTTTCATTATTCCGGTGGACCCCTTAGTTATTGTACAAATATCTCCTAATCGATATTTCATTACGTTACCTTATTGTTTGGGATTTTGAATCAAGGGATAATAATTTTTGATCGATTGTGGTGTTTTTACAATCGAATTAGATAGACTTGATTTCGTCTAAAAGCTCCATGGATTGCTTAAGAGATAGCTCTAACTGCTTTATGAGAGCCCTCCTATCAAACACATCCTCCTCCACTTTCTTATTCGGATTCTTGATATCCAAATCATAATTCCGCTCAATGATGGTTTTGATGGGCACCTTCCAGGCCACCTCACTTTCGCTGCGCTTTTTCCACCAGGTTTTCAGGGGATCAAACTCTTCAATGCGGATAGGCTTTGTTTTGCTGTAGGCCTTGGCGCCTTCGGGCAGGGTGTGCTCGTAGTACCAGATCTCCTTGGTGGGCTTGCCCTTTTCAAAGAAGAGCAGGTTGGTATTAACAGTGGCATAAGGCGCAAACACGCTTTGGGGCAGGCGCACAATGGTGTGCACGTTGCAGTCCTCCAGCAGCTTTTGCCTTACGCGTTGCTTCACGCCGTCGCCGGTGAGGCTGCCGTCGGGCAATACAATGCCGGCACGTCCTCCGTCCTTCAGCAGTTGGATGAACAGGATCAGGAACAGGTCGGCGCTCTCCTTGGTGCGGTAGTTCAGCGGGAAGTTGGTTTCCATGCCGTCGCCCACCACGCCACCGAAGGGCGGATTGGCTACGATGATGTCCACCCGGTCCTTCTGCCGGATGGAGGTGTACTCACGGCTAAGCGAATCCCCGTTTTCAATTTGCGGTACTTCAATGTCGTGGGTGATGAGGTTCACCACGCTGAGCATGAAGGGTAGGGGTTTCAGCTCGGATCCGGTTACGGTGGCCTGTAGTGTTTTGCGGTCGGCCACGCTTTTCACCTGCGGCCGCAGGTGCTCTATGGCACACACCAGGAAGCCCGCAGTACCACAGGCCGGATCGGCAATTTTCTCCCCCAGGCGCGGGTTCACCATGTCCACAATGAGCTGGGTGACGGCCCGCGGGGTATAAAACTCGCCGGTATCTTTCTTGGCGGCCAGTCCCTGCAAAATCTCCTCGTAAATCACATTGAACACGTGGTGCTCCTTGCTGCTGTTGAAGTCGATCTGGTTGAGCTTGTTGATGGCCTGGCGGAAGGTGGTTCCGCTTTTCATGTAGTTGTTGGTGCCTTCAAAAATCTGGCGGATGGTAATGCCCAGTCGATCGTCCACCGCCACCGATAAGTTCTTCAATCCCGGAAAAAGCTTGTTGTTCACAAACTGGATCAGGGCATCGCCTGTCATGCCTTCGTCGTCTTCGGCCCAGTTCCTCCACTGCAGTTTAGATGGGATTGGCGATTTGTACTTGGGGTTGAGGAGTTCTTTCTCCTGGTCCTTGTCATCGAACAGCTTCAGGAAAATCATCCAGCCCAATTGCTCAATGCGTTGTGCATCGCCGCTCAGGCCGGGGTCTTTGCGAAAGATGTCGCGAATGGATTTGATAACGCCTCCGATATTGCTCATATAACTGGTTTGGTTTTGATCGATTAGGATAGCCGGTGTTGGATTTCAGCCGGCTCGTTTTCGGTTGTGGAATAAAAAGGGATTGAGTTGAGCATATGTAACCCGGGACTGCAAACACAGCACGGCATGTCAGACAGCAAATGAATATTCAACTGCCTCATGCCGTTTTGTACAATTCGCTTTCCAGTTCCTTCACGGCCTGTTCGTACTTATCGCGGCTGCCGAAGGATTTAATGATCTCCGTCACCGACCCGAACTCACTGATAGGCGGTACCGTCAAGATCTGGATGTTCTCGAGGTTTTCGATGCCCTGGTCGGCATACTTTTCCAGTAGGGCTTCGAGCACCTTCCGGGCCTGCTCCCCGTACTTGGTAAAATAGTTCCGCTTCTTCACACCGTTGGCCCGCTCCTTCCGGGTCAGGGGAGGCTGGTCGTAAGCCACGTGGCAGATCAGGTCGAACAGGTCGCAGTTGTTTTCCACCGCTTCCATCAGCGCCTCCACCATCACCCCTTGCTCCTGTAATTCGCGGATGATGGCTTCCTTGCGGTCCTCGCCGTTCCAGCGTTTCAGGAAAGCATTCATCGACTTGTACTTCCCTTTGATGATCTCCCGGGTATGGTCCTTCAGCGAAACGGTGATGGGCTTGCCCTGGTGATCGAAATACAGCTCACGGCTCACCAGTACCGAAACATCCACCCCGTTCACAACCACTTTCTCGCGGGGTTCTTTGACCTTGCTTGGACCGGGCTGAGGTGGGTAAGGGGGGTGTTGTTTTTTAATATCTATAATTTCCCCTCCCTCGCCGGTAATCGTGCCATCACCTTCTTCCTCTTCGTCCTCTTTTCCAATATCCTCATCCTCCGTCATCGGCTTCACCCGAATGGGATCTCCGTCAAAATCGGGATCAGCGAAGAGCTCGGTCGCATTGCGGAAATCGAGAATGGTGAAAAAGAGTTTATCGAACTCCTCGTTGATACGTGTTCCGCGTCCGATGATCTGCTTGAACTTGGTCATCGAATTGATGTTGGCGTCCAGCACGATCACCTTGCAGGTTTGTGCATCCACGCCGGTGGTCATCAATTCGGAGGTGGTGGCAATCACCGGAAACTTCTCTTCGGGGTTGATGAAATTATCCAGCTCCCGTTTGCCTTCGTCGTTATCGCCGGTGATCTGCATCACATACTTGTGATTGGTAGCAGCGATATCGGCATTGTACTTGATCAAAGCGGAACGCATCCGCTCGGCGTGATCGATGTCCACGCAAAACACGATGGTCTTCGCATAGCGGTCGAATCCCTTCAGGTACTCGGTGACTTTGCGCGCCACTGTATCCGTCCGCTCTTCGATCACCAGGTTCTTGTCGTAATCTTTGCGGTTGTAAATGCGGTCATCCACCTCCTTCCCCGACTTGTCCTTCTTCCCTTTATCGGGTCTCCAGCCTTCCATGTCCACATTCAGTCCTATGCGGATCACGCGGTAGGGAGCCAGGAAGCCGTCGGAAATGCCTTGTTTGAGAGAATAGGTATAGAGGGGTTCGTTGAAGTACTCGATGTTGGAAACGGTGTTCGTCTCCCTTGGCGTAGCCGTCAAACCGATCTGTGTCGCCTTGGTAAAATACTCCAGGATGTCCCGCCAGGCGCTGTCGTCGCGGGCGCTGCCCCGGTGACACTCATCCACCACGATCAGGTCAAAAAAATCGGGTGTGAACTGCCTGTACACGTTTTTCTCCTCCTCACTGCCACTCAATCCCTGGTAAAGGGATAGGTATATTTCATAACTCTTATCCACGGTGCGGTTCTTCACCACCGTCATCTTATCCTTGAAGTGCTTGAAATCGCCCCGCTTGGTTTGATCGATCAGCGCGTTGCGGTCGGCCAGGAAGAGGATGCGCTTCTTGGCACCGCTTTTCCACAGGCGATGAATGATCTGAAACGCGGTATAGGTTTTACCGGTGCCGGTAGCCATCACCAGCAGGATGCGGTTTTGCCCTTTGGCAATGGCCTCCACGGTGCGGTTGATGGCGATTTGCTGGTAGTAGCGGGGCTTACGGCCGGTTCCGTCGAAGTAATACTCCTGTGCCGCCACCTTCTCCTCCTTCACACTTTCGATACCCTTGTACCGTTTGTACTTCTCCCAGAGTTCGTCGGGGGTAGGGAAGCTATCCAGTCCGATTTCCGATTCCAAAGCGGTGTTCTCGGCGGTGCGGTCGTGGAAGAGGAACCCATCCCCGTTGCTGCTGAACACGCAGGGGATATCGAGGATGGTGGCATAATCCAGGGCCTGTTGTATTCCCGAACGAACCGAGTGGCTATTGTCCTTGGCCTCGATGATGGCCACGGGGATATTGGGTTTGTAATAGAGGATATAATCGGCCCGCTTCCCCTTGCCCCGGGCGGTCAATCGCCCTTTCACGTAGATGCGACCATCGGTAAAGCTCACCTCCTCCAGGATCTGCGTGATCTTATCCCAGCCGCTTTTCTCCAAAGCCGGAGTAATGAACTTGGTACAGATGTCGCGCTCGGAAAAGCCTCTTTTGTTCATTCAAGTCAATCCAGGGGTACTAAAATACCTTTTTGTGCCGAATTGGCGTTGGGTTTTTAGGTCACCTTGCCGGGTCAGCAGGGTTTGAGTCAGATCTAAACCGTGCGTGAGTGGGATAAAAACGGTTGTTAGTAAAAATCCTGACAGATTTTGTCAAAAAGGACAGCTTGAATAATCCCTAATTCATATCACAAAGTATTGCAGGAAAAAGTAGTTATAAGGTTGTAATAAATTGAAGAAAGAAATATAACCTATCCATGGATGTGAATCGGTCTGTTACTTTTTTCCTATTTCAGCAGCTCCCATTTATCAAGATACTCATCTCCTTTTGTAATAAAGGTCCTCATCGAGCCATCTTTGTGAAGAGATCCGTCACGACCAGGCGCACTCAGCCAACGCTGATGGTCTTTTTTGATTTGCTTGGCAACGATTGTCCCAGGTACAATGAAAAAATCAGGACGATCCCTATCGCCCTTCAGTGACACGAACACATAGAAATATTTGCCTGAGGGTGATTTTTCCGATTGCTTCGAAAGTATCCACCTTTGGGACTGGGTTTGATTTGTCTTGACTTGAATAAAATACATTTCACATTGATCCGGCCTAGAGGCCATAATGTCGATTCCTTCAGTGTTACGAAGGGTGATGGTGGCGATAAATCCACGTCTGGATAATTCTGCGGCAACGTAGTATTCCCCCGCAATTCCAGTGAGACCCTTGGACCGTCTTTCGTTTCTCGGACTTATCACTCTTGTTCGATGTTCCATTGAGATGGTTTAAGAAGCACCTGAGGCGAGAAAACTATGAGATATATGTAATTTATTAAAATGCAACGCGAATTACTTTCATTTCGTCTGGTTGCTAAAATACAATTAATACCGCTACTCTTGCAAAACTTGCTACAATATCTTTCTAACTCAAAAAAGGTTATTGTTCCAAATGCTTCCGCATTTCTTATCGCACAATTTAAATTTCGGGATTTGAGATCGGTCCTCATATGAATTTAAATAAGCTACATTACCTCGGCTTGATTTTAAAAGGATAAACCATCTCACCCTAATTTGGAATATTGGTTTCAGTTGAATCCGAAAAAGGTAGTATACCGATCAGACGAAAGCCTCTTGCAATGACTTTTGGAAAGTGATCTCAACCGTGAAAGTTGAATACATGACCCCCGATAAGCTATACGTATTAGGAGCACTTTCCACTTTAAGTTTTGCGTTGTGGATATCGCATATGTATTTGATAAAGCTCATGCCGTATCCTGAACCTTGCGTATTCGTTTTCGTTGCTTCTTCTGAACGAAAACCTCTATCAAAAAGGCTGTCAATCTCTGATTCGGTAATATGCGGCCCTTCGTTGCTGACCTTGACCTGTACGGTGTCTCCCTCGTCCTCAATCTCAATCCAAACCTCTGAACTCCTGGTCGCATACTTCAATGCATTATCAAGCAGGAGATTTGGAAGTGTGTCTATCACAAAATAGGAGTCGATCAACTGAGAAGGTGCGCCTTCTAGATTTAGTGTGATATTCTTGTTTTTTGCAATACGTTGAAAGGAAATGCGGGACTTTTTGAACTTGCCATATAAATCTCGTTTTGCAGGTTTTTGGGTTGTGAAAAAACCAGGATTCAAATGGAAGTTGACCATATCAACATGCGTATTGAACAAAAAAGTGTTTTCTAACAAGCTTTCCGCATGGTCTTTCACCCCGTTCCAGTCCTGTCTTTTAGATGCCATTACTGATACAGTCTCTGCGTGTGACCGAATAGCCGCGTTCAGAGGTGCCAATTCGTGTAGAAGATTTTCCAAAAGTTCTTTGTAGTTGGGATACATATGAGAAGTGTTTTATTGTTTATTTGATTTGATTTACAATTGCATTTGTTATGGAGTTTATTACAACCTGTACAATCTCAGTCGATATTTTCTTCAATCCGTCAGTAGCAGCCTTTTTGAAGTAACCCTGATCCTTCTTTACAATAGATTTCGCGTAAGATTTCTCGAGATCAAGGACCACGTTTGCCGGCACTTTCTGTTCTTTTAAATACTTCTTCATTTTATCCCATTGTCGCTCTGGATTGCTTAAAAAAACAATGGCCTCTTCAAGAACCTCAACCCATTGTGAAACATCAGCAGTTTTCGCTACAATGAAATCACTTAAACTGAAATATTCATTGAACTGTGTATTGAAAGTATACCCACTATATGCTATAAGGCATTTGCTTGGATAGTTTTTATAAATTTCGCTCATTAGAAACGCACCTTCAAAGCTGCTTCCATACGACTTACCAACCCCTTTTATATCGCAAATAACAATATCATACGGCTGAATCGTATAAACACTATCGATATCATGATAATGATTGATATGAAAGCCTGCTTTTCTCAATCCTTCTATAACAGCAAACCCCTTATCATCTATAACTGCGATTTTAACATTTGACCTGACAATCAAGTGATCCTTGCAAGCTTCCTTTGCCTCTTGAATAGTATAAGGTTTGAATGGATTTCGCATGTGGACCTTTTTTGTTGTGCTTTAACGTCATTTTATTAAGGATGGTTACACAATGGACGAATTTTCATGGAATAAGCACTGTAAATCAACGTATCAGGGGTCTATAATCCATTGGGCCCTAAGTAGTCGTTAAGTACCCAACCTTATATTCCTTAATTGCTGTAAAAAAGGGGTTGATTCGAAAAGTAATTTACTATTGGATAGCTCACCCCACCTGCCGACGAATCGACTTCAGTAAAACGAGGATAATTCCAGATTCAAACGCATCTAACAAAGCCCCTGAGCAAAAGCGGTCGTTTCGGGCTATAGCGGTAATGATCTTGCATTTGGTGAAGACATCCACCGTGTCGAAATCGAAATGTTCGGTGTTGGCCATTTCGCGGCCTTCGTCCCAGGCCGCCCAATCAAAGCTGACGATGAGTCCCATTTTGTATATCAACTCCCGAAAAGCGCCAATGACGGGCTCCTCCACCGCATACAGGAGATGAATCGCACCGTTTTCATCGGTATCGCCTCCTTCCCAGGTGCCGAAGCCCTCTGTATTCTCAATCTTTGGAATCAGATCGAATAAGGGCTGCCAGTCTGCCTTGGTTAAGGACTCGATGTGGTGTTTGGAGGCGAGTTCTTTGTCGGTCATGGGTTTCATGTAAATTGGTATGTTTTAAAAAACCAGAGGCGATTGAATGACTCAACCGCCTCTGCATCATCCAGTACTTACATCCCTTCGACGCCGGGAGGCATTTCCTCTTCTACTGCTTCGGTGGCACTTGCAGCTGAATCGATGTATAAATCAGGTGGTAAAGCTATCTCCTCTTGCATGTTGTATTCCATCAACGCATCGTCTGCCGATAAATCGTCTCCGGGACTCATCGTTTGGTCGTACTCCCCGCCCTCGGGTACTGCAGCGGGCGCCGTTTCAACAGCCTCGGTCGATTGCGCATTGGGCCAGCCGATCTTTGGAAGTTCGACGTTTATCCCAAGTAGGGAAGAAAGAATCCAGAATAGTAAAACATATACCGGGGTGGCGAAGAGATAGGCTGCCCACGGCTGGTAAGGCGATCTCTGCTGCTCAGCACGGATAAGTTCTGCCAGATAGCTTGAATTGTATAGATCGTAGACGCGCTGGGTTGAGAATGCAAACAGCGTGAAGAATACGGAAAGGAGAATGGCCCATAGGACAGTTTTTGATAGCAGGAAAGCGATAAAACTACCGGCATCGTACGGACTGGAAGATTCCCAATACTTGATGGCGTTTGTTTTTGCAACCACAATTGAGTCGTGTGTGGCCGATCTGCGATCCGATTCGAGTTTCATGCGATCGTAATTCTTCTCCATCGATTCGAGATACGAGTTGGGACCTTCTGATCCGGCATAGCTCGCTTTGACCTCCTCTAACTGCTTCTTCAGTTGATCCAGGTACTGTTTACTATTCTCCTCCTCCTCGTTGAATTGCTTCTTGATCTGGTTCAGCTCCGTTTCAAGACCCTCAATATGCTGCCGATGCTGCTCCTTCGTTGTCAAGGGTTCGGCCAAAGAGATAAAGGTCATCTCTTTTTTGTAGTAGTTTCTGTAGCGTGCATTCTCCTCCAATGAAACCTGTAGTTCGGCTTCGCGTGTGATTTTTGAAACAGCAGTATTGAACAGATTGTCAGAAGTGTCTGCCGAGCAATACTGATCGATTTTTCCGCTTATCGACACGGCTTCCAGTTCACTTTGCAATTGACTTTGCCGGGAATCCATTTGATTAAAAACAAAGCTCTCGAGAATCGATGTCGACGTAATACTTCCGACCAGGTATGGAATCGCCATGAGGAATATACCAACCACCAAAGTGAATATTACCTGGAAAAGGAAATACCATGATCGCTGAAAAACAGCTTCTACAAACCCCTTTAATCCACCGATGAGTCCCTGGCCTGGACTTCTGTTGATGTAAACAGCACCGATGTTGGCGACAAATAGAGCAGACAAACAAGCCAACAGCGTTGCGGTCATCGAGATTACACTTGGAGCATAAGCAAATCCGGTGAGTATTCCTCCGCCTTTCTGCAGCGCATCGCCCAGGTTCAGGAGAAATGCAAGCACAAAACCCGAGACAGCAATTGAGACGATGATCAAAGCGAATGAAAGTGCTTTATTCCCAGAACTTCTGTTATCAAAAACCAATCTACCAGTGAGATAGGTAGCCAGGAGTACAGTCGATGCAAACGTAAAAACCGTTGCAAGGGCGGGTGCTTCCAGCAAATAGGCCATGAAATGACCAACAGATAGCAAGAGGAAAAAAATCATTCCTGAGCCAGTAGATATACCCAAAGAGCGCCATCTAATAGCATCGGGAACAGCATGAACAACAGCGACAAGTACCTTCAATGGCATGATGAAGCAATACCTGACCAAAAGAAGTACCGATAAAACCAGCGTTTGTCGAATGATGTTGTTGTAAATAAAAAGCAATATCTTTTCGTATATCCAACGAATAAGCCACGCTACAAACCGAATCAATTCCCCGATGAAAAAGACAGCGTATGCACCTATATTGGCCATATAGCTGATCAAAAGTCCGGCCAATATGATAGGGAGTTGCCAGTTCGGATTGCCGCTGATCTGCGATGTCATTTCCGACAGGTTCAGTAGTCCGGAAGGACGCTTGCCGTTCCATCGTGCCAACAAATACCCGAAAACTGCCAGTGCTGTTATCCCGGGTAAGATTTGAGTGAGGATAATGTTTAACATGAGTGTATGGTTTAGGTTAGGAATAGGTCAATACCAATAATAGACACTTCATAATTATCCGCTATCTATCTCCAATCGAATGCCCTTGCTAAATATATTTAATTGATATATATAACAATGGTATTTATTCAATATTTATTAACAACTTCTGTTTGTCATCTCATTAGACTAGTGCAAGCCTTCATTGTTTATTGATCACCATCTAGATGTTGTAAGGTACACCCAATGCTACCAGCGTACGATGTATTTAATAAAATAACTTTTTTCAATACGATTGAAGTATGCTGAACTTACAATGCCGAATATTATACCTAACATAGGTATGAATTGGGGTCATTTTAATGAATGTGATTCCTGATCACCTGAATGTGAAAGCGGCGTACTACAGGGATCTGATGATAATAAAAATGGTCTTTCGTATCTTGGCTCACGCAGAACCACCCCATGAAAAAAATACTCCTATACACCGTCATCTCACTAACGCTATTGGCATCCTGCTCTCAAAGCAATCAGCAGAGCGAGCAAGCTGAAAACGACTTCCTGGCTGCCAACATCGATACCGGCATCCTTCCCGGCGACGATTTCTTCCTCTATGCCAACAATGGCTGGTTCAAGCAAAACCCCATCCCCGCCAGCGAGGGCAGCAACGGACTGTGGCAGCTGATCCGCGATA
>Ga0315901_10004090_pt1 | contig 18415 bp, 17 predicted proteins | sample LakEriMetagenome_10_FD_203761 | JGI IMG/M metagenome (GOLD analysis project Ga0315901, IMG submission 203761) | Freshwater fungal communities from buoy surface, Lake Erie, Ohio, United States - Buoy 2 MA116 | ecosystem: Environmental > Aquatic > Freshwater > Lake | place: USA: Lake Erie, Ohio...
ACTGACCAAATAAAGTTCTAAATTCTCCAGCTTTTGTTGTCCAGAAACGAGCTTCAGCCTCTTTGCCGCCGGGGATAAATTCCGTAAATTTTTTTGGTGTGCGATGAAATCCTTTTATATCATACCCCGCCTTCTTTGCTGCCTCATCCACCATCCTCTGGGCAGTCTCCATATCCCCGCGCTCTACCGCTGCGAGATACTCGGCATCCATTGCAGTCAGATCGTCGATTATCTTTCTAGCTCCGCCTTCACGCGAGATAGCCTCTCCTGCCTTGTATCGGTCAAGTGCTGCGGTAAAGACCGAGATAGCATCTCTATCGCTGATGTTGAACTTAAAGCCTAGCTTGTTCAGGAATCGCTTAATAGCGTCCAGCATACTGCGCCAAGCGGGAGCCTGTTCTTCGTTGATGAACTGATCCACGAAAGCTCTGACCATCTTCTCCTCCAAGCGGATTTCGCCTGTCTCTTTGTTGTATGCCGTATCGACATACGCATCCAAGTCGGCTCTAGCCTCTGGAGAGAGCGATGCAATAAACTGATCGAATGCTGCGCGGAACTCTGGATCGCCGAAGATGTAGTGTCCGAGTTCGTGAGTAATCGTATCGCGGATGTCGTCGCTTTTGTTCAGGTAAGCAAGGTTGACGATGATCTCTCCCGACTCTGGGATATACGCTGCCTTGAACTCAAAGTCTTTATCCGTGCTGTCGTTGACGATTGTAAAGCCCTCTGGGATTTCCCCGCCGAACATATCGTATGTGACATCGAATACTTCATTGAAAGTGTATTGCTGGTCTGGAGGCGTGATTAAGATGCCTTCTGGTGTAGGGGAAACTTCTGATGCTGCGCCTTCGGATTCTTGTATAATAATAGCGTCTTCAGTAGCTATATTTTGAGATGTGTAAGGCGCAACTGCTTTGCGCTGTTCAGGGTTTAAAGTGCGACGGGCCTCAACATCTCTCGATTCTATTTCCCCCGCATTACGCAAATAAGCTTGTCTGGCACTATCCTTCTCACTACCAGCATAAACAGCGTCTCTAACTTCAAAAAGATTTCTGAGAGCTTTTTCAACATTAGGTTCTAGAAGGTATCCTGTCCTCGCAACTTCCCAGAGGTCAAGTTTTTCAAGTGATGATTCATCATTTTTGTCTAACCCTAAAGTTGACAGATTGCCAGAGCCGTAGGAATCCCTTAATTTATTTTTAACATCAACCCGCTCAAGCGGGGGGACTGCTGCCCAAGCTTTTTGCAGCTCATATTGAGCGTCGGTAACGCGTTTATCAGCTTTAAGTTTGCTCGCTTCTGTTCGTATGTTTGTTCCTGCTGCAAATCCTTCTTTATTTTGAATCCAGTGTTGGATTTCATGTAAAAGAGTTGAAAGTTTTGCATCGCTTTTATCAGTTATTACTCCCTCACCTATTGAAATAACTCCACTGGCAGGCTCATACATTCCTGCGTATTCTGTAGAAGTTTGAAATTTTATTGGAATATTCCTTGCTTCAGGATATGTAGCATAAAGGCTTTCGTGTTGAAGTATATCACTGAGATTAAATTGAAGTCTATTTTTTGTTTGTGGTGTGACTATCCTTGCATCTTGATCTGGGATTTCCCATCGCATCTTTCCATCCATTCCGGGGAACCAGCCAGTCACAGCACGAATCTCTTCTGTTGTCTTTCCTGCTGCCGCCATCGCTCTAGCTGCATCCAAACTATCACGCATGAATTGCGGAATCTCTGCCCTCTCTCCAGCAAACAGCTTCCTAGCTCCCTTGCCTTTTACCTGTCGCAAATCTCTCGCCTCGACAACCTGCGTCTCGCCTGTCCTCTCGTTCTTTACAGAGTAATACTGCTCGCCTAGCTCACGCTCTGTTGCGGACTGCGGGATTACTTCTTCGATAGTGTAGGTCTGCGGGGACTTGCCTAGCTTGATGCGGTTGCCTACGGAGATGCCTGCGGGAGTAGGCGCAGCCTCTGGTGCGGGTGTAACGGCTTCTGTTACAGGAGGAGTCGTTACAGGAGCGGGGGCTGCTGGTTGATAAACATACAAGTCGCCTTGCTTGGTGTAGCCTTCGGGAAGGGTGATGCCGTATGTATCTACAGCATTAACTGGAATTGATCTTTGAACAAATGCTTCTATAGTTTTTTCACCCCTTTGCCGCGCTTCATAAAGCCTATTGTTTCCATCAATAACTTTTCCTGCCGCATCTATAACAATTGGGCCTTTTGTTATGGAGCCTCTTGGTATAAATGTTTTTGGTGTAGCCTCAACTTCACTTATAGGAATATTAACTTTCTCCCAAGAACTTCCCTCAAAAGGGTCTGGCGCATTAATACTTCCGCCTATGTTTGTTCTGATTTCTGCACTTGTATCCATTACTGCCATTCTTGCATAGTCAGGCAGATTTTCTTGAGTTACTAACTTTTGTGCAGGAGCCTCTTCCGCTGGCGCAACAGTCTCTTGTTCAACAATAGCGGCAGGCTCCGCACCTACGATTGGAGAAATCTCAGGAACTTCTCTGATAGTAGGTTGCGTTGGCTCCGCGCCTACTAACTCGGAAGTTGCAGGTTTTTCCGAGATAATAGGTTGTGGAGTCGGGGCTACTTGCCCTTCTTCTTGGCCTCGCGCTGCACCGAGTATGCTACGGCCAACGCCTGCTTCTTCGGTCTGCCGGACTTGAGTTCCGTCTTGAGGTTCTTGACGAACGCCTTCTGGCTGGATGATTTCTTGAGTGGCATCTGTTATTGGTGGTTGTGCAGCCGGAACTGCGGGTGTAACTGCTGGGGTGATTGTAGGCGCGACTGTAGGCGCAGGAGGTGTAACGGTAGCCTTAACCTCTTTAATCGCTTCTAGGGCGTTCTGTGCGCTAATACGGCCCTCTTCTGTTGCGTCTGTTACGGCTTGTTCTGCAAAGCCTGCCTCTGCTGCGTCTAGTTCTTCTGGGGCTACCTGCGAGTAGATAGCCTTGAACTCGTCCTTGCTCATCGGTTTTGGAGCAGCAGCGGTAGGCTCTTTAACAGCTACAAACTCTTCTTCAAGTTGCGCTTCTAGCTGCTTGGCTAGTTCGTCCTGTCTAAGATTGGTCGCTGCTTGGTCCTGAATAGCAGATGCTGTAAGCGGTGCGCCATTCTCTGCGACCTTCCTAGCGATCTCGTTAGTCTGCTCAAGGTTCTCTTCAGCGAGAGTCTTGATAGGCGCTGGTCTTTCAACTGCACCAGCAATACCACCCAGCGGTGCAGCGGCAACGGCTTCCATCGTAGCAGCGGCAACGACTCCGCGAGAAGGATCAACATCGAAGCCCTCTCTCTGCAACGCGACATTCTTTGCTAATTGCTCTTGTGCTGCCTGTGCTGCTTCAGGAGCAGCTTCAGTAAGTCCACCCTTCAATACGCGAGAGACTACACCAGCGGCAGGAGCGGTTCCTTGCTTGGTAAGGATTCTAGTAATGATACCTTCAGCACCAAGCGTAGATGCTGCGCCAAGTCCTGCTCCAAGGAGAATCTGATCTAGGTTCTTGCCTCCGTAAGACTGAGCCTCTACAGCGGCTTTTTCCGCTGCGTCTTCTGCGATACCGGAGTTGACTAGCTCGTTCTTAACCTCGTTGTAAATCTCGCCCTTAATCATACCAGCACCCATACCAGCACCAACGCCAGCTTGGACTGCCCGCATACCCAATGCACCTAGTTTGGCTGCGCTACCTGCAAGACCCGTAGCGATGACCGGAGCCATCGTTCCTAAGGCTTGCGACATAATATCGACTGGGGCGATACTGAATGCTTTAATGCCAGCCTTAACCTGCTCGCCGAATCCCTTGTCCTCGGCATCCTTCATAATGCGAGAAATCTCTTGCTGGTCTTCTTTAGCTTGAGCCGACATCAAATCAGCCATGTATCCTTCAACGCCTGACAGAGACTTCGACACAGCGTTATCAGCACCCAAGATGTCAGTCATCATCTTAATGCCTGTAACGCCACCACGGGCGATTCCTAGCGGGATGTCTGCTACTTGGCGAATGATGCCTTGCTCTTCTGGCGACTCAACCTCCTCAAATGGTTGTGTGGGATCAAAGCCTGAAACGGACGGCTTGATTTTAGGTTCTATGCTAAGAGTTTCAAACTCGTCTTCGACTTCTTCAAATGGCAGGGCTGGATCAAATGGCATATCAAACAAGTATTATGGCAATTCAACAAATTGTCCATTCGCATATCTATACTGTTTGCCACCTTGCTTGTAAATCTTTCCCTCCTTAAATGATGGAGTTTTTTGAGTCTCTGGAGATGGCGCGAGTTGTGGTTGCTGTGTAGGACTAATAGCTTGCATACCAAGTTGCGCTCTAGCTTCATTTATTTCTTGATCCAGCATTCCGATATATTCTGCTGATTCAGTGGGATCAATCATGTTTTCGCCAACAAGACTTTTAATTTTTATCTTGTCATCCATTGCTTTTTTGTATCTCGCCCTAGCATCTTCTGGCGTTTGCGGCTTCAGCTTGCTCATGTATCTCTCGTTCACTCTATCCAGTCTTGCGACTGTTCCATTTCTGAAATCATCGCTAAATTCAGAGTATGGAAGATCAATGAAAATCTGATCTCTCTTATTCTGATAATCAGGGTCTTGAGGATTAAGCCCGGCAAATCTTTGTCTAGCGAGTTTAACTTGATCCGCGATTGCCGCTTCTTCGTTTAGCTTTGAATCGTAGGTATCTAGCTGTGCTTGGCGAGTCTTTAGAGCAACCTCGTTTGATTTCCGTATGATATTCTCCTCGTCAATTTGGTTTTGAATATAAGACGGAACCATCGGCATTACCTGCCTAGTCGGATACTTCTCTTCCAAGCCAGCATATTCAAACGCTTCTGGAGTGCGAGACAATGCGGCTTGACCTGCTCTTTCCCAAGGCGTGTATCCACCTTCGTAAAGATCAATCTCGCTGATGCTTGTCATTCTTATGTCTCGTCTATCCCTTGGCATAATTATAGTTTTGAATATGTTAAACCTTGCCCAAATTGATTAGATGAAGTCAAGGATTGGGGGGTGAATTGAGTGTTGAATTGCTGGAAGTCAGGATTAGCCATAGATGTTCTCTCGGCTGCTATCTTGGCCTCTCTTTCTCGCCTCATTTTTTCCGAAAGCTCTCTATTGCGTTCAGCGATAATCCCTGTCCGAGCAGCCTTCTGTCTAGCTCCCATTTCTTTTGGAATTCCAGCCTGATATGAGTTGATGAAATCTCCAATCCTGTATTGCTCGACATAATCTCCAGTGCGTCTAGCGTCACGATAGGCTCGCTTTAGAGTTGATAGCTGTTGGTTATATTGGCTGAGTTGTTCATTGCTTGCTTCTTTAGCGGCGATGTCAGACCTAAACTTTGCGGCTCGCTCTTTAGATGCAGCTTCGCGCTCTGCGCCTTTTGCGCGAGATGCGGTTAGCGTCTTGTAATAGTTCTGTTGCTGCTCTGGAGTTGCTTGAGGATTAATCTCTCTAACTCGTCGCATGATGCGATCCTTCTCTGTCTCGTCGGATTTTGCAGCAACTTCACCTCTTGCTTTTTTCTTGTATTGCTCCATTAGCTGAGACTTTTTTTCACTTGTTTCAGCAGGGAATCTAACTCCAGCAACAGTGCCTATATCTTTCTGCTCTTTACCAAGCCTCTTTAGAGTCTCTGCTTCTCCCAAGGTTTGCACCATGTAGTCTCTTTCAACCTTCCTTCTAGCTCGTTCAGCCTCCAGTGCATTCCTTGCATCTTTCTCGTTATCGTAAAAAGTATCTTTAGATGCATCTCCATCTTTCATCATTACACGCCAAAGGTCGGGATTGGGTTTCTCGTCCTTGGCTTTAGTTGCTGATTTAGGAGCCGTTTTAACTTCGGCTTTCTTCTCTCCAGTAATAGACAATGGCTTTTTAGATCGAGCCTCAGAAGCGATTAGATTTTCTGCGGCTTCTTTTTCTTTAGCGATTTTCTCCTCGCCTCCCATCATTTCTTTTTGGAATGGTGTTAGTTCACGCGGATCAATTCTTTTATACCCCTGCGCGATTTCCTGTGATGCAGTCTGCGTCCCAGTTGTTGGAAATGTCGGACCTTGGCCCAAGGAAATCCTTGGCTCGCGCTTGTCTTTCTTCTTTGCGAGTTCTTCTAACTCCTTGGATAATTTACTCCAATCTGTCGTAAGTCCGTTTGCCATATCTTTAGTCGTTTATTGTTTAAGAGCGTTCAACTCTTGTTTGACAATAGTAAGCTCAGTTGAGAGTTCTTGAACAGCCTTGATTAAAGGCGCAATCAATTCGTCGTATCCGATTGACAATACATCTTGTCCTCCGCAAATAGAGTGATCTTGGAATCCTCCGAAGTCGATTCCTTTCGCTTCTAGGATAGCTTTAACTTCCTGCGCGATCAAGCCGTGATGGAATCTATTGCGCTTCTTGCTGCCGTCTGTAGTGATGCTTGAAAGATCGTTATTGTCCTCAGTCTTGTAGTCCTCGCGCATGTCCCACTTGAAATCAACTGGGCGAAGTGAGTTGATAAACTCTAGGCCAAGATCGGTATCTTTTACATCCTTCTTGTCTCTAGCGTCGGACCTGTTTTGGACTGTGCCGTAAACATATGTTGTCGTTGAGCTATTTCCAAGCTGCACTTGGTTTGATCCTGTTATAGATGCTTGAAATCCCAATGCGGAGCAATTTGCAAATGTCGTATTGCTTTCCATCGAGTAAGCCCCGACGGCTGTATTATTATTCCCGCTGGTATTATCTCTTAATGAATCGTAACCGACTGCTGTATTGTTCCCGGCTGTATTAGATGTTCCAATCGCCCTATATCCGAACGCTGTATTAGAAAAAAGATTACCTCCGCCTTTTCCGACAGTAAGCGTGTTTACCGTAATATCAGAAGGAGAATTCGATACTGTTCCAGTTGCTCCAGTGAGTCCGGTTGCACCTGTAACTCCAGTTGGTCCAGTAGCGCCTTGAGTGCCAGTCGCGCCTTGCAATCCAGTTGCTCCTGTGATTCCTGTTGCTCCTTGAGTTCCAGTATTTCCAGTAGCTCCCGTAGCCCCTGTAGCGCCCGTTGCTCCGCCCGGATCGCCCTGAGGTCCGGTTGCGCCTGTTGAACCAATCTCTCCTATTCCGGTTGCGCCAGTAGCTCCAGTAGCGCCAGTAGCTCCATTTGATCCAGAAACACCCGCAACGCCCGTTGCCCCAGTCGCCCCTGTTGCTCCCGTAGAACCTGTTGCCCCACCGGGATCGCCTGCTGGTCCAGTGGCCCCTGTAGCGCCATTAACACCAGCAACGCCAGTGGCTCCAGTAGCACCCCCCGGAGAACCAGCTATACCAGTTGCACCCTGAGGGCCAGTCGCCCCCGTAGAACCTGTTTGCCCAATTTCTCCTGTGGCTCCAGTCGCTCCAAGTCCAGTAGCGCCAGTTGCTCCCCTGATTCCTGTAGCACCAATTTCACCAGTAGCACCAGCTCCAGTTGCTCCAGTTGGACCTGTTGAGCCAGTCAAACCTGTTGCTCCAGTTAATCCAGCGGAACCGGTAGCTCCGGTGGCTCCAGCGGCAGAAATCGCAGATATATTAATGTTAATATTATATGTCGATACAACAACATCGTCATCCAATCCGCTGTTCTGTCCAACAGGGATAACAGACAATTCAAACTTTCCTGAAATAATCGTTTGCTTGATTCCGTCTTTAGTCCAGTTGAGATACCACTTCTTGTTTGATATGGCTCCAATCTGTGCCGTTTGAATCTGAGTCAAAGAAAGATTGACGATATTTGACCCAGACTTTGTTGCAGTAATTGGGAATATATTCTGCGATGGAAATTCGTTAAGAATGATTCCTGCATTAAATGTATATAAAGAAATATCGGTGTCGAAATTAAGCGAGCATAGGAAGTCTGTTCCTACAACGGACTCGATATTCAGTTCACCGGGGGTTTGCGAAAATGTAGGCATAGCTTATCTTCCGGGCCAAAGGTTTTCAAACTGCATTGATGCGCGATCAATATTGAGCCTCCATTGAGTTCCTCCGCGAACCTCGCGGTTTTCTCCATTGAGCAATTGCAGCGCCTTCATAAAAAACATTTCAGAACGCTCCATATCACCCTCATCCTCCCACTTCAAGGACATTAGCATATTCTTGAGTGCGCCGAGGTTTGATACGATAACTTCGTCTGTATCGTAAACGCAAGGAACAAAACGAATCTTGCAGAGGACATCGACATAATCGACTGTAGGCTCGTTAGGAACTGCGTAGCGGTGATAGCTTGCAGTTGTCTCAGTTGCCTCGTATGCGCCGATCTGCTCCTGTGTAGCTCCGCTAACAGCGTAAAGATTGATTGCGCCTTTAGTGATAGGCTTACTGAAGAATGTCAGCGGTCCTTTGAATACTTGAGCGTTAGTAGCAAATGGGTTTGCAAGAGTGACTTCAATCGTCACATCGTTATTGTCTGCATCTTTACCCTTGATAACGACAACTTCTCCAGCATCCCCTGCGTCCTCAATCTCTAACTTGAGCGTGTATGTCTCGTATGTGGTATTTGCGAATGTAACGAACCCATCTCCCAAATCGTCGAAGAATGTTTCGTTGTAGCCGTATCTAGGCCAATACGAAGCCGTCCACAAATCAGAGATTGGATTGAGGTATGAAAACCATCCGTTGCGGAGTTTAATCGGTCCAGTAGCCCAGCTATCCGTTCCAGTGTTCTTGTGCCACTTTGCAGCAAGCGCGGAAACGAATCTGCGCGGAAGCGTAATCATTCCGCTAGGAGAATAAAAGCGAACTGGGAGGATGGTTCCGTTCCACTTCCCGCTGTTAATCAATCTTTCCTGCGCGAGATTAAGATATGAATTAAAGCGATCTATACTAGACTGGCTATCTATAGAAGGGACGATAGCTGAATATAGTTGCGATCTTGCTTCTGCTAAAGTGATTCGCATTAGTATTTATTATTTTTTGAATTGCGGAGGAATGTATGGCTTGTTTGGGTCTCCACCAAATTCGTTCTTATATTTACTATAGGCTTCAGCGCCACCCATTCTCTTTGCTTCTGCTGATTTTTGTTCTGCTGCCCATTGCGGTAGATTTGTCTTAAAAAGATTTGCTTGCCTTCTGGATTCTGCAGCCGCCTTCTCCTCTTCTAGCTTTCGTTGTTCAGCAAGGTCTAAGCGTTGTCTAGTAGCTGCACTTAATGCTGGCCCTGCTGCTCCCTGCTTAATTACAGGAGTTGATCCCCCTAGTCTTTGATATGATGACCCTATTGATGTTGCTGGTGTGGTTGCCATAATTTAATTATATTTATATGTTAAGCTGGAAAAGTAAATAATAAAATGTTTCTGTGCTTTAAGGGCCAGTGGCTCCTGTCGCTCCGCAGTCTGTTGTTTGCATCCACTCTAAAACTCCATCAACATATCCCAAAACAAATGTTCCCGTGCTTGCTGGCGCACCTAATGTAGTCCAATTTCCAAGGTCTGGATCATAGAATATTAAAGATTTAGTGCTTGCAACAATCCAGCTTGGTACGCCATCGGTGATTGTTAGTATTCCATCTGTTAATGGCTTGGCAAAAGTAATCCAATCTACACCATCGTAATAAAGCATGTCGCCTTGATCTCCGGGGACAAGCTCTCCGGGCGGACCTTGCGGACCCTGAACGCCACCTCCAAGCCCATCGCTTCCGCCGCCTTGAACTCCATTTACTCCAGCGTAATCAGTTATACTTCCCTGAAAACCACGAGAACCTTCATTTGGTTTACCACCGAATCCAAATAATCCTTCATTCTTTGGAGGTAATGGTTGTGGTTGATATTTATAATCGTCTGTCATTTCAATGTAACATATCCAGTTCTCTTGAACCAAATTCCTGCTCTATAGTATTCAACATCGCTAAAAATAACTCTTTCTGATCCTATCTGAGCTTGATATGAAGACCTTGATGGGATTGATGCTGGAAATGAAATTGATTCACTAAGACCAGAATATCTCATATCAAATGAATTCGCTGTAATTGGACCAATTGATACAGAATTACATATAACATCTCCAAAATTAAATCCAAACAACGATCCATTAAATGATACATTTTGAGTTGAAATTTGAAATATTTGGTCTGGAGCTGGTTGCGAAGAATAAAATGTTGTAACAATTCTAATAGATGTAGGAATGCTTAACGCTGGCCTTAATACTGGCTGAACTGAAACATATTGATTTATTCCTGTTCTATACACAGATTCATCTACGCTAATTGGAACCCTTCCAAAACCAAGATTGAGTGACCGCACAACAACCGAATCAAGAATAGCCGGGAATGTGAACTGCTGAGTTTTATACTCAGTTCTAGTTGGCGGAAGGTTAGCAAGTCTACTTGTGATTCTAAGCGTCTTCCATTGATCAATCGGTCTATCGTTTGAAGTTAAAACAAGCGGAGGGGCGACATACGGTGTGTTGTGATCTATTACGGCTCTCTCATTGATAATCACAACATCCAATTGCTCGTCTAAGTCGTATGTCGTAAGCTCTGGATAAGCGGAAACAACTACTTGCTCTCTTTTAGCTTTTGCTTCATCAATCGCACTGATTTGATCCTGTAATATAAGTTTCCCGCCAGCGGGACTCGTGCTTGGATCAACAATGCTTTTAGATACAGTTGCCTCAACTTGTCCTACCGCGCTATCTACAAGCGAGGTTGTTTCAAGAGATGTAGGACCGCTGGCGGTAGTTGTCCGTTTTCTAGCTTTTGTTGCCGTGTATTGTTCAACAGTAGATGCGACTACGGTTTGAGATAGCGCATCTGGATTTGTAGATGGATGAACGATGTCGTCGGTCGTGATCGTCTCCCCAAGCAATCCTTCTTTCTTTTCTTTAATCTGAAGCAGTGCGTGATCTTGAACCGTTGCCGTTGTCCTTACACCCTTTCCAGTTTCGACCTGTTCAACCTGCGACTGAGTAACAAAAAGTCCGTCTGCGGTAGGTGGGGTATTTGGCGGGACAGTCTGAACGATTACAGTTTCTAAGTCGCCTCGCTCGTTGTAGCGTCTTGTTGGAACGGCTGGTCCGGGCAGTGTCTCGTAAACTCGCGTTACCGTAATATATTTAGAATCTAGCTCGCCTTCGTTTCTGACAGCTTCCTCGTCAACTAGTAATGCACCGGGAAATAGCGGATCAGGCGTTCCGTCTAGCAGCGGAGCGTATGTCTCCCTCGGAACAATGTATGTCCTGATGTATATAGGGTGTTCCTGCGATCCTGCACTATACTTAATTGCGTAGTTATAGCTGTCTTGATTGACACGATCATTAACCCAAATGCGCTTTACCCATTGTCCGTCTTCGCTGGTTGGCTGCTGGAATACCAGCTTATGTTCTGGGAAGCTGCCTTGGTTCGGAGCGTGAGATACATCCTTCCACAGGACTCCGTATTCAAGCGGTTGGTAGTCTCCCTTCCACGAATTGACGACTTCCGAGATAACAACATCTTCTATTACCGGAGTTGGAAATGATTCGATCCCCTTTGCTGGCGCGGGGTTCATAGCGTTTGTTGTCTTGATCGGCTGCATAAATCGGGAACTATATTATTATCAATACTGTTGTTCAACAATAATCTACTGTTTGCTATCTTCCACGCTAACCGTTTCCCACTTTCCTAGCGGACATCGCTCTGTTGCCATGCGTAATTTAGCCCATGTGCTGCACCCGCATTTGCGGCAGCGGCCCGTGTTGTTCAGCGCGGTGGCGTCCCATTCGGGGCAGGCTTTGCAGATGTCTTGTCGTGCGGCGAGGGCTTCGGGTGGCGTGGTCGCGAAGCCAGCGCGAGCGAAGCGGTGCGCGGCGTGGCCGAAGCGGGCGAGCATTTCGGCGCGGCGTTCGGCGATATTCGTCGGGAGTGTCATGCAAAGACGAGGTTGGGAGGTGGAACGACCACATAGTTCGCGCCACTGGTATAGTCAAATCCGGTGAGATAATAATACGGATATCCGCCTGCGCCGTTTATCGTGAATGTTGCTGTCACAAAAGGTTCGACTTCCCCGCAACCTTCCGGAGTGCCTATGCTCCCAATACCTCGAATTATCCCTCCCGTCGGCCCATATACAGGAGGTTGTGGGATCCAAGTCATAGGATACACCCGCGACAAACACCCCGTCGTAATATCGTATCGTATTTCTGCATCATAAAGTTCGGATTGTCCTAAAGGATCCTCTTCAGTCCAATAAGCTCTCCAAGTGTTAGGCCCATACAAGTCAATGTCGAAATATTGTGGATAGTAACCATACATCGTCACCGTGGAGATTGTTGCATTCGCGACAAGCTCGCGCAGTTCCTGCGGTATTATTATGCCGCACCCGCACACCACATCACAACAAGTGCAGCTTGCCATCCCATCCTTCAATACAACCTTCCCAGCGTCTAGTGCGATATTAGCCATCAGTATTTCTCCGCGAGTTCTGTCAATTGGTCAACATTGTAGTAAATCTTTCGCAAAAAGCAATCAGCTCTAGCGAGCGCAATGCAGATATGCTTGTCTGGAGCCTTTAGCGTTCTTCCGAAGATGTCGATTTTCCACCCGCGTTTTGGCGAAGGATTGTCCGAGATAACCGTCATTCCGTCAAATCGAACTTTAAGAATACCATCGTGGCAGAATGTTGTATTCGGTCTGTCGTAGATGCAGTCGAAGGCATATAGGCAAGTCTCGACAACAGACTCCTTGTGTATTCCGTTTGCAATGGCGTTAGGCGAGCTTTGATTGCCGATGAATAGGTCAGCACCCGCGATAGCTGTTGCGACATCATACAGGTCATTTGTGGGCAAGTATTCGATATTCCCGAATAGCGAACAGAAATCTTGATGCTCTTCCGGTAGTCCGACGAATACCATCTTGTGACCTAGCTTACTAGTTAGCCTGTTCCACGGAAAGAACTCTCCGTGCCACCTAGCCCCACGGCTTACGACAATCTTGCCTTTCGTTGCTGGATTCTTCTCGTCAATCTGCATCCACGGCTTGGACAGGTTGATCTTAACTCCCATCCATCTTGCTACACGATTGGCGATGTTGTCCCCGTAGATCATTCCTCCGTTGCGGTAGGTGGACAGATCGAAGTCGATATTTTCGTCTTCATGCTTCTTAACCTCGATACTCTGCGACTCGACCAGTCTTTTGAATGCGTCGATGCGATTGACGATTGGCTTTGTCCATGGACGATCATCGACATAAAGGTTCGTTACACCTAATGCCTTCATCGTAGGAATGGAGTAGATAATATCTCCGATGCAACCGGAATGAAATGCGTTCACCGAGTTATTGTTGAACAATATTGAAAGAAATTCAAGGCAGTTTTTCTTTCAAATCACTTGACGCTTGTTGAAAATAGTGTATTGTATTTTCATCTTTCTTGAATGCTAACCAATTCAAGCGATCAGTTTTTTCACCCGCCCGAAAATACCCGTCTTGATACTAACCTATTGAGACGGGTTTTTGATTTTATACAGGCTTGACATATGAATGCTGTAGCATATTGTTGACCTATCGAGGAACTAGAGAGCCTTGAGTTAAATAAAAGCAAACAACAATGAATAATAAACAAGACCCTTCTTTTGGCGTATTCTGGAGCAACACTCGTTGTTTGCTCAAACTCTCTATACCTCCAGATGCGCCAACAGAGGGGTTTATTTATTGTTATGAGTGTAAGAATCCTCTCAGAAGTTTTCGAGAAAAGCGAAACTAGCGGTAATGCTAGATTAGTGTTGATTGCATTAGCTGATTGCGCCAGCGATGATGGGGCTTGTTGGCCTTCGATAAAAAGGATAGCCAAGATGTCCAAAGTATCTGAACAGACAGCAAAGAAATATCTTCATGCCTTTGAGGCTATCGGCCTAATTGAAATTGAAGAAAGATTTGATCGCAAGGGAAGGCGAACTTCAAACATCTACAATATAAATATAGAGCAACTTGGGGCTGATAAATTGAGTAAAAAAATCCTGTATTCCGTCATACCTAAAAGCAAGAAGCATGATGGGGTAGGGGTGAACCCGTTCACGGTATGGTAGGGGTGAATGCGTTCACTGGTAGGTAGGGGTGAACCCGTTCACCCCATCTAATATGAACCGTAATAAAGAACCGTAATAAAGAACCACAAATTGTGTTTTTTATTTAGAAAGGATTTTTATGATTTATGTGATAAGAGCGGTTGGAAGTAATTTTGTTAAAATAGGATTTAGCAAGAGCAATAAAACATTAGATGTAAGACTTAAATCTCTAAAAGGATCATGTCCATTTAAGTTGAGAATTGAGGCAAAGATGGATGGGAGCAAGCTGAAGGAGAGATGCCTTCATTCATTTTGCATATCAAGACATCAATCTGGTGAATGGTTTTCATTAAATGAAGATGAAGTTAGAAGAATGGTTGAGAAATATCAAAACTGGACCCCTTTAACTAATGGGGTTAAGAAAATGCCAGCTATTCACAGCAAATTAAAAAAGGGATATTTCAAGTAATATACGATATGAACTGGAACGAATATGCGTTAAGCATCGCTGAAGTAGTAGCGCGGAAAAGTAAAGACCCGTGGAAGAAGGTTGGCTGCGTATTGCTGCGACACGACAACTCGGTTGCCTCTGTAGGCTACAACGGCTTTCCTCCTCACGCAGAAGAAGACTGGTCGGACCGAGATGAACGCAGGAAGTTCGTCATCCACGCAGAACAGAATGCACTGCGATATGTCAGGCCGAACGAATGCAGACTGCTAGCCTGCACATTACTCCCTTGCGGGAACTGCCTAAGAATGATTTCAGCCTACGGTATAACTGAAGTTGTGTATCGGGAACATTATGCCCACGACGATACTGCGATTGAGATAGCTGACAGGTTTGGGATTAAGCTGCTCCAGATAGCCGATCAAGGGAATTCTGCATTACCCCAACACCACCTTTGACGCCATTCTTCATCGCACTAGGGAATCTGCTCTTCACGCCATACTCAGCAGCCATCGAACCTTTAGGCTTAAACTTCTCTCTAAACTTTCTAGTGCGCTCTTCAGCTTCTTTTCCCATGTCGGTGGCTCCAGCTTTAGCCTGCATAGTGACTGGCTTGCGCGTGTCCTTAGAACTAGCAACCAAATTCTGAGCCTTCTGCAAATCTTCCTCAGTCTTGATATTCTTTAGATTCACCAAAGATTCACGACCTCTTTCTGCGCGACGAGCGTTAATGCGCTCCATCTGACGAGGACTCCAGTTGTATTGTCCGATTCTTGCCATATCAGTAATTGAGTTTGCCGAGTTGTTTTCCTGTGACTTTTCCAGTCTCACGATTCTTCGTAAAACCCTTGCGAGCCTGCTGTTGCTCTTTAGTGATCTTCTTGCCGTCTTTCGGCTGATCGTAAAATGATTTTAATGAGTTGTATTTTTTCATGTATGTGCTTAATATAAATACTCTTTTTTATGTGTAAAGACAAATTGTTTGCTTACTATCTGTCCAAGAATCCAGCATTACGCGAACAACTGGAAAACGGCAAGGTGACGCTTACAGCTTCAGGGTTCAGGAAGTTCTTCAACACTACCTACGACGAGGGCTACAAACAGGGCTTCAACCAAGAGCCGGATGTCGAGGAAGACGATTATATTCCACCACCCAGCAGCTCTAGTTCAATAGATGAACTACTAAATCTTTTCGGAATGCGAAAATAGTATTGACGGGCTAGCGTTCCTGCATAAAATCGACGCTGCCTATGAAGCGTGAACTACCGCATGATATAAATGCGGAGCAAGGATTCCTTTGCTCTGCGATGAACAGCAACAAGATCATCTCCAAAACAGTTGATCGTGTAAACAAGGACCACTTCCACTTCGACGCCAACAAGCACATTTGGCAGACGATTGTGGATATGTGGTATGACAAGAAAGCAATCGACCTTCTAACGCTAACCTGCGAGTTGCGGAATAAGGGTCTGCTGGAAGAAGCAGGCGGCGAGCAAGGTATCACCGAGATATACACGGTTGTCCCTACATCCGCCAACTGGGATGTCTATCTCCAGACTATGGAAGATGTGATGATCCGCAGGAGGATTCTTCTAACCTGCAAGCAGATTTTTACCGATGCGTTCGACAGGACGATTGATCCAGAAACCCTACAGGAAACAGCCAGCAAAGAGATCACCGGAATGGTATCCACCAAGACCGATGTTCGCGTTGCTAAAGATGTCCTCACATCCTGCGTGAATCGGTGGGAGGATGCCGCTAGAACCAACGGAGAGATCAACCGAGGGCATCCATCAGGCATAAGCAAGTGGGACAAGGCTACGAGGGCTTTTAGGCCCAAGACGCTGCATGTCATCGCTGGTGCTGCGAAGGCAGGCAAGACAACCTCTGCGTTGCAGATGGTGACGAATCCTGTCATTCAAAGCAATGTTCCTGTAGCTATCATTTCGATGGAGATGTCTGCCGAGGAGATTATGGACAAGCACATCGCCTGCATCTCAAACATAGCTCTCTCAGACCTGCTAGACGGCAAGCTCCGCAAGGAAGACCACTTCAGGCTTCAGAAGGCTATCGCTGAGACGATGAACAGGCCGATCCATATCGTTGACGAGGCTTGCATGAATGTGAATCAATTCCGTGCTAGGTGCAGGAGGCTAGTTGCCGAGCATAAGGTCGAGATCATCATGGTGGACTATGCCCAGCTAATGGAGGGCAGCGATCCAAAGAACCGTGAGCGTGAGGTAGCAGAGGTATCCAGAACTGCGAAGATCGTCGCAAAGGAACTAAATGTCTGCATCGTCCTTCTCGCGCAGCTAAACGAGCAGGGAGCCGTCCGTGAATCGAGGACATTCTACATGGACTGCGATTCCTTCACGCGAATCATTCAAGACGAAGAGTCGAAGAATCCAGAGGACTACTTGATGCAGATTACGCACAACAGGCATGGCGCCGCGATTTCCATACCGATGAAGTTTATCAAGCATCAGGCGAGGTTTGAGCAGAGAATTGTTCAACAATAAAATTTACTGATCGGTAAGAATTGTCAGAAAGAGTAAAAAAAGGCTGGCGATATTACCGAGAAGGAATACAATAACAATCCTATGAAACTAAAGAACGCAGAAGATAGGGCTGCTCGCATTCAAAGCGTGAAGTCGCAAACCACCGGAGCGGGGAAGGGCGATAGACCTCGCCCTGTTACGAAGAAGTATTGGGATAACTACGACCAAATAGATTGGAAAAAGAAATGAGATTCCACATACTCGGCTTGCCGCACACAGTTTCAAGCAAAACATATAACGCATGTGCCTACACGCAGAAAGTGGTAAAGTTCGGAAAGATGATGACCGAACGAGGGCATGAGGTTATTCACTTCGGACACGAAGATAGCGACCTTCCCTGCACAGAGCATGTATCGGTCCTCACGAACGACGACTTCATGCGAGTGTATGGAACGCACGACTGGCGCAGCAAGTTCTTTACATACAATACACAGGATGATGCGTATCAAACATTCTACAAGAACGCTATCCGTGAGATCGGTAAGCGCAAGCAGAAGAACGATTTCCTGCTCCCGTTCTGGGGTAGCGGTGTAAGGCCGATATGCGATGCTCATCCTGATATGATCGTCGTGGAGCCGGGAATAGGATATGCAGGTGGACACTGGGCTAGGTGGAAAGTATTTGAGTCCTACGCAATCTATCACGCCTTCTGTGGGATGCAGAATGTAGGACAATGCCGCCAAGACTGGTATGATGTCGTTATTCCTAACTATTTCGATCCAGAAGACTTTACCTACTCCGCAGACAAAGAAGACTACTTCCTGTATATGGGGCGAGTCTATAACGGCAAGGGAGTGAATATCGCTATCCAAGCTACTGAAATTGCTGGAGTTAAGCTAATTATCGCTGGTCAGAAAGAAGAGGGCTACAAGCTGCCGGATCATGTGGAGTATATCGGATACGCAGATGTCGAGACTCGCAAGCGCCTTATGTCGAAAGCCAAGGCTAGTTTCCTGCCGAGTATGTATGTAGAGCCGTTCGGAGGAGTGCAGATCGAGAACCTCCTGTCTGGAACACCTACAATAACGACAGACTGGGGATCGTTCGCAGAGAACAATCTGCACGGCAAGACTGGCTATCGCTGCCGGACTATGGGAGACTTCGTAGATGCGATCAAGAATATCGACCAGATCAAGCCTGCCGACTGCCGCAAGTTCGGAGAGAACTTCACGCTGGAGAAGGTAGCCCCGATGTATGAGAAATATTTCGAGGATGTGCTGGATGTGTATACAGGCAAAGGCTGGTATGCGGAAGGCAACGGACTAGACGCAATGAAGCGTGATTATGTTTAACAATAATATATGAAAAGACGAATATACATATTGATGCACGGATACCAAAACGAAAGCCACGGAATGCCGATAGCTGCATTCACAACAAAAAAGCGCATGGAGGAATTTGTTAAAA
>Ga0315901_10004091_pt1 | contig 18410 bp, 16 predicted proteins | sample LakEriMetagenome_10_FD_203761 | JGI IMG/M metagenome (GOLD analysis project Ga0315901, IMG submission 203761) | Freshwater fungal communities from buoy surface, Lake Erie, Ohio, United States - Buoy 2 MA116 | ecosystem: Environmental > Aquatic > Freshwater > Lake | place: USA: Lake Erie, Ohio...
CAATGAACGACTGGAATACCTGGGGGACGCAGTCCTGAGTGGTATTGTGGCCGACTATCTTTTCAAAAGGTACCCGTATAAAGGCGAGGGATTCCTGACGGAGATGCGGAGCAAGATGGTGAACCGTCAAACGCTGAACGAGATCGCCATCAAAATGGGGCTGAAGAAGATCACCCTGTACAATAGAAACGACAATTCGCTGAAGATCAGCCAGATCTTTGGAAATACCTTGGAGGCTTTGGTGGGGGCGATCTACCTCGACAAAGGCTATGAGAAAACCAAGCACTGGGTATACAAACGCATTGTCACACCGCATATGTTTGTGGACGACCTGGAGATCCTCGAGATCAATCACAAAAACCGGCTCTACGGGTGGGCCAATAAAAACGGTAAGATCCTGGAGTTTGAAACCCTTGACGAGAAAATGGAAAACGGAAGACGTCTTTTCCGGATCGGGGCTGTTGTTGACGGGCAAGTGATCTCTGAGGGCAAGGCTTACAATAAAAAGGATGCCTCGCAAATCGCAGCCCAGGCCGCTGTAGAGAAACTTGGAATTTAATTCAGCAGACCCGACTTTGCGCTAATACGACATAAACAGGCAGAGCTCCGCATCTCAGAGCAAGCTACTCATTGACAGACTGGCAAAGTTCAACAAGTACCCCGCTGGAAGATTTCGGGTGCACAAAACAGATCAGTTTGTTATCGGCCCCAATTTTCGGTTCCTCCATCAACAGCCTGAATCCTTCGTTTTTTAACCGCGCCATTTCGGTCCGTATATCCGCCACTTCAAAGGCGATATGATGGAGGCCTTCACCTTTTTTATCGATATACCTGGCGATGACCCCATCCGGGTCCGTACTTTCCAGCAACTCGATCTTGGTTTCGCCTTTTTGGAAGAATGCCGTGGTAACATGTTCAGTAAGGACCTGTTCCTGCTTATAACAGGGCGTTCCCAGAAGGGTTTCGTAAAGGGGTAGGGACTCCGACAGGTTTTTTACGGCAATGCCGATATGTTCTACACGTAGCATAGCTTAAAGTTAGGCCAAAAGGATGTCTATGCCCATGGGTGTGGCGGGTATTTCGTAAATTTGCCAGCGAACCATTACGCCAAAGGGATGGTTATAACGATATGAAACTGGACACTGGCATATTCATCAGCGAGAAAGCAAAGGATCGGGTGATCAGCCTGATGCAGGAACAGGGGAAAAATGACCATTTCCTCAGGGTTAGTGTGGTTAGCGGGGGATGTTCAGGGTTGAGTTATAAGATGGATTTCGATGATTCGACCAAGCCCACGGACCAGGTTTTCGAGGATAAGGGAATGAAGATCGTTACGGATATGAAAAGCATGCTTTATCTGTTCAATACCACGCTGGAGTTTACCGATGGACTGGAAGGTAAAGGGTTTCATTTCTCCAACCCCAATGCGAGCCGTACTTGTGCCTGCGGCGAAAGCTTCTCTGTATAGTGCACAGCTGAAGGCCTTATCACAACAATTCATACCGGCGAGAATAAAAAAAGTCCCGCACGAAGCGGGACCCAGCAGTTGGTTTCGGTTGAAACCTGTCAGTATTTGGTAAAATGTAGGTTGGCCGGATTATTTGTGCCCCGAAATCTTATGATGTAAGCTCCCGAAGGCAAATCACTGACCCCTATAATGCAGTTAGTGGTTTTAACAAAATGTCTTCTTAAAACAGCACCGCTACTATTGACAATATCTATATAGGAACCGCTGCTTCGATCCGGAAAATAAATATGAATTTTATCGGTCACTGGGTTAGGATACATCCTGGCCCTGCGCCTGGTGAAGGATTCCCTGATCATGAAACTGTAGGATCCGCCGCCAGATCCCTCTATATAAAGGCGGTAATAATTGTATGGTTCCAGCGGTTGCTCATCTACCCAACTATGTAAGGACAGGCCCGAACTGCCCGCTTTGATCCTGGAAAGGGGTGTGAATGTCCGGCCATCCTTCCCTCTTTCCAGGGTATAAACAGCAGGATGGTTATCCTGGTCGGCTTTCCAGGTCAAACGAATGCCCCGTTCATGTTTTTCAGATCGGAAGTCTATCAACCTAAGGGGTAGCAGGCCACTGATCGTATACCCGGTTGTCAATGCTGTGAGATCCCGGACGGCCGTGTCCGTGTAAAGCCATCCAAATGAGGCTTGTGCCTGAACCGGCTGGCCGGAAAGGGCCTGCCATTGTAATACCCCGTTCACGTCCTTCAATGCCGCCGGTACAGGATCTAAGCCGGGGTAGATGCTGGAATCTGCGGGCTGGTAACTCAGGCCGAATATCCATGGCCCTGAATAGCTCGATGAAAATGACCAGAATCCCCGATGTGTAATTGCGGACAGCGAGGGTGAGAAACCTGTATAGGTTTGCCCGGGCGAAAACGAGACCCTGACATATACCGGCCCGGGATCAGGCTTCTTTACCTGCAAGGGTGCAAATAACTCGCCGGCACCGACAGGAAGCAACTGCATGGCTGTATCGAGCACGTGGAACTGGAAGGGACCTTCAATGAAAGCCTCGCTATCGTTGCTCCCGGCTGTTCTCCTGATGATACCCCGCGTGAGGTCCAGCATTCTTGTGGAATCTGTTTTAAGTTTTCCAATAACCAGGAGGAGACTGTCTGCCGCCAGTGCTTTGGAAAGAGCAAGATGCAGGGCATTTTCTACAGTAATTGAAGCCACCGTATCGGGAACTCCATCTCCGGTGAACTGGTGGGCAGTGCCGGCAAATACATAATGCGCTGACCTGCTCAGACTCCGGACGCTGGTCTGTATGTTTCCCGCTCCTGAACTGGCCGTGATGCCCGAATCAGACCCCAGCGTTATTCTTGCTGAATCTGACAGGATAAAAGTACCCGCACCCGAAATGATGTGCCGGCCGCAGTGCAAAATGCCCTGGCAGATAAAATTGTTGGATGTGAATGGCAGGATGCAGTCGCGTTCCAGCAAAAGCTCCGTGGATTTAGAAATCAGTATGTTCCTGAAAAAGGCATTTGTCGAGAGAAGGCCTGATCCGCGAAAAGCCGAGTTGCTGCCCGTAAAAATCAAACTTCTTCCGGTAGTTCCTGCCGAGACCGGGTGCAGGTTCAGTTTTCCTTCAGCCACCAGGTGCCCGCCAAGCAGGATATCGGCTGTGAGGGTAGAGGTGATGGAGGCACCTGCGTGTACAGTGAGGTCACCCCGAATCGTCAAGTCCGATGTGCCGCTTCCACTGTATGATTTAGTTCCTCCCGCGGTCTTTGCGTGGAAGCTGAGGCTCCCAAAGCGGTTACCGGTCAGCGATACGGTATAGCCTGCGGTGCCGGGCACATCGAATTCGAAAATGCCGGTTTCAGTACCGGCAACATCGCTGAGTTTATCGATCAGTTCTGCATTACCCCTCAGGGTCTGGTGAACGTATTTTCCGCCATTGTTGATCCTTAATTTCCCGATCAGTTGGAGCGGACTCCCGGATGCGGCTGCAGAAGCATTGACAAAGATCCCCTGTTGATGAATGACCAACCCGTCGCCGTCAGCGTTCAGCCTGAGTGCCGGCACTGCTGTATTGGTAGTTGGGATCATCACGGTGATCTGCCCTGCCGAAGGACTGATGAAAAGGGAATGGATCTCTATCGAGGTGTTGCCTCCTGGCAGTAGGACCTTATAGTCCTGCTGTACCCACTGGTGATCGAGGATCACCTGGTCCTGGGCGCGGGGTATCCCATCGGGGACCCAGTTCAGTGGATCTCCCCACGCATCGCTGTTCCCGCCTCCGTCCCATTTTTTCTGCGCCTTCACAGATATACTGATCACCAGCAACAACACCAATACCCACCTGTACATAATCCGTTTTGATGCAAATTAGCTTAAGGAAGGCCGGCACTCAAGTGGCGGGAACCCAAATCCACTGTTGTTTTTCCTGTTGCAGGGGCGTTGGTAAAACATGCTCTTTATCTATAAAAACACCATATTTTCCCTGAGTTCCTGTATTCTTGCATTTTATTTTACCTATGTGGTCTATTTGTAAAAAAGAACTCCGGCAGTTTTTTAGCAGCCTCACTGGCTACCTGGCCATCATCGTGTTCCTGGTATTGAACGGATTGTTTCTTTTTGTTTTTCCCGACAGCAATATTTTCGACGCTGGTTATGCAAGTTTAGATTCGTTTTTTGGAACGGCGCCATGGATCCTGCTGCTGCTTATACCCGCGATCACCATGCGAAGTTTCTCCGAGGAGTTTAAAGGCGGCACTTTTGAGATCCTGAAGACCAAACCCCTGACATCATTCCAGATCATTGGCGGGAAGTACCTCGCCTCGCTCATCATAGCTTGGATAGCCATCGTTCCCACCCTGGTATACGTGTATTCGATCTCTGCGCTCTCCACCGGGGGCATAGATACCGGTGGTATTGCAGGATCCTATCTCGGGCTGTTCATGCTTGCATCCGTTTTCTCGGCGATCGGCATTTGCTGCAGCAGTTTCACCAACAATGCCGTGGTAGCTTTCCTGCTCAGCGCATTTGCCTGCTTCGTGGTGTACAGCGCATTTGAGGCCCTGAGCCGCATACCTGCATTCAGTGCGGGGCTCGATTATTACATTGAGATGCTGGGGATAGACCATCATTACAAGAGCATCTCGAGGGGCGTGATCGATTCCCGGGATATGTTATACTTTCTCTCTGTGATCGTATTTTTTCTTTTTCTGACTTCCCGAAACCTAGTGAAACGCTGATATCATGATCAACAGGCTCATCCGATCTTCATACGGCTGGATACTTGTACTTCTTTTACTGGTAGTACTCAATTGGGTATTCTCATTCCTGCATTTTCGTGCGGACCTTACTGCCGAAAAACGATACACGGTTTCGCCCTCTACCAGCAGGATGCTGGAGAATCTCGATGGAGATGTCTTCGTGACCGTGCTGCTGCAAGGTGATCTCCCGGCAGGATTCAAAAAACTGGCGGGCAGCAGCAATGATATGCTGGATGAATTCAGGTCTATCTCGGGAAACAAACTCCAGTATCGTTTTGAACACCCCGGTGCCGGCCTGCCCGATAGCCTGAAAGGGGAATTGATCGATTCACTCAGACGGCTTGGGATCAATGCAACTAACGTAAAAGCTCAAACTAAGCAGGGCGAGGGTGAAGAGCAGCAGTTGGTTTATCCTGGCGCAGTGGTCAGCTACAAGGACCGGACCATCGGTGTGGATTTCCTTCAGGGGCAGAACTTTCAGGATGGCCTTAGTTCACTCAATAATGCTGAGGCGCTGCTGGAATACAAACTGGCCAGCAGCATACAGAAGATCATGCAGGATACCGTACCCCTGATCGGGTACCTGGCGGGCAATGGCCAGCCCCTGGACCAGCGGGTGTACGACCTCATTGAGAATACGCTTCGCACAAATTATGCATTCCGTATCCTTCCCATCGATGCGGTGCCGGTCATACCGGATATCTTCAAGGCATTGATGGTGGTGAAGCCCACGCAGCCTTTCACAGATGAGCAGAAACTGAAACTTGACCAGTATGTCATGCAGGGCGGGAAACTGATCTGGACGATCGATAATCTTTACGCGAGCCTGGACAGCCTGCAGCGCTCGGAAGGGCAGTTCATTGCCTTTGACATGGGGCTTAACCTCGACGATATCTTGTTTAAATACGGGGTACGCATCAACCAGGACCTGGTGCAGGATCTCCAGTGTGATAAGATTCCCTCCGTCATCGGTTCCGTTGGCGGTAAACCCCAGATCCAACTGTTACCCTGGCCCTATTTCCCGATGCTGAGGAATACTTCCGGGCACCCGATCGCCAAGAACCTCGACTACGTGCTCTCCCAGTTTCCGCAGTCGCTCGATACGGTTGCCAGTCGTGCCATCAGGAAAACCTTCCTGCTGAGCAGTTCTCCTGAAGCCAGGATCCTGAATACCCCGGCCAGGGTGGAATGGGCAAGCGTCAGGAACGAAGAGGACCTGAGAACCTTTACCAGGAGTAATGTTCCGGTGGCCGTATTGCTGGAGGGAAAGTTTGAATCGCTTTATGCCAACAGGCTGACAAAAGCCATGGCTGATACGTTAGCCGCCGCCGGGCAGCCCTTCAGGCCCGCATCGCCTGCTGATAACAAAATGATCGTAGTGGCTGATGGAGACCTGGTACTCAATGGGGTAGACCAGAACGAGGGGCCGCTTCAAATGGGGACCAATATCTATACCAAGCAACAGTTCGCCAACCGTGAGTTCCTCCTGAATTCCCTGGAATACCTGCTGGACCAGTCGGGCATTCTTGAAACCCGGGGTAAGGATTATACGCTGAGGCTGCTCGATAAGGCGAAGTACGAGGGCAGAAAGGGCTTCTGGCAGCTGATCAATATCCTCGTTCCGGTTTTACTGGTGGTTGCCTTCATCGCCCTGTACCAGTATGTCAGGAAGATGAAATACGGCAGATAGAAAACCGTATCGGGGTTTGTTTCTTATCTTTGAAGTTTAATTATGACACCAGATCAGATAGCGTATCTCACTTTTGGATCCCTGCTTGTACTCGCCCTTGTGTTTGACCTGGGGATACTGAGCAAGAAGAATGAAGTCATCAGCATCAGGAAGGCCCTTTGGCAAACCCTATTCTGGGTCGGTCTCTCCATGGCGTTCTGTGTTTTCCTTTGGATTGAGAAAACGCCGATGATCGCCACCAAGTATTTCACAGCTTACCTGATGGAATGGTCGCTCAGCGTGGACAATATTTTCGTTTTCATCCTGATCTTCACGTATTTCCAGGTGGAGGAGACCGATGCCGGCCGCGCGCTGTTGGTCGGTATCCTGCTGGCGATCATATTCCGTATCATGTTCATCGCGGTGGGTATTGAACTGATAGAACGATTCCATTGGATACTGTATTTGTTCGGCGCTTTCCTGCTGTACACCGGGTATAAATTGTTCACGAAGAAGGATGAAGCTGAATTCGATCCCGGGGAAACGAAGATCTACAAATTCATGAAATCGTATTTGCGCCTGTCCGAGGTTGAACCCAAAGGGCGGTATTTCATCAATGTTCATGGTAAAATGTTCTTCACTACCCTTGCCGTGGTCGTGGTCATGCTTGCAGGAGTTGATATTGCCTTTGCGCTTGATTCCATCCCTACGGTAGTGTCGCTGGTCCGTGATAATGCTAAAGCTCCGTTTACGAGCGACGAGATACTGGTGATCTATTCTTCGAATATTTTTGCCATCCTGGGTTTACGGTCGCTTTTTTTCCTGCTTCGTGGAGCGGTTGATAAGTTCGACTACCTCCAGCAGGGTATCGCCATAGTGTTGATCTTTATTGGTCTGAAAATGCTGCTCGAGTTCTTTCATATCCGCATACCCATTTTCATATCCCTGGGTGTGATCATAGCGTGTATAGCCGGCTCGGTCTTTTACTCCATGCATCACGAGCAAAGAAAGATCGCGATGAAAAAGGATAACGAAATTTAGAAAATGCCTGACTACAGCATCCGGGATATATCATCCATTGTTCATGGTACGGTTTCCGGGAATGCTGATGTAAAGGTGGCGCATATCATTACTGACAGTCGGAAGATCCTCGATCCCGAAAGGTCATTGTTTGTTGCCATACAGGGCGAAAAAAGGGACGGACATCAGTTCATTCCGGAGGCCCTGTTGCGGGGCGTAAGATGTTTTCTGGTTACACATATACCAGCAGACCTGAGTACCAGTCGGGAAAACAACCTTGCTCAGCCGTTATTCATTGTGGTGAAAGATACGCTCGCAGCTTTGCAACAGCTGGCGGCCCATCACCGCTCCAGGTTCAACTACAAAGTGGTTGGTATTACCGGGAGCAATGGGAAGACCATCGTCAAGGAGTGGCTTAATTACCTGTTGCACGAAGACCTGGCGATCATCAGGAGTCCGAAGAGTTACAATTCCCAGATCGGTGTCCCGTTAAGTATCTGGCAAATGCATCCCCAGTCAGACCTTGCGATCTTTGAAGCAGGGATCTCCGCCAGGGGGGAAATGGAGAAACTGGAAAAAATGATCCGTCCGGATATCGGCATTTTTACCAACATCGGGGAGGCGCACAGCGAAGGTTTTTCCTCGCGTCGGGAGAAGATCAGGGAAAAACTGAATTTGTTCATCCATGCAGAGTGGCTGATCTATTGCCGCGATTATACTGACCTGCATGAGGAGGCTCAGGCATTTGCCCGCCGGTATGGGGTTAAGCTGCTGGACTGGAGCAGTGATGGTGAAGCGGTTTTCCAGGTGGTTGATAAGAAGACGGATCCTTCATCTACGGGTATCCGTGTGCGTCATAAAGATCAGGAGTTTGATTTTTCTATTCCCTTTACAGGGGCTGCCCCGGTTGAGAACGCCGTTACCTGTGCTGTCATGATGATCCATTTGGGCCTGGGGAACAGGTTAATGGAGAAGATGGAGAAACTTCCATCGCTCTCCATGAGGCTGGAAATGAAAAATGGTATCAACCGGTGCACAGTGATTAACGACAGCTACAGCAACGATGTCAGCTCGCTGAAGCTTGCGCTCGATTTTCTGCAGCAGCAACAGCAGCACAAGCGACGGACCGTGATCCTTTCCGATATCCCCCAGAGCGGAAAGCCGCAGGATGAACTCTACCGTGAAATCATGTCAATGCTGGTTCAACATAAGATCTCATCCCTGAAAGGGATCGGTCCGGTGATCAGCTCCTATGGGCGGGCATTCCGCGAAGCGGGTATAGATGCTGAATGCTGGCTGACAACGGACGACTTTGTACATCATTTCAATCCCCTTGCGTATAAAGACGAGACCATTCTGATCAAGGGCGCGAGGTCTTTTGGCTTTGAGCAGATAAATCAGCTGCTGGAGGTAAAAGTGCACCAGACCGTGCTGACCGTTGACCTGAAAGCCCTTTCCGAAAATCTGACCCTGTACAGGAAAATGCTGAACCGGGAAACAAAGATCATGGTCATGGTGAAAGCATTCTCCTATGGAAGCGGCAGTTTCGAGATCGCCAACCTGATGCAGTTCCATAAAGTAGATTACCTCGCAGTCGCATATGCAGATGAAGGTGTTGAATTGAGAAAGGCAGGCATCAGTATTCCGATCATGGTGATGAACCCGGAGCCTTCCTCATTTCCGGCCCTTGTCAATTATGACCTGCAGCCGGAGATCTTCTCTTTTGATATCATGGAGCAGTTTTCGGAATTCCTCGGTCAGGAGGGCATCAACGAATTCCCTGTACACATCAAGCTTGATACAGGTATGCACCGGCTTGGATTTGAACCTGAGGAAATACAGAAGCTGGGCGAAGCCCTGTTGCAAAAGCAGAGCCTGCGTGTGGTGACCATGTTCACCCACCTGACCGGAAGTGAAGATCCCGGGGACGATGAATACACCTCCCTGCAAGCCGCACGATTCCGGGATTCCTGTGATCGGCTCAGGACGATGCTTGACTATAACTTCATCAGGCATATTTCAAACACCGCGGCCATCATCAGGCATCCAAGCCTTCAATTGGATATGGTTCGACTGGGCATTGGATTGTATGGCGTTAATGTTGCTGCCGGGCATACACTGGGTCTGAAAAATGCAGCATCGCTCACAACCACCATCGCACAGATCAGGAAGGTGAAGGCCGGGGAAACAGTGGGCTACAACCGAAAGGGGAAGTTGACCAGGGATTCCCTCATTGCTACTATCCGTATCGGCTATGCTGACGGCTATCCGCGATCCCTGGGCAATGGACAGGGTAAGGTGATGATCCGGAATAAACAATACCCGGTAGTGGGCTCAGTATGTATGGATATGACCATGGTGGATATCACCGATGGCCCGGAGATCTGTTTGGAGGATGAAGTGGTGATTTTTGGCCGTGGGCTCGACCTGCTTGAAGTGGCAAAATGGGCAGGAACAATCAGTTATGATATTATGACGGGCATTTCGCAGCGGGTTCGAAGGGTTTATGTGGAAGATTAATTTTGAACAATGTTAAGCTTTCGGACGGAGGCTTTATTATTATATTTGTTCCTTAAACCTGAATTGTGAAACTAAGGCATGCATTCCTCCTCACCCTGGTCATACTGTTTCTGGATCAGGCGTTGAAGGTGTATATAAAAACCAGTTACTTCCTCGGCGAGGAGCACCTGGTGATACCGGCATTGAAGTGGTTTCGGATGCATTTCATTGAGAATGAAGGCATGGCATACGGCTGGAAGCTCGGCGGCGTATGGGGTAAACTGGCCCTGACCCTGTTCCGCCTGGTAGCTGTGATCTTAGGAACATTTTATATTGCCCATATCGTCAGGAGAAAATACCACACCGGATTTATCATTTGTGCCACATTGATCTATGCAGGCGCTATTGGCAACCTGATCGACAGCCTTTTTTACGGGCTCATCTTCGAAAACAGTGACCCGTTTACCCAGAATATCGCTAAGTCTGCTTTTGAGAAGGATTTCACCACGGGTTATGCAGGATTCCTGCATGGCAAAGTGGTTGACATGCTGTACTTCCCTATTATAACCGACGCTACCATCCCAACTTGGGTGCCCGTCTGGGGCGGTGAACCTTTCGAATTTTTCAGACCCGTTTTCAATATCGCCGATGCATCCATTTCCTTAGGCGTTTTCATGATATTGCTGTTCCAGAAGAGATTTTTCCAGCCTCCGCAGGAAAATTTTCCAACAGTGGAGACCAGTAGTAAAGTGGATGATGAAGTACAGGTTTCTTAAAGGTGAATCACACATTAATTGATGAATAAATTACGGACGTTAGCTGCTTTATTGCCCTTCTTAGCGATCGTATCCTGTTCAAAGGAGTATAGCGACGAAGCTGGTAATCCTAACAGTAATTGCAGGGTCAGCAGCATCGCCGTTGCTGCCGATGCCATCTCCTCATCAGGGCTTTATGCGCTGAATACAAAATTCAATGCAGCTAACCAGGCCACGGCGGTGGAAGCTTACGACAGTGCCACCAATATCGCCGATTTCACTACGTCTTTGTCATACAAAGGAGATACCGTTTTAACCACGGTCAACGAGTTTTTCGTTCTGGATGTTTCGAAAAAAGTGAAGAAGTTTTTTACGCCGATAGATCCCTCAAATCCTGCAGGAGAGAAAGCCGTGTACGATTACAAATACGATGGCAGCAATTACCTGATCGAGAAAACCATTTCCTCTGCTTCAGTGCCGCTGCCCCTGGTCAACATACAGTACACCTGGGTGGGTGGAAATCTGATGAAGGTAGTAGCTTCGGTCAACCAGTTCCCCGGGGGATCCGTAAAGTTGCTGGAGGCCAATATGGAGTATGACATGAGTCGGCAACCCCGCAACTTCATCTATATCTTCCCCGACGCATTTGAAAACTTCTTCTACCTGAATGCCCTTGATTTCGGAAAGAAACCCACTAACCTGATCAAAAAGATCTCGGTGGTTTATTACGATAACGCTGGCGTATCCCAGGGTACTTTTGAAACTTTCCTGTCAGATGTCAAGTTTAACAACGAAGGGTATGTAACGGAATGGTATGCCGACGGTACCAGTTTCGATCCCCTCGGCATCTTCCTGGGAAGAACCTTGTTTTCCTACAAATGTAATTGAGGTACAGGCTTTTACAGAGCCATCCTGACTGCATGAAATTTTTTGCAGGGATCTGCGTTAAAGTGGTATGGAAAACCTCATCATCACCATGCCCCATGAGCCCGCCGCAAGATTGAATTATTTATACGCGCTGGCCTCCTGCGAGAATTACCAGCTTCCCACCTTGCCCGGTGTTACCGTACAGGATATGATCAGCAACAAGATCTTCGACTGGTATAAAGACTTCGTGTCTTACCGCAGCCAGGAAGAAGTTGCCTGGTTCTCTAATTATGAATAAGGGTTTAACTGGTCAATCCCACCATATCTTCCGGCCTCACCCAGGCATCAAACTCTTCAGGTGTAACATAGCCTAATTTGACCGCCATTTCCTTCAGGGTGGTTCCTTCCTTATGTGCTTTTTGAGCTATTTCTGCAGCCTTATAATAGCCGATCTTTGTATTCAATGAAGTAACCAGCATCAGCGAATTGTTGACATGTTTCCTGATGTTCTCTTCAATGGGCTCAAGGCCTATCGCGCATTTATCATTGAAGCTCACACAGCCGTCACCTATGAGTCTGGCAGAGTGAAGGAAATTAAAGATCATGACGGGCTTGAATACATTCAGTTCGAAATGACCCGTTGCCCCGCCAATATTAATGGCTACGTCGTTACCCAGAACCTGGGCCGCGATCATGGTAAGCGCCTCACACTGCGTAGGATTCACTTTGCCCGGCATGATCGATGATCCGGGTTCGTTATCCGGGATGAAGATCTCTCCGATCCCGCTTCTTGGACCAGATGAAAGCATCCTGATGTCATTCGCGATCTTCATCAGGCTTACAGCAACCGTTTTCAGTGCACCATGTGCCTCTACAATGGCGTCATGCGCCGCCAGTGCCTCAAATTTATTCTCCGCAGTGACAAACGGAATGCCGGTAAGGTTGGCAATATGCCTGGCTACATTCTCTGAATAACCGGGAGGTGTGTTGATCCCCGTTCCAACAGCCGTACCGCCCAAAGCCAGTTCGCTCAGGTGCGCCAGGGTGTTCCTGATGGCTTTAAGCCCATGATCCAGTTGTGATACATAACCACTGAATTCCTGGCCAACGGTCAGGGGTGTGGCATCCATGAAATGTGTACGTCCGATCTTCACCACATGCATGAAGGCTTTGCTTTTCTCTGCCAGCGTATTCCGGAGTTTCTCAATGCCCGGTATGGTCACCTCCAGGAGGATCTTATATGCAGAGATATGCATGGCGGTAGGGAAAGTGTCGTTGGACGACTGCGACTTATTCACGTCGTCGTTTGGATGCAGGAATTTATCCTTATCCGTCAGGCTGCCTCCTTTGATCACATGGCCGCGATAAGCGACCACTTCATTAACATTCATGTTGCTTTGCGTACCGCTACCGGTCTGCCACACCACCAGCGGAAAATAATCATCCAGTTTGCCGGCCAGGATCTCATCACAGACCTGACCGATCAGGTCAGATTTTTCTTTTGGGAGTATACCCGCATCGAAATTGGTCAGCGCCGCTGCTTTTTTCAGGTAGGCAAACGCCCTGATGATCTCTTTGGGCATCCTGTTGATGTCCTGCGCGATCTTGAAATTATCTATGCTGCGCTGTGTTTGTGCACCGTAATAAGCGTTGGCGGGTACTGAAACTTCACCCATCGTGTCTTTTTCGATCCTGTATTCCATAAATAAATGATTGAGATTTTCCGGATGGTAAAGTTAACATGGTAATTCCAAAATGGACATAACTTTATTGCATTGCTGTCAATGAGCGGGCAAAGGGTATTCCCCCTGGCGCAGCCCATTCAAAAAATCTATACATTCATGGATATGAAGGTTCTGGTTCTGATCTGCTTTTTGGGTTTGTCCCTATTTGTATCTGCGGGGGATACGCTTGGTGTAAAACAAATAAGTGATTTTACGATTGACGGCAAGGGAACACACCCGAACTGGCAACAGGCTGAATGGGTGCCCCTGAATAAACTTGACAAAGGCGCGGAATCCTATCATACCAAATTCAAAATTCTTTACTCGGCCAAAGGAGTTTACGTGCTGTTTGACGGGATCGATAAGAAGATCACGTCAACCTACATGAACGATTTCGAAAATCTTTTTAATGCCGACGTATTTGAAGTCTTCTTTCATACAGATCCTTCAACGCCCATTTATTTTGAATATGAGATCAATGCTTATAACAAGGAGCTTGTGCTGCTGATCCCGAACCTCGATAAACGGGTCATGGGTTGGATACCCTGGCATTATAACGGGGAGCGTAAGGTGACTAAACAGGTCTATGTGACGAAAGATTTTGGCCACATGCAGAAGTGGACTGCCGAAATATTTATTCCTTTTGCTTTGCTGTCACCCCTGGGCAATGTTCCGCCAAAAAAAGGGACGAACTGGAATGCCAACTTCTGCCGGCTCGATTATGATGAAGGCAGGATGATCAAATGGTCCTGGTCGATCATTGAAACCAGTTTTCACGAGTACAGGAAATACAAAACGATCCGGTTCGATTGAGCTGTATCATAAAGATGAATACAAACCACTTCAAACCGGATCTTCAATAAATAGAGGTTACCAGGTTCTTTTTTCGAGGAACTTTTCGAGCCTCTGCCGGTTGATCTGGGGCTCATTGGGATGGGCCTTTATCCAGTCGAGGAAAGCCGTTTTGATCTCTTCTGACCAGGCACTGTCGATCTGCCCGGCATTGAATTTGCCGGACTTCAGCATGTCCTTTGAAAAGCGGTCGCGTACGGAAATAAACTCTGCCGTTTCAATGACGGATTCGGCCATATGCGCAGGAATGAACAGCACGCCTTCCTTTTCAGAAATCACTACGTCTCCAGGAAGCACCACCGCGCCGCCTATGCGCACAGGGGTATTCAACCCTGCCAGTACCACGCCGTCCAAAAATGAAGGATGGAAATCGCGGACATATGCATTGAAGCCCGGGATGGCTTCCAGTCCCTGCAGGTCGCGCGCTGCCCCGTCGAAGATCACGCCCGTCCCGGTTTTATTGAAAATGGATGTGCCGAGGTTGTCTCCGATAAGTGTGCCTTGCGCGATCTTACCAAAGGCTTCTGCAACATATACGTCTCCTTTTTGCAGCACTTCAATCGGCCAGGCATTGGTATTGCCTTTCCTTCCTTCTTTCGCGCCTCTTTCCTTGATCTGCTGTTCCACGTCGGGCCGGGAAGGGATGAACCTGGCGGTCACCGCACGGCCGATCACGGGAACATGCTCGTGCACCATCTTCCAATTTCCTTCAAACTGATTTTTGTACCCCTCATTATTCAGGATTTGCCAGGCTTCTTCTATGCCGATCTTCCTTGCCCTTTCGATCAGGGCATCGGGTACTTTGGGTCGGCCATCGGGAAAACGTTCGCCTTTCCACTGTGAGGTCAGGTAGATCAGTTCTTCTTTGGGAATGGTTTGTCCCATTAAGGATGAGCACGAAAAAATGATGGCTAATAACAGCAGTACTGATCTCATTACACAGCGTTTTGGAAAACTTCTTTGATCCTTTTGGCAACGATCTTTTCTTCGCCATCTTTCAGGCACCATGCAGTAATGCCAATATGTTGCTTGCTGCCCACTACTTCAATGGAAGGTTCCCCCCGGCGAAGTTCTTCACGCAACTGGTCCCCGTCTTTCTTCACCACTGATTTGTCCCAGGTGATACCCAAGGTTGGCGTCACATTGGCGAGCTTAGGCGTGGTAATGGTTGTTTTAAATCCATTCACGGATTCAGCTGCGGCTTTGATCAAACCTATCTTTTGTTCGTACACTTTAGCCATGGCATCATGGTCAATACTCACGAATTCTTCCAGGGCAACCAGCATGCCGAGGATCTCTTCCTTGTTTACTTTCATACCACGACCAATGGTTTCGCCCCTTGGCGGCATGGATAGTCGTGCTGCAGACACAATGGATTTTTTGCCCATCAGGATACCGGCAGATTGGGGCCCCCTCAGTGCCTTGCCGCCGGAAATTACCACCATGTCAAAGCCCATGTCGTTAAACCTCCAGAGATTTGAAACCGGCGGTACATCGGCTGCAATATCAATGGTAGTGGGAATGCCATATTGCTTACCCAGGGCTACCCACTCTTCATGCATGATCTTGCCGCCATCGGCCTGCGCGTGCAGGAAGTGCATAGCAGCGGTATTGCTGTTGATCGCTCTTTTAAGTTCTTCAAGCGTTTCGATCATGATGATCTTTACGCCGGTATTTGTCAATGCCTGGTTATAACCGATCGCGTGCGCTTTCTGGCAGATCACTTCTGTTTTCATTCCTGTTCCTGCCAGGTGGGGCAGGGCCCTGACCTTAGCAGGATCATTACCGGTAAGGATGCCCGCCATACCCAGGGTAAGGCCGGCAAAGGCGCCGCTGGTAACCACCGCTGCCTCTGCATGGGTGATCCTGGCAATGCGTTCACCCACTTTGTCGTGCAGTTCATCCAGCATGCAGAATTTATGTGAAGCAGCACGTATCGCCTCTACCGCAGCGGGGCGCATCAACGTAGCAGTCATAGCGGTATAAGTGCCGGCGGCGTTGATGAATGTTCTTACTCCCAACTCTTTGAACAGGTCCCTTTTGGGAGCCTGTGCAGGAGCGGCACTGGCTTCTGAGATTTCGCCAAGGAAGGCTGCGCCTGCTACGGGCGTAACGGACAGGTACTTAATCAGGTCTCTGCGTTTCACGTTAGTCAATTTTATTGTTTGTAAAAGTTAAGGTCAGGGCTTCGTGGTGTAGGCGATACAATCCATTTCAACAAGGGAATTGCCGGGTACACCACCATAGGTTGCAACGGTAGTTCTTACCGGAGGGTTTTTCCCGAACCTGCCCAGGTATACTTCATTCATCGCTTTGTAATCGTTCAGGTCGGCGAGGTAAACATTTACCTTCAACACTTTCTCCATGGACGAACCTGCAGCGATCAGTTCCTTTTCCAGCTCTTTCAATACATGGTCCGCATGCGCCTTGATATCTCCTTCAAAATGCGCGCCCTTACCGGCAACAAAAACAAGTCCACCGTATTTGGTTGATCCGGAGAACAGCGGAATATCCGGGTTGCCGACGATATTAAAGCATTCTTTTTCTGCGGGTTTTTCTTCTGTGGGTGTAGCGGCCTGCGCCAGTGCCGTGATACCGGTTAAGCCCAATAATGTCCCGAACAGTTTTCTGAATGCCGATCTTCTTCCCTGAGTTTGCATAATTGTTTTATTTAAGTTCAACGATCATTTCTATTTCGATAGCGATGTTGGTGGGCAGAGCGTTTGTGCCTACAGAGGTCCTCACATGTTTGCCATTTTCCCCAAACACGTCAACCATCAGGTCTGAACAGCCGTTCATCACCATGGGCTGCTGTGTGAAGGAAGGATCGCAATTCACCAGCCCCATGATCTTGACGATCCTCTTTACCCGGTTAAGGTCTCCCACATAGGCCTTGAGTGTCGAGAGCAATGAGATCCCCGTGGTCCTGGCTGCTTCCTTGCCCTGTTCCAGGGTGAGGTCAACGCCCACTTTGCCGGTGATGAGCCCACCTTCCGGCTTGTCGGGCCCATGGCCTGAAAGGAAAAGCAATTTTCCTGATTCAACGATTTTTACATAATTGGCGATAGGAGCTGAAGGTTTGATCAGCTTGATGTTCATTGCTTTCAGTCTTTCTTCCGGGTTCACTTCTGTTGTTGGCATTTTCCTGAAGTCGATGCACACCGGCATGGGGATCGTGATGTCCTTTTTCGTGTCCGTCAGTTTTCCGGTTTGGTCATCAAAAGCGAAGACCTGGATCTTATGGTCATCCTGGCTGGCTACAAAAACAAATCTGCCATTGGGCGTGAAGCTGAAATTCCTGGGTTTCCTGGCCACTGGCTGATGACCTGTTTTCCTGATCGTGCCATCTTTCTGCACAGCGAAGATGGTAAGATCGTCATTGGTGACACGGTTGGAGCTGATGAGCCATTTTTCATTGGGAGAAAGATGGATATCGGCACTACCCCGGTCTTTTGAAGAGCTTGTAGTATCTGCAACAACAGATTGTATGGGCGTGAATTTTCCATCAGCCACATTGAATACATCTACCGTACCCTTCATTTCGGTGATGAGGTATGCCTTGGTGCCGGCTGCATTGAACACCATATGCCTGGGACCATGTCCGGGGGTAACCGGTATGGCTTTGAAGTTTTCATCCACGGTACCATCGGTCAGGATCTTATGTTGGTAGATCTTGTCTGTTCCCAGATCCGTCACGTATAAATATTTCTGGTCGGGCGATAACTGCGCCATGTGCGCATGGGGTTTGTCCTGCCGCGCCTTGTTAACGCTTGAACCCTGGTATTTGATGTGTTGGGCGATGGGTTGAAGACTTCCGTTATTCGTTTTAAACACACTCAGGCTGCCCGATGAATAATTTGCGGCGTAGACGGTCTGCGAAGATTCACGGATGGTGACAAAACAGGGGCCGTCACCAATGGTGGACTCATCGTTCAATTTCTGGTACCTGCCGCCATTGAGGCGATAGGCAGAAAGTTTCGATTTGCCGCCCCCGGCTTCCGTAACTGCATAGAGCAGGGTCCGGTCTTTTGTAGTAGCGAGATAAGAGCCATTAGGGTTATCGAGCGCATATAATCGCTTGGATGATCCGGTGGCAGGATCCACTTCAAAAATTTCAAGCCCGGCGTTCCCATTGGCGGTGTAGGAGCCTACAGCCATCTGGTACGTTGAATCTGTAAAAGAACTGCCCGATAAAAACGTAAATAAAGCGAGGATGGTCGATAACATCTTGGATGATTCGTTTTAGGTTTAAAAAATACAATTTTTTTGCTATATAATC
>Ga0315901_10004096_pt1 | contig 18395 bp, 20 predicted proteins | sample LakEriMetagenome_10_FD_203761 | JGI IMG/M metagenome (GOLD analysis project Ga0315901, IMG submission 203761) | Freshwater fungal communities from buoy surface, Lake Erie, Ohio, United States - Buoy 2 MA116 | ecosystem: Environmental > Aquatic > Freshwater > Lake | place: USA: Lake Erie, Ohio...
ACGAGCGCAAGGAGCTGCTGCGGTTCATCACCTGCGGCAGCGTGGACGACGGCAAGAGCACGCTCATCGGCCGGCTGTTCTACGAGTCGAAGATGATCTACGAGGACCAGCTGGCGGCCATCAAGAAGGACACCTCCCGCTACGGCACCACCGGCGAGGAGGTCGACCTGGCCCTGTTCACCGACGGCCTGGAGGACGAGCGGCAGCAGGGGATCACGATCGACGTCGCCTACCGCTACTTCTCCACCGACAAGCGGAAGTTCATCATCGCCGACACCCCCGGCCACGAGCAGTACACGCGGAACATGGCCACCGGGGCCTCGACGGCGGACCTGGCCATCATCCTCGTCGACGCCCGCCACGGCGTGCTCCCGCAGACGAAGCGGCATTCGTTCATCGTCTCGCTGCTGGGAATCAAGCACATCGTCGTGGCCATCAACAAGATGGACATCGTCGGCTGGGACCAGGCGGTGTTCGAGAGGATCAAGGCCGACTACGTCGATTTCGCCAGCCGGCTCGAGCTGCCCGACGTGCACTTCATGCCGATCTCGGCCCTCAAGGGGGACAACGTCGTCGCCCCGAGCCCGAACATGCCGTGGTACACCGGCGCGCCGCTGATGCCGCTCTTGGAGACGGTGTACATCGGCTCCGACCGCAACCTGGAGGACTTCCGCTTCCCGGTGCAGCTGGTGCTGCGGCCGAACCTCGACTTCCGCGGCTTCGCCGGCACGATCGCCTCGGGCATCGTCCGCAAGGGGGACGAGGTGCTGTCGCTGCCGTCGCGGAAGAAGAGCCGCGTGCGGAGCATCGTCACCTTCGACGGCGAGCTCGAGGAGGCCTTCGCCCCGCAGTCGGTCACGCTCACGCTCGAGGACGAGATCGACTCCAGCCGCGGCGACATGCTCGTGCGGCCGGGCAACGTGCCCAAGGTGGACCACAAGTTCGAGGCCATGGTGGTGTGGATGGCCGAGGAGCCGCTCGTCCCCGGCAAGCAGTACCTCTTCAAGCAGACCTCGAAGCTGGCGCCCGGCGCCGTCAGCAGCCTCCGCTACCGGGTGGACGTCAACTCGCTCCATCGGCAGCCGGCGCCGACGCTGGCCCTCAACGAGATCGGCCGCTGCGGGATCACGCTCACGAGCCCGATCGCCTTCGACGCCTACCGCCGCAACCGGGCGACCGGCTCGTTCATCATGATCGACCGGCTCACCAACGCCACCGTGGCCGCCGGCATGATCCTCGACCGCGAGCAGGAGGACGGCGGCAAGGCCCACTGGGACGACCCGCCGGCCGCGGCCGGCCTGCACGCCGCGACGAGCGCCGTCACGGCCGCCGAGCGGGAGGCCCGCTTCGGCCAGAAGCCCGCCACGATCCTGTTCACGGGCCTCACCGGCTCCGGCAAGACGACCCTCGCCCAGGCCGTCGAGCGGCGGCTGTTCGACCTGGGCCGGGCCGTGGCCGTCCTCGACGGCCAGTCGCTGCGGCTGGGCATCAGCCGCGACCTGGGCTTCTCCGCCGAGGAGCGGAGCGAGAATCTGCGGCGGGGCGTCGAGGTGGCCCGGCTGTTCAACGACGCGGGGATCGTGGTGCTCGCGGCCTTCGTCGCCCCCGACGAGGCGGTGCGCCGCAAGGCCGCCGAGCGGGTGGGGAGCGAGCGGTTCCTCGTCGTCCACCTCGCGGCGCCGCTGGAGGTCTGCCGAGCCCGCGACACCGACGGCCACTATGCGCTCGCCGACGCGGGCGCGGTTGCGAACTTCCCGGGCGTTTCGGCCGCCTACGAGCCGCCCGTGAGCCCCGATCTGGTCCTGCCGACGCACGAGTGGCCCGTCGCCAAGTGCGTGGACGCCGTGGTGGCGCTGCTCGAGGCCCGGGGCATCGTTTGACCGCCGCGCGGATGGAAGAGACCACGAGACGCCGCCCCTGAACTGCTTCCCGCCGCGGGCCAGCTCGGGCGGAGCCCTCCGCTTCACCCATGTCATCTTCACCGGCCCGCATCGGCATCCTCACGGTCTCCGACCGGGCCAGCCGCGGTGAGTATGCCGACGAGGGCGGCCCCGCGATCCGGGCCTACCTGGCCGAGGTGCTGGCCTCGCCCTGGGAGGCCCGCGAGCGGATCGTGCCCGACGAGATCGAGGCGATCGCCGCCGCGATCCGCGACCTGGCCGCGGAGGGCTGCTGCCTCGTCGTCACCACCGGCGGCACGGGACCCGCGCCGCGGGACGTGACCCCCGAGGCCACGGAGCGGGTGTGCGCCAAACTGCTGCCCGGCTTCGGCGAGCGGATGCGGCAGGTGTCGCTCCAGTACGTGCCGACCGCCATCCTCTCTCGGCAGACGGCCGGGGTCTGCGGCCAGGCGCTCGTCGTCAACCTGCCGGGCCGGCCCAAGAGCATCCGCGAGTGCCTCGACGCCGTGTTCCCCGCGATTCCCTACTGCGTGGACCTGATCCATACCGGCGGGCACAATCCACCCCGGCTGGAAACGCGTCCCGACCGGCTCGTCGCCTTCCGCCCGCGGCACGCCTGATCTTCGTCACCCACTTCCCGGAGGTCCCCATGCAATCGTTGCTGCTCGTCGCGCTCGCCTGCCTCGGCACGATCATCATCCAGGCCGCGGCGGAGGCGGCGCCCGAGGCGGTCCCGGCGGACGCATCGTGGCATGACGTCACCACCTGGGGCGTCGAGGGCAGGCTCTGGGAGGACGAGCGGCGGCTCGCCTGGTTCGACCGTTTTCCGGCGGCCGCCGAGCAGACGGTGCCGGAGAAGGTCTGGACGCTGAGCCGCGACAGCACCGGCATGGCGATCCGCTTCGCCACCGACGCGCCGCGGATCTTCGTCCGCATGAAACTCACGGACCCGGTCCTCGGATCGCCCCACATGCCGGCCACCGGCGCCAGCGGCCTCGACCTCTACGCCCGCGACCCCGCCGGCCGCTGGCGGTGGGTGGCGGCGACGAAGCCCGAGAAGCAGGAGTTCGAGGCCGTGCTCGTGGCCGGCCTCGCACCGGGCCGCCGCGAGTACCTCGCCTACCTGCCGCTCTACAACGGCGTGGAGACCCTCGCCATCGGCGTGCCGGCCGGCGCCGCCATCGAGGGCCTCACCCCGCGCCGCGGCAAGCCGATCGTGTTCTACGGCACGTCGATCACGCAGGGCGCGTGCGCCAGCCGGCCGGGCATGGCCCACGTGGCGATCCTCGGCCGGCGGCTCGACCGACCCGTCGCCAATCTCGGCTTCTCGGGCAACGGCAAGATGGACGCCTCCGTCGGCGAGCTGCTCGGCCGCGTCGACGCGGCCTGCTACGTGATCGACTGCCTGCCGAACATGGACGCGGCGCTCGTGGCCGAGCGGTGCGTGCCCCTCGTGCAGCGGCTGCGGGCGGCCCGGCCCGACACGCCGATCGTGCTCGTCGAGGACCGCCGCTTGACCAACGAGTGGATCCTGCCGGCCAAGCGGGCCCACCACGACGCCAATCACACGGCCCTGCGGGCGGCGTTCGAAAAGCTCCGGGCCGACGGCGTCACGAACCTGGTGTACGTGCCGGGCGACGGCCTGCTCGGCGACGACGGCGAGGCGACCGTCGATGCCTCGCATCCCACCGACCTCGGGTTCGTGCGGCAGGCCGACGTGCTCGAGCCGGTCCTGCGCCAGGCCCTTCAGGAGCCGAGCGACCGGGCGATCTCGGGGGCGAAGTAGGTGAGGATGCCGTCGGCCCCCGCCCGCTTGATCACCAGCAGGCTCTCCAGGGCCGCCCGGTCGCCGTCGAGCCAGCCGTTGGCGGCCGCGGCCTTGAGCATCGCGTACTCGCCGCTCACCTGGTAGGCGAAGGTGGGCACGCCGCAGGCCGTCTTCACGCGGTGGATGACGTCGAGGGCCGTGCCGGCGGGCTTCACCATCACCATGTCGGCCCCCTCGGCGACGTCGAGGGCCACCTCGCGCACCGCCTCGGCCGCGTTGGCCGGATCCATCTGGTAGGTCTGCTTGTCGGCCGCACCCAGGGCCGCCGCCGTGCCCAGCGCCGCCCGGCTCCCCACCGCGTCGCGGAACGGGCCGTAGAAGGCCGAGGCGTACTTCGCCGCGTAGGACAGGATGCACACCTGCTCGTGCCCCGCGGCGTCGAGGTGCTCGCGGATCGCGCCCACGCGGCCGTCCATCATGTCGGACGGGGCGACCACGTGGCAGCCCGCCGCGGCGAGCACCACCGCCTGCCGGACGAGCACCTCGACCGTCTCGTCGTTGAGGATCTTTCCGTCCCGCAGCAGGCCGTCGTGGCCATGGGTCGTGTAGGGATCGAGGGCCACGTCGCAGATCACCCCCACCGCGTCGGCGAGTTCCCGCCTCACCGCCCGCACCGTGCGGCACAGCAGGTTGTCGGGATCGAGGGCCAGCCGGCCGTCGTCGGTCTTGAGGGCGGGCTCCGTGACCGGGAAGATCGCGACCGCCGGAATGCCGAGCCGCGCGGACTCCTCGGCCGCCCGCACCACGCCCTCGATGGACAGCCGCTCCACGCCCGGCATGCTGGGCACGGCCGTGGGCGCGGGGCGGTCGTGGACGAACAGCGGCCAGACCAGGTCGGCGGCGGAGAGCCGCGTTTCCGCCACCGCCCGGCGGAGCCACTCGTGCCCCCGCAGCCGCCGCAGCCGGGTGTCGGGAAACCGGCCGGGGAAGGGCCCGGGCGTCATGCTGGCCTCCGATCGACGACGACGGCCGCGCCGAGGGGCACCGGCGGCGACGGCCGGCTCGTGGCCGTGGCCACGGCGCAGGCCTCGTCGGTCTCCCACACGCTCACCCGCCGGGCGACGACGCCCAGGCCCGCGAGCACGTGCGGCGCCACCACCTCGAGCAGGTAGCGGGCCATGTTCTCCGCCGTGGGGTTCCAGGGGAGCACGAAATATTTCGTGGGTTCGGCGGCCCGCACGGCGGCCAGCGCCGAGGCGTCCTCCGCGAAGAGGATGAAGGCGTGGTCCCAATGCTCGTCGAGCCAGCCGAGCATCCGCCGCTTGATGAGCGAAAAATCCACCACGCGGCCGACCGCGTCCACCGCCGCCCCGCCCCCCTCCGCCTCGACCTCGATCTCGACCCGGTAGTTGTGGCCGTGGAGGAAGGCGCAGCGGCCCTCGTGGCCGAAGAGACGGTGCCCCGCGCAGAACGAGAGCCGGCGGATCAGCGCCAGCCGCGAGACGCCTGCGTCGTGCATCCGCGGGCTCCTAGACGGCGACCGGCCGGGCGGGACGGACTCCGGCCGGCGGCGCGGTGGCGACGGTCTCCACGCGGATCGGCCGGATGTCGAACTTGGGGTTCTGGCCGAGGAACCGGCAGGGGTTGTTGTGGAACACCTCGATCGCCTCCTGCAGCGAGTGGCCGCGGCGGCGGTATTCGAGGATGCACTCCTGGAGCGTGAAGGGATCGCTCGGCCCCCAGTCGGCCGAGGAGTTGACGAGGATCCGCTCGGTCCCGTACTTCTCCAGCATGTCCACCGCCCGCTTCGGCGAGCACTTGGTGATGGGGTAGAGCGTGAAGCCCACCCAGTAGCCGGCGTCGAGGCAGGGCCGAATCGTCTGCTCCTCGACGTGGTCGATCCACACCCGCTCGCGGTCCACGTTCATGCCCGCGAGCACCTCGAGCACCCGCTTGGTGCCGTGGGCCTTGTCGGCCAGGTGCGGCGTGTGGATGAGCACGAGCTGGCCGTGCCGCATCGCGATCTCGACGTGGGCCTCGAGCGACTCGCACTCGTTCTTCGTCGATTTGTGGAGGCCCGTCTCGCCGACGCCGAGCACCGTGGGCTTGGCGAAGAACTCGGGGAAGTGGCGGAGCACCTCGCGGGTCAGGGCGGGGTTCTCGGCCTCCTTCGGGTTCACGGCCACCCACGAGAAGTGACGGATGCCGTACTGGGCCGCCCGCGTCGGCTCGAACTCGCTGATCTGCCGGAAGTAGTCGAGGAACGTCTCGGGGTAGAGGCGATCGAATCCGGCCCAGAAGGCGGGCTCGGCCACCGCCACGACGCCGCTCATCGCCATCCGCTCGTAGTCCTGGGCGGTGCGGGCGATGGCGTGGTAGTGGGGCTGGATGATCTGCATGGCGACTGCCTTTTCGGCGCCGTGGTCAGGTCGTGGCGAACAGTTCGAGCAGGGCGACGGTCCGCTCCCCGGCGGGGGACCGCTTGGCCAGCACGTCGAGCGCCGCGCGGAGGGCGGCCAGCCGCGAATCCTCGCCCGGGCGGCCGCCGGCGCGGTCCACGGCGGCGTCGTAGCGGTCGAGCAGGGCGGCCACTTCCAGCAGTTGGTGCCGGGCCTCGAGGAAATACGCGTCGATGACCTGGCCGGGAGTGAGCATGGCGGGTACCGCGAAACGGGAATCTCTCTCTATCATAGCCCCGATTCGGACCGGCGACCGCCGGCCCTGGTTTCCCGCCCGGGTGGCCCCGGCCACCGGGCATCGCCCCGTCCCTCGCTGCCATGATCCTCGTCACCGGCGGTGCCGGATTCATCGGCGCGAACTTCATCCTCGACTGGCTCGCCCAGGTCGCCGAGCCGGTGGTGAACCTCGACGCGCTGACCTACGCCGGCAACCTGCGGAACCTGCAGTCCCTGGACGGCGACGACCGCCACCGGTTCGTCCACGGCGACATCCGCGACCGCGAACTCGTGGAGCGGCTGCTCGCCGAGCACGCGGTGCGGGCGATCGTCCATTTCGCGGCCGAAAGCCACGTGGACCGCTCGATCCACGGTCCGGAGGAGTTCGTGTCCACCAACGTGGTGGGAACCTTCCGGCTGCTGGAGGCGGCGCGGGCCCACTGGGCCCGCCTGTCCGCGGCCGACCGCGACGCGTTCCGGTTCGTGCACGTCTCGACCGACGAGGTCTACGGCTCACTCGGCCCCACGGATCCCGGCTTCTCCGAGACCAGTCGCTACCAGCCCAACAGCCCCTATGCGGCGACGAAGGCCGCCAGCGACCACCTCGCCCGCGGCTATCACCACACCTATGGCCTGCCCGTGGTGACGACCAATTGCTCGAACAACCACGGACCGTTCCAGTTTCCCGAGAAGTTGATCCCGCTGGTGATCCACAACGCCCTGGCGGGCAGGCCGCTGCCGATCTACGGCGACGGCCGGCAGGTCCGCGATTGGCTCTACGTGGGCGATCACTGCGCCGCGATCCGCCGGGTGCTGGAGGCCGGCGCGCCGGGCGCGGTGTACAACGTCGGCGGCGGGAGCGAGCGGCCCAACATCGACGTGGTCCACGGCCTGTGCGGCATCCTCGACGACCTCCGCCCCCGGGCCGACGGCCGCTCCTACCGCGAGCAGGTCGCGTTCGTGAAGGATCGCCCGGGTCACGACCGGCGGTACGCGATCGACGCCCGCAAGATCACCGCCGAACTCGGCTGGCGGCCGGCGGAGACGTTCGCCAGCGGCCTGCGGCGCACGGTCCGCTGGTATCTCGAGCACCAGGACTGGGTGGCCGAGGTCACCAGCGGCGGCTACCGCGACTGGGTCGCCAGGCACTACGCCCCATGACGGCCACGATCCTCCTCCTCGGCAGCCACGGCCAGGTGGGCCGTGAACTCGCCCGGTCGCTGCCGGCCGTCGGCCGGGTGCGGGCCTACGACCGCCCCGCCGTCGATTTCACGAGCCCGGAGTCGCTCCGCGAGATCGTCCGCCGCACCGCGGCCGACGTGATCGTCAACGCCGCCGCCTACACCGCCGTGGATCGCGCGGAAAGCGAGCCGACGACGGCCCGCCGGATCAACGCCGAGGCCGTGGCCGAATTGGCCGCCGCGGCCCGCGACTCCGGCGCGCTGTTGATCCACTACTCCACCGACTACGTCTTCGACGGCGGCAAGGACGGCTGGTACGTCGAGTCCGACGAGCCGCGACCGCTGGGGGTCTACGGGGCCACGAAGCTCGCCGGCGAGCGGGCGGCGGCCGCGGCCGGCAGGCATCTGGTGTTCCGCACCAGCTGGGTGCATGCCGCCCACGGCGACAACTTCGTCCGCACCATGCTCCGCCTGGCCCGGGAACGCGAGACGATCGACGTCGTGGACGACCAGTGGGGCGCCCCGACCGGCGCGGCCTTGCTGGCCGACGTGACGGCGCTGGCGATCGAACGCAGCCTGGGGTCGGGCGGGGGCCTGCCAGCGGGCCTGTACCACGTCGTGGCCCGGGGCGAGACGACCTGGTGCCGCCTGGCCAGGTTCGTGCTCGCGGAGGCCCGCCGGCTCGGCCTGCCGCTCGTGGCCGGGCCCGAGGCGGTGCGGGCCGTGCCTTCGTCCGGCTATCCCACGCCGGCCCGCCGCCCGGCGAACTCCCGGCTGGCGACGGAAAAACTCCGCGCCGCCCTCGGCATCGACCTGCCCGCGTGGCAGGATGGCGTGGCCGCGGTGGTGGCCGCCCTCGCGGCCGACGCGGCCGGCGACGCCCGACAGCCACTCAGGGAACAGGCATGAAGCCCCGCAAAGGCATCATTCTCGCCGGCGGCAGCGGCACGCGGCTGCACCCCGCCACCCGGGCCGTGTCGAAGCAGCTCCTGCCGGTCTACGACAAGCCGATGATCTACTACCCTCTGGGCGCCCTGATGCTGGCGGGCGTGCGGGAGATGCTCGTCATCTCCACGCCGCAGGACACGCCCCGGTTCCGCGACCTGCTCGGCGACGGCGCCGACTGGGGCGTGCGGTTCGAGTACGCGGTGCAGCCCCGGCCGGAAGGCCTGGCCCAGGCGTTCCTCATCGGCGCCGACTTCGTCGCCGGCGGCCCGTCGGTGCTCGTCCTCGGCGACAACATCTTCTACGGCCACGACCTCGCCGGCCGGCTGCGGGAGGCCGACGCCCGGCGGCACGGCGCCAGCGTGTTCGCCTATCCGGTGGCCGACCCCCAGCGGTACGGCGTGGTCGAGTTCGACGCCGCCGGCCGCGCGGTGTCGATCGAGGAGAAGCCGCCGCGGCCCCGCAGCCGCTACGCCGTGACCGGACTCTACTTCTACGACGAGCAGGTGGTCGAGATCGCGGCCGGCATCAGGCCCTCGGCCCGCGGGGAGCTGGAGATCACCGACGTCAACCGCGCCTACCTCGACCGCGGCGAGCTCACCGTGCACACCCTGGGCCGGGGCGACGCCTGGCTCGACACCGGCACGCACGACAGCCTGATCGAGGCCTCGCAGTTCATCCAGACGCTGGAGAAGCGGCAGGGGCTGCGGATCTGCTGCCCCGAGGAGATCGCCTGGCGGAACGGCTGGATCGGGCCCGATCAGTTGGAGCGGCTGGCGGCGCCGCTGGCCAAGAGCGGCTACGGCGGCTACCTGCGGGCGCTGGTGTTGGAGGGCCGCGGCGGATGAACGTGACGCCGACCGCCCTGGCTGGCGTGCTGATCCTCGAACCGCGCGTCCACGAGGACGACCGCGGCTGGTTCTGCGAAAGCTTCAACCAGCGGGTCTTCGAGGCCGCGATCGGCGGCGGCGTGACCTTCGTCCAGGACAACCACAGCTTCAGCCGCCGGCACGTGCTCCGCGGCCTGCACCACCAGGTCGCCCGTCCCCAGGGCAAGCTCGTGCGGGTCGTCCGCGGCGCCGTGTTCGACGTGGCCGCCGACATCCGCCCGGCATCGCCCACCTACGGCCGCTGGGTCGGCGTGGAGTTGTCGGCCGAAAACCGCCGGCAGCTGTGGGTGCCGCCGGGATTGGCCCACGGGTTTCTCGTGCTCTCCGACGGCGCCGACTTCCTCTACAAGACGACCGAATCCTACGACCCGACCTCGGAGCGGTGCATCGTGTGGAACGACCCGACGCTGGCCATCGACTGGCCGCTGGCCAGGCCGCCGATCGTGTCGGCCAAGGACGCCGCCGGCGGCCTGCTCGAGCCGGCCGCCGGGTCCCGCTGACGGCCCCTGGCTACAGCTGCGTGGGGTTCGGCGCGTCGCCGTAGACGGCCTTGGGGTCGAAGGCCTTCTCATGCTCGAGGAACTCGAGCGCCGTCCCCGCCGCCCGCTCCGCCCCCACCGGCACCCGGCGGTAGAAGCAGGACCGGTAGCCGACGTGGCAGCTGGCGCCGCCGGCGATCTCCACCCGCAGCCAGACGCAGTCCTGGTCGTCGTCGATCCGCATCTCCAGCACCTTCTGCACCAGGCCGCTGGTGGCCCCCTTGTGCCAGAGCTGCCGCCGGCTGCGGCTGAAGTAGTGGGCCTCGCCCGTCTCGATCGTCCGGGCGAGGGCCTCGCGGTTCATGACCGCCACCATCAGCACCTCGCCGGAGCGGAAGTCGGTGGTCACACAGGGGATCAGGCCGGCGGCGTCGAACTTCGGGGCCAACTCGCGGCCCTCCTCCACCTGCTCGACGGTTTCCCGCCTGCCGAACACCGCTTCGCCCTCTGCCACACCGCCCTCCTTCCAGCCTCGTCCTGCGTCGCGCGATACTATACCACCAGCCTGCGACCCGCTTCGGAGCCCGCGTCATGCCGCGCAAGAGCGTCCTCTCCGCCATCCTGCTCGCGGCCATGGGGGCCGCCGGCACGCTCCGGGCCGACGACTGGCCGACGTTCCGCGGCCCGGAACGCACCGCCGTGGCGGATGGCGCCGACCTGCTGGAAACCTGGCCGGCCGAGGGGCCCCCGCTCGTGTGGCAGGCCAAGGGCGCGGGCCGCGGCTACGCGTCGCCGGCGATCGCCGACGGGCGGCTCTACACGCTCGGCGACGGCCTCTCGACCGCCGCGGATGCCGACGAGTATCTCTCCTGCTTCGACCTGGAAACCGGCCGGCAGCTGTGGGCGGTGAAGACCGGCCCGCCGTGGACCGAAGGCCCGGAGTCCTGGCAGAGTTCCCGCGGCACGCCCACCGTCGACGGCAAGCTGGTGTACGTGCTCACGCCGCACGGCCAGCTCGTCGCCTGTGTGGCCGCCACCGGCAAGGAGGCCTTCCGCGTCGACCTCAAGGCCCAGTTCGGCGGGCAGAAGGGCGATGCCTGGGGCTACAGCGAGTCGGTGCTCGTGGATGGCAAGCGGCTCGTCTGCACGCCCGGCGGCCCGCAGGCCACGATGGTCGCCCTCGACAAGCAGACCGGCCGGCCGCTGTGGGCCTGTCCGGTGCCCGGCGACCGGGGCGCCGGCCATGCCTCGATCGTGAAGGCCGTCCTCAAGGGCCGCGAGATCTACGTCCAGACCACCGCGTCGGGCGCGCTGGGCGTCGACGCCAAGACCGGCAGGCTGCTGTGGACGTATCCGATCGAGAACACGGTGGCCGTGATCCCCACGCCCATCGTCCGCGGCGACCTGGTGTTCTTCACGGCGGGCTACAACCGTGGCGGCGCCCTGCTGCGGCAGGTGCCCGTGCCGGGCGGCGGCGTGCGGATCGAAGAGGTCTACGGCCTGAAGCCCGAGTTGGCCAACAGGCACGGGGGCCTCGTGCTCGTCGGTGACCACCTGTACGGTGGCTCCGAGGACCAGCCGATCCCGTTTTGCGCCGAACTCGCGACCGGCCGGATCGTGTGGAAGCGGCGCGGCAGCGGCCGCGACTCGGTGGCCGTCGCCGCGGCCGACGGCCACCTCTACCTCCGCTATGCCGACGGCACGATGGCGCTGGTCAAGGCCGACCCGGCCGGCTACGAGGAGACCGCGTCGTTCAAGGTGCCGGGCAGCGGCGACCGGCCCAGCTGGGCCCACCCGGTGATCCTCGACGGCCGGCTCTACCTCCGGGAGGGCGACGCCATCCTGTGCTACGACATCCGGGCCAAATGAGGGCCGCGGACCGTGGCTGCGTGCCGACGAGTCAGTCGGCGCAGTCGTCCACGGCCTTGTAGAGCAGCCCGCCCACGATGCCGCCCACCAGCGGCGCCACCCAGAACATCCACAACTGCTCGAGCGCCCAGCCCCCGGCGAAGATCGCCGTGGCCGTGCTGCGGGCGGGATTCACCGAGGTGTTGGTGACCGGGATGCTCACCAGGTGGATGAGCGTCAGGCACAGACCGATGGCGATCGGGGCGATCACGCTGCCGGCCTGGCGGTCGGTGGCGCCGTGGATCACGAACAGGAACACCGCCGTGAGCACGACCTCGATGATGAAGCAGCTCTCCCAGGAATAGCCCCCGGGCGAATGCGGGCCGTAGCCGTTCGAGGCGAAGCCGCCGGCCTGGGCGTCGAAGCCGGGCAGGCCCGAGGCCACCAGGTGCAGCACGACCGCCCCGAACACGCCACCGATCACCTGGGCCAGCACGTAGCCGGGCAGGTTCTTGGCCGGGAAGCGGCCACTGGCCACGAGGCCGGCCGTGACGGCGGGATTGAGATGGCAGCCGGAGATGTGGCCGATGGCGACGGCCATCGTGAGCACCGTGAGCCCGAAGGCGAGCGACACGCCAAGGAAGCCGATGCCGAGGTGCGGGTTGTCGGTCCAGGCGGCGGCCAGCACGGCGCTGCCGCAGCCCCCGAGCACGAGCCAGAAGGTGCCGATCGCCTCGGCGACGAGTTTGCCGATGTTGCCCATGAACGCTCTCCAGAAGGGTGCCTCGCGTCGGAGCTGCCGCCGCGGCCGCCGCCGACGGCGGACACCGTACGCGGCGGCCACCGCGGCGGTCAACGCCGGCCGCCGCCTCTCAGCCGACGAGGGCCACGAGCCTGGGCCCGAAGAGCACGATCCCGACGACGATGGCCGTGCCCACCGTGACGAGCACGGCCCCGCTGGCCATGTCGAGGGCGTCGCGGATCCGCTCGTCGGGCCCGCGATCGAGGGCCTTGGCGAGCATCTCGATGGAGGAGTTGAAGGTTTCCGCCGCCAGCACGGCCCCGATCGCGAGGGCCACCAGGCACCACTCCCCGGGCGTCAGCCCGAGCAGCCATCCGGCCGCCACGGCGAGGACGGCCGCCGGCAGGTGGGCCGCGAAGCTCGACTCGCTCGCCACCGCGCGGAACAGGCCGCGAAACGAGTCGCCGAACTTGCCCGCCCAGGTCCGCTTCGGCGCGTTCATTCGCTCCCCCGGGGCCACGGCACGCCGGGCGGTCAGCCGACCTTCACGTAGGGGTCGCCCTTCTTCCAGTTGCACGGGCAGAGCTCGTCGCTCTGCAGGGCGTCGAGCACCCGCAGCACCTCGGCCACGTTCCGCCCCACCTTGCCCTGGTTCACATCCACCCACTGGATGACGCCGTGCGGATCGACGATGAACGTGGCCCGCAGGCAGTAGCCCTCGGTCTTCTCCAGGATCCCCAGTTCCGCCGCCAGCTTCTGGGCCGCGATCAGCGGGTAGCCGAGGTTCGTGAGGTCCGGATGCGCCCGCCGCCAGGCGAGGTGGGAATACTCGTTGTCGGTGCTGCCGCCGACGACGGAGGTGTCGCGGTCGGCGAAGGCCTTGAGCTGCTTGTTGAACTCCGCCAGCTCCGTCGGGCAGACGAAGGTGAAGTCCTTGGGGTAGAAGAAGTAGACGACCCACTTGCCGGCGTAGTCGGCGCTGGTGAGCCGCCGGGTGGCGTCCTTCTCGGTGCCCACGCAGGCCTGGCAGGAGAACTGCGGGAACGAATCGCCGACGGTGAGCATGCGGGCCGGTCTCCGGGGGAACGAGAGCCGAGAGTGTACGGGCGTCGCGGGGCCGGTTCAACACGCCGCCTCCCACGCTGGCGCATACTAGCCCGACATGAACCACCACCGCCCGCCATCCGACGACGCCGCACGTCTGCCGCGCCTCCACCACCACGCCCTGGCCGCGCGGCACGTGCTGGTGGCACCCCGCCGCGGCGCGCGGCCGGAGGAGGCCGATCTCGTCGTGCCCGGCGCCGCCCCGGCGGCCTGGTGCCCGTTCTGCGCCGGCAACGAGGACCGCACGCCACCGGACGTGCTCCGGTCGCCGCCCCACGCCGACCGGCCCTGGCAGGCGCGGATCGTCCCCAACGCATTTCCATTCGTCGAGCACCACGCGGCCGCCGCCGGGCCGGCCGCGGAGCGACCCGCGCACGGTGTCCACGACGTGGTCATCGAGTCGGCGGCCCATGAGCGGTCGATCCTGACGCTCGAGCCGGCGGCCTGGCGGGCCGTGTGGGAACTCTGCCGGCGACGGCTGGCCGACCTGGCGGGCCGCGAGGATCTCGTCTGGGCGACCGTGTTCAAGAACTCGGGGCCCCGCGCCGGCGCCTCGCTCGAGCATCTCCACAGCCAGCTCGTGGCCCTCGACTTCGTGCCGCCCGCCGTCGCGGCGGAACTGGCGGCGGCCCGCGCGGAGCCCGATGCCTTCGGCGGGCTGATCGCCGCGGCCCGCGCGGAAGGGCGGGTGGTCGCGGAGGCGGCGGGCGTCGTGGCGCTGGTGCCACCCGCGCCGCGGCAGCCGTTCGAGACCTGGCTGGTGCCCGTCGCGGCCGAGCCGTTCTTCCACGCCACGACCGCCGACCGCGTCGCCGCCGTGGCTGACCTGACCCGCTGGTTCGTCGATCGCCTCGGCCGCGTCGCACCGGCCGCCGACTTCAATTGGTGGCTGCACCAGGCACCGTTCCGCGGGCCCGATGCCGTCCGCGAATGGCACTGGCACCTGGAGATCCTGCCCCGGCTGTCGCAGTTCGCGGGCTTCGAGTTGGGCACGGGCTGCCACGTCACGCCGGTGTCGGCCGTCGATTCGGCCCGCCGACTGCGGGCGGCGGAGGCGTGAGCCGCAGGCCGCGCGGCGCGGGCGGCGGCCGGCGGCATGACCGCGCGGCTCAGGGATCGCCGGACAGCGTCTCCCAGGCCACGGCCGGCTCGATCCGCGCCGCGCCGTGGGCGAGCATGGCGACGGGGGTGCCGGGCAGCCGGGCTGCCAGGTCGGCCAGGCTGTCGCGGGCGATGGCGACGGTGCTCGTCGGATCGTCCGGTCGGCCTTGCAGGGGCAGGACCTGCGAGAGCACGACCGCGGCCACGACGAGCCCCTCGGCCCGCGCGGCCCGCACGAGGGCCAGCGAGCGGCCGATCGCGCCGAGCCGGGCGGCATCGACGATCACCAGCGGCAGGCCGAGACCACGGGCCAGATCGACGTTCAGGGTCGCGTCGCCGAGCGGCGAGAACAGCCCGCCGGCACCCTCGACGACGACGATGCCGCCGGCCGCTCGCCAGGGCTCGAAGCCGGCGCGGAGCAGCCGTTCATCGACCACGCGGCCCTCCGCGCGGGCCGCACGATGCGGGGCGATGGCGGCCGCGAACGCCTGCGGGCAGACGGCCTCGAGCGAAAGCGGCCGGCCCGCCGCCTCCCAGAGCGCCGCGGCATCGCCACCGGCTGCGGCGGCGCCGCTGGCCACGGGCTTGTAAGCCCCGACGACCTGGCCGGCCGCCCGCAGCTGCCGCAGGATCGCCGCGGCCACGGCCGTCTTGCCGACGTCCGTGTCGGTGCCAGTCACGAACAGCCCGCGGACCATTTTTCACCCCCGGATTCGTCAGTCACGGTTGCCTGGCGACGTCTTCGGTTCTACACTTGGGTTCGTCTTGAGAATTATTCTCAACTCATCGCAGGCCATCATGCCGACCATCGTTCGTTCCACTCCGGCCTCGCTCGACCGGCTCTCCCCGGGCGATGCCGGCTCGATCGCCGACGTGATCGGCGGGGACGCGGTGGCGCTGCGGCTTTTGGAGATGGGCCTCACGCCGGGCGCCGAGGTGCGGCTCATCGGGCGGGCACCGCTCGGCGATCCCTTGGAGGTGGAGGTTCGCGGCTATCGCCTGTCGCTGCGTCGCAGCGAGGCGGCACGGGTCGCCGTCGCCGCCCCCTGAACCGCCGGCCCGCCCGAGCACTCCGGTCGATCATGGATTCCCAAGCCGGCCGCCCTGCTCTCCGTCCGCGGCTGACGGTGGCCCTGCTCGGCAATCCCAACACGGGCAAGAGCACCCTGTTCACGGCCCTGGCCGGGATTCCGACTCGGGTGGGCAACTATCCCGGCGTCACGGTCGAGGAGAAAGTCGGGCGGTTCACGCATCAGGGCGTGACGATCGATCTCGTCGATCTGCCGGGCACCTACAGCCTCGCCGCCCAGAGCCCCGACGAGCGGATCGTCGCCGACGTACTCGCCGGTCGGATCCCCGGCATCCCGCGGGCCGACTGCCTGGTCGCGGTCGTGGACGCCACCAATCTGGAGCGGAACCTGTATGTCGCCGGGCAGGCCCTGGAGCTCGGCCTGCCGATGGTCGTGGCCGTCACGCTCGCCGACGTCGCCGCCGCCAAGGGTGTGACGATCGACTTCGCAGGCCTGTCGCGGCGGCTCGGCTGCCCGGTCGTGCGGCTGGTCGCGGCGCGGGGCGAGGGGATCGCCGAGCTCCGCGAGCGGGTCGTCGCGGCGGCGGCCGCCCCGCCGCCGCCCAGGCCCGAACTCTCCCGCCATCTCGACGCGGTCGATCCGGGCCGCCCCGAGCCGGCCCGGCTGGCCATCGCCCGCTACGCCTGGATCGAGGAGATCCTGGCAGGCATCGTGCGGCGGGATCCGCCGCCGACCCGGCCACTCGACGAGCGGATCGACGCCCTGCTCACGCACCGGCTCTGGGGCACGCTCGTGTTCGCCGGCGTGATGCTCGGGCTGTTCTCTTCGATCTTCTGGCTGGCCGCCCCGGCGATGGACCTGATCTCCGCCGCCATGGACGGCCTCGCGGAGTGGGTGCAGGCCGGGCTGCCGGACGGGCCGGTGCGGTCGCTGGTGGTGGACGGCGTGCTGGCCGGCGTCGGAGGCGTGGTCGTGTTCGTGCCGCAGATCGCCCTGCTCTTCCTCTGCGTCGCGCTGCTGGAAGGCTGCGGGTATCTCTCGCGGGCCGCCTTCCTCATGGACCGACTGCTCGTGGCCACGGGCCTGGGCGGCAAGTCGTTCATCCCCCTGTTGTCGAGCTTCGCCTGCGCGATCCCCGGCATCATGGCCACCCGCACGATCGAGAACCGCCGCGACCGGCTGCTGACGATCCTCGTCGCGCCGCTGATGAGCTGCTCGGCCCGGCTGCCGGTCTACCTGCTGCTCTGCGGGGCCTTCGTGCCGAACGTGCCGGTGGGCGTCTCCTGGCTGCGGCTGCCGGCGGTGGTGCTCGCCGGGATGTACGCCCTGGGCGTGGTCGTGGCGGCGATCGTGGCCGCGGTGCTCTCCCGGACGATCTTCCACGGGCCGCCGCAGCCGTTCGTGATGGAATTGCCCGGCTGGCGCTGGCCGCGGCCGGCGGTGGTGCTCGAGCGGGTTCGCGAGGCGACCTGGTCGTTCCTCAAGAACGCCGGCACGCTGATCCTCGCGGTGAGCGTCGTCGTGTGGGCGCTGGGCACCTACCCGCGGCCGACGACGCCGCCCCCGGACGGTGCCACCGCGGCCGAGATCCGCGGCCTGGCGCTGCGGGAGAGCTTCCTGGGCCGCGCCGGGCGGGCGATCGAGCCGGTCGTGCGGCCGCTGGGCTGGGACTGGCGGATCGGCTGCGCGGCGATCGCGAGCTTTCCGGCCCGAGAGGTCGTGCTCGGCACGCTGGGCGTGATCTACAACCTGGGCGACGTCGATCCCGGCGAAGGGGAGGGCCGCTCGCAGTTGGAGAAGCGGCTCCGCGCCGCGACTTGGGACGGCACCGACAGGAAAGTCTTCACGCTGCCGGTCGCCCTGTCGATCATGGTGTTCTTCGCGCTGTGCGCACAGTGCGCGAGCACGCTGGTGGTGATCGGCAAGGAGACGGCGAGCTGGGTCTGGCCGGTGGTCACGTTCACCTACATGACCGTTCTCGCCTGGCTGGGGGCGTTCGCCGTCTACCAGTTGGGAACCGCCTTGGGCTGGTGACGCGATGCAGGACGTGATCGCGATCGCCGTGGCCGTCGCCGCCGGGGCGTGGATCGTGCGGACGTTGTGGCGGCAACTCGCTGCCCCGTCGTGCGGCAAGGCCGACACGCCCCCCGGCACCGACGGCTTCGTGCCCCTCGACGAACTCGCGACCCGCCCCGACCGCCGAACAGACCGACGCTGAACTCGGCTCGGGGTTACCCATGCCCTCGCGCCGGACGTTCGTCGCATCCCCCCGAGCCACCACTCACTGCGTGGCAGCCGCGCTTCCGCGGCTGCGCTATTCCCCAGCCCGCTCCAGGAACTGGGCCAACCCTCGTGAGCCCACGTCTTCGGCGACGCTCGCCGCAGGCGGGTCGCCGAGCCGCAGACCGCGGCGGCCGCGGTCGCCCGGAGGTGCGACCGCCCGGCCGGCCGGGCACACCTTGGCTGTGCCCGCGCCGGCCCGAGCGAACACGGGCAGGAGCCCGTGTTCGCGGGAGTTCAGTACATGTCGTAATCGCCGCCGTGGCCGTGGCCGCCGGCCTTGGCCTTCTGCTCCTTCGGCTTCTCGGCGATCAGGGCGTCGCTGGTCAGCAGCAGCGTGGAAACGCTCGTGGCGTTTTGCAGCGCCGTCCGCGTCACCTTCGCCGGATCGATCACGCCCGCCTTGACGAGATCCTCGTACTCGTTGGTGGCGGCGTTGTAGCCGAAGTT
>Ga0315901_10004097_pt1 | contig 18393 bp, 15 predicted proteins | sample LakEriMetagenome_10_FD_203761 | JGI IMG/M metagenome (GOLD analysis project Ga0315901, IMG submission 203761) | Freshwater fungal communities from buoy surface, Lake Erie, Ohio, United States - Buoy 2 MA116 | ecosystem: Environmental > Aquatic > Freshwater > Lake | place: USA: Lake Erie, Ohio...
GAAAAATGAGTATCCTGAACTAGGTGGTAACTATGAAGTCATTCATCATACTTCCTTTCTTAATGATTTAATTTCAGATGGAAAATTAAAACTTCAGGGTGGTGGTTCATTTTTAGGAAAAAAAATTACCTATCATGATTCTTGCTATCTTGGCAGAATTAATGGTATTTATGAGGCTCCACGTGAAATCCTGGAAGCGCTCGATGCTGATTTAGTTGAATTGAAAAGGTGTAAATCCAATGGTTTGTGTTGCGGTGCCGGTGGTGCGCAAATGTGGAAAGAGGATGAACCTGGTTCCAGTCGCATAAATCAGGCGCGGGCCACTGATATAATAAATTCTGGGGCAGAAATAGTAGCTGCAAATTGTCCCTTTTGTATCACCATGCTGCAGGATGGTTTAACCTCAGATTCAACGGAAAAGAATATTATGGTCTTAGATCTATCCGAATTAATTGTTCAACAACTTTAAAAGGTATCAATGGATAATTTGTTAGGAAATAACTTGAAATTGGCGTCTTTCCATCCAACATCTAAAGTTTGGTTATTTACTTCCGATAAAGTATTAAATGATTCAGAACAGCTGTCTATCCAATTGGATATAGATTCTTTTTGTGCTCAATGGGATAGTCATGGAGCCATTTTAAAGGCAACTGGTTTTGTCTTGTTTTCAAGAATATTAATGCTGGTTGTCGATGAATCTTTTCATCCTATTAGTGGTTGTTCTATGGATAAATCAGTGGCGTTTATTAAAATGGTAGAATCTAAATATAATCTATCGTTATTTGATAGATTACTGCAGTCTGCTTATGTGAATAATGATTGGCAAACAGCTTCAACCACTGGCTGGTCTGAAAAGTTAAAGTCAAATGAAATTAATTTGGAAACTGTTTTCGTTGATACCCTGGTAAAGAACTTGCACGATGCTCAACACCATCTCACTAAAAAATTAGGTGATTTCTGGCTTAAAAGAGTAATCTGAGTTATTCGTCGGCTTTTTGTCTATTTTAAGCTATTTTTTGTAACTTATCTTTAAAAAAAATGGTTTAATGATTTAATACAAAATGTAACATGCTAACTAAGGTTAAAAACTGGTTTGGAATAGAAGGCGTAAAAATGGATATCTTACTTCCTGACGATATCAGATCAGTAGACGGTCTTTTTTCAGGTATTTTGGTATTCAATGCTTTAACTACTCAGGAAGTTCTAAATGTCAAAGTGAAAATGGTTGAACGCTACGGAAGGGGTAGGGGTTCGGAAAGGTTGGTTAATGAATATGTCTTAGGTGAGTTATTTATTGATAAGTCTATCATCATAGAGGCGAATATTGAAACTAAATTATCTTTTGCTTTTTCTTTTAAATATGTAACAGCTCCGATTGATGATTTTGCTAAGAAAAATATTCTTTTCAAGGGAATGGCTAATATGGCCAAAAAAATGAGTAAAGTTAATTCAGAGTTCCGCATCGAAGCAGAGGCAAAAGTGAAGGGAACTGCTTTAAATCCTTTCGTTCAAAAGTTTTTTCAACTAACCGGTGTCTGATCCTTTTTATTTATTTCAAAGGGTAGCTTTACTTTATCATTCCATTTTGAACGTTTCTTACTTTTTATAAGTTCAGCCCTTTCCTTTTTTACTGCATTTATGTTTCCCCATTTTTTATGTCGAACAATGATTAAATCCAATAAACTAAGCGCTTCTTTTTCAATTCCCATTCTGCGCATGATTTCATAAGACCTCCATAAATACAGGGCACTTTCCTCACTTTCTGGAAAAAAAAGGGAATGAATTTTAGCCATATTAACTAGTTGCACCCCATCTTGATAGGATATTAACTTTAGGTGCTCTTCTTTTATATTATTATATTTTGTCATGAAATAGGATGTTTTTTTGTCTTTACTCCATCTTTCCCCAACTATACCTGAAATCCATTTAGCAGTCTCCTCTTCTTTTAATATGGTGGTGTAAAAATTATTAATGGCGTTGTAAAATTCAGCTTCAAATATTATATCAGGATATTTTTGAAGGCTTAATATGATTAATTTATAGGCGAGTTCCTCGTTTTCGTCAGCTATGGCCGTTGTAATTGAATTTTTTAACAGAGTAAAGTTCCTGATAGTATCTTTAGGGTATTTATTTAAATAAGCTAATTGCTTATCAAGTTCTGTAGGTGTGCCAGGGTTGTTATTTCCTTTCCCATCATTTTCAAGACCTTCAATCCATTGAATCTGCTCAGATTGACAGGATGAAAACAATAAAATAAAATATAAAATATGGATTTTGAAAAGATTGGTAATTAATCGCAAAACGTTTTGATTTAAATACTTCATGAAAGTACATGAAACATTTGATTATTTTACTTGTTATTTCTAAAATAATAGGAAAAAATGTCTGAAATTTCACTTTTTTGGTTTAGAAGAGACCTAAGATTAGAAGATAACAAGGGCTTGTTCAATGCGCTTAAAGCAGGCTTACCTGTACTGCCAGTTTTTATCTTCGATTCAAATATATTAGATAAATTATCAAATAAATCAGATGCCAGAGTAAGTTTTATCTACCAGCAAGTGAAATTGCTAAGAGAAAAAATTGAAAAACTAGGAGGAAGTTTTTATGTCGCTTATGGAAATCCTATGGACATAATTGATAGGATCACGATGGAATTACCTGTAAAACATTTGTTCGCCAATAAAGATTATGAATCTTATGGAAAGCAACGAGATCACTCTATTAAAGAATCTTTGGAAGCCAAAAATATTACTTTTCATCTAAGTAAGGATCAGGTTATTTTTGAAGAGCGTGAAATTTTATCAAAAACTGCTGGTACGCCATACACTGTATTTACCCCGTATAGTAAATCCTGGAAAGAGAAATTGAAAGCAAATTTGTCAGATGGTGATAATAATCCCTTGCTTGCGTATGATTCTGAGGGATTAATACAGCATAACCTATTGTCAAATGTTAGGGTACCCCTGTTTCCAACCCTAGATTCTATGCATTTTAAACCTTCACAAATAGACATTCCCTCCAAAGAGTTAAATTTAAAAGTTGTTGAGAACTATACAGAAAACAGAGATTATCCTGCGAAAGTTGGAACCAGCAGGTTAGGTATTCATCTTCGATTTGGTACATTGGGTATCAGAGAATTAGCAAGAAAAATTATTCATCTGAATGAAACGTTTTTAAATGAACTGATCTGGAGAGATTTTTATGCCCAAATATTGTTTAATTTCCCTCATGTTGAGAAAAATGCCTTTAGAAGTAATTATGATTTAATAAAATGGAGGAATAATACAGAAGATTTTGAACGGTGGACCTCAGGGAAAACAGGCTTTCCTTTGGTTGATGCCGGTATGAGAGAGTTAAATGCTACTGGGTTTATGCATAATAGAGTCAGAATGCTTACAGCGAGTTTTCTGACAAAAAATTTACTCATCGATTGGAGATGGGGAGAAAAGTATTTTGCAGAAAAATTATTAGATTTTGATCTGGCTAGCAATAATGGAGGTTGGCAATGGGCTGCCGGATCAGGAACAGATGCTGCTCCTTATTTTCGCATTTTTAGCCCAGACGCTCAAATGCTTAAATTCGATCCTCAATATCAGTATATTAAGAAATGGGTGCCAGAATTTGGAACAATCCATTACGCAAAGCCTATGATTGATAGTAAATTATCTAAAGAATTATGTCTGGCTGCCTATCAATTGGCATTAAAGGGTAATTCTTAAGACTCTTATGAATTTTTAGGATTTGTGGAATCAAGAAAGTTTTTCCATCATTTATAATAACAAAATCTGCAAGGGGTAATTTTTGTTCGTCACTCCATTGTTGGTTCATTCTACTAGCTATTTCCTCCTCTGATAATCTATCTCTGTTTTTTATTCTGTGAAGTCGAAGTTCCCTTGGTGCAATGACTAAAATATTGTAATTAAGTTGTTTATATATGCCAGTTTCAAATAATATAGCTGATTCCCTTAGAAAGTAACTATTATCCCCGGGTATTTTTTTACTCCATATTTCAGCATCTTCTCTTACTGCCGGATGAACAATTTGGTTTATTCCTGACAATAATTCGGTGTGGTTAAAAATTTTTTCAGCAATATATTTTCTATTCAACGTCATGTTACTTAGGTAACTCTCTTCACCCAAAAGATTAATTATTTCTTTTTTAACCTGCTCATTAGTCTCCATGATTCTTTTTGCCTCCAAGTCAGAATTATAAACTGATATGCCTAAAACCTTGAAAATGGCACAAACCAGTGTTTTTCCACTGCCCATTCCGCCGCTTATTCCTACAGAAAGCATATTTTTGTTTTTTAAAGAAAGTTTAATAAAAATAGAAATTATGGCGAAATTCAGAAGAAATCATGTTCCAACGAATAATTATGGTAAAAGAGTAATTATCTTTTTGTTGCTTATCCTATTTTTAACTGCTGCAATAATTTATTTAACGAGTTTCCTCCCTTAAATAAACGTCTATCAGGTCACCTCCTAAAACATAAGATGCAGACTTATTCAAGTTTTTCAAATGAATTTCCTTGCCTTCTTTTAATGTTTTTTTAGTTCTTATCAATCTCAGTTCATCCCACAAATTAGAATCCAAATAACTTTTGATAAGTTGTCCGCCGCCTTCAACGAGAAGACTACCAATATTTTGATTGTAAAAATAGGTAGAGATTTCATTTAAATCGAGGGATTTATTTTTATCAAGGCCAATTTGAACATCATTTATATTCTTCCTTTTTAGGGTAAATCTTTTAGCCACATTTGGCTCATGGAATAGATTAAGATGTTCTGGAAGAGAATTATGTTTATCCATCACATATTTCAGTGGAGATCTGCCTGGGAAAAATCTGGTATCTAAGAGAGGATTATCTATTAATGCGGTGTCTGTGCCAACTAAAATAGCGTCAACCTCACTTCTCCATTTATGTGTTAATCGTGATGTTATGGGTGAACTTAACCAAGTATTAACTTTTTCTTGCGATGCATAAAAGCCATCTTCAGAAATAGCTAACTTAAGTATAGTATATGGTCTTTTTTTAGTAACAAAAACACTTCTTTGTTTTACCAACACTTTTCCTTTTTCTGGTAAAATATCCTGGATTACCTCTATGCCATCATTTTGTAGTAAAGTAACTCCGTTACCATTCACTTCGGGAGAAACATCCTGGGTTGAAATAACTACTTTTTTAATTTTATTTTCTATGATCAAAGAAGTGCAGGGGGGTGTTTTACCAAAAATATTACATGGTTCCAAAGAAACATATAAAGTTGCATTTTTAACTCTGTGAAGATTTTCTTTCTTTACAGATGAAAAAGCATTAACCTCCGCATGAGCTTTTCCATATTCCGCATGATAACCTTCGCCAATAATTTCATTGTTTTCAACTAACAAAGCACCAACCATGGGGTTTGGAGACACTTTTTGACCCCCATTTCTGGCTATTTCGATACACCTTAAAATAAAATGCGCGTGAGTATAATGTTTCATTAAAAAATTGATTTATATATAGTTCTGTTAAAAATATTTTTAGTTAATTTCGGAGTATTATTTAATTTTCCCCAAATCAAAACAGAAAAGTAGGGGGGATATTAAAATAAAATTGCTTTGAGTGCTTATTTTTTAGAAGGATATTTTATAACTATGGGAATAAATTATCATCTGGTAAAGATTAAAAACGCTGATGATTTCGTTATTTTGGATGATCAGGGCTTCCAATATATTACAAGTGACAAGGTAATGCTCTCATTGAACCTTGCAGAAAATTTGAGGTTACACTCAAGCGGTTGTATATTTTTTCAAAAAACAGTTAAATTATCTCCCTCTAATTACAAAACGACCACCATTTATCTTCATAAAATATTAGCAGAAACTTTTAAAATCAATGAAAAGACTAATATAAACAATTTAGTTGGATTTGTCAATGGAAATAAACTGGATTGTAGGTTAAATAATTTAGTTTTCAGAAGCAGGGCAGTAGCGAGTAGAACCAGAAAAACAAGTAGTAGTACGGGTTTTACAGGTGTCTATAAAGAGCACAACAAATTTCGTTCAGTTATTTCAATAAACGGGAAATCAAAACATTTGGGAATGTTCAAAACGGCTGAAGAGGCAGCCAAAGCGTTCAATGAAATGTCGAAAATATTATATGGAGCAGAGGGAAAACAAAATAAATTAGATTAATCGTTATTCATCTTTTTGTCGCTCTGGTCATTTCTCTTTTGCCTGGAGGGCCTGGCAGGGATTCTAAGGTAAAACCTATTTTCTTTAAAATCCTCTTTACCTCTCCCTTAGCACAATAGGTCACCAGAATAGCTTGGTTTGTCATTGATTCATATATTTTCTCAAATAAGCTAATTGACCATAATTCAGGCTGTGATTCAGGTGAAAAGGCATCGAAATAAACAATATCAAAATAATTATCTGGTAAGGTCTCTTCTATTATATCCTTATTATGTTTCGTTAAAGTTAAGTGGGAGTCAACCTCAATTAATTTATCCCATTCTGATATCAGAATATTTTTAGAGATGGTGGCGGGTATTTTCAAATGATCCTCATATACGCATGCGTTTAAAATATCCTCTGGCAATGGGAAAACATCAAATGAGTGATAGTCAACATGAACTGTTTCTTTGTCAACGATATTTTTCCATGTCAACAATACATTTAATCCAGTGCCAAAACCTAGCTCCAGTATTGAAATGTTGTCCTGCTTTTTTAAAACAGGTAGTAATCCAGAATCTACAAAAACATGATTAGATTCCTGGATGGCTCCATATTTAGAATGATAGGTTACCCCATGATCTTTAGAATAGAGGGTATAAGAGCCATCTTGTGTCATAACTAAGTCGGGAATGGAAAATATTGATTCCATGTTCTCAACTCAGAATTTGGGCAAGAGTAGAAATTATTTCACTTGCCATCGAAGACAGTTTAAAATTTGTTGGACATCCGTAACCGCGGTTGCAGGAAAAGGTTGATATCAATACAAATAAGGAAAGAAGGGAAGGAATGTGAATATTTTTTTTGTTCTGTTGCATTGGTAGTATAATTAGTTTGTTATTTTAATTAACGGAAACACAAAATTAATATTTTATAGCGATAATCCATTCAATAGAATTTGTTATTTTTGCATTCGTTAAAGATAGTTTTTCAAATCAATCAGAAAATGAATAGAGAACTTGCACTGCGTGATGCCCTAAGAGAGGCTATTTTAGAAGAAATGAGAAGAGATGAAAATGTTTTTCTCATGGGAGAAGAAGTGGCTGAATATGATGGAGCATATAAAGTTAGTAAAGGCTTGTTAGATGAGTTCGGTGCCAAAAGGGTTATCGATACACCTATTGCCGAATTGGGCTTTGCTGGTATCGGTGTCGGTGCTGCAATGAATGGTTTAAGACCAATTATTGAGTTTATGACTTGGAATTTTGCCGTTTTGGCATTTGACCAAATAGTGAATAATGCCGCTAAAACTCTTTCTCAATCTGCTGGTCAGTTTAGTTGCCCTATTGTTTTTAGAGGTCCGTCTGGTGCTGCTGGACAGTTGGCTCAGCAACATTCTCAAACTTTTGAAAGTTGGATGGCTAACGTTCCTGGCCTAAAAGTGATTTCTTGTGTTGATCCGGCAGATGCCAAAGGTCTGTTAAAATCGGCTATCAGAGATAATGATCCCGTTTGTTTTATGGAATCAGAATTGCTTTATGGTTTTAAAGGATTAGTTCCAGAAGGTGAATATACAGTGCCTATTGGATTGGCTGCCGTCAGACGTGAAGGAACGGATGTCACTTTGGTGTCTTATAATAAAATGATGCTCGTGGCTCTTGAAGCTGCTGATGAGTTAGCAAAAGAAGGTATTTCAGCAGAAGTTATCGATCTAAGAACCATTCGTCCACTAGATTATCATACCTTGGTTAAGTCCTTGAAAAAAACAAATAGGATGGTAGTTATTGACGAATCGTGGCCTTTTGCCGGCGTTTCTTCTGAGGTAACTTATCAAATGCAACGTTATGCTTTTGATTATCTCGACGCACCCGTTATTCGTGTTAATGCAGCAGATACTTCTTTGCCTTACGCCGCTCCTTTAGTTGACGCCTATATGCCAAATGCGGCTAAAGTTATAAAAGCAGTAAAAGAGGTTATGTACGTAAAATAAAGCGTTAAATTTAAAAAATCTTGAAAAAAGGTGTATTTTATGCTATTATTAGCTAAAATATACCTTTTTTTATGAGCATTCAGTTTTTTCGCTTTGTTGTTATTTTTAGTTTCTCCTTTTCCATCTACACATTAGTTGGTCAAAATGCCATACCTCTAAATGCTTCCTTTTCGTTCAGATCCTTAGGTCCAACCAGGGGAGGGAGGGTTACTACGGTAACCGGTCATGCCGATGAGCCTAATATCTTCTTTTTAGGTTCAACAGGTGGTGGAGTTTGGAAGTCCTCTGATTATGGTCAAAATTGGTTGCCTGTCTCCGATAAGTATTTTAAAAGTCCTTCCATCGGTGCTATTAGATTAGCTCCTTCTAATTCGAAGATAATCTATTGTGGTACAGGTTCCGATGGTATAAGAAGTAATGTTATTGCCGGAAAAGGCATGTATAAATCTATTGACCAAGGAATAACCTGGTCATTTATAGGTCTTGAAAATACAGCACATATTGGAGCAGTAGAAATAGATCCTTTAAATGCTGAAATCGTCTATGTGGCTGCCATCGGTAATGCTTTTGCTCCAAATGAAGATAGAGGTATCTTTAAAACAGAGGATGGGGGAGTTCACTGGAAGAAAATATTGTATTTAAATGATTCTGTGGGGTTTAGTGATCTGGAAATACACCCAACCAATCAAAATATTATTTATGCCGGTTCATGGCGTGTTGACAGGAAACCATGGACTATTATTTCAGGTGCAAATGTAGGTGGCGTTTTTAGATCTCTCGATGGTGGAAATACCTGGGAAAATATGAAAATGGGTCTTCCAGATGGACTCATTGGTAAAATTGATCTGGCTACTTCTCCCGCCTCTCCCGATAGGGTTTATGCACTGATTGAAGCGGATAAAGGCCAGGGAGGCGTCTATCTTTCAGAAGATAAAGGTCTTAACTGGAGTAAAATAAGCTCTTTTGCCCCTCTTTTAGATAGACCTTTCTATTATTGTAATATAGATGTTCATCCCGTTCATTCGGATTGGATGATAGTTAATTCGACTTCTCTTTGGTCTTCTAAAGATTTAGGTAAATCCTGGAACACACTAAATACGCCTCATGGTGATAATCACGATATTTGGATTAATCCTAAACAACCTGATATCTGGATTCAAGCAAATGATGGTGGAGCCAATGTGACGAGAAATGCGGGTCAAACCTGGTCTCCTCAAGACAATCAATCTACTGCCGAACTGTATCAGGTAGATATAGACGATCAATTTCCCTATTGGTTATATGCTGGTCAACAGGATAATACAACCATTGCCTTACCTGTTTTACCTCCTTATAATGCTTTAAACAGGACCGATAATTTTTGGATGGAAGTAGGAGGATGTGAAACTGGTCCCGTGGTCCCAATGCCAGGAAATCCTGACCTGGTTTATGCGAATTGTAAAGGTAGATTCGGTGTTTTTAACAAAAAAACAGGCCAGGAAATGCAATATTATATTGGTGCCTCAAATATTTATGGCCATGAACCTGATAAATTGACGTACCGCTTTCAACGAGTAACTCCCATAGAGGTTTCTCCGTTTGATCCTAAAACAGTTTATTACGGTTCGCAATATTTACATAAAACCATGGACGGTGGAAAATCATGGCTTAGAATTTCTCCCGACCTTACCGCCAGAACTCCTGAGACACAAATTATTTCAGGTGGCCCAATTACAAGGGATGTTACAGGGGAAGAATATTATAGTACCCTGTATGATATTGCGGTGTCTTCGATGGAGAAGGGGGTCATTTACACAGGCTCGAATGACGGGCCTTTATTCTTAACCAAAGATGAAGGCAAAAATTGGAAAAACATAACGCCAAATTCTCTTCTTCCAGGGGGTAGAATTGATTGTATTGAGCCTTCCGTTCATCAAAAGGGAAAATGCTATTTTTCTGTTCTAAGGTATCAACTGGGAGACTGGAAACCCTATATATACAAGTCAGCTGATTATGGCGATACTTGGCAATTATTAACTACAGGAGATAACGGTATTCCCTCCGATTATCCGGTGAGAGTCATTCGTGAAGATCCGCAAGTACCTGGTATTTTGTACGCCGGTACTGAATATGGTCTATTCCTATCCCTAAATGATGGGCAGTCCTGGTTCCCCTTTCAGCTTAATCTTCCCATCACCCCAATCTCAGATGTAAAAATTAAAAATAATGACCTGGTGTTGTCAACTATGGGTAGAGGATTTTATGTTTTGGATAATATTCAGGCCATCAGAGCATGGAAAAATCTGGGAAATATTACTGAGTTTACTTTTATTAAACCAAATCCGCAATATAGAATGCGCTATCAGCCTAGTTCTTCAGCTGATTTGACTAAATATCCTTCTCCCTCTGTGTTTTTTGAGTATTTTATTCCAAATCAAAAAGATACTATTTTAACCCTTAAAATAATAGACGATAAAGGAAGATTAGTCAGGGAATTTTCCAGTGTGAATGAAAAAACGCCTGAAGACCCATCTTCAGGTAAAGTGGATATGGCTACTGGATTCAGAACGAAGGGTTTTAAAGCAGATCTAAAAACAGAAAATGGTATTCATCGATTTTCTTGGGATATGAGATATACCGGATTTAGCGCAAATGGTAAAAACGGGGTCTTAGCCGCTCCAGGTACTTACCTTATTGAATTTAATTATGGGCAGAAAAAATATTCCCAAAATTTTCAATTATTAATGGATCCCAGGTTACAAACGAACCAGATAACGCCTGATATATTAAAACAACAGGTTGAATTGTCGTTACAAATTCGCGATGTAGAGTGGCTAGCAAAAGATTTGGCTGCTCAATTAAAAGAATCGGTACAAATTGTCGATAAATCATCAAAGGCTTATTCTTTTTGTATTGATATGGAAAAAGAGTTAGTTACTTCTAAATCAGTTGCTTACAGTCAGCCAATGTTAATAGATCAGATTTCATATTTACGGGAAATGTTGAATACGGCAGATCAACTTCCAGGTAAAGATGCTTATGATAGATTTAAATCATTAAAAATGGAGGTTGATAATCTCATAAGAAAGTGGCAGGATAAATCAAATATCCCCGGTTTCACCCATTAATATAAATGGTGCCCAATAATAAGGCATTTTATTCATCATTTTCTTTTTGGTGAATTGAAGTGCCTTATTTTTGGTGTATCCTTTGGATAAATAATAATAAAAGATTTCCATAAACTGTGCAGTACTTCTATCATCCACCTGCCACAAACTGGTAACAACAGATTGTGCGCCCGCATTTAAAAATGCCTGAGCTATACTATTCATTCCCTGAGTAGGTGTATATTGTCCAATGGAAGATTGACAAGCTGATAAAACGACTAAATTTGCCCTGATTTTAAGAGAAATAATCTCATTGGCATAAAGAATCGAGGGTTCATTCTTGTGTATATTTTCAGAAAATATAAGCGCTCCTCCTTCTTCAGAATTTAAATTTGGATCGCTATGTGTGGCTAAATGAATCCATTCGTAGGCCGGTGCTTCTTTTATGAAATTTTTTACACTCGCGTCATCTTTTTTAAATGCTACGGTCGGATAGTATTCACTTATTTTTTTAATTTCAGTTTCACTATACTTCAAATTGGCAAAACCTCTGGAATCCTTTTGAAAATCGGGAGAAAATGCTAAAATTTTTCGTCTTAACACTTTCTTAGGTTTATGAATTCCTGGAAATGTAATGAAATGATAGGAAATGGAATATTTTTCAATCAATCGTTTTTTAGGGTCTTTCGGATGGACGAGGATTTCAAAGGGCAATATCGAAAGTATCTGATCAGGGAAAAACAGGATACTTTCTGTTTCTAATGGAATGTCAGGTAATAGACTTGAACTTAATTTCTCAATCAAAACTCGATAAATATCCTTGTAATTTACCTTAGATTTTTCCCCAGCCGAAGGCATTTCTCTAATAGCATTTCTAATGGATAAAATAGATTTATCCAATGGATTAGCCATTTTCCTAAGAAAAACATCCTTTTTACCATTGATTTCCGTCCAAATGATTATTTTATCCTGAATAACCTTATACCTTATAAATAGGGAATTAGGTTTGCTTTTAGGGTATTTATTTATATTATATGGGAAATAAAATGAACTTAGCAGGGCTTTTTTATCATCTGATTTTGCAATGAAATAATAATCAATGAAGGATGATTTGATTTCATTAATTATTCTATCCTTTTTCAAGAATGGTTTATTTGATTGCATAGAGTCAATCCACTGGTAATTGTCGTTTGCCTTTATAGAGGCCATTGAATCCTTTTGTTCTTTCAAAAAGCATTGAATTTCTATTAGCTCATATTTCAACAGATTTCGATAGTAATGAATATCGTTTTTTATTGATAATTCATTCATAAATTTATTTGCTTGATGATTTATATACCTTGCTTTTCCAATGTCATCCAGGTTTACATAAAATGTCGCTATTTGTAATTTTATTTCTATTTGCTTTATGGGATTTTCAAAATTAATCTGTGATTCAAATTCCAAAATTTCTTTTAAATTGATTTTTGCCTCACTATACTTTTTATGATTTATTAAAATGGAGGTGGTGAGCAAAAGAGCTTCTAATTGAAGTAATTTAGATCCAGCTTTATTTACCTTTTTTAAATAAAACAATCCTTTAAAGGTATCCCTGAATGGTGGTTGCATATATAAGTTTGCAAGCGTCAAATACCTGTTACCACTTTCGACAGATGGAGTATTTAATATGGAATCATGAAGAAATTGAGATTGCTCATACGATTTTATTGCTGATTCAATGTCAAACTTCATTATATGATATTGCCCAATAATCTCTTCTATATTTGAAAGCGCCAGCTGGTTAACAGGATTATTTTTAAGGTAATATTTTTTTGCTTGTTCTAAATGGAAGGAAGCCTTTTTCAGTTCATTTAGCTTTAAATAAGAGGAAGAAATATTTCCATGGATTTCACCCAACTCATTATTGGTGATGTTTGGACTAGTTTTTCTTGTTTCAAGGGCTTTTTTATAATAAAAAAGTGCCTTAGCTTCTTGATTTACGTTACTATAAGCGTTACCCAAGTTATTAGCTAGTTGTGCTTTTCTTATTAAATTTTTATCAAATAAAGGATATGCCTTATTTAAAAAGTATATGGCCTTATGAAAGTCTTTTAAAGACATATAATTATTAGCTTTCGCAAGATATATATTTCCGACATTTTCATCTTCCTTATTAAATGACAAGTTATTTAAAAGTTTTAGGGAGGTATTAAAATTTTTAACCAAATAATAGTTGTTACTTAAGTTCAGGGTGTATTTTAAATATTCCTTTTGATATAATTGGTGATCCTTAACTAAAGAAATAGCTTTTGTAAAATATTCTTCAGCAGTATTATATTCTGAATATCTTTGAAATAACAATCCTAAATTATTAATTGATTTTGATGTTTCTGGATGGTTTTCACCAAAATATAGAATTCTATCCTGATATGCCATTTTGTGATAAAATAAGGCTGAATCAGGTTGATTCATATCTTCAAAATAAAATCCCATTAAAGTGTTTGGTAAACCTACCATAGTAGAATCAAGGTTTCGTGGTGGGACAGGGAAGAAGTTTTTAATTTTCAATAAATAATAATAGGCTGAATCCAGCTGATTATTATCATAGTATTTTTCAGCCAAAAGCACAAAACCTGAATAGTTTAGAGGAAGTTCTCCTGTATCCAAGAACTTTTTTTTACAACCACTGGAAAAGCAAATCAAATTCAAAAGAAGGAGTAGAATTATCCAACTATTTACACCATGATAAAGAAAACATCTATTCATATTTAGCGATTCAACCCTATAAAATTAAAGGGATTAACCATTTAAATAGTATAAATGTATCAAAAAAAGATTAACAGAATTATTTTATTTTTGTAATGTGAAACGGAACATTATTTGGTCTTAAAAACATATTAACTATGAATAGTAGTTTAGAAACAATGGATTTAGCCGCTGCCATACGTTCTGGCGGTTTAAAAAGAGAGCAAGCATTGTCAAGCCTGTATAACGTTACAGGATTGTTCTTTAAGATTAAGCAAATGGTTACTAATCATGGCGGAAATGAGGAAGATGCAAGGGATGTGTTTCACGAGGGTATAATCACATTGGATCGCAAGATTCGACAAGATGAATATGAAGACCGTGGAACCATTGAAAGTTATCTTTTTGGTGTTTGCCGCTTCATTTGGTCAAACCAGCAAAGGAAAAATAAACGGGTGGAATTAAAGGAAGATTTTACTCCTTATGACCAATCTACTGGGGAAAATCCACTGGATACCATGCTTAATAATGAAGGACAAAATATGGTTGCGACCTTATTCGGTCAGTTAGGCGAAAATTGTAGTAAAATATTATCCTTATGGAAGCTTTCCTACTCTATGAATGAAATAGCGGAGGAAATGGGACTTCCATCAGGCGATAATGCCAGAAAGCATAAATTTCGTTGTTATCAAAAATTACTTGGACTTATTGATAATTCGCCGGAATTGGCAACTAACTTAAAAAATTTAGGACAATGAATACTTCTGAGTACACAGAAAAACTGATGGCATTGGCCAATAAGGAATTATTTGGCGATGAAAAAATGCAACTTGAAAAGGAAATTCAAGATAATCCTGCATTAGCAGAGGAATATAAAAAACACCTCCTTGCTCAAGAACTGCTGGAGTCTTTTATTTCTCAGGATTTGAAAAAGAAGTTAAGCGCTTTTCCATTGCCTCAAGAAAAACCTGAATCTTCTGGTGCAGTTATTAGGAATCTAAAGCCTTCCAGGTACAAATGGACTATTGCCGCTTCCGTAGCATTAATATTAGGGGTATCCAGCTATTTATATATAGGAAATGAATTTTCATATCAGCATCTGGCCGATAATTATGTTCCCCAAATGCAGGAAGTCCGTGGAACGAATATGGTGGCTGATGATATATTAGAGAAAGCTTCTTCCTTTATTTCAAATAACAAAAGTGAAATGGCCATATCTTTATTAACCTCAATTACTTCAGACGATGATCGTTTTTTTATGGGACAACTTTTACTAGGAAATGCATATTTCCAAATAGACAATTTTTCAGCTGCTTCCAATGCTTTTATTCAAAGTTCAAAGTCAGGAGATGAGGAGGTTAAATACCAAGGGCAATATGGTTTTTTGTTATGTGAACTAAAATTGAAGTCCTGGTCGGAAGAAAACCAACGTTTGTTAAAGGAACTATCTGAAAATGAAACTTTTATTTATAAGAAAGAAGCAGAGGCTCTTTTGCAAAAATTGAAGATCGCAAAATATTTCAATTAATTTTTAATCAGTAATCATTATGAAAAAGGGAATCTCCTATATCATACCCATTTTTATTCTCTTTTTGACAAATCCATTGGTTGGATTTTCTCAGAAAAGGGAAAAAATGGATGGAGCTTTAAGGGCATTTATTGAAACCCCTTTTATGCAAAAATTTAAGGATTTACGATTGGAATCTGAAAATTTGGTGCTTACTTTTAAGGAAAACAAACAAAATTATACTGCTGCGGAAATCAATAGGGTTAAAACAGCTTATCAAAAAACAGTAGATAAATTCAACGCCCAATTACTTGATATCAAAGCTGATTTCATGAATGAAAGAAAGCTTCAGTATATTCAGGATTTTCCGGAGGATTATACGAGTGGATTAACTTCAGATATCAATGATTTGACTTCGTTCTATCAAAGTAATCTGCAACTGACTATCCAGGATGTGACGGATGCTACCGTTGATGGAAATTCTTTACTTTCTCTCGTTGCAGAACTCGCCAAGTTAGTGCCTGGTATGGTGACTAGTATCTCGGAGTTAAGATCATCAGTCAAAAAATTTGAAGATACTTATTTGGAGGAGAAACTTATTGGCCCGCATAAATTCAAATCCTGGGATGAAATCAATTATTAATCAAGTTATTAATATAATGTCATGAAAAAGATCCTCTGTTATCTCTTTATTGTAATAAGTTTTGTAAATCAATCATTTACATTAGCTCAATCAACATCATCTTCAAATAAGCAATTGGATCCAGCTCTGAGGAAATTTGTTCAATCTGAAATTATGATAAAATTCAAAGATTTGAAAAGAGAAGCTGAAAATAGTGTTTCCTCTTTTAAATCGGAAATGAATAATTATAAGCCTGATCAAATTCAAAAAGTTAAAACTGGTTATGATAAAACGGCCGATAGATTTAATCAGGAGCTTGAAAATATGAAGATGGATTTTGTTAATAAAAAGAAACTTAAATACATTTTAGAATTTCCAAAAGATTATTCTCGTTCTTTGGAGCTTAATTTCAGGGAATTAGCTCAATATTATGCTGAAAACTTTCAACAGCCTTTGCAGGATGTAAGACAATCCAAAGAAGACGGAGGTATTGTCATTGCTCTTTTTGTGGAATTATTTAAATTAGTTCCAGAGGTTATCAACCATTTTAATGAAATGAAAGAAATGGCAGCCCGATATGATGATGCTTATCTTGAAAAATGGTTAGTTACCCCCTTTAAGTTTTTAACCTGGACAGAAATTCAAGCAGAAGCAGGTTACATAAATATGAATAATTCCAATAATTTATACAATAATGGGCTGAATACCAATCCATATCCTTATCCTGCTACACCAGATCCAAATACCTCATATCCCCCTGCAACAAACCTGCCTGTAACTTCAGGAGCTGATACAATTAAAACAAATTCACAAAATTGGTGGGAAACAAATACTACCTTGCCAGTACCTACTAATGTAGATGGCACAGCCCCCGTAAAAAATACAAATACAAAAACTATACCAGCGAAAACTAAAGCACCTGATCCATTTGCACCAGCTCCAGTTCAGAAAGACACCACAAAGTTAAAACCTTCTTCTGTTAAGGTAAATTGATTTGATTATGCTGAGGTTTTATATTTTCTCCACCCTTTGTTTATGCTTTTCTGCATTCCTAAAGGCTCAGGATTATCCTACAGGACTTGAATTTGAGGATGATCGCTATCAAAAGCAACCTTTGGTTTCTATGCAAAATGGGGGAAAATCAATCCCATCTTCCGTAGATTTGTCGGTTTATGCTCCTTTTCCCAGACATCAGGGAACTATTTTTAGTTGTGTCGGTTGGTCAGTGGGATACGGTGCCTTAACTATGGAAAGAGCTATTCAAAATGGATGGACAGATCGTGTAAAGATCACAAATGAATCCTCATCAGCTCTATTTTTATACAACCAAATTAAAATTGGAAATTGTTCCAGAGGTGCCAGGATTTCTGATGCATTGGTATTTTTGCAAGAAAAAGGAGATTGCCTCGCTAAATATTATGATAAAAATCTGGATGATTGTGAACAACCAACCACACCAGAATTATTAAAAAATGCCAGTAATTTTAGAATTTCAGATTATGCTGCTCTTTTTGATGGTGAACTGGATAAAAATGACAAAATAAATAGAATTAAAAGAGCACTTGCTCAAAATAAACCCGTCGTCATCGGTCTTCGCATTAAGAATAATTTTTACAAATTAGAGGATGCAGCTTTCTGGCACCCTGATTTAGGTGATACCACTTATGCAGGTGGACATGCTATGGTCGTTGTAGGTTATGATGATAATTTGGCTTCTTTCCGCATTTTTAATAGCTGGGGACCAAAATGGGGAAAAAATGGTATGATATGGGTTAAATATGCTGAATTTGCAAAATATTGTAAATACGCTTATATCATTTATGTTGGACAGAATAAACCGATTCAAATCTCCGCAAGTCAGACTATTAAAACTTCGCCTGTAGTTGCCTCATCCAATGAAGTATTAACTGAAGGAAATTTGAATGAGTTACCCCTAAGAGATTTATCTGGAAAATTTAATTTTTTACGATTTACCGGCCAATTTAATGCCTATAGTGAGCCTGTTTTTGAAGAGGCAAAGGTACTGGGTGAAAAGAATATTTATACTTTGTCCAATAGAATATGGAAAGTTGGAGAAAAATTTCAATTACAGGTAGTTCCTTCCTTTTCAAATGGTTATATCTATGTATTTAGTGTAGATCCAAACAATAAAAAAGAAGTTCATTGGCCAAAAAATGAAATGTTTAATGAAAAATTCAGGAATGAATATCAATCGGGGCTTTCCCCATTTTCAGAGGGCGTAATTAAAATTCCAGATGCTCAAAGTGTTTTAAAATTGGCACATCCTGGTACAGAATATTTGATTAT
>Ga0315901_10004101_pt1 | contig 18375 bp, 22 predicted proteins | sample LakEriMetagenome_10_FD_203761 | JGI IMG/M metagenome (GOLD analysis project Ga0315901, IMG submission 203761) | Freshwater fungal communities from buoy surface, Lake Erie, Ohio, United States - Buoy 2 MA116 | ecosystem: Environmental > Aquatic > Freshwater > Lake | place: USA: Lake Erie, Ohio...
TCTCTGCTGTGACGGACGTAGCGGCGCGCTGGTATGAGAAATTCACGGCGATCTCGGCTGATGGGGACACCGATTGGGTGCTGACCAACGCGCCTCAGGTGTATCTGAACGGCTGTCTGATGTTGGGCTGTGCGTACACGCAAGACGAGCGTGAGGGTATGTTCCGGCAGAAGTTCGCCGCAGCGATCAAAGCGCTCAACATGAACGACCAAACCACGCGCATGTCGGGCTCCCGCCTGATTGCGCGGCCCAGGAGTATTGCTTGACCATCGCAGACGCGCCTTCCAAGCCGATCTTTGGCCCCATCCGCATCGAAGAGATGCGCCAGAACGAAGAACTGACCCGCCATGTGATGAAGGTCGTGGCCGATGCGTGCAAGCACTCCAAGGGGCGCTATTCGTCAGTCAGCATCGCCAACGGGCTATCCTCCGGCGAGATGAAGCTCTGGGGCGTGCTGACGCCTCCGGCGAGGCTTGAAGCGGCCGCTGTGACCCGCATCACTGGCGACACATGCGAGATCATCCTAGCGGGACCGTCATTCGATGACGTGGCCCCGTTCGTGCCCGCGCTGGAGAAGTACGCCAAGTCGCAGAATTGCGAGCGCATGAGCGTCACAGGCCCGCAATGGTTCAGCCGCCAGCTTCCCAAGGAATGGTTCGTGCGCGAAGTCCGCTACGAGCGCACGCTGAGCGATGCTGGTTAAGCTCGATCTGCCTCCGGGCATGTTGCAGACCGGAACGATGTATCAGGCCATTGGCCGCTGGTACGATGGCAATCTGATCCGCTGGCAGATGGACGGCGAAGTGTGGGCCGTGCAGCCGATCGGTGGCTGGGTGTCACGCCTTGATGACCCGCTGACCGGCCTTTGCCGTGCGATCTGGCCGTGGGTCGATAACAGCACGGTGCGCTGGACGGCTTACGGCACGCACTCAAAGCTCTACGTGGCCACACCATCGGACTCGACCGCAGACGACATCACGCCATCGGGCTTCACCACAGGCCGCGCTGATGCATCCGCCGGCGGCGGTTACGGCTCTGGCGACTATGGCGCCGATGCTTACGGCACGCCGCGCACAGACGTGGACGCAGTGCAGCCCGCAAGCGTGTGGACGCTCGATAACTTTGGCCAGGTGCTCGTCGGCTGCATGGCAGAAGACGGCAAGGTCTATTCCTGGGACCCCACCACCACGACAAGCACGCTCGCGGCGCAGGTTGCGGGCTCGCCGACCGGGACGGCCATTGTCGTGACGGAGGAGCGCTTCCTGTTCGTGCTGGGCGCCGGCGGCGATAACCGCAAGGTCCAGTGGCCGGATCAGGAAACGCTGACGACTTGGACGCCGACGGCGACGAACCAAGCGGGTGATCAAACGCTGGCGACGGCGGGCAGGCTCATGTGCGGCAAGCGCATCCGGGGCGGCACGCTGATCTGGACCGATCAGGACGTGCACTTTGCCACGTATATCGGCCAGCCGTTTATCTACAGCTTTCAGCGCGCTGGCGAGTCGTGCGGCATCATCGGGCGCGGTGCGGCGGTGGCGATCGACAGCCGCGCGTACTGGATGGGCAATAACCGCTTCTTCATGTTCGACGGCGTGACGCGGCCCATGCTCTGCGATGTGGCGGATGGCGTGTTCAACGACTTCAACACGACGCAGCGCTCGAAAGTGACGGCCTACCATGACCCGCAATATGGCGAGGTCTGGTGGCTTTATCCGTCCGGCTCATCGAACGAGTGCGATCGCGCGGTGGTGTATAACTATCTCGGCAATTTCTGGGTCGTGCATGAGGACTTCGCCCGCACGGTGGGCGCGGCGCGTGGCATCCTGACAAACCCAGTCATGGTCGCGTCTGACGGCGAGGTCTATGACCACGAAATCGGCAACGCTTACGGCAGTGACACGCCGATAGTTCGCAGCGGGCCTTATGAGCTTGGCGAGGGCGATCGCATCATGCGCGCCAAGCGGCTCATTGCCGATGAGAAGACATCGGGCGACGTGCAAGTGTCGTTCAAGGTGCGCGATTGGCCGAACGACACTGAGACGACCTACGGGCCTTATACGATCGACAACCCAACAGACATCCGCTTCGCAGCGCGCCAGGCGCGCATTGTGGTGCAGGGCGTCAATCCAACGTCCTGGCGCTGGGGCACGCCGCGTGTGGACGTTATCGCAGGGAGCAAGCGCCTCTAATGCCATCCAACGCTTTGAAGGTCAGTCAGCTCATTCAGCTTTTGGAAGGCATGCGCGGCTTCCACGGCGATCTGGACGTGGTGTTCGCCTCGGTGACGGACAGCGCTCTTATCGCGGTGGACGAGCGCAATGTGAACGTCGAGGGCGAAGCGCTGGGGCTGAAGCTGCCTGAGCCGGTGCTCATCATCGGCCTTCAACGCGACGAAGCAGGCCGCGTGCGCAACATGCCGGGCGAGCGCTTCGTAGCGTCTGCGGATGCGAGCGAGTGGACCTACGACCGGGATGCGGCGCCTGAGGGCGTCGATCTGACCGTGTGGAAGCGCCGCGGCGGGCAAGACATCGGCCTTCGCGCCGGCGATCAATGGTTCGTGCGTGAGGGCGCTGCGGAATGGCCGCGCCGGCCCGTCCAGATCATCCCGGCCGGCATCCTTGCGTGGAAGCTTCCATGAGCATCGCGCCCTCTTTCAAACTGGGCCCGGCGCCCAGCCAGTACGATCAACGCGCCGAGCAAGAGCTACGCACGGAAGTAGATCGGCGCGATCTGCTGGTGCACAAGAAGGGCCGTCACCTCGATCTGGGCGGTAGCGACCTTTACGTCGTGCTCTACTCGCCAAACGGCAATCGCTGGTCCGTGACCGTTTCCGACGCTGGCGCTTTGGTGGTGACGGCGCTGTGACCCCGGACATTGAGCGCGCTCGCAAAGGCTGGGCCGAAGCGCTTGAGGGTCATCCGTTCGTGACGGCGGATGAGCTTGTCGAAGAGATTAAAGCAGGCACGGCCCAATGGTGGCCAGAAGCGCGCTCCGACGTGTTCACGCGCGTGCATGAGAACGGCGTGCTCGAGCTTGGGCCGGTGTCGGGCTCGCTGGTCGAGATGATCAACGTGACGCTTCCCAAGATCGAGACATGGGCTCGCGCGGCTGGGCTTGAGAGCATCCACATTCAGGCCGGCCGCGAAGGCTGGGAGCGCGCTTTGCGCCCGCATAACTACGAGGTGGCGGCGGTGATTTTGAGAAAGTCGCTCTAATGGGCCTGTCAAGCAGCAAGCAGAAAACATCGAGCCGAAGCACCAGCACGCCGAACGTGCCGTCGTGGATTCAGGGGCCGTATCAGAGCTTCGCAGGCTCCCTCAGCGGCCTGACCGGCAATTCCGCGCCGCCGCCGACACAAGTAGGGGCATCGCCGCTGCAACAGCAGGCTTTCGCCGGTGCGAGCAATCTGGCGCCCAGCTCCAGCATCATGGACGCGATCAATTCGACGCGCGGGCTGATGAACTATTCACCCTCGCAAGTGCAGGCGGGCCAACTCTCCGACACCGATTTGAGCGCGTATATGAACCCGTACGAGGATACGGTGGTGCAGGGCGCGCTTGGCGATATCGAGCGCATGCGCCAAGGCGCGATCACCGGCAACCAAGCCTCAGCAACACAGGCCGGCGCTTACGGCGGCTCACGGCACGGCATAGCGGACTCGGAGACGAACCGGAGCGCGTTTGACATTGCGGGCCAAACGGCGGGCGGCTTGCGTCAGAGCGGCTACCAGAACGCGCAGATGATGGCGCTGGCCGACATCGCCAACCGCCTCGGGGCCGATCAGTTCAACGTCAACAGCGGCCTCCAAGGCGCGGGTTTGCGCCTCAATGCGGCAAACCAAGCGGGCACGCTCGGCCTCGCCAATGACGCCAGCAGCCGCGCGAACCTTGGCTTGCAAGCTGAGCTTGGCGATCAACAGCGTGACATCAACGTTCAGAACGACCCGAATGAGGCGCGCATGCGCCAACTGGCGCAGATTGCGGCTCTGCTCGGCACGTTGCAGGGTTATCCGGTGGGCCAGACGGTCAACAGCAGCGGGACGACATCAAGCAGCCCGAGCGGCGTCGGCATCATCGGCTCGGCTATCTCCGGGCTAGGCGGACTGTTCCCCAGCGATCGGCGCTTGAAGGAAAACATCAAGCCGCTTGGCAAGGATGCCAACGGGCTGAAGTGGTACGCTTATGACTACGCATGGGGCGGGCCGCGCCAGATCGGCGTGATGGCTGACGAAGCGCCGGCGCATGCGGTGGTCATACATCCGAGCGGGTTCGCCATGGTCAACTACGGGGCTCTGTGATGCCGCTTTTTCCGATGCAGCGTCCTTACGCAATCCCGGCCGCAGCCGGGAAGCCTACGATGCAAACCGATCCGCTGAACCAAGGCATGGCGCGTCAGCCGCGCGGGCTGTTTGGCCGTCTCGGCAATTCATTGACGCAGGGCGGCAAGCGGAGCTGGGGCGACATTCTCGGCACTGTGGGCGCCACGTTGCAGCAGATGGACGGCGGCACGGAACTGACCGACTACCTCGCGCAGCGTGACCAAGAGATGCTGCGCCGCGAGATGTGGGGCGAGCAGACGCGCCGGGGCAAGATCGAAGACGACCAAGCGCAGCAAGAGCAAGACTTGGCCGTCAGCGAAGCGCAGCGCGAGCGCGAGGAAGAAGCGGAGATGGAGGCGATGATTGCCCAGCTTCCGCCAGATCAACAGATGCTCGCGCGCATGAACCGCCAAGCGTTCGTAAGCGGTATGATGCGCCATCGCTATCCGGCGCCGCGCGCTGGCGGCATCGGCGAAGATGAAACAGACGCAGATGGGTGGAGCTATAGCAACTAATGTCTGACGTTTACTCAGGCCAGCCAATCGCCACGCGCGCGCCGCGCTATCGTCGCCGCGAGCGCGTGAACCCGCAGACGGGGCAGCGAGAGGTTCAGGTTTGGTCTATGGACCTCGGGCGCTATGTTCCGGCTGGCTCTATGGGCGCACTGGCGCAAGAAGATCAGGCGGCGCTTGAACGCTCTCGCGCGCTGCTAGGCTCAGCGCGGGGCAATGCGCGACTTGCGGGTCAATTCCTCGATGAGAATTTCCGCACATCTACGGGCGGGCTTGATGGCGTCCCGCTCCCGGATTTCATGCAGAGCCGTGGCCGTCAGCGCCTGGAGGGCATCACGAACCAGATGGTTCGGACCAACATTCAGCCGGGCCAAGCGGGCACGATGAACAGCATCATCGAGCAGATGCTGGCGCGTCAGCAGTACCCGACCACTGGCACAGTTGGCTCGGTCAACGCGGAACGCGGCATCGGCATGATGGTCGATGAAGCCGAAGCGCAGGCTTACGTGCAAGCGGCCGAGCGATGGGCGGCGGAGAACGACGGCCTGCAAGGCTTTGAGGCGGACTGGACGGCCAACCGCTCCGAGGCCATTCGCAGAGACGCGGAGGCGCGCATTCGGCGCAGCATGGCGGAGCGCTATCCGCGCGGCCAAGGTGGCCCAGGCCGTCGCCCTGTAGAGCCGCGCGCGCAAGCGCCAGGCGCAGCCCCCGCCGCTGAGCGCTGGGAGCGCGGTCCTGATGGCCGCATGCGCCGAGTGGGCCAGTAAATGCCACGCCGCATCTCGTACAACGGGCGCATCATTGAAGTGCCCGACGACGCGACCGACGAGGAAGTTGCGTCTGTGCTGGAAGAGTCCGACCGCGCCAATCCGGGCTCATCCATCGGCGGCATGGTGGGCCGTATGGCGCGCCCGGATTCGCCGGTGATGCAATCGCCACAGGCGCAGGAGTATCGCCGCCAGTTCCGGGGCGCATATCAGCGCCGCCAGCAAGAGCGTGCGCCACGCGGCGCGCCGGGCTCGCTGGAACGCGGCATCTCAGATTTCAACCGCAACGGCCCCGCAGGCATGACGGACCAGATGTGGCGAAACATCGGGATCGCAGACGACGTGGCGGGCTTCGGAGCGCAAATCAGAGCCGGGGGCATTCCTGGAACGAGGCGCGGTGAGGCCGCATATCGTGGCGCGGCGCAGTACGAGAATGATCGTCGCAGCCAAGTGGCGCGCGAACAGCCGATCTTGAACGCCACCAGCATCGCGGCCTCAATCCCGGCGCTGGGCGGAACGGGCGTTCCGGGTCGCGTGAGCGCGCTTGCCGCTGGCGGCGGGACCGCGCTGGTAAACACGCCGTTTGCCCTGGCGCGCCAAGAGGGTGACTTCATGGATCGCCTGCCCGGCGCCGCGACGGAGACGGCCGCAGTGTTTGGGCTCGGCACAACGCTACAGGCGGGTGCGAACTTTCTTACGCGCAACTCACGCCCCGCAAACAGCATGGGCGTCCGCGCGCAGATGTTCGAGGACGCGGGCGTTAGGCCAACGCTTCCGGCAGTGGCCGCGCCGCGTCCGCCGGCGGGTGAGGCTATCGTGACCGCAGATGCGGGCGGTCTAGCGTCTGTTGCCAAAGCGATTGCAGAGAACCCGATCGCGGGCATCCCGGCGCGCGGCAATCTTCGCAACTCGTTGGCCGACACGGCGCGTGGCTCTGAGCGCCTTGCGCGAGCGTTTGGACCGCGAACGGGCGTTGATGAGGCGGGCCAAGGGATACAGGAGGGCCTGCGTCGGTGGGCGTTTGGTGGCGATGAGGCTCGGCTGGCGCCTCGTCCAGCTTTGCCCGCTGGAGCAACACCAGCGCAACGCACGCAGGCGCGCCTTGATCGCGTGCAGCGGTCGCGGCCCGTGGGCTCAATTCGTAACTACAGCGCCTCGCAGCGTTCAACGGCGCTTTACGATGACTTTGAGGATCGCATGGCTGAAGCTGTGCGCGTCAACTGGACATCGCGCGGCCAACAGGCGCCGGTATTGGCCGACGAGACGCGCATCGTCCTCGATGACATTTTGGGCGAGTACAGCCCCGGCGTGAGCCAGATGATCCAAGACGACGAGCTGCGCCGCGTTCACGCGCTTGTTTCTGGGCGCAACCCCGGCGGCACAAGCGGCTCCGGTTTGCGATATCAAGATTTACGCGGCCTTCGCCAGTATGTTCGCCGCCAGCAAGCGCGCGATCCATCCATGAGGTTGACGCTTGATGACGCAGCGCTGGAGCGTCTTGAAAGCGCATTGACGCGCGATATTTACGCCACCGTGCGAACGGCTGGGCGCGCTCAAGGGCCTCAGCTTCAGCGGCGCCTGGAGATGACCGATCAGTTTTACCGCCGCATGAACGAGCGGCAGCAAAGCGCGCTCCGGCCATTCTTGCGCGACGGCGTTCCGCCCGAACAAGCCTATAGAATGGTATTGGCGGCTGCGACCGATGGCGGGAGCCGCAACATCGCGCGCCTCCAAGCCGTGCGGCGCTCGCTCCAACCGGACGAGTGGCGCACGTTCGTCTCAACGGTTGTGGATGAGATGGGCCGCGCGCCTGCGAACCATCCGTTTGCGGCAGAAGGCGCATTCAGCGTGTCGGAATGGGCGCGGAACTACAACCGTTTGACCGAGGAAGGGCGCCAAGCCCTGTTTGGCTCGCGCGCGTCTCCGAGCGGGGCGAACAGCGGCGGCGACTTCATTGATCTGCGCCGCGCGATGGACAATCTCGCTCAAGTGGCTGGCATGCAGCGCGCCGTCGAGCGCGCGACGAACACGTCAAACTCGGCGGTTGCGGGTCAGACCATCGGCACCGGCGCGGGCATCATTGCAAATCCGGCGCTGGCGATTTCGACGCTGGTGGGCGTGGCGGGCATTGGCGAAGCGATGACCAATCCGGCGTTCGTGCGCTGGCTTACTTCCGCTTCCCGAGCTGGCGCAACTCCCGGAGGAATGCGTCGCCAGCTTGCGGCTTTGGCCCAGATCGCGGCGCGCGATCCGGCTGTGGCTCCGATTCATGCTGAGCTAGTGCGTCGTGTAGGCGAGTATTCTCCCGGTCAAGAATCCCGACAACAAGGCCAGCGAGAACCAGCGCAATGACGCTGATCCACCACACGTCCGCGAACATGAAAAACGCGGCGACCGAACCGAGGACAATCACCCTCATGGACCGGGACTAACACGCTTTGCAACGAGAGCAAACGCTAGCCGACCTCATGCGCGAGGCCGGTATTGATGCCGCGCGCCCAAGGCCCCGCCCGCCCTCCATGCGCCGCCAGGCCGACCGCTTCACCACGCGCCGCCCCGTTGACCCGTCCAGCTCGCAATCAGTAGCCGGCCAAGTCGCAGCGCAGACGCCGTACACGCCACCCATGCCGGAAGCGGAGTTCCGGGCACAGCAGCGCCGCCAGTACGACGCGCTTCAGCAACGCCCGCGCCCTGTGGAGGCGTATCAAGAGCCACGCAACCAGTTCGCAGAGGCGGGCGAGTACGGGATGGAAATGACCGGCCTGCCGAGCATTCGCCGCTCTGCGGGCGCGTTTGCCGACAATCGCCCGCGTGAGGGCTTTGAGGAAGGCGCGCTAGGGCTTCTGGGCGTGACCACGCTTGGCGTTGGCGGTCGTGGCGCGCGCCCTGCGCCGGGTACAGCGCCGCCGATGCGTGCGCCTCAGCCGCCAACGCGCATTTATCGCGGCATTGTGCCGGATGAGTCGCGCCGCAGCGCTTTGGGTGATCGCTGGTGGAGCGATAATCCAGAAACGGCTTCGACCTACGCGCCCGCCGCAGCGGATGGGGCACATGTCGTTCCGGGCTTGCTTGATGAATCGGGCTTTCTTGCTGTCGAGGCGCCGCCCGGAACAATGTTCCGATCCATCCCGGTTAGTTCGCTTCCGCCTGAGATCAGACGCGCATTCCCGCGCACGACGCAGACGGTAAGCACGCATGAAGTGGCGGCGGCGGCAGAGTCGCAAGGGTATCGCGGTGTGACGTTCAGCGGCATCCGCGACGGCGGATATGGCGGCGGTCCTGAGCCGTATGGCGGCTTTCAGACTGGCGATGGTGGCCGCGTCATTGCTGTGTTTGACGACAGCATGGTGCAGTCGCCGTTTCCGACAGACAGCGCTCGGCCTGCGCCGCCGATGCGTGCGCCTGTGGCTGAGCCGTCCGGCGCACTTCGCCCGCCGCGCCAGCTTGGCACAGCGTCAGACGGCCCCGGTGGGCTTCCTACTAACGATGGCGCAAGCAATGCAGGGCGCTCAAAGCGAAGAATCTTCGATGCCAGTGGCGGGTATGAGATTGTTCGAAATCCGAGCGAAGCAGATTTGCGCCGTATGATGGCGGCTCGTCGCCGTGAAGGCGGCGGGATTAGATATGTCATTGATGAGAACGGCAATGTTTACGCCGCCCCTGCTTGGAACGCTACGCATGACGGCATTTTCAGCGAATTGGAAAGCGTTGGCGAAATCACGTCTCGCTCGCCGCGGCATGGCTTTATCGGCGTGGACGAAAACAATGCGCTGACTTTTGGTGCAACAGATGAAGTGAGCGCCGATTGGGTGATTCATGGCCAAGGTGCGCCACTGTCTCGCCCGATCCGCGAACTTATGCCGGTGCGTCCGCCCGAGCCCAATCGTGGTATCGCCGCGCGCGGTCAGACGAGCCCGGCGGATGAGCGCTTAGCGGGCGCCCTTGAACGCGTCCGAGACGATGCGCAAGCGCATTTGGACGAGCGCGGCTTTGTCCCTGATCCGAACGCACCGCCGATTGACCCGACCACACTCGATGGTGACGACCGGGCCTATGTCTACCGCTTTGCCGAGGGCTTGGAGGAGTTTAGCCGTCGTGCGCGCGCTCTGCGTAGCGCGGACACGGCGCAGCCGCTTGCCCCGCCCCGCTCCGCCCCTGCGGGAGCGGGTAGACTTCCGGGCGTTCGTCAAATCTCCGAGCGCGCGCCTGCGGACCGCCTTTACTCAGCGCGCTTCAATGATTCCGCCGCACTAGCGTCGCAGGACGGAAAGTGGGGCCCTGGCGTTTACGCCTCTACTCGCCCTAACTATTGGTGGAATTCACTTAGCGATCCAAACGCGATCCCTGAAGGAGCGAACAACGTGATGCTTCAGCGGCCTGAAGGTCCGCTGATGACGCTGCAAGAGTTCCGAGCAATTGATTTCGACCAGGATGTGGCGAGAGCTCGAGGCTTTGCGGGCGTCGAAGACGCCACACTAGGCGAAGTGCTTATTTTTGATGAAGCCAACGCGCGTATGCTTCCGCCGGATGCGAGCCGCGCACGCATGCCAAACGACAGAGGCCCTAGCGACCGACAACCGGGCAGCATTGATGCGGAGGGGCGGCTTGGCGTGCCGGCGCAAAGTGGTTTGGCTAGTTCGGTTGGCTTAAGCGAGCAACAGGCGATAGACCTAGTTCGGCGTGTTCGCCAGGGCGGGGCAACGGCCGCTGATCGGACGAAGATGCGGGCGCTGATTGCAGCAGATCGCGCTTCGTATTTTTCCGGCGCTGAACAGGAGCCGCTTCGTCGCCTCTTACGCACACAAGAGCCCATAGGCATCATTGACGCTGCGGTTATCGGTGATTTGCGGGCGCTTTCCGATGATGTCGGTGGGTTCTTGGAGTACGCTCCCGTATCCAGCGATGTGTGGCGCGTTAATCGCTCACAGATGCCAGCGGCGCACCGGCGCCAAGGGCGCGGCGTTGCGCTTTACGAAGACCTTATTCGGAGAGCGCGAGAAAACGGCGTTGCGTCAATTGTCAGTGACCGCACAGTGTCTGCCGATGCCGCAAGAGTTTATGGATCGCTTCGTAGACGCGGTTATCAAGTTCGCGAACTTGATGGCGGGCGTTTCGAGATTAGCACACAGCCGCCGAGGCCCCGCCAATGACCCTGCAAGAACTGATTGCCGCGCTCACAGGCGGGCGTGACCAGCGCGCGCCGTCCCCAGCACCATCGCGCCAGGGGCGCCTGCCGGGCATTATTCCGGGCGCGCTTGGGATGCTGAACGTGGACCCGCCTAAGACGCTCCCGCCGTTGCGTCAGGATCAGTGGCAAATGCCTATGGGGCCGGGGGCGGAGCCGCTGCCGCGCCCTCAGCTTCCGCCTTTGCCGCTTGAGGCAGAGTTAAAGCTTCAGGGGCGCCCGTTGTCAGAATTGCAATGGAGAGGCGGCGCGCTTGATATGTCAAACAGCCCGACGCTGCCACCCGGTGGCCCTGCGCGCGGAATGGAGCCGCTTGATGCGCCTGAGGCGCCGCCTTTGCCATCATACATTCCCCGGCCAGACCCCGAGCTGGCCGCGCTGCTGTCGCGGGATCGGGATTCGGTTAGTCGCTATCGACTTGAAAACGAGCGCGAGCTGGGAGCGCTGCGCCGCCGTGCAGAGACAGCGGCAGAGACGGCGGCGCGCATTGAACAGGACCGCGCTCGCTTTGAGCAGAATAGGTGGCCGCAGGGGCCGGCATGGAGAGACGGCCAACCTGATCGGCGGTTCAGTCCGCGCAGTAATAGACCGTAGGCCCATCGGGGCCGCGTTCTGAGACGAGCTTGGTGGGATCGGCACAAAGCACGGACGGGCCGAGTTCTTCGGCAGCGGCGGGCGCTTCTAGAACGGGGGCCGGCGACGGTGGCGGCGGGCTGCAAGTGGCGACAGTCACGGCAGCAATGATGATGATGCGGCGCATAGTTGGCGCTCCAGAAAAAAAGCCCCGCCCCGCGTGAGCGGGACAGGGCCGGTGAGTGTCAGGCTTTCTTCTTCAACGGGACCACGTTCTTCGCGGCCTTGTTCTTCTTGCGGGTCGCGGCGGCTTTCGCTCCGCGCTCCTTGAACATCAGCGCCATCCGCTCTTCCTGAGTGATGGGCGCTGGCACTCTGAACTTCTCGGCCGCGAAGTTGAGGAGGCCGAGCAGAATGAGTGCGAACCAAAGCTCACCATCGACGATGGAGAGATTGGCGTTCGTCGGGCGGACCAAGCGGCGGGCGGCTTCCTGGATTTCCCAGCCGTCAACCGTTTGCTCCGAAATCGTCAGGCTGGCTTGCGAGGCAAGCGCCTGATCGACTTGGTACGCCGGGGAAGCGTGGTAGGCGTCCCAAGCGGTCTGATCGTTGTGGAGCTTCACGGCGCTTCCGAAGAAGAACACCGGGAAGCACAAGAAGGCGATCGCGATCAGTCGAACGATGCCTGCTTGGCGGCGGACGGACTTTCGTTCGTCTGCCTTCATCTGGCCGATGAGCGTGAACCCCAGCGCCGCCAGAATGGCGCCGAGGATGGTGATTGCCGCAAACTGGACGCCTTCGATCGGCGTGGCTTGCGTCTGGTACGCGAACAGGGCGCTCTTGCTCTCGACCGAGAGGATGAGCACCCAAAGGCTGACGGTGATCGCCGCCTGCTGAAGGTGGTGGGTTTGGACTTTCATGGCTGGTTCTCCCTTGACCATGCCCTTAGTATAGCGCGTGCTATACACTTGTCAACGGCGTATAGCGTGTGCTAGCGTGCGGCCATTATGGCAAAAGCACCCAAAACGCCGATTTCTGTGCGGTTATCCACAGAAGAATTGAAGCTGCTGGAGCGCATCGCGGAGCGGAGCCACGGCGGCAACAAAACGAAGGCCATCATTGAGAGCCTTCAGCTTCGGGAAGCGAAGCGGGAGCTAACGAAAGAGCAGTTGCTGGCTGAACTAGAGCGGCGGCTGCGATGACGCACAACACAGGATGAACCCCAAGGGCCTCGCGAAAGCGGGGCCTTTTCATTTGGAGCGAAGCATTGGCCGACGCGAACACAACCCTCTACGGGATGGTCAAGCCCGAGGTGGGCGCGAGCGCAGATACGTGGGGCGGCAAGCTCAACACTGACTTCGATGACCTTGACGCACTGCTAGGCGCCATCACCACGACGGGCTCAGCAAACGCCTATGTCCTAACCACCGGCCTCTCGCTCGCGGCTTACGTGAACGGGCAGAGCTTCTGGATTCGCGCGAGCTTCGCCAACACGGGCGCGGCCACGCTGAACATCGACGCCATAGGCGCGAAGAACTTGCGCAAGAATGTGGCCGGCACGCTGACCGCGCTTGCGACGGGCGACATCTACGCCGGCGACTATCTGCGCGTCACGTACAACAGCGCGTCCGACGTGATTGTGGTTGCGGGCGTGGGCCAGTTCCAAGCCTACGGCGCCATGCTCACGGCCATCGAGGCTTTGGCCTGGGCATCGGGCACGCCGCTCATTCAAGTCACCGCAGCGGACACGGTGTCGCTTACGCTGACGCCTAGCGTAAGCAGCATTACTGCGAGCCAGGGCGCGGCGAACACGACGCCGAGCGGAACGTTTGTCAACACCACAGACAGCGCATCTGTGCGCGCGCTTCGTATCGAGGGTGATCGCGCAACGCCAACAGCCGCCGATGAGGTTTATGCGAGTTGGTATGCGTCAAACGCTTCCGGCACTCAGGTCGAGATTGCAAGAATAACGGGTGCTGAGTTTACTATTACGGCGGGGAGCGAAGGCGCGACGCTGGATTTTAGCACCATTGCTAGCGGCACGCTCGCGAAGAGGCTTGTGCTTTCCAGCACAACGCTTCGGCCTAATGCGAATGATGTGATCGCACTTGGCACAGCCACGTTGTCTTATGCTGATCTTTTCCTCGCCTCTGGCGCGCTGGTCAACTGCAACAACGGCAACGTCATTCTGACGCACAACAACACCCAAGCCGTCATCGAAGCCACGACCGGCAAACTGGTATCTGGCCTCAAAGCGTCCACAGAAACCACCGGCACGCTGACGGTGGCGTCTCGCAATCGTGTGGTGAATTGCTCGGGCGGTGTGACGCTAGACGACGGCGTGTTCGCTACGGACGATTGGATTATCTTTGACCCCGGCACATCCGCACGCACGTTCACGCGCGCGTCGGGCCTCACCATGTACGTGAACGGTACGGACTCAGCATCGGCCACGCTCGCCGCCAACCAGATGGGCAGCGCTTACTGGCGCTCTTCAACGGTGGTCGTGCTTGCGGGTGCGTTCACCTAATGCACCCGCTCATCGCTACGTTCACAGCGCGCGCTGCGCTCACGTTCAGCGGCGCGTTCACCACGTCGTCGGCGTCATCGCCGGTCACGTCTGCGACGCGCACGATTGTTGGCACAGGAACGCTGCTGTTTGACAACATCGCGGGCATCACGGTGGCGGTCGAGTACAGCAAGAACGGCGGTGCGTGGACGACCATAACCGAAGGCCTAACGCTGGCGATGACTTCCGGCGACACGCTGGCGGTTCGTTCAGCGATCGCCATCGTCAGCAACACCACGACCTTCAACATCAAAAACAATAGCGGCGGCACTCTGATCGAGGCCGTGACGCTGACGCGCACATAGGAGCACGCATGCAATATTACGGCTCGGCCAATCGCTTTCCGGGGCGCGTGTTCATTGCTGGCGCTTGCGAAGACGGCGATGAGGCGACAAACGGCGCTGAGCTTAGCTGGGTTTCAGAGGAACTGGACCACTACCTAGTTCGCAGCGCCCATCTCTGCGTCATTTCGGATCGCGGCGGCGCGGGTGCGCTTTTTGCGACGCGCGCAAGCGACAAGTATGACGGGCGCTCTGTGTGGACTGCTGGCGCGTCTGTGAGCCTTGGCGAGCAGCGCGGCTATTTTCACAGCATCTATGAGGCGCTGAATGCCGGCGTGACAGGCAGCGCCGCGCCAGTTCATCTGAGCGGTGATGCGTCTGACGGCGCAGTAACGTGGCGCTTCAAAGAGCGCATAATGCGAACGCCAATGTCTGCGGCGGTAGCGCATGTGCAAGACATCTTCGACGGGCACGCGACTTGGCCGCTTTATGTGGACACAACACAAAAGCCCGGTGCTAGCTCGATGTTCAGCGAGTGGACCGTCAAGGCGGGGCAGAACGTCATCAACGACCCGTTCAACCCACAGCCTTCCAAGTGCGCTCTGGGCTTGCGATGGGTCGCGGGCGGCGATGCGACTTATGCGCCGTCAGCGCACAACGTAACGGCGGCGATGACGTTCGAGAAAAGCTCAAACTCTGAACTGCGCTGGTATAGCGCGCTCGTTGTCGGCGCCGATGCAATCGCCACGGACGCAACGGGCGCAAAGCGCGCAATCAAGCTCGGGCCGCAGCATCGTCAAAGCTGGTACGTCGCGGCTGGTCAAGTCGGTGCTGAAATCTGGAGCGAGGTTACAAGCTTTCTAGAGCGCATGAACCTCGTCTTTTGGAACAGGCAGGCGCAGATTCAGTGCCAAGGCTATCCCGTTGCTAGTTTTGAGACGGCATCGGCGCCGGGCGCTGTGCCTGACAATTTCGTGTCGCTCATTGCACATCCGGCTTCGTCCGGTTTCGTTGAACTGCGCGCGCGCACCAACACAGGCCAAGCGGACGTGGATTTGAAGTTCAGCCCGAAGGGTAATGGCCGCGTAAGGCTTGGCCCGCGTTTCGCGCTGAGCGGTGGCGAAGCCGTCACGGGATACATTGAAGTTAAGGATGCGGCGGGCGTGCTGCGTAAACTGGCGGTGATCGAATGATGAGCATGGAAGAGAGCGAAGCCGAAGCCGATCGCATCCTAAGCGAAGCGGGATGGACGACCACGCTTAAGCCGCCGTGGAATGGGCGCCACGTAGCGCCGGGCTTGGTTGGCGGTCGCGCGCCGGATGGCAACGCCTACGCCAAGGCTTATGCGGCGTTCGCACAAAGCGAGTCGGCGGCGATGGGCCTGGACCCAGCGGACTATCCCGACGAACCGCACGAGGCGGCGGCATGGTTGGCAGAACGCTACAAGGCGCCCGAGCAACCGGCGACGGCATCCATTCCGGTGGACGCGCTTGAATACAGGATGCCAGCGCATTTGTCGGCTGATCAGTTTGACCCGCAGCCCGAAGCGAGCGAGACTCCGCAGGATGAGACACACGGCGAAACTGGCGAAGATGCAAACGGCGAACCGCAAGGCGCGGGACCGGATCACGCTAGCAGTGCTCAATCCGGATATGAGCCCGGAAGCGCTGGAATTGGATTGGCTGATGGCGAAGAACCCATCGACGCCGACTTCGAGCCCATCCCCGACCTCCCCGACCTCTCCGAAATCGAGCTGATCCCACCGGACCCGGACCCCGACTTCGGGGCCGAGCTTCTGGAGTTTGAGCAGGACACCGAGCCGAAAGAAGATGCCCCCAGCGGGGCCTTTATCTTTGGCGACAACATCGACCAGAAGCGGACGGCGGCGATTGGCCTTGTGGTGCAAGCCGCCATCCTGCGCATGCCGCCGCCGATCGACTACGCCGTTCTGAGCGAGGCGCGCAATTTCGCGATGGGCGTGGCTGAGGGGCGCTGGCCTGACAACGCCGCAGCGCAAGCCGAGCTTGCCGAGCTGGAAGCGCGTGAGCGCCGCCGCCGCGCCATCGAGACGGCGCGCGACGACAAGACGGCGTTCCTCGTCGCTGCGACGCGCGAGCAGATCGAGGCGTTCGACCCTGAGGCGGATTGGCCCTAATGCTCCACTTCCTCGACCAGATCGCGCGCCCGCTGACCAGGCTGGCGACGATGGCGCTCATGGTGGCGCTGGTCTGGTTCTTCATCCGCTTCGGCGACGCCATGAGCACGGGCCTTTACCGCTGGGCCTCCGGCGAAGGCGTGGACCTGAATGGCCTCGCTGCTGTCCTTGCCGCCGCCGCCTCGCTGCTTGGCGTGGTCATTCCCTTCATCGTGTCGCTGTTCCGCGACCGGCGCATTGAGCGCGTCGAACAAATCCGGGCGGGGCAGGCGCCCCACGTCCCTTTTGGCTCTGGCTCGCAAGGGCCATCGCCGCCGCCTTCTCCGCCCGACCCGTCACCCACGGGCGGCATGGTGAACAACGAGGCCCTGCAATGACCCTACACCCCGCCCTGGCCCGTCTAGCGCGGGGTGCCACCCGGCTCTACTGGGACCTACCCAAGCGGCTCATCCTAGGCGCGCGGGCGTACCGGTTCGAGGGCGAGCAAGCGGCCCACGCCGAGCAGCTTCGCGAAACCGAGATTTCGCTGGCCCTCATGCAAAGCGCCAGCGACGACCCCGATCACGTCCGCATGGCGTCCGAGATCGAGCACGGGGCCGAAAACCGGCTGTCCGTGCTTCTGGGCAAGGCTCGCCTGACGATGGAGGAGAAGGGCGAGCGGGACGCGATCCAGCGCGCTATCTCAGCGCGCCGGCAGAGCTTTGCCGCGCCAGCCGCCGCACAGCCGCGGCGCTTCCTCCCGGCGCTCCCGGCCGTCGCAGGGCTCGCGCTGCGCCCCTGGATGCTGTGGACCGGCGCGCTTGCCGCTGTGGCGCTCTGGGGTGGCTACAACGACGTGCGCGCGGGCAGGGCTGAGAACCAGCGCGACGAGGCGCGCGCGGCCCTAGACGCAGCGGAGCGCCACCTATCCGAAGCCAGAACGGTTGCCGCCGAGTTGGCGGAACAAGTGGCTGAGGCAGACACGCAAACGCGGCAGACCGCCGCCACCATTGAAGCAGAGAGAGCGCGACGCCTACGCGCTGAAGCGGAAGCACGGAGGATACGAAATGAGCAACGTCGCGCGATTGAGCATGTTCCTGACATTGACTACGGCTTTGGGGGCGTGCGGGACGATGGAGCGGTTCCGCCCAGCTCCGGTGGTAGTGACCCAGCCAGTGATCGTCCCGGCTGAGTGCCGACTTGATCCGGTGGAACCCCGCGAGGTTTCTGAGCCGTCTCTCCTCCCTGAAACTGGCGTCACGCCGATGGAAGTTGCCCGCAACTCGCTAGCTAACGCGCGGCTGGCTTTCCTGTTCTGGCAGGACAAGGCGTCAGCCGAGCGCGAGGCGCGTGAGACGAACGCGGCGACGCAGCGCGCGTGCGCGGGCTGGGCGCGGAGGCAGGACCAATAATAGCACTTGACGGGGGATATAGGATATCCTATATTCCCGTCATGACCAAACTTACCCCCACCACCGTCCCCGCCACTCACTGGCTCGTCCGCCACGACGGCTGGTCCAGCGGTTTCGTCGGCATCGTGCTTCACGGCACGGCGCTGATTTCATCCGGCAAGTGCGCTTGGCCGACCAAAGACGAAGCTCTCGCGGACGCCCGCGAACAAGAGCGTCGTTTCGGCCAGTCGAAAATGCCGGGCTCTATTCGCCAGCGGTACGCATATGACCGCTAGCGAAGCTCAGCGCCGCGCCAACGCCAAACAAGACGCCACCCGGAAACGGGTGGCGTTATTTTTAGACACACTGACCGCCCGCAAGCTTGATGAGCTTCGCGGCGACACACCGCGCGCGACCTACATTCGCGCGCTGATCGAGAAAGAGAGAAAACGAAAATGATCGCCCATCTGGGACGCGCTGCAATGATCTGGCCATTTCGGCGCAAGCCAAAGGACGAACCGCGCTACCCCTCAGAGTGGATCGGCGCTGAGCGAGAACTGCGCCAGCTTGACGCCCAGCCTTGGGCGCACTTGGCGCGTGCTGAGTGGGAACGACAGTGGAGCGATGTCGGCGGCAATGACGACC
>Ga0315901_10004110_pt1 | contig 18355 bp, 26 predicted proteins | sample LakEriMetagenome_10_FD_203761 | JGI IMG/M metagenome (GOLD analysis project Ga0315901, IMG submission 203761) | Freshwater fungal communities from buoy surface, Lake Erie, Ohio, United States - Buoy 2 MA116 | ecosystem: Environmental > Aquatic > Freshwater > Lake | place: USA: Lake Erie, Ohio...
AGTCGGCGAAGGCATTGGGCAGTGCCACGTCGGCGGGTGGCGTTACCATCAGCGGGACCGGCGTGCTCGAGCTCGCGGGCGGCATCACGCTTAACAAGTCGGCGACGGCCTTTACCATCCACCAGACCTCGCCAATCACCAGCGTCGGAGACAACACGGTTCAGACGGCAGGCATTACGCTTGGCGGCACGACGACGTTTGAGGTGACAACCGGCAACCGCCTCGCCATCGCCAACAGTGGCGCGATTACTGACGGGGCTAGCACCTTCGGCGTTACGAAGACGGGCGATGGCGAGCTTGCCCTTGCGGCCTTTGCCAACACCTACGACGGCGCGGTCACAGTCACGGCCGGCACGCTGGCCATCGGCTCGATCGGGGCGCTGGGCACTGGCGTTGCGACCGTTCAGTTGACGGGCAATCTGAAGTACACCGGCACAGGCGAGACGCTGTCCAGGGCGACGCTGCTCAACGGTTCGGCGCCAAGCTTTGAGGCGTCAGGCTCGGGAGCGCTGACGGTGTCTAACCTGTCAACAAGCGTGTCCACCAAGACGCTGACTCTGAAGGGCAGCAACACGGGCGCCAACACGATTACGTCAAGCCTGACCGACAACAGCGGAGTCCTGTCGCTCGCGAAGGAAGACGCGGGCAAGTGGGTTGTCACGACCCGGACCTACAGCGGGACCACGGCCGTCAACGCTGGCACGCTGCGGTGCGAGGCCACGAACAGCGCGACGACGACGGGCGCTGTGACCATCGGGGCAAGCGGCACGGTCGAGCTCGTCACGAATACGCTGGCCAGCTCGGGCGCTGGCAACGGCGAGGTCCTTGGCACGGGCAACGTGACGTGCAACGGCGGCATCATAAAGACGCGCGGCGGGACCACGCAGAAGGGTCAAGTGCGCTACGGTGGCAACCTGACCTTCGGCGCGGGGTCGTCCCTCTACATCGGCGCAGCAGCCTGAAAGGATTGGACAATGGCACTTGTTCGTGACTTTACCTTGGACGGTGTGAACTATCCGCAGGCCTACTCGCGCATTCTCGTGACGCGTTGCGACAAGGATTCGGCCTACGTGTACGTCCTGACCTACGCCAGCTTCGACGACCGCATGGCGGGAGCCAATCCCGTCTGGACGGAAGAGCACGCGACGGAGCTCGCGACCGTGTCGGCGGATGTGTTCCCGGCCAGCTACGCGTTCTTGAAGACGCTGCCGGAGTTCGCCGGCGCGATCGACCACGACAACCCGCCCGAGGCGCCTGCCGTTCTCGAGCTAAACTAACCCGCCCGCGGTCGGGCGTGACCACAGGCCCTGAGGGCCAAGGAGTGACAGATGGCTATCACGGCGAAGTTTTATCCCTCGGCTGCGAAAGAGATGTTTAACGGCAACCTCAATAACGGCGACACGTTCAAGATGGCGCTGCTTTCTAGCGCTGGCACGTTTGCCGCTGCGGACACGCTGTTCTCGGACGTCAGCGGCGACCAGATTTCCGGCACCGGCTACTCGACCGGCGGCGTTGCCGTGACCGTCGGGCCTGCCACTAGCGACAGCAGCAAGGCGGAGTTTCCGATTACGGCGGCTCTTTGGACCAGCGCAACGTTCACCTTCCAGAACGCCGTCGTCTACGAGACCGCTGGCGGTAAGCTGCTGATGCATCTCGCGTTTGACGCCGAGCAGAACGTGGCCGGCCAGGACTATCAGATTAACGCTCCGTCGCCTTCCCCGAAGGCTACCCCGGTCGGCATCTGATAGATGGCTGGCAAGGTCACCTGCCCTGACTGCTCGGGCCTCGGGGTCGTCTTCGTCCTCGATGTTCACGGCAGGAAGGCGCAGGTGGCCTGCGGTCACAGTGTCTGCATGCAGGCGCGCGAGGACCAACTCCTTGCGCGCCTTGCTATTTTATCCGAGACCCGCGACAGCGCGCGCGGCCTCGGGTACGCTAACACCGACGACCTCGTAAGGCGCGTCGTCGCCGAAGTCTCGCGCCACCTGCCAAGGGCCAGCCATGTCCGACAACCTGATAAAGGCCCTCGAGGCAGCTGACCGCGACTGGCGGAACAACGTCGGCGAGCACGAGCGCTCGAGCTTGGACCGCATGTTCGTGGCCTCGGGCTTTGCGCGTCAGGCACCGCGGGCATGGGATGCCAAGGTGCCCGACTGGTGCGGCATGGCCGTCGGTCTGTGGCTTCAAGATGGCGGGATGAACCATCCCTATGGGCGGTCGTTCCTTCACTGCCTGAACGTCGAGGCGTTCTTCACCTACGGGCGGCAACGCAACGTCAACCCGAAGCGGCTGGACACGCAGATTCAGCTCGACGGGAAGTGGACGCGCATTGATGCCGTGCAGGCTGGCGCCATGGCTCGGCGCTGGCTTGGCCGTTCCGACATCCTTGGGCGGCTCAACAACGACGCTCGGTTCCTAGACCTTGACTTGTTCAAGCCGGGCGACGTCGTCCTCCTGGACTGGGCGGGACACAACGACGCAGACCATATCACGATGGTCAAGAGCTGGGACGGATCCAAGCTGACGACCATGGAAGGCAACGCGTCCGGCCTCGGGCCTGCGGGCGAGAAGCGGCGGGAAGCCGTCGTCACCCGCACGCTCGACTTGTCCAAGTCTGCCAACGCGCGTCTGGTCTACGGCGTCGGGCGGCTCTCTCCGATGGACTTCAACATCAACCTCGTCAAGCCCTGACGGAGGACGTATGGCGATTGAGCTCGGCAAGTGGTTCACATGGGGGCGCATGGCCTTCGCGGCTGTCGTCGGCGTTGCATGGTTCGCGACCTTCGTAGCCGGTCAAGTCGCGGGCGCGAACAGCCTAGAACCGCGCGTCGCCGAGCTCGAGAAGCGGACCGAAGCTGTCGAGGTCAGGCTATCCAAGCAAGGCGAGGACCTCGCCGAAATCAAGGGATACGTGCGGGCCATCGCGGGCAAGATGGGGGTCACGCCGTGACGAGCGAGACGTGGGTTATCGTCGGCGCTCTGTGTGCGCTGGCGGGCACGTCGCTTGCCGTGCGTCACCTGACGGCACAGACGACAACAGGCGCACGCGTCGGGTTCCTTGCGGTGCTCGCCGTCGCTGGCGGCCTTGGGTACTGGGTCGCCGAAGACCTCGACAAGTCCGGCCCGCTAGGCCTCGCTGCCGGTCTCGCCATGACAGAGGCTGCACCGTGGGTCTGGCGCCTGATTCAGCGCGTCGTCGAAAAGCGGGTGGCGAAGTGAAGTGGCTAGCCCTCCTGCCTCGCATCGTGTCCCTGCCGCTCGTCGCGCTGGGCGCTTTCCTGACGCTCCTGATACGCGTCGTCTTTGACCGTCTGCGTGGCCGTAGCGCCCTTCCGAAGGGTCAGACATGGATTGACACAGCTAAGCCAGTGCGACGCGCGGAAGAGGCCAAAGCGGAGGTCACAGCGCAGACGGCGGAAGCGGTCGCTCCTCACGTTGCAGAAGTCGAAGCGGTCAAGGTCGTCGCCGAAGAAGCAAAGACAGGCGACCGGGTCGCGCGTCGGAAGGCACTGCGGGCCATGGCGAAGAAGGTGGACCAGTGAGGCGCGCGCTTGCCATCGGGCTAGCTCTCGCGTGCGTCCCTGGGCGAGCTCGCGCGGAGCTGTGCGAAGACACGACCGAGCTGCTCATCGGCGAGCCTGCTCCGTGCGACGGCGTGCTTGTCGGGCCTCGTCGGTTAGGCGGGCTGCTCGAGGACCGCGAGCTGCGTCGCGCCTGCGGACTAGAGCTTGACGCCGAGCGCAAGCGGTCGGCTATCGACGCGCGCACGTGCGATGAACGCGTGGCCATCATGGCCGGCGCTATCGACGTCGCCGACGCGCGCGCAGACCGTTTTCCTTGGGCGCACGTACTGACGTCGCTGGCGCTCGGCATGGTCGCAGGCGCCTTCGCTGTCGGCGTCCTCGTCGCGAGATAAGCAAACGGGCGAGGTCGGTTAGTACTCGCAGCCGTGCCGCTTTCCTAGCGTCGTCTCGCCCGTCTGCGGCCTTGTAAGCCGGCGCCTGCCGCGTGTCAAGCTTGGCTTGTCTTGAGCCAGTCGGCGAAGAGCACGCGCGTTTGGCCGGTGTCATCGTCATGGTAGACGAGCCAGCCTCCTTCGGTTCTGCCGACGATGTCACCGGCTGGCCAGTCGCGCGCATGCTGCGCGACGTGGACCTGAGCGTTGATGGCGCGCGCCTGAAGCTCGCAGGCGCGAAGAGGTGCAAGGTTGCGATGGGACATGGCTGGTCTCCTATGGTCAGTGATGGACAGACGTGGTCAGGGTTCGCTGCCGGTTGCCTTTTCCCAGGCCCAGTAGGCAACGCCGGCGATGGTCACGGCCCAGAAGGGCCACGCGACCCAAGATGTAAAGACGTCAAACATGGTCATGGCTAAGTGTCCTGCGGGCGAAGGGAGGCCGGGCGCTGCGAGGTGCAGCGCCCGGCCGGGCGCCCGGTTTAGGCGGCCAGGAGATTCATCAGCAGCCGGCTAGCCCACCCCTCAGCCGCGGCCTTGTTCTTGACGCTGTCGCAAGCGACGGCGTAGCCGTCAGCCCACACCAGCACAATGGCGCCGGTCTTAGACTGGACCTCGAAGCGACCGACAAGCTCAGTCACCGTGCAGTTTTCAAGGTCCCACATACGCATCGTCGGGCCGCTGGCAACCACGTTGCCGGTTTTCGCGTCGCACTTTCCAGACCCGCCGCAGGTGAAGCAGCGACCCGACCAAATGTGGTCGCAGCCGCCAATGTATCCGGTCCCGTTACACTTGATGCATTCGATCTTCATGGCGTCTCCGTGTCGGGCGGGGTTGTTGCGTCGCCCTGACAAGAAGGACCCTAAGGCATGACCCTCACATGGTCAACAGGAAAAGTTGATGCTCGTGTCGTTTTCTTGGAGCGGTGTCAACCTTCAAGTCTTCCTTGATAGTTGCCCGGTCAACGCAGCATCAGACCGACCGCGGCGACGCAGGCCAAGACCACGCAGACCCACCCGACCACGTCGGTATCGTCGGGCTCGTAGCCCTTCACGACGCGTACCGGAACCAGCGGAGCCGACCGTTGTCGAGCTCGGCGACCACCTCGAGCTCGTCGCGCATCGCAAGCGCGAAGCCGCGGACCGACAGCGGGTAGGCGTAGCCTTCAAAGACCAGCGCGCCCATGCCCGCGCTCGAGGGGCAGTCGCGCAGACGGACCGTGTGCTTGTCCAAGTCGAGCTGGACGACGTAGCCTCTAAGCTCGTTCCTCACTTCGACCTCCCTTCAACCTCGCTCTTGCCTCCCGTCATGCGCTCGGCTAGCAGCCAATGCTTCGACGCAGCCGAGCAGCTCCACCGGTAGCGCGCGATGTTCGCGACAGCGGCCTCTGCCGTGCGCTCTGGCGCGTCCGGACACTTCGCGGCGGCCCGAGGTAGGACCCGCAGGACGCGCGCGGCGTAGCACCGTGCAGCGGCCTCGAGGTCTTGAGCGTCGCTGTCGGTCAAGCCGCACGCGCGACGATGCCCGGCCCAAAGCTGAAAGGGACCGAGCGCCATGGCCTTGCCCTTGCGATGGTCGCCATACAACGGCCCGTGCCTCATGCTGGCTTCGATGCACCATGTCGCGACAAGCAAGCGCGGACGGTACGCGTCAACGCCGAGCTCGCGCTCTAGGCGTATCAGCCCGAGCAGGCCAAACAAGTCGACGTCGGGTCCCTCGCCGGGGCAGGCGTCAAGAGCTTCGACGATGGCGGCGCGCTCTTCGTAGGTGGCTGGCTCTGTCGCGTCCATGTCTGCTCCTAAAGAAAACCCGAGGCCCGGCTGCCGCACGGCTGACAGGCGGTCCTCGGGGGCGCTGGCAACATGCCAGCTACCGCGCCGGTTTCGGAGCGGCGCGGTCTGTTAGGGCTCGGAGCCCTCGACTAGGCACCGGAACGTGCGCCCGCGGCTGGTTGCCTTCCAAGACGCAACGCCGGTGATGCCCGTTGCGTCCTTGATGCGCACCGTCAGCTTGTCCTTGCACGCGTCGCGCTCAACCGTCAGGCGCTTGATGTCGGACGACAGGCGCGCGTACTGCGACCCAACGACAAGGTCCTCGGCGGACGGCTCGAGCCACGTCTCGGGCTCGGCAGGCTTTGGCCAGACGAGGCCAGCGATGTCAGCCGTCATGTCCGTCGGCAGCTCTTCGCCGATGATGTGACGCAGGCGCCAGTCCTGGACCAGGCCGAAGATGCGCGACGCAAGCGCTGGGTCATAGACCACGGTGTAGCTGCGTCGGCTGTCGTCGAAGGTGCAGAACGCTTCGAGGTGCGTCAGCTGCGTGTCTGTGACCAGCATCTGCCATTGCACTTGAACGACGTAGTGCGGCGGCAGGATTGGGTTTCCGTCAGCGTCCTGCCAGTCGCGGAAGGACCGCGTCGTCTTGACCTCGACGAGGTGGCGCGTGCCGTCCTCCTGCAACACGATGGCGTCAGGACGACAGCCCGCCCAGGGATAGACCGGGTGAATCATCCGGCCTTGGTCGATGCCCGGACCACGGTACAGGCCAGCGCGGTACGGCGGACGCTGACGGTGCAGGTGACGATGCGACGTCTGCCAGCGGTAGGCCTTAAGCGCGTGGCGGTCGGCGTATTCCATCAGGATGCCGAGCTCGAGCGTGTGACCACGGCGCGTCGCGTCGCTAGGCTGGCTCTCGGTCAAGCCCTTCAGCCGCGCCCAGACCGCGGACGGTGATTGCCAAGGCGACAGGCCAAAAATGCCCGGGACGTCGCTGGCTCCGATGGTGATGTCATGTGGGTTCATCGTCCCTCCAATAGCAGTTGTCGAACCACGTCAAGGCCAAGGTGGCGAGCCGAGCGCCAGCCGTTCAGCAACATCTCGTCGGCGAGGTCGTCGCCGTCACAGGCGGACGGCAGGACGTAGGGACCGACGGCAAGGCCGGGCGCGTCAACGTCGTACCACGCGACGTGTTCAAACGGCCCGAGGTGACCTTCGGCGGCTAGCTTCTCGAGCCGGCCCATGAAGTCGGGGCTCACGTCGTCGCGGCGGTAGCTGTCGCGTGCGGCGCGGGCGATGGCATACAGGACGTCCTGATAGGTCGGCTCGCGGTCTTGGCAATAGGGCACGTGCCACTGGCGTTCGACTGGCTGGCTTGCAATCATGGCGTCGCGAACGCGGCAGGCCAGTTCAAACATTTCGGGCTGGACCTCGACGTGCGCAGACGGACCGGCGCGCTGGGCTAGCAGGTGTTGCCATGCCTCGACGGCGCCGGTGATGGTGCAGCGCGTCATCAGCCACGGCTCGAGGTAGCGGTTGGCGTGCTGCTTATGGACGCCGAGCAGCTCGAGCAGGTGAACGTAATGCCGAGCGAGGTTGTGAAGGCTTCGGATGATGCTGGCTGCTTCCTCCTGTTCCTCAGGCGACAGCCGCGCCTCGGCAGCCATGCCAGGCTGGTTCTTCGTCAGCGCGGACGGAATGAACGGCTCGTCCTGGGATAGCTCGAGCTGGCGCTTGACGGGGATGGCCCGGCTCGACGAGGTCGACTTGCGCAGCATCCCGTAGCTCATGACCTGCGGGTGTATGAAGCGCGGGTAGTCGCAGACGATGGTCAACAGCCGGCGGTCTTCCCATGTCGTGTCTGCGACGACGGTTGCGGTTATAGCGCTCATCCCTTCCCTCCGTGGTGTGCTGCGTTCAAGCCGCCGAGCCACTTGCAGACGACGTGCCACGCGTAAGCGCGCTCGTGCTCTGCTGGGTCAGCTGTCGCGGCTACTGTTGCGATGTCGTGGATGTTGCCGGCCTGACCTCGCAACGCCTCGAGCAGGTCGTCGTGCAGCTCGACCTGTTCGTTGTACATCGCGTCAATGCAGGTAATGCCCAAGATGCGCCAATGCGCGCGCATGACCGACGTGGTCTTGCCGACGATGTCCTCGACCTGCGGCGGCAGGTTCATGACTAGCGTTGACCAGTTGACCTCGTGCTTGCGCATGTCCAGCTTGTACGGCGCCCACCAGCGACCGGTTGGCGCGTACACTTCGATTCGGCAACGCGTCGGCGGGCTGCTGTCTTCGGCTTCTTCCTCTGGCTTTGCCGAGTACATGGTCAGCGCGTACCAGTCGCCGTCGGTTCGGCGGATAGCTTCGAGCACATCGGGCGGGACGTCTGCGGTTTTACGCTTGGCCATGGCGGGCCTCCGCTATCCTGACGAAGTCATCTCGACGCCGCTTCAGCAGGTTGTCGATGATGCTTTTCATTAGGTCCTCTGGCGTGTGGTACTTCAGAGCCAACGCCCTGCGGTCAACGCAGCGTCTCCCTGGCGTGTAGAAGGCAGCGACGTCGGCGGCCAAGTTGCTCCACCACTGCTCTCGACGGTCGGTGTAAAGGCGTCCGACCTCTGGGATGTAGTGCTTGAAACCGTAGTTAATGTAGTTAGAGTTACATCCCCAGATATCGCCCCAAGCCGTCAGCGGCATCGGGCGCTGGTTCGGCTCGAGCTGCTCGAGATAGTCCAGCATCTCGTGGCCTCTGGCGTTCCAACGCTCTCGGGCCTCGACTGCCTGCTTCTTCATATCGGCCTCCTGTTGTCGTCGCCGGCCTCGAGCTCTTCGGCCTCTGCGATGTCGTCGTGAAGGCCGAGCATGAGCGACCACATGACCTTCCAGTCGGCGAGCTCGCCTTTCTTCCAGTCGGAAGGCTGCCACTCGCGGCCGGCAAGCTTGCGCAGGTACGGCTCGCAGACCGTCAGCGCAGTCCGGTCGTCGCTGTCAAAATCGACCTCAAACGTGCGCTCGACTGCGGCCGTGGAAGCGTCCAGCCATCGCAGGGCGAAGCGGCACAGCCGGGCAAAGGCGATGGCCTCGGGCTCCGTCGTGCTGTCGACGATGTCCGTGGCCACGTCCCGAATGTTTTGCGTGATGCGTCCGAGCGCGGCGCGGTCGGGCATCGAGAGCGAAAGCGTGATGGCGTTCATGATTCACCACCAAACAACGACGGCTGGACTGGGGCGGATTCAACGGACCGCAAATTCTTCAACGCTTGATCGTAGTAGCTACGCTTCAGCTCGACGCCGATAAACTTCCTTCGCTCTTGGAGCGCCACATATCCCTCGCTTCCGATGCCCATGAATGGAGATAGAACGATGTCGCCTGGATTCGTCCAAAGACGGATCGACCGCCTTATGACATCAAGCTGCAAAGGGCAGATGTGGCGTTCGTCCTTGTCCTCGCGAGCCGACTCTTTTTGAAGCGTCTCAGATGGGTTGATGTCTTGCGACATCACCATGAATCCTTCGTCATCCACTCCGTCGGCGACAGCCCAGACTGGCGACGCATACCGCTGCCATCTCTCGACCGGGAAATCGTCGTGTGTGTGCGCCACTGGGACGACATTTTCCCCAGGCTTGCGCATGACGACGAGATAGTCGGCGATCCCCTGACGGCTCATGGAACTGTCCTTTCTGATTGTCTTATGAAGGAGGCCTAGAGCTTTCGTCCTTTGCATCGCTGTGACTGGGTCCTTCCAGATGCAAACCTCGGAATGATAAATCCAACCGCCTGACTGAAACATTCGGATAAGCTGGCCTCTAAAGTCAGAGATGCCAATATATCCGTCGCGCTCCTTGCTGGTTGGCAAGTTCATGCAGTGGAACGCGACCAGTCGGCCCGACTTGATGACTCGCATCAGCTCTTTCACCAAGAAGGCAAAATGCTCATGGAACTCGTCATGAGTCCTACAGTTGCCCATATCCCTAGCGCTGTTGCTATAGGTGTATAAGCTCGCGAATGGCGGACTGAAGATAGAGAAGTCGACCGAGTCCGACTCCAGTTCGGACACTCGCTCGACGCAGTCGCCCATCATTGCCCTAAAGCTTGATCCTCGCTGGTCGTTGATGTTGTATTGATCGTGTGCTGAATCAGCCAACTGAATATCCGCAGAGTTTATGCTTGATGTGTGCTGAATCATCTTTGAAGCCATGTGCATCGAGTCCTTCTCTTTGCGCTTGATGTTCTTAGCCACCGATGACTCGACATCGGTGATGATAGCGTGCGCATACACTGTCGACTTTTGACCGAACCGCCAGCATCGGCGAGTGGCCTGGTAGAACTGCTCGTAGCTGTGCGTCAGGCCGACAAAGACCATGTTTGCGCAGTGCTGCCAGTTCATGCCAAAGCCCGCGATCTTAGGCTTAGTAATCAAGACACGATGCAAGCCATGGGCAAAGCCAATCATGCGCGATGTCTTGTCGTCGTCGCTGTCGGAGCCAGCCACCTGCACGGCGTCGGGGATGAGCTTGGCAAGTTCATCGCCTTCGTCATTCAGCTCGCACCAGACGATCCATGGCTTATCAGATGCATTAACCATCTCAGCCGCTACTGCGCATCGCTGATGCAAGGTCGACTTTCGCGCCGCGCGCTGGCTTTCCAGGTCTGTCGCGTGCTCCGCAAAGAGCATGCCCTCGCGCTTGATGCCGGACTCTACATGATGATCGACGACTTTCATCGCTGGAAGCTCAAAGCCTTCATCGCTGTATCCAAGGTCGGATGGACGTCGAACCATGACGCCCCAAGAACACACCCATTCCCAGAACGTGTCCTCGGCGTGGCCTTTGAGCCGCCAGACCTGCGTCTCTCCGCCGTCGTGGCAAAAGAACGTCGCAAGCATCTCGGGCCGCTTCATCACACCTAGAAACTCTGCATGATTGCCAAGCTCTACATGATCGTTAGGCGCTGGCGTGGCAGTGCATGCCAGCTTGAACGACGTGGCTCCGAACATGTCGATAATCAGAGACCTGAACTTGCCATCGAAGGACTTGAGGATGCTGCTTTCATCCAGGACGACGCCACTAAAGTCCTGAGCGCTGAACTTGTGGATAAGCTGATAATTGGCGATGACGATGCCGGATGACGGCAAGGATCCATCTCGGCACACTGTGGCCTTGATGCCGAATCTAGCCGCTTCCGCTGCCGTCTGCTGAGCGACAGCCAAGGGAGTCAGCACCAGCACTCGGCCGCCGGTGTGATTGGCGACTGCGTTGGCCCATTCGAGCTGCATGAGCGTCTTCCCAAGCCCGCAATCGGCAAAGATTGCAGCCCTGCCGCGCTTCAATGCCCATGCGACGATGTCGCGTTGATATGGGAACAGCGAATCGCTTAGACGTGGCGGCAAGCTAATGCCGACGGCTTTGGCCTTGATAGACTTGCCACTGATAAATGCTTCGTAGCTCACGGCTCCACCTCCAGCGACGAGGGCAGGGCGGGCAGGCTGTCGAGCACGCTGGCGGTGTCGACCGTGTGATGCGTCAGCGCGGCCCGCTCGGGCTGCCGGTTTTCGTACGCGTTGGCCTCATGCTGGTTGACCAGCCCAAGGTCGCTCTGGTCCTCGAGCGCTCCAAAGTGACCTCGACTGATGGCGTAGGTCACGGCCGTCTTCTGAGCCATCTCAAGGGGCCATTCGGCCCAGACGTTGCCGCTCTGGCTCTTCTTCTTGCGCGCGATGATGGCGCCAAGTGGCACGTCGACGCACACCTTATAGCCGTCGCGATGCTGGCCTACGACGTAGACGCCGCGGACCTCGTCTAGGCTCGTCGGGTACTTGCCGCAGGGCACGTGCTCAATACGGTCGTCGCTTCCCAGGACGACGCGATACTCGTCGTCGAGGTGCACGACCTGAGCGACCATGCGGACCCAGCCAGCGCGGGCGGCGAGCTTCTGAAGGCCGCGGGCGGACACCTGCCATTGCAACTGTCGACCGCGTGGGATGAGGTAGACGTCGGGCTTGACGCCTCCTGGTTGCAGGCCCGTCAGCGCGGACATCGCGACGGCCTGCGCGATGCTGGCCCGGTCGCACTCGTAAATCTTAGGGTTCGCGACTGCGACTTGGCGCAGTGCCAAGGCGAGACGTCCGGTCGCCTCTGCGACGCGCTCGGCCGGGACTATCTGAGTGAGGAACTCAGTCGCAAGATGACTAACGTCATCTCGGAACTGAGCGGCGGGAAGCTTGCTTGTCATGGTGTCTCCTTCGGCGGGTTGCCTGTTGCGATGTAAGACACGGTGCGTGCGACCCGTCAAGATATGAAATCGTCCGCCGGTTGATTTCATTCCTTGACACTAGGGCCCGCGGAAGCGTAGGCCTTGCCTCAGGAGGGAGACGATGAAACTGACGACGACGGAACACCGGTTGCTTGAACTGCTTGAGGTAGGTCACACCCGGCAAGAGCTGGTGAAGAAGACTGGCGGCCATCCAATCTACTTGGCGCGGCTCTTGAAGAGCATGACCGACCGCGGCCTGCTTGAAGCTACGTACAGGCCGCCCGTTCCAAGTCGCCTAGAATACCGAGCCAAGGTACGCCTTGAGCTTGTCCCTATCAGCACGGCGCCGGTCATGGACGGCGGCGCCCAGGGCGCGGGCTAACGGCACCCGCGCCTCGCCGGCGGGTTGTTGCTCGTTAGCCGGCGTCAGGCTCGTTCCTTCGGTCTGCTTTTCCCTGGGCAGCGGAGGGGCGAGCCTTCTTTATCTCAGGGAGGTCACGCATGAGCTGGGAAGCGGTGAATCAGTCGAGGTTCTGGGAGCTTGAGCCGATGCTTAGCTTCCCGAACCCGGCGGCGGATAAGCAAGACAAGCTGAAGCGGGCGGGCATCATCCGATGGGCGGGCCACGTCGAGCCGATGGTCCACCTTTGGCAGCGTCAGGGGCAAGGCGTCGTCGTGCCGATGGGCGCGGCGTGGTCAGCCCAGCGAACCGACTGTGGGGGGATGGTGGAAACCAGGGTGGGAAAGCAGCCCGGTTCCGGGATCCCTTCCCCCCATCCCCCAGCATATGAACGCGCGGTCAACGACTGCGAATGGCTAATGGACCACCAGAAGGAAGCGGTGAAGGCCGCCGGCAAGTGGCGGTCTGGCGTCATCGTCGCGCCCTGCGGCGCGGGCAAGACGCAGATGGGCGTCGCACTGCATCGGTTCGGGATGACGGAGCGGCCTACGCTGGTGCTGGTTCATACGCGCGACCTCGCGACGCAGTGGGACCAGCGGGTTCGGCGGCTGCTGGGCATGGCGCCAGTCAGCCCGAGCGGCGCGGAGGCGTTCGTGAAGGCCGCGACGGCTGCGATGATTAACGTCAAGGGCATGGTCATCGCGACGGTTCAGACGCTGGCCAAGGTTGACCCGTGGGACCTCGCGGGGATGCGGTTCGGCACGGTCATCCTCGACGAGGCACATCACGCGCCGGCGTCGACGTTTCAGGCCGTGCTCGGCAACATCGTCTGCGATACCGTCTACGGCCTGACCGCTACGCCTAACCGGGACGACGGCTGGACTCCTGCGATGTATGCCTGGCTCGGTCCGAAGCGGTACGAGGTGCAGGCCCGAGACCTTCAGCGCGTCGGCCTGACGATGGCGCCGACAGTCTGCGAGGTCGTGACGCCCTTTCACAGCTGGTCCGGCGACTTCACGACTATCGTCAATGACCTGACAGATAGTGGCGACAGGAACGCGCTTATCGCGCAGATGGTCGCCGAGCACGGGACGTTCCCGCAGCTGGTCTTGACCTCGCGTGTGGAGCACGCAGAAGCCCTTGCAGCGCTCATCCCTGACGCGGTGGCGGTCGTAGGTCGGACGCGCGACCGGGACGCGGCATTTGCGCGTGTCAGGGCTGGAGAGGCGAAGGTCCTGATTGCGACCCAGCTCGCCGACGAGGGCCTTGACCTCCCCGAGCTCGTCGCCGTCCACCTTGTCGCTCCGTCTAGGGCAGGCAACCGCGTCATTCAGCGCATCGGGCGCGTCATGCGTGCCAGCTCGGGCAAGGCCCGGCCGGTCGTCTACGACTACGTCGACAACATGTCGCTGCTTCAGTCGCAGTGGAGGTCACGGCGGAAGGCATGCCTTGAGCAGCTGCCCGGGGTCACGTTCACGCGGAAGGTGGTGGCATGACCGACAACATCACAGTGCTCCGGTGTCACGACAACGTCAGGCTGGCTAAGCTCATCACGCGGACGGCAACCGGCCTTGAGGTCAAGGGCTTCGATGACGCTCGGACGTTCGCATGGCGTCAGGTCACCGTCAGCGGGCTTGACGACATTCAGCTGATGCTCGAGCAGCTGCGTGGCGACCCGAAGTCGTGCGTCATCCGAGGCGAGCCGATGGGGCACGTCGGCATGCAGTCCATCGTCAACCGGCGGCAGCACGTCGGGAGCGACGGCACGCGGCCCGACTGGGACCATCACGCTATTGGGCGGCAGTGGGTGGCCTTCGACCTCGACAAGGTGGCGCAGGACGCCTTCGCGGGCGAGGTGCCTACCGAGGAGCAGGCGCGGGCCATCGTCTATCAGGTCCGGGCCGAGGTCATGCCGCCGGCCTTCGCGCGCGCGTCCTGCGTCTACAAGCTCTCGAGCTCGGCCGGGCTGCATGGATGGGGCCGCGTGTCGCTGCACCTCTGGTACTGGCTTGACCGGCGCGTGCATGACCTGAGCCTACGCGAGTACTGCAAGGCGCACGGGTTCGACATCAGCTTTAGCAAGTGCGTCCAGCCTCACTACACGGCCGACCCTGTCTTCGAGGGCATGACGGACCCGCTCGCGGGCGTCAGGCTCGGACGCTTGCCAGGGCGGGCCATCGTCGAGACGCCGGCCGAGCTGCTCGACGGCGATGCTTGGCGAGCTCGAGACCAGCAGCGCAAGGACGCGGCCCGGAAGGACGTCGAGAAGGCCGCGCGGTCGGTCATGGCCGACATCCCGACGTCTAGGGCAGCGACGCGCGCCTATGCCCTCCGAGCGCTTGCCGGCGGCTGTCAGGACGTCCTGAGCGCGGCGGAGGGCACGCGGCACGACCAACTCATCAGGGTCGCTTACAACTTGGGCGGTTACTGCCAGCCCGGATTCCTTGACCTCGGCGAGGTCATCCAGACGTTGACGCGGACGGTCGAGGCGGTTTTTCCCGCAGGCCGTCAGCGGGACGAGCTGCGGACGGTCGCCGAGATGGTCGAAGGCGGCGCACGCAGTCCGCGCGACCTGAGCCACATCGGGCGCGCGAAGGGCAAGCTGTCCGTGGTCCGGCCCGAACCGCCTGAGGACTACTACGACGACGACCTAGAGGTCCTCGGAGCGACGGCGGTACAGCCGGCGCGCAAGCCAAAGGCCAAGGGGCTTAAGTGGGCGCTAACGGACCGAGACGGCAAGCCCGAGAACGTCTCGGAGAACGTCGAGGCGCTGCTCGAGTTTATGGGCGTCACCCTGAGGCGCAACCTGATGAACCACTCAACCGAGTGGGGCGGCGAGCTGACAAAGACCATACCGACGTCGGCCATGAACGCGGTCATGCTGGCGAACATCATCGATGCGGGTCAGCGGTTTGGCTTTACGCGCACGCAGCACCTTCAGGCGTACCTGGACAAGATTGAAGTCAAGCACGCCTACCACCCGGTCGCGGAATGGGCGACAGGCACGCCCTGGGATGGCGAGGACCGCGTTCCGATGTTGCTCAACACCCTAGGTATCAGCCCGGACCTGATGGCTGAGCACGGGGCATTACTGCATGAGCAGCTGTTGCGATGGCTCATCGCTGGCGGGAAGATGCTCGTCGGCGACCACGGCGTAGCGGCCGAGGGCGTCCTTGTACTTCAGGGGCCACAGGGGACCGGCAAGACACGCTGGGTTAAGGCGCTGCTCGGACCGAACCCGAACTGGATTGCCGAAGGCGTCATCCTTGACCCGGCGGACAAGGACAGCGTCATCCTAGCTACTTCGACGTTCATCGCAGAGCTAGGCGAGCTGGATGCTACCTATCGCAAGAGCGACATCGCGGCCCTGAAGGCCTTCCTGACGCGCGACAAGGACATCTACCGAAGTCCCTACGCCAAGCGCTCCGAGACCTACCCTCGGCGGACCATCTTTGCGGCTACGGTCAACCCGTCGCAGTTCCTGGCCGATGACACCGGCAACCGTCGCTTCTGGGTCATGCCTGTAGGCCAGTGTCGAAGCCTTGACCCTTCGGCCTATCAGCAGGTCTGGGCGCAGGCCATAGCCTTAGGCAGGCGCGGAGAGCGTCACTGGCTTGACGATGCATCAAGGCAGGATGCCGAACGGCTGCTCGAGCGGTTCAGGGACATCAGCCCGTGGGAGGACCTGTTCTTTGAGAGCTACTACCCACCCGGACCGGAGACCGACAGTGTCGAGCGCGCGACGCGCTTCGGGGTCATCCGCGATGCGATGCGACCGGACAAGAGTTGGACCACAGCGGACGTCAAGCAGTTCGGGAAGTGGCTACGCGGACGGTACAAGTGCGCGAACCATAACGGCTCCGCTGCGTTCTACGTCCGGCGGAGGGACTGAGGCCATGTGGGCCATGTGGGTCTCGTGTGGGTCACGAATCGGCGGAGACCCACATGACTTGAGCCGCCTGCAAGGCGGGGTTGAGCGCCCTATGTGGGTCATGTGGGTCTCTCTCTCTCTAAATATCTAATGTATGTATATGTATATATATAGGCGGCTTGGCTACTTCACCACACGCCCACATGCACCCACACCACCCACAAGGCCCACATGACCCACATGACCCACATGCCCACATCAGAGGCGACCGAGCAGGCGAAGGTGGTCGCCTACCTGCGCGGACGGGGCTGGCTGTTTACTGCGACGGCTAACGGGGTCGGGGCAGGCCGGATGCAGTGGGTGCAGCTGGCGCGGTCGGGAGTCGCTCCAGGCGTTCCGGATTTGCTGGTCTTCGAGGCCGTCGCGGGCTACCGTGGTCTGGCCATCGAGCTCAAGACAGCCCGGGGCAAGGTATCGATCGAGCAGGCGCGCTGGATTGAAGCCCTTCGCGATCGCGGCTGGTACGCCTTCGTCGCCTACGGAGCAGACGAGGCCATCGCAAAGTTGGAGGCGCTATGACGCCGTGGAAGGGGCCTAGCCCGCGCGCGATGACCTTGGGGCTATGGGGAGAGCACCTAGCCACCGTCGAAGCGCTACAGAGGGCACTACAGGGGCAAGGCGTCGACATCACGCTGGCGGACGTGGTCCGGGACCTCGTCAAGGCGTACGGGCCGAAGTGGTTGGAAGAGATTGAAGGGGAGATAAAGGCATGAACAAGGCGATACTGATGGGGCGGCTAGGCCGCGACCCTGAGCTGAAGCGGACGCAGGCGGGCGGAGCGGTGGTCTCGGTGTCACTGGCCACCAATGAGCGCGAGAAGCAGGGCGACGCGTGGGTTGACGTGACGGAGTGGCATTACATCGTCGCCTTCGGCCGCACTGCGGAGCTCATGGCCGAGCGATGCCGGAAGGGCGACCCGGTGCTGGTCGACGGGCGCATGAAGACACGCAAGTGGCAGGGTCAGGATGGCAACGAGCGCCAGCGGACTGAGGTCGTGGCCTCGGACGTCCGGTTCCTCGCCAAGATGCCGTCAGAGCGTGGCGAGATGCCGCCGGGCGGCGGCGGCGGGGAGATGCCCTTCTGATGCGAGGCGGGGTCAAGATACTGCGCCGGGAGCGCGAGCAGGAGCGGTCGACAACGTGGCTTCGCAACCGCGGGGTCGGGCGCGAGATGCTGCGTCTGATTCAAAGCAAGGGCGCTCCGGTTCGGCGCATCTTCCGTCAGTTGGCAGAGCTCGGCGTCCCGTGCTCGATGACTGAAGGCCTGACGGGCTGCAAGCTGGCCGACTGGGCCAGTGCCAAGCCTCGGCACGAGGCAGCACTGCAAGCCCTGTGGCAGCTGGCCGAGACCTATACCGACGTCGCCAATCGCGTCCCTGGCGCGCTCGAGGGCTTGGACGAGGTGGTGTTAGAGGCGCAGGCGCTGGGCGTGTACTACGACCCGCCCGCGTGCGCGGACGACCTGATACAGAAGCGGGCTCGGAAGGGTCGGCAACGGTTCGTCGAGGCGGAGGAGTACACTGCGCGGCCCGGTCGGACCATCGTCCAGGAACAGCTGATGGCCATCGTCCGGCGCAGCCTATCGGCCGAGCCGATGCCGCTGAGCCGCACGGTTCAGCAGGTGGTTGACCTCAGGCTCCAAGGCATGAACACGGCCGAGATATCGATGCACGTGACGCACTCCGAGCACTGGGTCGGCGAGGTGCTGAAGCGTCCCGAGGTCGTCTCGGCCATCGCGGCCGTGAAGCCCTTGGACGAGGTTGAGGCCCTGTGCCGTGCTCGGACCAACGCCAAGCGAGCGCAGACGCTGCGGGAGGCCAACGCGGCAGGCAAGGTGCCGAAGTCGGCAGGCCGTCCGAAGTCGGCCAAGCTGGACGATGCGTGGCTCATCGCTCGGCGTGACGAGGGATGGACGCTCCAGCGCATCGCGGTCGCACTCGGGACCACCAAGCAGACCATTGCTTACCGCATGCGGCAGGCCGACGCCGCGCGTGCCAACACCCCCACCCCCTTGAAGCGGACAGGCGAGCCGGGCGGCTTGCCCC
>Ga0315901_10004111_pt1 | contig 18350 bp, 22 predicted proteins | sample LakEriMetagenome_10_FD_203761 | JGI IMG/M metagenome (GOLD analysis project Ga0315901, IMG submission 203761) | Freshwater fungal communities from buoy surface, Lake Erie, Ohio, United States - Buoy 2 MA116 | ecosystem: Environmental > Aquatic > Freshwater > Lake | place: USA: Lake Erie, Ohio...
GCAACGGTGCGCTTCACTTCTGCATCCATACCCATAAGGCATAGATCATTGATGCGTGTATTGGTTTTTGCCGTGCGATAGTATTCGGCATAGGTGCGTGATTCCCCTCCGGCTGCACCAATTACAGGCCTGATATGAACGAACTTGGAGAATTCGTATTTGTACCGGTTGTCCTGGAAGCGCATTACCAATTCGTACTGGTGTTTACCATCCGGCACTTTTACGTTGTTGCCCGGCTCGGTAATAAGCGGAACGGTCAACATCACCACAATCTTGCTCCCGGGTTTAGCTTCTTTAATCAGTTCTTTTGCTTCTTTCTTCCCGAAACGGCCTTCCAGATAGCGCATGAATCGCCAATAGAGACTGTCGGCCGTACATTCATTGCAATCCGGATCTTCTACAACATTGCTGTAGAAAATCAATTCGCGCAACGAATCATATGGGGCGATGAAGCGTGCGTGTTTGTCGAACCGCGTGGGGAAGGCTTTCTCTGCGTTGGCAGCATCGTCGATCATCATTTCTCCGCTGTCTGCAGGGGTGCTGTCGGCGGTCATGAAATCTCCCGAAAAGTCCTGCGCGTGCAGATTCTGTTCCGCAACCGGGGCCGCAAAAAGCAGGGCCACTATCCAATAGCGCTTGAGGGTATGCATGGGTTTCGGAAAGAGGTATTTCAAAAATGTTGCCAAATTTGGCCGCGAAGATAACGCAGGGGCCACAGCTTTTAGTATCAGGAGCTTAATTTGCACGCAGCATGTCGTTTTTGTATCCAATCCGGCTGGTTTCAGGCCTAGCCCTGTTCTCCCTTCTATCCTGCAGGCATACTTCGGTTCCGGTGAAAGTTTCCAAGGCTACAGACCATTCCTTCGGCAATGCCCACGAGGTGCGCATTGTTCACAGCCATCTGGACCTGCAATGCGATTTTGACAACAAGAAACTGAAAGGTACCGTCACACACCGACTCGACAGTGTGCGCGGCCGCAAGCTCATCCTCGATACGCGCAACCTTGAAATCCAAAAGGTGTGGGTCGATGGGAAGGAAACCGACGAATTTCAATTCGGCGTATTCGATACCATCCTCGGCACCGCCTTGTTGATTCCGATCGACAGCCTGACGAAGGAAGTCAAAATTGCCTATTCGACCGATACCGCCGCCGAAGCGCTGCAATGGCTGCAAGCCGCCCAGACACACGACCGCAAGAAGCCATTCCTTTACACACAGTCGCAGGCCATACTTGCGCGCACCTGGATTCCGCTAATGGACCGGCCGGATACGCGCTTTACCTATTCCGCGCGCATCCGCTGCCCGAAAGACCTGCTGGCCCTGATGAGCGCTTCCAATCCGCAACAGAAAAACGACAGCGGTATCTACCACTTCCAAATGCCGCAACCGGTCTCATCCTATCTCATGGCAATGGCTGTCGGCGATGTGCAATTCCGCGCCCTGGGCGATTCATGCGGTGTCTATGCCGAACCGGGTTTTATGGAGGAAGTAGCCTGGGAACTGGCCGAAATGCCCGAAATGATCCGCAAGGCTGAAGCACTCTACGGAGCCTATCCGTGGGGCCGTTACGATGTGCTGGTTTTGCCGCCCGCCTTCCCTTTCGGTGGCATGGAAAATCCGCGCCTCACTTTTGCCACGCCCACCATCATTGCCGGCGACCGTTCCCTTACTTCGCTCATTGCGCATGAACTCGCCCACAGTTGGAGCGGCAACCTGGTAACCAATGCCGACTGGAACGATTTCTGGCTGAATGAAGGCTTTACCGTCTATTTCGAAAACCGCATTGTGGAGGCCGTGTACGGTAAAGACATCGCCGATATGCAGGCCGAACTCGAAGTCGGGGAATTGCAGCGCACCATTGCACGGCTGATGAAAGAAGCCCCCGACGATACCCGTTTGAAACTGGATCTCAGCGGTCGCAATCCGGACGAAGGCCTTACCGATATCGCCTATGTGAAAGGGTTTCTCTTCCTCAAGCACCTGGAAAGTGTGGTTGGCCGCAGCCGCTGGGATCATTTCCTGCGGACCTATTTCCGCGACTTTGCATTCGGCACCACCACGACCGATGCCTTCAAACAAAGGCTGAATGACTCGCTGTTTCAAACAGCGGAAGAATTCGTGAGGGCCAATGCCCAAAACTGGATTTACCAGCCTGGTCTCCCTGATAACTGGCCGAGGCCCAATTCCACCCGCATGCAGATAGCGGTAAATGAAGCCGGGCGTTATCTCAAGACCGTTCAGCCCGACACTGCTGCCACCCGCAATTGGGTCACGCAACAGTTCCAGCAGTTCTTGCGCAGCCTGCCGGATACACTTGGGCATCAACGCATGGCCGCACTCGACGCCCATTTTCGGTTCACCGCCTGTGGAAATGCTGAAATCGAAGCCGATTGGTACACCTTGTCGGTGAAGAACGGATACAAACCTGCCTATCCTGCAATGGCTGCATTCCTGCAGCGGGTTGGCCGCCGGAAATTCCTCCTGCCCGTATACAATGCCCTGGCAGCCACGCCGGAAGGTCTGGTCGAAGGAAAACGCATCTTTGCCCTGGCCAGACCGGGATACCACGCGGTTTCGGCAGCGAGTATCGACAGGATTCTCAACCCCAAATGAGCCTGTTGCCGCTGCGGGAAGGGCCTTTGCAGGAAGTGAAGCGGGCGGATGGTCTGCAGCTTTGGATTAAGCGCGACGACCTGATGCATCCGTATATCTCCGGCAACAAAGGCCGGAAGCTGCAAGGTCATCTCGAACGTGCACGGGCAGAAGGAATTCGGCACATTGTAACATGCGGTGGTCCTTACAGCAATCACCTCCTTGCAACTGCCGCTGCCTGTCAACTTTTGAATATAAGCTGCACCTTGCTTATTCGCGGTTATCAACAGCCGGAAAATCCTTACCGCAGGCTGTGTGAGAAATTCGGTGCAGCGCATGCTTGGCTCAGCGCAACGGAATTTGAACAGCGACGCCAGATCGCCGGGGCCAAAGTGGAGGGCCCTTACCTCTTCATCGATACCGGCGGAGAAGGTCCGGACGGCGAAAGTGCCTGCGGCCTCCTATGGGATGAACTTCCCTTTGAACCTGATGTTCTCGTACTGGCCACAGCCACCGGCACCACCATGCGCGGAATCCTGCGCGGGCGCGATCTGCGGGGCATACAAACCAAAGTCTGCGGTATCCCCGTGCTTTTCAACGCCGCAGAACAACACGATGCGTTGATTGCATGCGGAATGGGTAACTGGGAATTGGTGGAAGGCTTTGAAGCCGGTGGTTATGCGCGGGCGGGCGACGACCTGCTGCGGTTTTGTGTCTGCGCCGGTGCGGCCATCAACGCCGTACTCGACCCTGTTTATATCGGCAAGGCCTGGTATGCCTTACAACAGCTCCTCGAACAACATCACTGGCCGCTTGCAAAACGCATTGTGTTCCTGCATACCGGCGGAACCTATGGTTTGTTCACGCCACCCTTTGCAGCGCGCCTGGCCAAACTGGAAATCTGAATTATTCGCCGGCTGGCGCTTCCTTTGGCTTCGGCAGCACAAACCCATGGATATTGAGCGACACCTCTGCATTGGGTTGCAGCTCCTTCGGGTTCAGGCTGTGGTACATAGCTATGGCACTGCGGTTGAAAGCTCCGGGGCGGCCATAACTGTGGTAATTCAAACGGGCGGTATAGGTTTTGCCGGGGAAAAGGGTGTCTTGCGGGAAATCGGGAACGGTGCATCCGCAACCCGGCCAAACCTGGCGTATCAAAACCGGGAATGAATCACATACCCGGAAGCTGAACACGGCGGAAGGCACATCCCCTTCCGCGATGGTATCCATAGCGACCGAAAGCTGTTCGAAGCACAAAAAACGGGGTGCCGGCGTTTCTGTTTCCTGCGCGCAAAGTGCACCCGGAGCAGCGGCTGCGCTCAAACCAATTGCAAATAAAAAGAGCTGTTTCATGGCGTAAAAAACAAAAGGGCCTTCCGGCTGGAAGACCCTTTTGCTGCTTATTGTAGCATTAGTTTACGATTACGGGTGACTTGGGCTTTTCGGGCTTCTGCACCACATTTCCGGTAATGGTCAGCACCTGGTTTCCGGCTTCGCTGTACACGGTAATGGTTTTGTGGAACGCTCCGGGACGGCCTGCGCTGTTGTATTGCGCCTGAATGACAGCTGACTCACCGGGACCGATGGGCTCACGTGGCCATTTGGGTGTTGTACATCCGCAAGAAGCCTGCACGTTTGAAAGTGCGATTGGAGCGGCGCCGGTATTGGTGAATTTGAAGTCGAAGGTGGCCAGGGTGCCTTCGTACACGGTACCAAACTCATGCGAAGTGGTTTCAAACTTCAGTACATTGGGCGTTTGGGCCTGCTGCGCTGCCACGGGTGCAGCGAGGCAGAAGAGGCCTGCGATGATGAGCAGATTTTTCATGCTGGTATTTTCCGTTTTTCTTGTTGTAGTGGTATTCCGATCAAAGCTGACCGTTGCCGGGCCTGTCGGTGCCCTGGTTTTCAACGTTGCCTTTGATTTTCAGTTCTTCGGTCTTTCCGGCGTAGAAAACGGTGATGGTTTTTTCGAAGTAACCGGGGCGGCCATTGGTATCGTATACTGCTTCGATTTGTGCAGTAGCGCCGGGAGCGATGGGCTCTGAAGGCCATTTAGGTGTGGTGCAACCGCAAGAAGCTTTCACATCGGTCAATACCACCGGCTCATTGCCGTTGTTGGTAAAGGTGAAGACGATGGAAGCCTTCGGGCCCATGATGATTTTGCCGAAGTCGTGTTCTTTCTTGGCAAAGAAGATGCTGGGGCCGGGCACTACAGCAGGCTTCGAAGTAGTAACAGCCGGTGCGGGCTTACCAGCAGGGGCTGTGGTGATAGCAGGCTTGGCAGCAGGCTTGTTGGAAGGCTTGCCCGCCGGTGCTTTGGTGTTGGCCGGTGTGGGCTTTCCGTTGCCGCTTCCGGCAGGGTTCGGGGCACCTTGGGCTGCAGCAACGCTGATGCCGGCCAGTACCATTGCGGTGATGCTCAAAATCTTCTTCATGGCGTTGGTAGTTTTTTCGTGTTCATATCAAAGCAATTACCATACCAAAACATCAACTTTGCAAGCAGCTATCGGTATGGAACGCGTAAAACCCAAAAAACATCTCGGGCAGCATTTTCTGAATGCCCCGTCTATCGCGGGCCGTATCGCCGATCTGGTGCCGGATGCCGCCGAATTTGTAGTCGAAATCGGACCAGGCATGGGCATCCTCACTGAACCGCTCCACACCCGCTTTGGCCAGCGTCTGTTGTGCATAGAAATAGACAGTGAATCGGTGGTGTACCTCAGGGAGGAACCGCGTTTCAAGGGACTGCATGTGGTGGAAGGCGATTTCCTTGAACTGGAAGCCGCCGCCTGGGCCCAATCGCTTACCCGCGGGGCGGTTATTGGCAACTATCCTTATAACATCAGCAGCCAGATCGTGTTCCGTGTATTGGAAGCAAAAGAGCAGGTGGCATTTTTCGGAGGGATGTTTCAGCGGGAAGTAGCCCGCAGACTTTGCGCAGGGCCGGGTTCCAAAGAATACGGCATCCTTTCCGTACTGCTCCAGAACTATTACGATTGCAGCTATGCTTTTACGGTGGAAGAAGGCTCGTTTACCCCGCCGCCGAAAGTGAAATCGGGCGTCATCGCCTGCATGCGCAAGGCAAAACTGCCGACGGACTGCCGTTGGGAAAGCCTGAAAACCGTTGTCAAAGCTGCCTTTAACCAGCGCCGCAAAACGCTCTCCAATGCGCTCAAGGGAACCCTGCAACGCGTACCCGAACAATGGGCCGGAAAAAGAGCTGAACAGCTCGAACCTGCTGCCTATCTCGTGCTGGGTGCACAGTTGGAAAGCGAAAGAGCCGCGCAATAAAATCGGACTGATATTTGTTTAACCGGAAGGGATGAATTGGCGCAAACTCCACCTGATGCTTGCTACCGGACTGCTTCTGGCCGGTGACAGCTTGTATGCGCAGCAGTTTCAGCTCAACCGCAACAACTGGGATTTTGGATCGATTGCCTACTGGAAAAACGATACTGCCCGCTTCACCATCCGCAATGCCGGCAACAAGGATTTGGTGTTCCTGCCGGTGCACTACAACGAAAACCACCGCGTTACGACAGTGGCCAAACGGCTTGCACCCGGCGAAAGCACTGAAATCTTCATCAACTACTATACCCGTGAACGCGGACCATTTCAAGTTTCGATTCCCATTTACATCAACCTGCGCGACGAACCGATCCAGTTTCAGTTGAAAGGGAATATCAAAGGCTTTCACCCGGAGGCCATGTTGCGCTGCCCGGTGGTGAATGCCGGTCCGGCCAGTGCCGAAGCGCTCTCCAAGGTGTTTACCATCGAGGTACGCGACCAGCAGACAGAAGAACTGCTGATACCGGAAAAAATTGAAGTGAAGAGCCGAAGCGGTAAACCCATGAAACTGGAACGCAGCGGTGCCGGCTTTGAAATGCTTGCAGCGCCTGGAGCTTATCTCATCGACTCACGCAAAAAAGGCTATCTGGATTATTTCGCCAATGTGATGCTCGAGCCCTACCGCACGTACATGGTGGTCTATATGGACAAGCGCAACGACCCGATTGCTGTTGTTCCGCCTGTGGAACCACCGGCTCCGGTTGTGGTTCCTGAGCCTCCAGTGGTGCGCCGCAACCCGCCCGTTCAGCCACCTCCTGTGCAGGAAGAACCGGAAGTAGAGCCCGACCCGGAGGGCGAAATCTGGGACCCCAACGCGCCGCCTGTGCAGCCTCCTGCCAATCCGCCCGTGGTGGTTTCACCTGTTCCGCCTGTCAAAGACAGCATACGTATCAGCGGTAAACCGGAAGCTCCGAAACTTGATCCTTACCTGCACAATGCCAACAACATCGTGATGGTGCTCGATATCAGCTATTCCATGAAACGAGAAGAAAAGCTGGAACTGTTGCGCACGGCCATGCAACAGATGGCGCGCGCACTCCGGCCCATCGACAAGGTGACGTTGATTACCCTGGCCGGCGAAGCCCGCATCATTTTCAACCCTTCATGGATACAAAGCCCTGACAGCCTGCTGCAGCTCATCAATGCCTTGCAACCTGCCGGTGGAACCAATGGAGCTGCTGCGATGCGCCTCGCCTATACAACAGCGCTCAATGAAAAACTGGAAGGCGGCAACAACCAGGTGATCGTGGCGACAGACGGCGTCTTTACCGCCGGTACCATGGGCAACGAAGAACTGCTCAAACTGGTCAACACATACCGCGACAAAGGCATCCGGCTCAGCACGCTCGGTTTCGGAGAAGCCAAACAACCCATTGCCTTTCTCAGTGCACTCGCGGCTGCCGGTGGCGGAGATTTCCTGCATGTACGCGACCGCAGCATTGCTGAAAGCGGACTGGTGGAGCAGATTCGGCGCCAGAGCCAGAAATAAAAAAAGCCCTCCCGGATCGGGAAGGCTTTTCGATTTGGTTGATTGGAATTGCTTACTCCTTGCGGCTGAGCGTAAAGGTGTAACGGAATTCGAAGTTGCCCTGTTTTACCACACGATACCACTCCTGGGCCTTTTTCTCGTTCTTGGTAACTGACATGTTCCAGGTCTCTTTGCCCTGGGTGGACTGATCGGTCAATTCCAGCTTCACCGAATCGATACCAGTTGTCCATTTCGTGATGGTGAATGCGCGGGCATTGCCACCGGCATTGTACTGCGCAGTACCTGTTCCACCTTTATCCAGCTTGAAAGTGCCTACGTTATCAGCATTGATTACCTGCCCAGGATCTACTACTCCATTGTTGGCAAGTTCAAACTTGTACTTGTCGATGTTCCACTCCTGATTGTCGAGGCGCATTTCGAGTTTCTTTTCCTTGCTGCAGGAAACCAGGCCGAGCACAGCCGCTGCGATGATGAGGGTCTTTTTCATGGTTGATGATGTTCGGTTTCGAATCTAAGGATTTTTCATTGAACCTTGCATCGCTGCGTTCATCGTCCATTCCGCGCAACACGCCTAAAGCAAGTATTCCATAGCCCTGGCAATGGTAATTTCGCATCCGTTTTATGAGAACCAACCACGAAATCGACTACCGCATCTTTGGTGAAGAAATGCAATGCGTGGAAATCGAACTTGATCCGCGCGAAACCGTGATTGCCGAAAGTGGCTCCTTCATGATGATGGACGATGGCCTGCAGATGGATACCATCTTCGGCGACGGCAGCAGCCAAAACCAGGGCGGATTATTCGGTAAACTCGTCGGCGCCGGCAAACGCCTGCTCACCGGTGAAAGCCTGTTCATGACTGCCTTCACGAATATTTCATCCTTCAAGCGCAATGTTTCTTTTGCCGCACCCTATGCCGGTAAAATCATTCCGCTCGACCTAAACGAATTGGGCGGAAAAGTGGTTTGTCAGAAAGATGCCTTTCTCTGCGCAGCCAAAGGCGTGGCCGTGGGCATCGAATTCCAGCGCAAACTTGGAACCGGTCTCTTCGGAGGCGAAGGCTTCATCATGCAGAAACTCGAAGGCGACGGGCTCGCTTTTGTGCACGCCGGCGGTTACGTGATGGAAAAGAAACTCGGTCCCGGCGAAATACTGAAAGTGGATACCGGTTGTATTGTGGCTTACACCAAAGATATTGACTACGACATTCAATTTGTTGGCGGGATCAAGAACACCATTTTTGGTGGTGAGGGGTTGTTCTTTGCCACCCTGCGCGGACCGGGTTCGGTATGGCTCCAAACCTTGCCGGTAAGCCGTCTCGCCTCGCGGATTCTTTCTTACGGAAGCATGCGCCGCAAGGAAGAAGGAAGCATCCTCGGTGGTTTGGGCAACCTACTCGACGGTGATGGCCGTTAAGGTCGTAGAAGTTTCCTCCATCCGCCTTAAATTTGAACCATGCGAAAGACGCTCTTCCTGCTGTTGCTGCCAGCTCTCCTGATTCCGGCTTCCTGCAAGAAGTACGACGAAGGTCCGTACATTTCCTTCTGGCCCAAAGCCGAACGGATTGCCAATAAATGGAAGGTAGGCAAGGCCGACTTGAACGGAGCCGACAGTACAAGTTTCTTCCGTACCCATATCCTTGAATTCACCAATCAGGGAACTGCCATCTACCAAATTGGCAACCGCAAGTATTTCGGCACCTGGCAGTTGAATAACAACGGCAGGGATTTCGATCTCGATTACGATTCACTTGGTCGCTTTAGTTATCAGATCCTGCGCCTTAAGGAAAAAGAGTTCTGGTACCGCGATAAGCGCAGCAATTTCAGCTTCCAGCTCGCACCTTTTTAATCCGGCATGGCCTGGCTGGCAGTTGTGACATGGGGAATGCTCGCGGGCTTCACCATGAGCCTTATGCTGGGAACGGTTTTCTTTGCATTGCTGCAAACCAGCATCCATCAAGGATACCGCTACGGAATGGCCATTGCTGCCGGTGTGGTATTGAGTGATGTATGTTTCCTTGTTCTGGCCTTGGGATTCGATTCAACCGTATCCAGGATCTATGGTGAATACAAAGGCGTGGTCGCCCTGATTGGCGCCTCAGCCCTCGTTACGCTTGGTTTGGTTCAGTTCTTTCGCAAGCCTCCCCATGCCGAACGCGGCCGCCGTCGCCATCTCAATGCCTGGCAATGTGCAGGCAAAGGCTTTATGCTGAACATCGTCAACCCAGGGAACCTGTTGCTTTGGCTCATCGCATTGAATACGCCGGTAACGATTGGGCTTTCCTTTGGCAGTAAGGTATTGTTTGCGGTCGCCGGGCTCGCGGCAATTTTCCTGACAGAAACCCTGATTTCATGGGGCGCGCAAAAGTTGCGCCGCTGGGCCACACCGGTGCGTTTGCATCGCCTGGATCAGGTGGTTGGCAGCGTGTTTGTGCTGGCCGGTCTGCAGATGCTTTGGAAGTATTGGATGTGAAATCCGGTGGTTGAGCCACGAGGCTGCGCTCGCGGTCTTTGACGCTCGAAGTGCCGTACCCCTATCTCAGGCAGGGAGAGCGGAGAGCAGTCGAAACCTTGGGTACAGCGTCCAATGAAATCTTGCCGGTAAAAACCTTCCATATTTGCGCGCCGATGACCCCTGCAACATTGCGCTGCGGCTGGGGGAAGTGATATGCGAAGGCAGTGATGGGGCTAAAACTTCACGTAACCGCGGCGGTCACTGAGTAGCCGTAGCGAAGCGGAGGCGTATCGAAGTGATACACGAAGCCCTGAATAAAAATTGCACAAGTCTGTGAAGATCACTTCGATACGCCGCTATACAATCCAATGCTGCATGGTTGGCCCAGAGCGGCTACTCAGTGACCGGCGCGTAAAAGGTAAACCTGCAAAAATCAGTTCACCAGCGTACCGACTTTCTCGCCTTTCAGCAGGCGCGAAAGATTACCGGGCTTATTCATGTCGAAAACAACGATGGGCAACTTATTCTCCTGGCAAAGGGTAATGGCGGTCATGTCCATCACCTCCAGACCCATTTCGTATACCTGAGAGAAACGAATCTCGTCGAAACGGGTAGCAGTAGGGTCTTTCTCCGGATCGGCGCTGTAAATGCCGTCTACACGGGTTCCTTTAATGATGACATCGGCTTCAATCTCGATGGCGCGAAGCGAAGCCGCAGTATCTGTAGTGAAGTAGGGATTACCGGTTCCGGCGCCAAAGATCACGACCCGCCCTTTTTCGAGGTGGCGCATCGCGCGGCGGCGAATGAAAGGCTCTGCCAGCTGTTCCATTTTGATGGCAGTTTGCAGACGGGTCACCAATCCGGCGTTTTCAAAAGCACCCTGTAACGCCATGGCATTCATTACAGTGGCCAGCATGCCCATGTAATCGCCCGTTGCGCGGTCAACCACACCGCCTTTGGAACCCTGCACACCCCTGAAGATGTTGCCTCCTCCGATTACCACAGCTATCTCAACACCGAGCGCTGCAGCCTCCTTCACTTCTTTCGCGTACTGTTCGAGCACATCGGCACTGATACCGAAAGATTGATTCCCCATGAGCGATTCCCCGCTCAGCTTCAGAAGTATGCGTTTGTATTTCATGGTGTGGTCTCAAAAAAAAGTCCCTCGGTGAGGGACTTTTTTAACGTGTTTCAATGTGTTAGCCTAAGGCGATTCTTACGAACCGCTTCACCACCAGGCCGGGCTCTGTGTCAGACAGCATTTTGCCAACAGTCCTGGAAGGATCCTTCACGAAGTCTTGGTTGAGGAGGGTTGACTCCTTGTAGAACTTCTGAAGTTTGCCTTCGGCGATTTTGTCGAGCATGGCTTCGGGTTTGCCTTCAGCACGTGCCTGTTCGCGTCCGATTTCCATTTCGCGGGCCACAGTGGTGGCATCCACGTCGCTGCGGTCAACCGCAACAGGATTCATGGCAGCTATCTGCATAGCGGCATCTTTACCGGCGAGCAGGTTGGCTTCTGAGGGGGCATTGGTCATTTCCACGAGCACACCGAGGCGGTTGCCTGCGTGGATGTAAGCCACTACGTTTTCACCTTTCACTATTTCGTACTTGCTCACCTCGATTTTCTCGCCAATTTTGGCCATATCATCGAGCAAACGCTGCGAGATTGCAATACCTCCGATGCTCATGGCATTCAGTGCATCGAGGTCGGCGGGTTCGTTGTCGATGGCCGCCTGTGCGATTTCGCGGGCAGTTTTAACGAAGTCATCGTTCTTGGCTACGAAATCGGTTTCGCAGTTCAGTTCGATCACTACACCTTTGGTACGGCTTTCATTGGTCAGGGCAATCACTGCACCTTCAGATGCTTTGCGATCGGCGCGGCTGGAGCTGATTTTCTGGCCTTTTTTCCGCAGGAAGTCGATGGCAGCTTCGAAGTCGCCATTGGTTTCGCTGAGGGCTTTTTTGCAATCCATCATACCTGCACCGGTCATCTGGCGCAGCTTATTGATATCGGAAGCGCTAATATTGGTCATGTTCTGGATCTGTGGATTGGTTAAAACACGACTCAGGCTTCAGCGGCCGGCTGTTCTTCAGCGGCTACCTCGTCTTTTTCGCGGCGACGTTCCTGTGAACCTTCGTTGATGGCATCGGCGATTTCGCGGGCAATCACATAAATGCTCTTGCTGGCGTCATCGTTAGCGGGAATCGGGAAATCGACCCAGCTGGGATCGCTGTTTGTGTCCACGATGGCAAAGGTAGGAATACCCAGGCGGCGTGCTTCAGACACAGCGATGTGCTCGCGGCGGATGTCTACGATGAAAAGGGCACCGGGCAGTTTGGCCATATCTTCGATACCGCCGAGCATGCGCTCCAGTTTAATCTTTTCACGGGAAAGCATGAGCCTTTCCTTTTTGTTGATGTTTTCGAAGGTGCCATCAGTCATCATCTTGCCAATACCCTGCATGCGCTTGATGCTCTTGCGGACGGTGGCGAAGTTGGTGAGCATACCACCGAGCCAACGTTCAGTTACGTAAGGCTGGTTGGCACCACCGGCTACTTCGGCTATGATTTCTTTCGCCTGCTTCTTGGTGGCAACGAAAAGCACCTTGCGGCCGCTCTTCACGATGTTGCGCACCGCGTTGCGGGCTTCTTCGAGTTTTGCTTCGGTCTTCTTCAGGTCGATGATGTGAATACCATTCTGCTCCATGAAGATATAGGGAGCCATTTTGGGATTCCACTTGCGGGTGAGGTGCCCGAAGTGAACACCGGCATCGAGAAGATCTTGTTGATTGATCGCCATATTGGGATATTAACGCTTGCTGAATTGGAACCTTTTACGAGCTTTTTTCTGACCTGGCTTTTTGCGTTCCACCTTGCGGGAATCGCGGGTCATGAGGCCGAACTGACGCATAGCACCGCGCACTTCTTCGTTGCCCTGTACCAGCGCCTTGGCAATTGCCAGGCTCACGGCACCGGCCTGACCGGAGATGCCACCACCATTTACGTTAACCTTAATGCTCACCTTGTCTTCCTGACCCGCAAGCTGCAAAGGCTGCTTTACACGGACCTGGTGGGTAAGCACCGGGAAATATTCTTGCATCGGGCGGCCGTTGATGATAATCTCACCGTTGCCTTCGCTCACATAGGCGCGGGCCACAGCCTCTTTGCGCCTTCCTGAAGTATTGATCATGGGTATATCAGAAATCGAGTTTCAGTTCCTTGGGTTGTTGCGCTACATGCGGATGCTCGGTTCCGGCATACACATACAGGTTAGTGAAGAGCTTGCGGCCCAAACGGTTCTTGGGGAGCATGCCTTTTACCGCATATTCCACCAGACGACCGGGGTTGCGGCTGTTCAGGATCTCCTGAGCAGTGCGCGAACGCTGTCCGCCCGGGTATCCGGTGTGGCGGAGGTACTCGCGACCGGCAAATTTGTTCGCTGTCATCACCACCTTCTCGGCGTTGATAACGATTACATTGTCGCCACAGTCCACATGCGGGGTGTAACCCGGCTTGTGCTTGCCGCGGATGATCATGGCAATACGCGAAGACAAGCGACCCAGCACCTGACCCTCGGCATCAACCACGTACCAGTTCTTCTCGCGGGTCTCGCTGTTCAGCATCCTCGATTTATAGCTCTGTGTGTTCACGGTATAAATTGTGTAAAAATTTGGGTCGGCAAAAATAGGCATTCAAAGCGCAAAAGCCAACAGTGCCGCGAAGATTTTTTTCACCCCTCACCCTGCCCGCCTTTCCACAACCCACAAGCGACGCGGCGATTGTCCACAAAACAGGCCAAATCCGGACGCGTGATTTTCTTCCCGCAACACGAAAAAAGGCGGAGCAATGCCCGCCTTTTCCCTGAAAATGGTCGTTGCGATCAAAGGGCTGCTGCGTAACGGCGTGATACCTCTTCCCAGTTTACCACGTTCCAGAAAGCGCCGATATAATCCGGACGGCGGTTCTGGTAGTGCAGGTAATAGGCGTGTTCCCACACATCAAGGCCGAGAATGGGCGTGCCTTTTACATCGGCAATGTCCATCAGCGGATTGTCCTGGTTTGGGGTGCTGGTAATCACGAGCTTGCCGTCGTGTAACACGAGCCATGCCCAGCCGGAGCCGAAGCGGGTAGCTGCTGCCTGATTGAACTGCTCGCGCATGGCATCGAAGCTGCCGAAAGTGGCAGTGATAGCGGTACCAAGATCGCCGCCGGGCGTTCCGCCGCCATTGGGCGACATCACTTTCCAGAACATGCTGTGGTTCCAGTGACCACCGCCGTTGTTGCGCACAGCAGGAGCATATTTGCTGATGTTGCGGATGATTTCCTCCAGACCACTGCTCAACGCTGCTGCATTGTCTTTCAGCGCATTGTTCAGGTTGGTTACGTAAGCCTGGTGGTGCTTTCCGTGGTGAATCTCCATGGTGCGCGCGTCGATATGGGGTTCCAGCGCGTTGAAGGCGTAGTCGAGTGCGGGTAATTCGAAAGACATGGTTGCTTGTGCTTAGATTGGTGTTTCAAAAAAACAACTTTTTGGCGAAAGGGTTGGCAGGCGCTACGACATCCTGTGCGGAAACACGATTTTCGCGGCCATGGATACCTGGTTTCTGCTGGAATGGTCGGCTGCCCTGCTGAGCCTGGCTGCAGTAGCCTGCATGGCCGCCCGCCGCCGCGCCGGTTTCCCGCTCAATATCCTCGCATCATTCATCTACCTGCTCGTGTTCCGGCATTCCGGCCTCCTGGGCGATGCTGCCCTGCAACTCTGGTTCATCGCATGGCTGGCCTACGGTTGGATCTACTGGAAGAAATACGAAAACAAGGAACGTCTGCTAATACCAGGAAAGCTTTCCGTTCGACAATTGCTCGTTGTGCTTCCGCTTTGGGCCGCTCTAAGCCTCTTGTTGGGTTTTTCCCTCTCCCAACAGCCACAAGCCGCCTTTCCCTGGGCAGATGCTTTTTGTGTGGCAGGAAGCGTCATCGCCCAGGTACTGCAAAGCCGCGCCATCATCTTCAATTGGTGGATGTGGATCCTGATCGACCTGGTCTATATTCCGGTTTACCTGCAGAAAGAACTCTATGCCACAGCTGGCCTGTATGCCTTTTTCCTCCTGCTGGCCGTGTTGGCCTTGCGTGAATGGAAACGATCGGAAGCCGAAACGGATCCGGTGGCCGCTTACCTGAAGTCATGAGCAGTTCGTTCTAAGCTCAGAACTTCAAACCGAGATCGCTCAACCTTAAACCAGAACCTTTTTACGCATCACCGTCTCTTCGTAGAAATCGGTGTATTCCACGATTACCTTTTCCAGGTCGAAACGTTGGGCCTGGGCGAGGGCCTGCTTGCGGAAACGCAGCAACATATCGTCGTCGCTCAGCAGGGTGATGGCGTGATGGGCCATGGCTTCCACATCGCCCACGTTGCTCATAAAACCTGTTTCGCCATGGATATTCACTTCGGGGATACCGCCTGCATTGCTGCTCAGCACAGGCACTTCACAGGCCATGGCTTCGAGTGCTGCCAAACCGAAACTCTCCGATTCGGAGGGCATGATGAACAGATCGCAGACGCTCAGGATTTCTTCTATCGCTTCCTGCTTACCCAGGAAAGTCACCTTGTCGCAGGTATTCAATTCGCGGCAGATCTTCTCCATGTGGCTGCGCTCCGGTCCGTCGCCGATCAGCAACAGCCTGGCCGGCATGGCTTCAGCCACACGGGCAAAAACGCGGATCACGTCTTCCACGCGTTTCACCTTGCGGAAATTACTTGTATGCACCAGGATGCGCTCTCCATTCGGTGCGATCGCCTTTTTGAAATGCTCTTTCGGTTTCTTCGAAAAGCGGGTAAAATCGATGAAGTTCGGAATGACGCGGATATCGCGTTTGATATGGAAATTGGCGTAGGTGTCTTGCTTCAGGCTCTCCGAAACCGCCGTCACACCATCGCTGTGGTTGATACTCCAGCTCACTACCGGCTCGAATGTGGCTTCGCGGCCTACCAGTGTGATATCGGTGCCATGCAGGGTGGTAATGACCGGGATATCGATGCCCTGTTCCTTTAAAATCATCTTCGCCAGCATCGCAGCGCTTGCGTGGGGAATGGCGTAGTGCACATGCAGCAGGTCGAGTTGATCACTTTTCACGATATCGACCATTTTGCTCGCGAGTGCCGTTTCGTAGGGTTCATGCTCGAACAGCGGATACTTCAGCACACTCACTTCATGAAAAAAGATGTTCTCCGAGAAGTAATCGAGCCTGACTGGCTGACTGTAGCTGATGAAATGCACTTTATGCCCGCGCTGTGCCAGGCCTTTTCCCAATTCGGTGGCTACTACACCGCTGCCGCCGAAGGTGGGATAACAAACGATACCAATATTCATAAGATGGTAACAAGTATACGACAGGAATGGTTGGTTCAGGAAACCCTGCTCCGCGATTTCCAAAGCTCCACACCATGCAGGCCAAGCATTCCGGCCCAAAGCAGCAAACCCGGCATCGGGTAAACACTGAGATCGGCGCCGTCGCTATTGTTGATCACGCCTTCGGAATAAATCTCAAGCCACAAAGGGAACAAGATGAGCCAGCACAGGTTGAACCAAAGCAACAACTTATTCGGTTTGCGGAGATAACGCCAGGTGCAAAAAGCGGTGATAAGGATGAAGGCCAGCTGCCATTTCCAGGCAAAGCCAATGGGCGGCCAGCGCGTGTCTTTGCCGAGGATATAAGCGCCAAGGATCCAGATATCCGGCACATCCGGACCGTAATATTTGTAGCCTTCGGGACCGATCTTCATCCAGACGAATGGAGCAGGAAGACTAAGCAGATTGAGGAAAAGCGACCACTGCATCCGCATGACTTTCATGGCGGTAAAACGCGGATTAGGCGGAAAAATTGCCGCTTACCTTTGCTCCATGGAACTGCCCGGAGGCGACGAATACTTCATGCAAAAGGCTTTACAACTGGCCGATGAGGCTGCCGCAGCGGGCGAAGTACCGATTGGTGCAGTGGTGGTTCACAAAGGCAAAATCATCGGAAAAGGTTACAACCAGACCGAAAGGCTGAACGACGTTACGGCGCATGCCGAAATGCTCGCCATTACGGCGGCTGCATCGGCACTGAACAGCAAGTTTCTGGAGGAATGCACCTTGTATGTCACCATCGAACCTTGTCTGATGTGTGCCGGCGCCATTCGCTGGGCGCGGCCTGAACGCGTGGTGTATGGCGCTTCCGAACCCAAAACAGGTTTCACCCGGGAAATCAGCAGTCTGGCCGGTGAACGCATCGCCGTTGAAGGTGGCATATGTGCAGAGGCGGCCAAAGAAAAGATGCAAACTTTCTTCCGCAGCAAAAGATAATAAGGGCCGGATTCCGACGGACAGCCCATGAGATAATTTGGCGACTCGGGTTTTGCTGCTAACTTCGTTTCACCTTAACTTAACAACATGAAAAATTTCGTACCTCTTTTCATTGCCCGGATTCTTATGGGCATGCCCTTCATCGTTTTCGGTGTAATGCACATAATGGCCGCCAACAACATGGCCGGCATGGTCCCTGCCTGGCTCCCCGGCGGAGTTATCTGGATTTACCTCACCGGCCTTGCCAATATCCTCGTGGGTGTAGCCATTGCCGCCAACAAGATGATGCCCCTGGCCGGCAATCTGGCAGCACTGCTGATGACACTCTACATCATCATCATCCACGCTCCCGGCCTTGGCGATGCAGCTACACAAGCGAACGCCATGAGTGGTTTATTGAAAGACATTGGCCTGGCCGGCGGCGCACTGCTTGCAGGATATCTTTCCGGCTCGGACAAGAAACCCTGAACCAATTCACCTTCATGGAAAAGGGACCCCAACAAGGTCCCTTTTCTTTTGCCCGCACCGTTCGTTCCAAGCATATTCGCCCCGCCAGCATCCGACAAGACCAACCTTCAACGACCCGGCTCTGCCGAGGTCTGATTTCACTGCCCTATATTCAATGACCTGCCTCTGCCGCGGTCGTATATCCGAAAACATGCAATAGAAAAACAATTCGAGCTGGGAATCGAAAGAGAAGTAGGTGGTGAGGAAGGTGTGGGTCGGGATGGTTTGTCTAGTGTATTATGTTTTATTTAAACGTTTATAAGCGTGTAATTTCAAACCAGATTAAGCACAAGCTGCACAGTAGCCTAGGCAGGAAAGGGGTTACCGACTATATTGCACCTGCATTCTAACTGTTTTTGATTATGAACTTTGTGACTTTTATTCAAACATACAACACCGAAGAAAGCTGCATCCTTTTGTGGAAGAACTTGCGGGATAAGCACGGTGTATTCTGTAACCGCTGTGGCAACAATCAACATTTGTGGCTCCCTTCAAAGCGGAGATACCGGTGTAAACAATGCCAGTCTGAGACCACGCTGCGCAGTGGAACCCTGTTGGAGTACTCGAAACTCCCTTTCCGATACTGGGTTTACGCGATTGGTGTAGTTGCTTT
>Ga0315901_10004112_pt1 | contig 18348 bp, 15 predicted proteins | sample LakEriMetagenome_10_FD_203761 | JGI IMG/M metagenome (GOLD analysis project Ga0315901, IMG submission 203761) | Freshwater fungal communities from buoy surface, Lake Erie, Ohio, United States - Buoy 2 MA116 | ecosystem: Environmental > Aquatic > Freshwater > Lake | place: USA: Lake Erie, Ohio...
ATCGACGCAGCGCAAAGCTGGATGATCGGCGACAAGGAACGCGATATGGAAGCAGCGCGGGGGGCAGGTGTGCGCGGGCTGCTGGTGGAAACCAATACGCCGATCAGCGCGGCCATCGAGCGGATTCTGCAGGCTTGAACGGCATTCCGTCTTTGCTGCAGACAACGTCTGCCACTGATGCATTCCACAGGGTTTCCCTTCCACACGCCAGCCTCATTTTGACCCAAGCGCAGCTCTTCGGGGTTTGTTCCGTTATTGTGAACAGAATATCGAAAAAGCGCTACAACGCAAAGTGCAAACTCCTGTTGTATTCATATTAAAAAACAAACAACTGTACCCGAAAACACGAACAATGTTGAAGCACCCATTGCATCCAGCTAACAATTGTGGAAGGTAAAACCTTTACCAGCAAGCTGTTGCACGGCGAATAAGCTGCATTTTACAAGCTTAGGCAGCTTTTGCACAATGCTTCAGTGTGTATAAGGTGTAAATGAGTGTAAAAGAGCGCAAAACCTATAGAATTGATGTTGGCAAGGGTGGTGGGAAAACGGTTTGCGGATCAAGGATTGTCCTGATTTGGCTTGGTTTGCAGCGAATGTCTGAAATCATCCGGGAGGGAGGCAATCTGCTCCAGGTCAATGCAGAATAACTTCGACAACAACACGGCATGATGAAAGGAAAGATACGTGACATTGCGCTCAATCTTGCCATACGCATCGACAGAAATATTCAGCCGCTCGGCAACTTCTTTCTGTTTCAGGCCCCGCACTTCACGCCAGGCTTTGATATTGTCTCCGTAGGTCATACATGTCAAAAAAGCAATTTCAACGGCTAAAATCGGTGTTTGCAATCAGGAATTAAGCGTATGCCTTCTCCTTTTTTTGTCATGTTGAAAAAATAACGATGAAAACGAACACATTATGCTTAGTATTGAGCTTAGCCATTGGCGATATGTTTGCTCAAACACCTACTCCGGGCCTATGGGCAGACCAGAACGGTAATCCCGGCAATTTGCAGGCACTCACCCCGGGTGCATTGGGTGTGGGTACTGCAGTACCGGAGGCCAAGACCGATATCCGGTATTGCCTTCCGCTTACGGGACATTATCCCGGTTTTGTGTTGACCCGTGTACAGTGCCAGCCGCCGGTAAGCGGGGGCGGTGGGGTAATTCCGGGCGGTTTTGACGATGTGCCAGGTCCGGAAGGCAGCCCCGGGGGGGCACCGCAGGTGGCCATTACCCCTTCGCATGCCTATGTAAGTGTCACGCCGTTGAATTTTCCATTGTCTGGGTTACCGGCGGCTATGGAGCCTTTGCTTTGGACGCGTGTACAGACCCCTGCCACAGCCACCGATCCGGGTAAGAACGATTCGCGTTTTATCGTTTATCCTGACGGCCGCAGCGGCATCAATGTCGCCGATCCACGCTGTGCGCTCGACGTCAGGGGTTTTGGCATCAATGCGCCGGCAGCCATTTTCGGGGTGAACGCCCTGCGTCCCGCATTGGCGCCTGCCGGTTTGGTGCCGCGCCGTTATACCCGACATGTAGAAATTATACCGCATCTCGGGCATCAGGGTTATAACTCCATCAGCCAGTCTGCGGACTTGGGTGTGTTGTTCACCGATGGCATGGGCCAGGAGGGCAGTAACCTGGATGGAGCCTTGGTGATTGCGCCATGGAGCAGCGATAACACAGCCGGCGGCTTGAGGATGGAAGCCAACGGCAACACGGAGTTAAGGGGAAACTTTCGTTGCACCCGGGTAACGGTCAACGCCAAATGGTGGCCTGATGCAGTGTTTGCCGATGATTATCGGTTGATGCCACTGAGTGAGGTAGCCGGCTTTATTAAAGCAAACCGCCATTTACCGGGTATTCCCAGTGAAAAAGCGGTACTGGAAAACGGGCAGGATGTGGGCGCATTGCAGGTGTTGCAACAGCAGAAGATAGAGGAATTGACCTTATATGCCATAGAGCAGGAGCAAAAATCAGCCGCGCAGCAACAATTGATTTTGGAGCAAAAGAAAAAACTGGAAGAGCAGGAGGCGAGACTGCGCAAGCTGGAATCCATTTTGACTCAGAAATAATCAGCGTATGAAAAAACACTTTTTACAGTGCCTGTTAATAATAACCATGCTCAGTTTTGGGCTGGGAATAGGCAGCTGCCGCAAAGAGCAATGCCACGACCCCCAAAACCCAGAGTGCGAGAATTATGATCCGTGTTGGGGTAAGTTGAAACCTAGTGCAAATTTTTTAATGACTTTTCATCATCCCTGGGGAGGACCAATAGACGAAAAATACTTACCTGAATATTGCGATACAATTATTGGTGCAGGTGCAACTTTTGTTGCGGATTATAGCAATGCTGTTAGTTACACGTGGAAGATTGGAACTGATACAAGGAGTTTCACTGGCAGAAAAATAAATGTTGATTTTAGTAAATATGTAGAAGACCCAATAAATAATTTACAATCTAACAAGCAATTCTATAATCCAATTGAAATAATATTATCGGTAAAACTTAGGAAATCAGAATGCAATCCCTATGGCGATACAACTTTAGTAAAAAAGAAAAAACTTGTTTTTGCAGTCGATAATGGATTATATGGTAAATATTTAGGCCGAGTGGAGGGAGAATCTTCAGACAGGGTTATTGAAATCTTTGGTTATACTGCAGATTTTGATAGATGGGTAAATGATCTTTTGCACAGAGGTAGAACGGCTATAGTTAATTTACCCAATTTATTAAAGAAAGATACAATTAGAATAATAAAGCATGCTATTCCTTACAAACTCACAACATTTAAAAACTTTATTTGGGATAGTGAAAGTGATGAAATGTATGAACCGTGGAAATTTACTGATCCGCCTCGCTATTACATACTTGATGGAATAAATTTTGCGCATTTCTATATTGATCGCCAGCCAGATGGGAGAAATTTTATTACCTTAAAATATAAAAGTGTAGATTTAAACAAAAATGTTAAATGGTTTACATTTAAAGGAAAGGAGATATTGTAATGAAAAAGATATTTTTATTAGTAATTAGTTACTTTGTTGTATTAATGATTAATGCACAATGCGTAATTAAAACAATTAGCACTGATCCCAGAAATCCGATAAATAGCGAAAATACAATATTGAATACTTTTTATTGGTTTCCTCATAATGGCAATAATTACAACAGTTTTTCTGCTAGATATACCAATAGTTCAGGAATAACAACAGGCACTTTCAATAATCCATATTGGGCAACAAGTTCAGGGCCAATATTAGGTTTGTTAAGTTTGCAAAATTTAAGCGATTTTTATGTTAAAGATGGCTGGGAGGTAATTAAAATAGATAATGGATATTTGGCAGACAATACAACACAGCGAATTACTGCTAAGGCTATGATATATTTTTGTTTTTACAACAAATATAGGGGAATTATGCGATTTTTTGGCATAATTCCAGGATTGTCTGGTGCGAACATAATTCGATTTAAGGTGGGTATGCCAAAATTTAAGTTGTTGAATAACAATACACAAAACTATCAGAATTCACAGTATAATCTTAATGCATCCAATACTCTGTCCATTCAAGGCTTATCCGTTCAACCTTTGGATCAGAAAACTGAAGAAACCAGTGTTGAAGTAGTTACACAGTATCCAGGTGGCTCACCAGGAGAACATTTTTTTTGGTTTGAAATTCCAATGGCTTATGATCCATGTATTTGTAAGAACGATGTGGCAATAAATTTAAATGCTCAGTTAGAATCTAGTTGGGATTTGCAAATAAAAGGAGTACTAGATGGAAAAATAATCCAAAAAACAGAGACTGCACCTAATAATGCAACTTATCAGAATTTAGTGCAGAAAAGGGTAATAGGAGCTACACTTGCTACAGCAACAGCTATTGCTACAGGGGGTGCAGTAATTCAAGTCAGTAAGTTTACTGATTTGATAGACATATTAAAGGATAAACCTGGTGTAACTTCTTCAGATAAACAGACATTAACAGCTTTAAAAACATTGTTAAACGGGGCAGGAAATTTTGTATGGGATGAGAAATCTGGTAAATGGAAAGATTATGCGACTAAGGATTCGGTTTCTAAATTAAAATGGGAGGAAATATTTGGTCAAGTAAATACCTTCCTTTCAACATCTATTGATGTTTTGAATCCAGGAAGTGGTGGCAGTAAAACTTCAACAACAGTTTTGGCTAATTTAACTGCTACAGGCTCGGCGACAAATATTATCCAACAAGGCTCAACAATTTATTGGGGAATGCCAGGATCTAATTGGTCATCAGGTTTGAAAGAAGAAATTGAGTTTAAAGATGTAACTGGAGATGGGGTAGCTGATTTTGTAAATGCTGAATATCCATTATATAACTACCCACTAGGTAATTTTGCTCTTTTAAACACACCAAAAGTAAAATATAAATCAGAAATATTATCTATATGTGATCATGTTGATCCTGCAAATAATATGAATGGTCAGAAAAATAATTACCCGAAGTATACTTTTAAGCTGGATGACAATCTCCTTTTTTATTTTAATCCATTGCTAAATACAAATTTGAATAGAACAAAAATAAAATGTGCATTTGTGATTCAAACTGCTGGTGGCCGCATTTTCGATCAATCGAAAATTCAAATTTCACCTTTTCTATCATCATCAACAGTTTGTAATGACGATTTGGCCACAGTATTAGAACAATCTCGTACTGTAAATTTGTTTAAAAATATACTAAATGAAGAAATTGTTACACCATTTGTATCTATAGACAACTTTAAAGAATTAGTTTGTAGTATAACGTTTGATAAAGATTTTCATGTGCCTATTTTTCTAAAGGATAAATTGTTTATTAGATTTTATATCGATTTTGAATCTAATGACAATGGTAATTCTGGCAACAAAATAAGGAATACACAGGTTTATACATTTCCTGTTGAAATGGATACATACGAACCAATAACATTTCCTAATATTATTGACATTGTTGGAATAGACGGAGATAAACATTATAGCACGAATACTCAATTTACTGATAATAAGAATATCGTTTATAAGGGCATAATAAAGATTAGTGCTGATTTATCCACTACTCCGGGAGTTAAAAAGAGAATTTATTCATTAACTGGATTTGAAATTGTACCAAATTCTGTAATAAGCCCAGATATTGAATTGATTGTTGGATATCCTTCTTTTACAGGAGAATTTCCTCAACCTATGGCCACAGAGGAAATTGTATCAAACTTTTGTAATAATCAAACTATTAATGGTACAATAGTATATCGTGCAGCTCAGTTCGCAGAACCTTTTACTATAGAAGATACGATTTTGGAAGAATCTAAAGTATTAAAGCCTGCGGTTAATAAAGTGGATTTCAGTTTATCGCCTAACCCAGCAAACAATATTGTCCAGATTAATATTAATTCTACCAAAAGTGAGAATTTCACAATCTCATTTACTGATGTTTTAGGTAAAGCGTTATTTGAGGAGAACAAATTATTCAAATTCAATGAAGTATGGAAATACGATATTACTGATTTGAATAATGGTGTATATTTTGTTACTATTGGTAATTCACATTTTAAATCCACCCGTAAACTCATAGTACAACACTAGTTTTTTTAATTCAACAAAAACTAGAATATCCTGAAAATTCGAAAGTGTTTTCAGGATATTATTTTAAATTCGCAAATATTAAAACATAAAAAAAATCAACATTCTTATCATTTTTATATTTTATAATTCCAACCAGGCACAAGTTGAAATTGCGCCCTTTTTGCGGTTTAATCAACCTATTTATTTTAAGGACAAAAGTTTTCCGAAAGTGTACTGCATACCATACAATTTTGGCGGCAGTGCCGGTATTGTAAGCAGCTATAAAAAGTGGATATTGCGCGCCAGTTACGATGCGCAAACCCAAAAATACAAGCAGGAAATGGACTCACCCTTGCTTTATACCCAAAAGGGTACAGACCAGAAATATATGTTTAGCTGCCAGCAGGTGCAGCTAAGTTTGGGTTATGCAATAAGACAAACGGAAAATTGGAAACTTAGCTTAGAACTTGGCATGGCAAGAACAGCAACCGTCCTAGAAACAATAAGAATTTACACCCAAGAGCAAGAAATAGCCAAGCACAAATATTACAACTACAACCCCTGGCGCTGGAAGGGTTGGGCATATCAAGCAGGTGTGCATGTTCAAAAAAAAGTAAATCAATACTTTGCGGTCCAAATCTCAGCCTTATGGCAACAACAACTTAGCGGCGATTACAGCTATAAAAAAGAACTTAACTACCCAGTAACCAACGATGAAGGTTTGAAATGGATTAGACCCTACAACTACCCAAACAATATTAAGAACTACTTTGTTAGCTTAAACTTGGGAGTGCAATGCAATATTGCGCCCTTGTTTGGCAAAGCAAAATAGGGTAGAAAAAAACCAGTAAAAACAAATTATTAAACATATGCGTCAATTTTTAATTTTAACCTTACTAGCAACCCTAGTTGTAGCCGCAGCGGGCGGGCTACAAAGCTGCTGCAAAGAGCAATGCCACGACCCCCAAAACCCGGAGTGCGAGAATTATGATCCGTGTTGGGGTAGAAGTATAGAAAATGGAATACTCATAAGCAACAAAACCTCATTTGCCGTAATTGACAATTGGTTTCATCCGGATGTTAAGTTTTGGAGAGGCAATATACATTTTAGACCAGAAAAGAAAATTGCAGGAGCAAAATACACCTGGTATTTAGGCTCAGAAGTTATTGAAGAATTTGAGTTTACCAGAAATTTTGATGTAACCAAAACAACCAAAGAACAAGGTATTCCAGTTAAACTAATTATTGAAAGACCAAAAAGAACTCGATTGTTTTCCCAAAGATGATGGCATAGATACACTGGAAAGAAAAATTTATTTTTACGACAATTACTGTGAAACCCTGATGGTAGGCAAATACAAAGTGAAGTTTGATAATTTAAAGGACAGTGTTGTGCTGCAATCCTTTAACATGACACTACCAGTTGGTAGTCCGGGTAATTGGTATCTAAGAAAAGACAGCTGCACTGATAAGGCCATCAGCATTTACTGGATTGGGTTAAACTCCTACGCTAAAGTTTATCCTGATACCACTTGGAGTGGTATGAATTCAAATACATTGTACAATTACAGTTCATTAATTTTCAGTAGCACATGGAACGGTGCGAATTATATTCCTTATGATGGAGAGATAAGAATAAACCCGGTTACCTTAGAAATAAGCGGCAACTACTTATTCAGAGATGAAAAACATCAGTTAACACCACGTAGCAGATTTAAAGGGAGGAAAATACAATGAGAAATACCCATTGCGCATTTTTAATATTGTCATTTACCTTGCTTTGCATGCTCGGCAGCTGCTGCAAAGAGCAGTGCCAGGATCCCCAAGACCCGGAGTGCGGGAATTATGATCCATGTTGGGGGAAGAAGCCGGTGACTGCGGATTTTATTTTTGGCAGAACAACTGCAACTCCAGAACCCATAAATGGGGTAGAGTATCCGATTTGTGAAGATACTATTTTTATGGCGGGCGCTGAAGATCGGAGGGGACGAGACTATGGAGTACTTATGAAATTTCAGGCATTAGAACCCAATGCGAAATATACCTGGAAATTGGGAGCAGAGACAATAAATAAAAAAGAATTTGAAAGGTGGTTTATAAAATCCGGATTGCCCGGGGTTTACCAGGCTACCCTGATAGTAGAAAAAACGCCGGATGCTGCCTGTTTTCCCTTAGATGATGGCAAAGACACCATCACCAGAAAATTCACCCTAATGCCACACTATCAGTTACCTATTATGGGAAAGTATAAGGTATTGTTCGAAGGATCAAAGGACAGCACCATTATAGAAATTCAGCCCTGGGAGATTTCTTCCTCCACCCAGTTTAGAAATTATAAAATCGTGGACAGTGCCAGTGTGCAATATACCACACTCATCAATTTTCAGAATAAAAGAGATACTGTAACCCATTTTCTGTTTGATGGCTTTCCAACCGGAAACCATGTTTATTTATTTGATAATATAAATCAGTATTGCCCTTGGGGTGGTAAAATAGATTTGAACGGAATCTATATTGAAGGCAAATACAGCATTGGTTTGCCATTTAATAATACTGAACAAAAGATGAAATTTAAAGGAAGGAAACTAAAATGAAAAATACCATAGTTGTTGTATTGATCATCTGCGTTATGGCAGATTTGAGCGGTCAGTGCCTGAGTGAAACCAGTACCAATCCGGCGAACCCGAAGAATACAGACCTTAATTCATTGATTCCTGCCGGGGGTGTAAACGAATTCAGAAATACCTCCTTCAACTGGGGTTCCAATGCCAATACATCCTTTAACAGCATTGTGCTGAATATGAATGCCGGCTTTACTCATAAATAATCAACCCATGAAAAAGCACTATTTACATTTTCAGATAGTAACAACCATGCTCATTTTTGGGCTGGGTATGGGCAGCTGCTGCAAAGAGGAGTGCCAAGACCCCCAAAACCCGGAGTGCGGGAATTATGATCCATGTTGGGGGAAGAAGCCGGTGACTGCGGATTTTATTTTTGGCAGAACAACTGCAACTCCAGAACCCATAAATGGGGTAGATTATCCGATTTGTGAAGATACAATATTTAATTCTGGAGGTGTTAATCGAAAGGGTTTTGATTATGGAATAGGACTAAAATTTCAGGCTATTGAAAACGGAGCTAAATACACCTGGAAATTAGGATCAGAGATAATATCGAGTCGTGTGTTTGATAGAAATTTCATAACCGCAGGTCCCGGGGTTTACCAGGCTACCCTGATAGTAGAAAAAACGCCGGATGCTGCCTGTTTTCCCTTAGATGATGGCAAAGACACCATCACCAGAAAATTCACCCTAATGCCACACTATCAGTTGCCTATCATGGGAAAGTATAAGGTATTGTTCGAAGGATCAAAGGACAGCACCATGATAGAAATTCAGCCCTGGGAGATCGCCTCTGCTACCCAGTTTAAGAATTATAAAATTGTAGATAGTGCCAGTGTGCAATATACCACACTCATCAATTTTCAGAATAAAAGAGATACTGTAACCCATTTTCTGTTTGATGGATTCCCAACCGGAAATCACATTTATTTTTTTGATGCCCCGAGTAGTTACAATCCACATTCCGGGAAGATTGATTTAATAGGGAATGCCATTATAGGTAATTATCATTATGGCAATGCATTTTGGAATACACTGGTAAAATATTCTTTTAAAGGAAGGAAACTAAAATGAAAAATACCATAGTTGTTGTATTGATCATCTGCTTTATGGCAGATTTAAGCGGGCAGTGCCTGAGTGAAACCAATACCAATCCGCATTCTTCAATCTAATGAGGTTACTTCGGAAGGCTTCAAATGCATGGTTCCAAAAAGCATAACATACGCTCTCCTTTTGCTGTTTTTCGCCTGGTCGGCAAAGGCTCAGACAGCAAATCGCTTTCAATTCGAAACCGAGATCATGCTGGATATCCCGGGTACAAGGAAAATTGACTTTGACGAATCTTCCTATGCTGGACTGTTCTATGGCTCAGACATCCTGCGTGGTTTCCTTTTAGCTGCAACAGAAGGGGGGAAAGTATACCTGACAGACTACAGTGTCCGGCAAGGGAAGCTGAAGAAACAGCGCACCGTTGAGCTGCTAGCGGCTGAAGACCTTTTCGAAAGACCGGTAATGGTCCGCAGTGACTCCTTGTTGTTTTTGGGTTGTGGTCGGTGGATCTGGATGATCAATCTGAATCAGCAGCACTCCAAACCCTTGCTCCCGCTGGAAACAGGTACTACGCGGCTGAATGTATCCGGTCTGTTTATAGACAGCACGGCCAGGCTAATGTATTTGTACAGTAAAGGTTATTTCAGTGCATTGCCCGAATTGATACAGCCTGCCGTCTATTGTGCTGATATCGCAGCCTTCAATTCCCGTACCCTGCCCCTTGTGGATTCGTTTTTGTGGTCTCCACCCTACGACCATCTCGAATCATACTGCGTAATGTCCCCTTTCAATCTGATGGCTTTTCTGCATGGGAAAAGTTATTTGATCAACCCATTTCTGGATACCATTTGCGTGACGGACTTGTCAACCTGGAGTCATTCATTTTTACCCATGCCGGTGGATAGCAGTATGTTGCCTCGGCGGGCCATTTCAAGCGAGGTTCGTTCCTCTTTAATGGCTTTTTCTCAAATCAAAACAGGGTATTTTATACGGGAACAGATATCGGTAAAATCACCTGGATTTTACGCTGTCCGTGCATTGAATGACGCGGAACTCCTGGTGTTTATGACAACTCCGGATACGTTGAGGGAGGTGCCGCAGGTTCATGTCGCAGGAATCATGGATGAGAGCTCCGTTTTTCGCCCCTACAATATCAAACAGCCGGATGCCGCATCTTTCGATGAAGTGGTTTTGTTTAACATGGACAGGTATTTGTCACCTGGGCTGCCGAAAGGGGAGTTCAGCGTTTTTGTGAAATGTGGCTACAATATGGATAAAGAGCAATGGCAGCGCGTTCGCCGGAAGCATGGGAAGGTATTCCGTCAATCCCGCAAGTCAGCGTTCCAGGTTGTTATCTGCAAACTGCGGTGAAAGTCCTGTTGCTGTTACTATCCTTTGCAGCAGTATCCTGCCGCATCCCAATGGACAAGGCAATTGTGCTGAATTATCGCGAGGATGTATGTCAGTCGTGTTTCCGAACTTTTGATAACTATTTCACAGCGAATGACTTGGATTATGTTATCCATGTTCAGAACCCAACACATAAGAAATCGTACTATCAGACCTATTTCAACAAGAAACTGGGCATGAAGCGTGCACCGGTGTTGTTGTTGGATGGGTTTTATCCCTTAGGGAAATACAGGGTTATCGACTACCCGGATTCATCCCGGTTCTTTAGCCATCAACTTAGAAAAAGATACGGCACATTCACGGAAATGAGAAAGCACGTGGATTCGCTGTTGCGCGTTAATTCCGTATGTCCTTGATTTATAGTCATTGCATCGAAAGCCCAGACTGATAAGCCCAGATTCGGTAAAACTAACCGCAAACAAAAAAAGGCCCCGTTTCCGGAGCCTTTTCGCTTTCTTGTTGTCAATCTTCCGCAAGGAAGGGATAGCGGTAATCCTTCGGCGGAACGAAGTTTTCCTTGATGGTGCGCTGGCTCACCCAACGGAGCAGGTTTACCTTGGAACCGGCTTTGTCGTTGGTTCCGCTGCCGCGTCCGCCGCCGAAAGGCTGTTGACCGACCACGGCGCCGGTGGGCTTGTCGTTGATATAAAAATTGCCCGCACTATGGCGCAGCGCGTCGGTAGCCCGAACAATCGCCTGGCGGTCTTGCGCGATGATGGCACCCGTGAGGGCGTATTCGCTCGTGCGGTCAACCAGGTGCAGGGTGCTTTCAAATTCGTCGTCGCCGTAAACGTAGATGGTCAGCACCGGTCCGAAGATCTCCTCGCACATGGTGGTGTACATGGGGTTGTTGGCGATGATGATGGTCGGTTCGATGAAGTAACCCTTGCTCTTATCGTACTTGCCTCCGCAGAGAATCTCCTGCCCGTCGGCCCTTGCCTGATCGATATACGAAGCGATCTTGTTGAAGGCTTTTTCATCGATCACGGCATTGATGAAGTTGCTGAAGTCTTCGGTCGGTCCCATCTTCAGTGTGGCCATTTCGGCTACGAGTTTGGGTTTCAGCGCCTGCCACAGGGTTTGCGGCACATACACGCGGCTGGCGGCGGAACATTTCTGGCCCTGGAATTCGAAGGCGCCGCGGATGATGGCGGCGTTCAGCACATCCACATCGGCGCTGGGGTGGGCCACTATGAAGTCTTTGCCGCCGGTTTCGCCCACGATGCGGGGGTAGGAGCGGTATTTGGCAATATTGTCTCCGATGGTTTTCCAAACCTGGCGGAAGATGCCGGTGCTGCCGGTGAAGTGAATGCCGGCGAATTCAGGATGGTTGAAAATGACATCGCCTGCCGTGCTGCCATCCACATACACCAGGTTGATCACACCGTCGGGCACGCCGGCTTCGCGGAATACTTCCATGAGCATGCGGGCGCTGTAAATCTGGGTATTGGCGGGTTTCCAAACCACTACATTGCCCATCATGGCAGCGCTGGTGGGCAGGTTGCCGGCGATGGCCGTGAAGTTGAAGGGCGTGAGGGCGAAGACAAAGCCTTCCAGTGCCCGGTATTCGACGCGGTTCCAGATGGTTTTGCTGTTGGCTGAAGGTTGCTCGCTGTAGATCTCGGTCATGTACTGCACGTTGAAGCGCAGGAAGTCGATCATTTCGCAGGCACTGTCGATCTCAGCCTGGTAGGCGTTCTTGCTCTGCGCGAGCATGGTGGCGGCGTTGATTTTGGCGCGGTAGGGACCGGCGAGCAGGTCGGCTGCTTTGAGGAAGATGGCAGCGCGCTGTTCCCAGGGCATGTTTTCCCAGGCCGGTTTAGCGGCCAGGGCGGCGTCGATGGCCATTTCAACGTGTTCGCGGCCACCTTTGTGGTAAAACCCGATCTGGTGCTGCAGGTCGTGCGGCGGGAAGATATTCACCGTCTGGCCGGTGCGCACCTGGCTTCCGCCGATATACATGGGGATGTCGAGCACTTCGCTGCGGGCTTCGCTGAGGGCTGCCTTGAGCCGGGCGCGTTCCGGACTGCCGGGGGCAAACTCTTGCACCGGCTCGTTCACTGCATGCGGGATTTTAAAGAAACCGTTCATAAGGTACCGCAAAGGTAGCAAGCCCGGCTTGATTGCCGCGTGGTTCAGGTTACGGTCTTGTTCCGGCGAAGGTGTTGATCATACCTTCCCGCCGCAGCACCGGCTTCTGCCGCATCTCTTTCCAGGTGTACAGGAGGAATGCTGCGTTGGCATCGCCGCCGAAATTGCCCCATTTCGGGCCGGTGCTGATTTGCCCTTCCACCGCTACAGCCATATCGTACAAGCCAAGCAATTCGCCCGGTTTGCGCGACAGGAGCTTCATGAGCGTTTTTTCCATGAAAGGGGAATGGTAGCCCGGTGTTCCGTCTGGCACTTCTTCGTGTCCGCCGGAAGTGATGAACTGGCGGGCCGGGATCACGAGCTTTTCTTCGTACAGCCGGGCCGCCGGTTTAACGGTATTGCCGGTGTACTGAATCGGGCTGGTTTCGCGGAACATGGCGCCGCCATAGCAGAGGTCCATCATCCAGAAAACGTTTTTGCAGGGCGTGGCATCGAGCCAGCGCGCAATGTCTTCGTGGCGGATATAGCTGCTGTAGGAAGGATCCTGGCCCAGGCGTTTGCTTTCGCGGCAGACCATCTGCCCGCCGTAGTCCATGTCGTAGTGTCCGTGGCCGGCAACAAAAACAAACAGCTGATCGCCGTCTTTGAAGGTCGCATTCTTGTAGGCGCGGAATTTTTCCATGATGCGCTCCTTGCCTGCGTTGAATACGGTATCCAGCCTGAAGCCGTACATCTCAGACAATACCTGCCCCAAAACCCGGGCATCGTTCACCGGATTGCTCAGCGGATCCCAGTTGGTATAGTCGTCTGTGGCGATGAGCAGGGCGATGCGTTCTCCGCTGATCCGCGGCAGGTTGACGGCTGATGGAGCAATCAGGCCGCTGAGGGAAACAACCGTGTCTGTTGCATTTCCCCGGGCATCAATCGCCCTGATCTTCAATTCAGATACGCCGGATTGTATGGGCCAGTAGAAGCGGCCATTCCCTGCCACCGGCACCGGTTTTCCGTTGATGCTGAGTTTCACTTCGCTTTCGTCGAGCACCCGTCCTGACAAGGTGTCCGCTACCGGACCGACACGCGTTGTGCGCCCGCCGCGTGTGATGCCGCCGCCGTCGTCGGAGCCGGCTTTGCGCTGAATTTCAAGCTTGGGTGGCAAGGAGTCGGTAAAACCGGCCAGGCTGCTCACATCGTGCCTGAAGAGCAGGAAATCGGCGCCTTTGGCATGGGTTTCCAGGGCGTAGGGGAGGGCTGATTCCAGCAGGTTGCGGTAAACGCCGGCCTGCAAATCTTTCGCGCTGATCGCCGGATTCTCAAAACGGGGCAACAGGGTAGACAGCAACGCGCGGGTAGCCGCTCCGCCGGAGTCTTTTTCCGATTCAATCCGGGCGCCGTTCATGCCGAGATAAAAGATGGACATCTGATCAGCTGCGGAAGCTTTTTCATTGCCCGGTTCTGTGCCATCCGATGGCTTGCGCTGCGGATTGAGCAGGTAATTGCTCAGGCCGGCATTGGGCGCATCAAAAAAGTAATACTGCTTCCGGGCTTGGACATCGCCGAGTAAGTTGCGCAGGGCATTGGCCGAAACAAAGCCATTGTGAGAGGCGGTCGGAGCCAGGCGGATGCCACGCGCTTCGGCGCTGGTTTCCTGCGTTGTGGCCGGGCCGGCATAGCTGAAGAGGAAGACATCGTTGGGCTGGGTGCGCAGCGCTTTCAGCGTTTGTTGCAAGCGCGGCGCATTGCAGTCGCTGCCAATCAGGTCGATGCGGATGACGGTATCGAAAACGCGCGCCGCACCGGCCGACAGGCGCTGGCTGATGCGGCCGGCATCGCGCTCTGCAAAGCGGTACGATTGGGCACCATCGCCATTGTAGCCCAGGCTGAGCATGATGAGGCGTTTGCGGCCGAGGCGTTCATCCATGCGGTTGCGCACGGCCCGCTCCATGTCGCGGTACATCTCCTTGCGGAGGGTGTCGCCATTGTAGCCGTATACATTGCTGAGATCGCGGTAATCGGCCGCGAGGAGTTCATCGCTCAGGCCCTGCTGTTCGGAAATGGTGCGCGCCTGGCCGTAGTACACCACCGAATTCGGATAGTCATCGGCCAGGTAATAGCTGTAACCCCGCCAGCGCGCGGTATTCCGGATGGATTCGTAATCCGGTTTCGGAACCTTGCGGAATGCTTCGTCGGCCCGTGCGAAGGTGGCCTGGGCTGCAGGGTAATCTTTGGCGTTGCTGTATTGCTTGCCGAGGCTGAACAGGCTGTCTGCCAGCAGTTTCCAATAGTATTCCTTTTGAAAGCGTTCGTGCATGCGGTCGCGTTCCTGCACGAACAAATCGCTCATCACGCCCTTGGAAATGAAATGTTCAAAGTCTGCCCGCGGGCCGGTATAGTAATCTGCCGAACTGCTGAGCAAGGTGAGCGTCCGGTCGTACAGGCGGCGTGCCTCGGCATGTTTGCCTGTGAAGAGGAGACAGTGCGCATAGTTCACCACCGGGGCTACAGAAGAGCTGTCCATCCGGAACACTTCCTCACAAACCGGCAAGGCCTTGCTGATATTGGCGAGCAGGAGCAAGGTCCAGCCGCGGGTAACGAGTGCGCTGTAATGCCCTGGATAGTATTTCAGGGCTGAATCGGTATAGCGGAGGGTGAGCATATAGTTCTCCTCCTGATAGGCCATATTGCCAAGAAAGTAATAGGCGTTGTGGAGGCCTTCGCCCAATGCAATCCAATCTTTGGCGGTTTTGCGGGCAGCTTCGTTGTCACCTTCCCCCATTTGCAGGCGTACTTTGTTTTCGTAATAGCGCACGGCCTTTTTGGGTTGCTTAAGGCTTTCCCAAAATGCGATCAGGCGCTCGTTCATTCCAATGCGATCGGGATAATCTTTAAGCTTCCAGCTATAGTCATTCAGCAAAGAGTCGGCCTGTTCCGTGTTTTCAATATAATAGCGGTAGCTGCGGGCAAAGGCCGGAACTTCAGCCAGCGGCGTCTTTTGCAGTCGCTCAGACCAGGGGAAGATATGGGTGCCGGTTGGCGTACTGTTGATGAGCCAGGTAGCGAAAATTTCCTCCCAGGTCCACGATTTGCCCATATACCGCGCCGGATAAGTGCCGACATAGTTCAGGAACTCCTGTACATCTTCCAATTCGGTGGCCACCATGGCTTCGAGCATGCTTTTCCCCTCATAGCGACCACCCGGGCAGCGCCGCTCCTTGATATCGGCATAAGCCGGATCGGTGCTGTTCAGAAATTCCTGCCCGGTTTCGCGTACCAGGCGCACCATTTCGTTCAGGATGGCTTCTTCGCTTTTCTTGCTGGTGGTTTGCGTCTGGTGCGATTTCCACAGCAGCCAATCCCGACTGCGGTCGCGGAATTGCATGCCCAGAATGCCCAAAGGCAGCAAGTAGCCACGGTAGGCTTTTGCAGGATAACGGCAGCGCGCAGCGAGCAGGTCGTCTGGCATAATGGTATCCCATCGGGCAGCCATTGCCGCAGCATTGTATACGATAAACGCCTCTGACCGCGCCGAATCTATAGCCGTCACATAACCGGCTCCGAGCACTTCGTTGGCGCGGTCGCTGCGGCCCGGTTGGTAGATTGTAAGGATGGATGCGCGCGCTTCGGGCAACAATCCGGTATTCCAGCCGCCGGCAAACTGCACCCATTGCGTGTCTCCGCTGCGCCTTCCTACCCGCGTTACATTCATGTAAACCAATTGCATGGTATCCGGGTCGGTAATGGTCTTTTTGCGGTACTCGAAGGTGAGCCGGTTCAGTTCCATCTGCCGGTAACAGTTGTTGCAGCCTTTTAAAGCCTTGGCAGACCAAACGAGGCTGTCGGTGAAATTGAATTGCCCGACGGCGTAGCGGTAAAAGGTGTAGGCGATGTTGTAAAGATCGTAGCCTTCATGCGCAACCTGGCCCAGGTAATAACCGGTTTTGCCCATGAAGAATTCATCTGCATCATCACCGGATTCCTTTTCGAGTTCCCAGGCGCGCAACAGGTGACGGTACGCGCTGTCGTAGGTGTCGCTGAAGTAGTAACCCACTCCGAGATTGTACATTTTGCCGGCCTCCGGATTGCGTTGTGCATGCAGGGAGGGGCGGTTTACCAATGCCAGGAGGAGCAGGAATAGGGGGATAAGACGCTGCATGTTTCGCTGATAATCCAAAATTAAGCCAATTCGCGCAAAGAAGACATTTGAATGACAAGGAACAGCCTCGCCAAATGGCGGATGGGCAAAAAAAGAGGCCCGCTGTTTCCAACGGGCCTCTCTCTGTTATTGCTGTTGCGGTGTGTTTACACCAGTACGATCACACGGTTTTCCAGCACTTCCACCAATCCGCCGTTCACATTGAACTGCTCGCTGGCTTGTTTGCTGCCGACAACCACGGTTCCTTTGCCCAGGTTGGCAATCATCGGCGCGTGTTGGTCGAGCACCTGGAAGCTGCCATTCGCACCGGGAAGGGTAACGATATCGGCTTCTCCGCTGAAGAGTGTCTTTTCGGGTGTCAGAATTTCTACCTGCATGATCAGCGGTTGGCTTCTTCGAGGAGCTTTTTGCCTTTGGCGATGGCGTCTTCAATGGTTCCTACCAGGTTGAAGGCCGCTTCGGGATATTCATCCACTTCACCGTCCATGATCATATTGAAGCCCTTGATGGTTTCTTTGATGTCTACGAGCACGCCGGGGATACCGGTGAACTGTTCAGCTACGTGGAAGGGCTGGGAAAGGAAACGCTGGGCACGACGGGCGCGGTGTACCACGAGTTTGTCGTCTTCGCTCAGTTCGTCCATACCCAGGATGGCGATGATGTCCTGCAGTTCCTTGTAGCGCTGGAGCAGCTCCTTCACGCGCTGGGCGCAGCCGTAGTGCTCTTTGCCGAGGATTTCCTCAGAAAGGATACGAGAAGTGGAATCCAAAGGATCCACCGCGGGATAGATACCCAATTCGGCGATTTTACGGCTCAGTACCGTGGTCGCATCCAGGTGGGCAAAGGTGGTAGCAGGAGCCGGGTCAGTCAAGTCATCCGCAGGAACGTAAACGGCCTGTACGGAAGTGATCGAACCGCGGGTTGTTGACGTAATGCGTTCCTGCATCGCACCCATTTCGGTGGCGAGGGTAGGCTGATAACCTACGGCAGAAGGCATACGGCCCAGCAGCGCCGATACTTCGGAACCTGCCTGGGTGAAGCGGAAGATATTGTCTACGAAGAAGAGGATATCGCGACCCTGACCCTGGCCGTCGCCATCGCGGAAGTATTCCGCTACCGACAGACCGCTCAGTGCCACACGGGCACGGGCTCCGGGAGGCTCGTTCATCTGACCGAACACCAGGGTAGCCTGGCTCTGGCTCAGTTCGTCCATATCCACCTTGCTGAGGTCCCATCCGCCTTCTTCCATGTTGTGGCGGAACTCTTTTCCGTATTTGATTACACCGGATTCGATCATCTCGCGGAGCAGATCGTTTCCTTCGCGGCTGCGCTCACCTACGCCGGCGAATACCGACATACCGCTGTACGCTTTTGCGATGTTGTTGATCAGTTCCATGATCAATACGGTCTTGCCTACACCGGCACCACCGAACA
>Ga0315901_10004117_pt1 | contig 18333 bp, 7 predicted proteins | sample LakEriMetagenome_10_FD_203761 | JGI IMG/M metagenome (GOLD analysis project Ga0315901, IMG submission 203761) | Freshwater fungal communities from buoy surface, Lake Erie, Ohio, United States - Buoy 2 MA116 | ecosystem: Environmental > Aquatic > Freshwater > Lake | place: USA: Lake Erie, Ohio...
AAGCCCCGGGTGGAAACCCGGGGACTCCGGGTGTGAAAACCATCCCGCCGTCCATGCCGGATGACGACACGCAATCGCCCGGTTCAAACCCGCGCAGCATGGCACCCGGGACGGCATGCCACCCGGAGTCCCCCGGCTCCCGCCGGGGGCTTTTTGTGCCGTTCGCGCATGTCATGCCGAGCGCATGACTGGAGAACGCGCAACACCAAAACTCGCGACTCGGGCTTCAAGGAACAGAGCCGCCAAACCCGACAGACCGGAAACGCACCACCAGTCCCAAGAGGCAGACCGGCTCAACGACAGCGCAGAGATGCGCGAGTGACGCCCAACTCAAATCAGTGGGCTTCACTCGTCTTCTCACTGCTTTCGCTCCTGCCGATCGTGGGGCTGGGATCACGACACGGGACACGAGTGAACAAATGAGCGCCGGGTGATTGGTAGGAAATCACAGCCTCTACTATTCACACACACCGTCGCCAGCCAAGAACCTTTTCCAGCCCGGGCCGACGACAGTCTGCGCGGCGGCCAGCACCAGTCAGTCGCCTTTCGCCAGCGGCTCATCAAGAGCGTCCGAGAGCATGTCGAAATACTCGGTCTCGAACCATGCCTTGAAGAGGGCGAAGTCGTGGAAGTCTGGGCGCTGCTCCAGGTCCAGATGCCGCGCCGACACCTCCTCATAGAAGATCGCCGCGGGTGACTCCTGCAGGACCGCGTCTTGGTCTTCCGGGTAGTCGCACTCGCCGATCAGGGAGACCGACTTTTCGCTGTGGCCTGGGAGCCAGAAAACATTGCGGTTTCCAGACGACGCATGGCATCGACATCGCCCTCTTCCACACGCACGGCAGTTTGCCGGAGCCCACGTTCACCAGCAGATTTTGCTGCCGAGGCTTACGGAACAGGGGCGGCTCTATCTCGGCTTCTCCCCTGGCGTCTTGCTCTTCCGCTCGATGCGTTTCAACTGCGTGGTGGATTTCTCTTCGTTGAGCGTTAGGACACCATCGGCAATGGTTCCGCTCCAAGCCTTCCCTGCGAACGTGACCCTGCCGTTTTCGGCCTTCGCGGTTGCTTCCTGCTTGGTCTTGCCGTCCCAGCCTTCGCCGGGGAAGCCGCCTTCGAAGATGCTGACGACGAACTGGTCGTTGCCGCGGGCGACCACCTGGGCGGCGATGGTCCGGGGCGGCGCATTGACGCCCGTTATCCTGGCTTTGTACTCCCCTTCAATCTTCATCTGGGGCTTGGCCTTGGCGGGACCAATCACCACCTTGACCGGTTCGTCGGCTGCACAGGCAAGCAAGCCGCAGTAGGCAAGACACGACAGCACGGCACACCAGCGTTTCACGAGGCACCTCCCTGACAAGGCTTTTGATTTTCGTTGGGTAAGGTTCGAGTAACGTGCCCGGCTTTACCCATGGGCACTGAGAATAGGTCGGCCAACGGGACTTCGGCAAGCGTCTGCCGAGCGGGGTGGATCATGAGAAGCAGCCGCCTGAGCTGGTCGGGCTGGATGCGGTCCGATCGGGGAGGTGCCGCGGAGCTTCTCGGCAGTTCTTCGCGCGATCCCGGCGGCTGAACATTCGGTCTAGTCACGAGTTGGATGCCCGCGTCGAACAGGGCCAGCAGACGATTGCGGGCATCGAGCCGCCGACGCTCAGGGACTCAAACAGGCTCCGCGCGACAGTCGCCCGAGACTTCGAGCAGATTCAGGCCCGTGTTGGTGACCTGCTCGTGAATCGGCCCCGCAGGAACATTCTCAGCCGCGGGCAGACGGGGGCGGGCCAGGCCGGCGCCGCTGCCGGGCAGCCCGAATCGTCGGATGAGGGAACCCGCGTCGCTCCACGGGAGGCCATCCGCATTCCATCGGCTCGCGGCTTTTGGTGTTGCGCGGAGGAGTTCAACAAAGGTGCGCCGCTGCAGGGATCCAGCAGCGAATCGTGTTTTGACCACCCGTACACAGGCGATCGGTCCCGTCACCGGCCCGAGAAAGCCCCGGGTGGAAACCGGGAGCATGCTGCACGCGAACCCGCGGCCTCGTGCCGCGGTTCGCTTGGCGGGCCGCCGCCCGCTTGGAATCAACCCGGCCCTCCGGGCCTGGCACGCACAAAAAGCCCCGGGTGGAAACCCGGGGACTCCGGGTGTGAAAACCACCCCGCCGTCCATGCCGCATCACTCAACGCAATTGCCCGGTTCAAACCCACATCGCATGGCACTCGGGAAGGCATGCGACCCGGAGTCCCCCGGCTCCCGCCGGGGGCTTTTTGTGCGATGGTCGCGCCCGAGAAGCCCCGGGTGGAAACCCGGGGACTCCGGGTGTGAAAACCACCCCGCCGTCCATGCCGGATGACGACACGCAATCGCCCGGTTCAAACCCACATCGCATGGCACTCGGGAAGGCATGCGACCCGGAGTCCCCCGGCTTCCGCCGGGGGCTTTTTGTGCCGTTCGCGCATGTCATGCCGAGCGCATGACTGGAGAACGCGCAACACCAAAACTCGCGACTCGGGCTTCAAGAAACGGAGCTGCCGAACCCGACAGACCGGAAACGCACCACCAGTCCCAAGAGGCAGACCGGCTCAACGACAGCGCAGCGATGCGCGAGTGACGCCCAACTCAAATCCTTAAATCCTTAGAAGGCTTCACGTCCTCGGCGAACTGCCGGAGCCGGAAGTCACCCGAAGGTTCTGCTCAGGAGGCCAAAGGTTAAACGAGCAGGAAAAGTGGATTCGCGAGCGAAAACGCCGGATGCTAAAATCGGAGGTGCGTGCCATAACCTGTTCCGGACTGCGAGTCCTGGCCGCTTCTACGGCCTTTTCTGCGACGAGAACCCTATGGCACTGCTGTTGCAATTCATCCTGTTCGGTCGTCGTCGGCGGATGACGGACGGGGGCCGGCGGCGCAGCCGCCGTTCGGCAGGCGGCACCCCGGGCCTCGAGGGCCTAGAGCCGCGGGCCATGCTCGCGGCCGACGACGTCCTCGTCGGTTTCGTTGGCAATCGGGTCGTGCTCACGCTTGACCCGCGAGGCGCGACGATCACGAACCTCGCCACCAAGTACGACGCACCGGCAGCCAGGCTGACGATCACCGCCGCGACGGCGGGCTCGCTTGCCATGGCCGCTCCGGTCAACGGCATCTCCGTTGATGCCCTGGCCGACACGATCACGGTGGACCTGAAAAAGATCAGGAAGTTCGCGGGCCTCTCGATCGTCGGAGGAGCAAACACCGATTCGGTCACGATCGGCCCCGGCGGTGTGAACCTCGCCGCCATCGGCCGAGGGGCGGCCGCGCAGGGCTTGGTCATCGACACCGGCGCGGGGATGGGCGACAGCATCACCATCGCCGGTCAGATCGTGGCGAAGGGCGCGGGCGGCGTGCGCCTCGCGACGAAGTCCGAGGGCGTGACGCACGGGATTCTGCTGGCGTCCAGCGTGGTGACCGCCGGAGGCTCTCAGTCGTTCGGCGGCGCCGTCACGCTCCTGAACGGCGTGGCCCTTCAGGCCGGCGGCGACATCGCCTTCGCGTCCTCGGTCGATGGGTTCGGCAGGCTGCGGCTCACCGCCGGACGGGCGATCACGATGGCAGGTGATGTCGGCAGTCGGCTGCCGCTGCAGGGCATCACGCTGGCAAAAGCCAGCCGCGTGCTCGTCGGCGGAGGGTTCGTGCTGGACGGATCGGGCACCGCCGCCGGCACGAGCGGTCTCGTGATCGGGGCGAACGTCCACAATGTCGTGTTCTCTCGGCTTTCCGACGCCCGCACGATCAGCGGATTCGGCGGTGCCGGCATTCGCTTCGTCGGCGGATCGACGGGATCCCGGATCACGGACGTGGCGAGCTTGGGTAATGGTGTCGGGCTGCTGGTCGGCCCCGGCGTCTATCGGGGCACCGTTATCTCCGGCAGCTCCTTCAGCGGCAACGTCGGCCACGGCGTGTCGCTCCAGGCTGCGCGAGGCCTCACGATCGGCGGTCGAAATTCGGGTGCCGGCAACGAAATCGTCTCCAACGGTGGATTCGGTGTCGCGGCGATGGGGCCGTGCACAGGTTCGCTCGTGGTGGGAACCGAAATTGGCGACAACGCACTCGGTGAGGTCGAGAATTACCTTGCGAGCACCCTCTCGGGCAACCTGCTTATCCAGAACGCCACACGCCTGCGGCTTCAACTGAACGAAGTGGGGCGGGCAGTCTATCGGGCGCAGAAGGCGCGAAGCTATTCCTTCGACGTCGGGGTCGAGGCCTTCGTGGTGTCAGCCCGTTCGACCGGGTGGCTCGACACCCGCACCGCCGCGCTCGACGTCGATGCCTCCGTCGGATTCTTGGTGCCGCCGCCGGGGACGATGATCCCGTCGGGGATGCAGCGGACCGTGCTCGGCGAGAACCGTCTTGCCATGTCGCTGACGCCTTTGAAGACGCTTCCCGGGATCGGCTTCGCGAGGAGCGTGCAGTATGTCGGTAGCGACTCGTATGGCCGGCATTATCGGGCCGTCGTGGGGCTCTCGACGTTCGCGGGCATGATCCCGCTGGCCGATCTGGAGGCTGCCCCGCGCATCGGCCGCGACGGGAGCCCCGTGCCGGTGGATGTGTGGGTGAACGCCCAGGGCAACGTGACCCGGATCGCGGGTGCGTTCGCGGGCGGCACGTTCACGATGTCGCTGCGCGGGCAGGGTGCGACAGGGTTCGTGCCGGCGATGGCCCCGGCGCCGGTCGCGGCAGTGACCGTGGCCACCGCACGAGCGGCTCCGGCCGCTGCGGGCATCCGCGGAGGCGGCGGTCCAAGCCTGCCCGGAACGTCGAACGGCGTCAGCGGCGTGCAGGTGGGCCGCTCCACGCTTGCGATTCCTTATGGCGGCGGCGTGCAGGCGCCTGCCGATTGGTACTTCCCGACGCAGGCCGACGGCGGGATCGAAGCCCAAGGCATGATCTGGCTGCAGCATGCATCCGGCGGCACCGGCGGCTCTCTCTCCGCGCTGGCCGTCGATCTCGCCCGGCAGACCAACAGCATCGTGGTGGCGCCGTCGCTGCCGGCCACAATGAACTGGTCGCGGGCTGGCGAACCCGTCCGGCAGGCTGTGGCGTCGTTGTTCGAGGGCGACCGGTCGGCGCTCGTCGGCAGCGCGGCGGTGGCCGGCTATGCCGGGCAGGCCAGCGGACTCACGGGGAAGTTCGTGCTCGCCGGTCATTCCGCGGGCGGCGGCTTCGTGACAGCGGTCGCGGCCGCCTACGTGGACCGCAACCCGGGTTCGACCAACCTCGTCGGCGTGATCATGGAGGACGGCGTCGCGTACGGCGCGTTCGACGGCAGCGGCAATTTCGCGGCGCAGGTGGCCGCACTCGATTCCCGTTCCATCCCCGTCTATCAGCTTGCGGCGCCCGCGCAGCTCTGGAACGCCTACGGTGCCACCACGAGCGCGCTTCTGACGGTGGATCCCGGCAGGTTTCGGGGCGTGGTGCTCACCGGCGGTTCGCACGTTGACGCCATCGTGGGCAGCAACCTAGCCGACGACATCGTGGCCCAGCGGGTGACCACGCGGTCGCTGCCCAGCAATGCGGCGGCCGCCCGCCTGCTGACCGCCGGCTGGATCAACGACCTGTATGCGGGCGCCGTGCCGGATGATCCCTCGTATGGCTTCTATGCCGCGGCGAATCGCCCGCTCCTGCTGGGCGATGCCGCGGCGACCGGGCTCCCCAGCCCGGTCGCAAACATGTGGTCGGCGGGCGAGTGGAGGCTCGATGCGGAACTGTCCGCCATTGGCGGGCTGTCCGGCTTTGAGCCGGAGCCCGCGGTCAACAGCGGCAGCAACGGCCTCTCTGGAGCCTCCACCCCGTCGCTCAGTAACGGCGTGACCGGCGTGAAAACCGGCACCGCGTCGCTGGCCATTCCGCTTGGCCCCAGGGGCTACGTGACGTCGGCGGATTGGTACTTCCCGACCCAGGTCGACGGCCAGGTCTCGGCCAACGGCGTCATCTGGCTCCAGCCCGGCGAGGTCCGCGACGCGGCGGCCTTCGCGGCGCTGGCCACCCGGATCGCGGGGCAGACCAACAGCATCGTAGTCGCGGCCGCGATCAGTTCCTTCGAGATCCCGACCCGGCCCGGGTGCTTCCTGGGCAGTGCAGCCATGCAGCAGGCGGTCGCCGGCATGATGCTCGGCGATCGCGGAGCGCTCGTCATCAGTGCGACCGCCGCCGGCTATCAGGGGGTGCTGCCCGAAAAGATCCTGCTTGCCGGTCAGCGCATGGGCGGCGGCTTTGCCGTCGAGGTGGCGGCACGCACCGTCGACAACGGCGCCGCCGAGCACGTGCTGGGAGTGGTGATGTTCGACGGGGTGGCCAGCCCGAACCAGTTCCCCGCATCGCTCGCGACGATCGATTCCTTGGGCATCCCGGTCTACCAGATCGCCTCGCGGCCGCAGGCCGCGAATCACTGGGGCCGCACCACGGAGCAGCTTGCGGCACTCCACCCCGACCAATTCGTCGGCGTTCAGTTTGACGACGGCAGCACGCTCGACGCCATAGTCACGCTCGCCACCGGCTGGATCAACGATATCTACGCCGGGAACGGACCGACCGCTCCGCGGTACGGCATCTACGCGAATCCCAACGACGGCTCATTCGTCGCCAACCAGCCGATCATCATGGGCGGGACGGGGGTCACCGTACTCCCTGCGCCGCCGCCGGTCGACATCAATCAGTACGCAGGCACGTGGCACGAACAGGGCAGCGTGAAGCAGGGGCCCCTTATCGGGCTGGTCAACACCACGGCTGTCTTCACGCCCCAGCCGAACGGCACCATCGATGTGGAGAATTCCGGCACCTACGGGCCTAATGGCCCGGCGTGGAAGGTCACCAGTTCTGCGGTCCCAGTCAACGCCGCCAACACCCGCCTCAACGTGAGCTTCTCCGGCGAGCCCAGCAGGGACGGGCCGGGCAACTACTGGATCCTGGACTACGCCCCGGACTACAGCTGGGCGATCGTCAGCGACCCGACCGGGACCTCGGGATCCATCCTCACCCGTGACCAGGACATCCCTGAGGCCGAGTACAAGGCGTTGGTGGCCCGGGCGTATCGGCTCGGTGTGCGGCGCACCATCACCCCGACTCCGCAGCACCCGACCATCCCGCCGGCGTGACCGCTGCCTTGACCCGCGACGATGCCGACCAAGGGCACGGCTTGAACATCCCCCGAGTCGGCTCGGGCCCGTCTCTTTACCGGGCGCCACGCTGTCGTCTCGCGGCCCCCCTGCTCCAGAGAACGGGATGCCGAGGTATCTGTCATTCGGCGGTTCAAAACCAGCCACCGTGCGGGGAGGTATGGGCCGGAAGAATCCTGTTGTTCGGACCTGTTGGCAAGGGGTTGTGATCAGGTCGCAGGGGTCTGATCGGTCGTCGCGCCGGTGTCGTTGGCCGGTTTCGCCCAACGTTCCCTTCGGGATCGGCACCGAGGCGAGAGGGTGCGGCGGAGTCTATGGCGGATCCACCGGTCGGCCGTCGTCGATCCAGGCGAGCCGCTGCCAGGTGCCGTAGCGAGGCGGAGTCGTGCTCAAGTCGACAAGGCTTTCAACCGTATCGTCGATGAACCCCACATGGCCGTCGCAAAAGAGCACGTTCACCCCGCCGCGATGGCGACTGCGGGATGTCGCGGAGCCGTCGATGCCGAGACGGGTGCCGCTCGTCGCGCCCGACTCACAGGGCAGATTCATCACCGGATTGTCGTTTGGCGAGGGCAAGTTGGAATAAACCGAGCACCCCCAGTCGTTGACGCTATCGATATCCTCAACGCGGCGCGGAAGCCGATCCGGCTGGGTGGCGTTCGGCGACACAGCCGCATGGAGCATCTGCATGCCCGCGTCGTTGAACCAAAACGCACCACGGCCATCGCGATCGGAGACGCCGCGGAGATACTCGGCGACGGCAATCGTGTTTGCCAGTCCGTCTTTGATCGTTTGGGCCGTGGCACCCTGCGAAAAGCCAAATACAGCGCGGCGGTCCGAGGATGCGCGCGGAGGGAGCGGCAGGAGACTCCTGTTGGTCCAACCGGTCGTATCGAGGCGACTAATTGCTCCTTCCACGTTCGTGCCTGAAAAGATGCCGAGATAGTTCGACTTGGCGAGTCGCAGCACGCCCACCTGCGGCAAATTCCCGATCACCGGCGACGACCAGAGGGGGCCGGTCTGGTTGTCGGACGGGCAGAGAAACGGCTGGATCGACCTGCCATTCACGCGGGCGTAAAGGGAGCGGACGTCGGCTTCTGTCAGGCTTGGATTTGCCGGGCTCGGAATGCGAAAGAGAGGCCCGCGAAGACCGTCGTAGTAGGCCTGCTCCTCGACCCGCGGCAGCAGTTCGTGCAAAAAATACGTCCAGTCGAAAAACCCGAACTTTGCGACTGGGCCGGTGAGGGCGGTCGAACCGGTTTCCTGGTCGCCCGATCGCCAGGCGCTCGCGAAGATTCCCGGGGGGAAGGAACCCGCCGCCGACTCGTAGCCGGCCATCGCGACGCCGATCTGCTTGAGGTTGTTGGTGCAGACCGTGCGCCGGGCCGATTCCCGTACCGATTGCACGGCCGGAAGCAGCATCGCCACGAGGATCGCGATGATCGCGATCACCACCAGCATCTCGACGAGCGTGAAGCCGCGGCGGAGTAAAGTAGGCGCAGGGTTTTTCATGGGACGCTATTTTTCCCTGCCAATCTCCCCGGTATTGGCGAGCACGTTTCCGGGGGGGTCGTTGGGCACCATAAGCATGTCCCAGATTTCGTCACGAAATTGCACCGTCCCCGACATCAGGATGCCGCCGAGGCCGGTGGGATTGTAGGTGTCTCTGCCATATTCACGGCCGGCCACGTCGGGATCGCATTGCTCGCGGCGGGTGACCCGCGGCGAAATGCCCCGCACCGACCCGTCGCACATGACCACGTTGAGCACCTCGTGGTTGGCCTGTAGCCGGAACTTATTGCAGCCGGAGAGCGCGGGCCGTTGCTGGAACATGAGCGTGTTGCCGTAGCCCATGGACAGGGCAGAAGCGTACCACTGATCGGCTGCCGAGGTGCCGGACGCCCTCACGTCGATCCCGAATGAGTGTTCGTCGCCGGGTTCATTCGTCGGAAGGAAGGCATACCGGAACGAGTTGCCATCGTCGCACCGCCGCATGCCCTCGCCGAACATGATCGTGTTGGACAGGCCATCCACGATGTGGGCAAACCGCCGCGGATCGAGGCCGAGCGTGCCCGAACTCATGTGGTGAAACTCGGGCGGCAAACCAGAACCCGCAGCAGCGGAACGGGCCCGAGGAAATCGCCCGCCCATGTTCTGATCCAGCGGCGACGCGCCGGCTGCGCTCAGAATCCGCCCTCCGGCGCACGCCGTGCCAGGGGCCGTGCCACTACATCGCTGAAACCTGACGAAGGCATGGGCATTGGCCATGTAGTTGGTGAGCGACCAACGCACGTTGCCGCGGCTCTTGTTTGAGGCTTCCGCGGTCATCCGCATGGTGTTCGGCGGCACCCCGGAACCGTCGGCGCTGCACTGCAGCACGTCGAGTGACTTCGCCGCCTGTGCGGTGTCAAAACCGGGGGGAAGGCCACTGTTCGTGAGAACGTCGGTCGGCGGTTGCGGAATCTGCTCAAATACGGCCGGTATCGCGGGAGTGCCCCTGCCCGGATTGGTGATTATCGACCGCACTTCGAAGATGGTGCCGGTGATCACGAGACCAACGTTGGTCGAAGAGTAGACCAGAACCGCGTTCGTAGAGGTGGTGTACGTCGGGGGTTCGTAGTCCGGGCTCTGGGGAATGGCCGGGGAAATCATTGTGCCCGTGGTAAAACTGGTCAACTTGATCGTTCCCGTCGTCGACAGCGGAAACCCGTCAGAGAACGTCTGTTCGCCGAGGTGTGGCAGCAGGTGCAAGATCCAGGGCCCGAACCTCTGCCCGCCCGCATTCCTCATGCTGCCCCAGTAAGGCGGCATCGAGTCGTTCAGATGGTGAAACTGCTGAACGGCCGACCCGAGCTGCTTGAGGTTGTTGCCGCACTGGGCCCGACGGGCAGACTCGCGGGCCGACATCACCGCCGGCAGCAGCAGGCCCGCGAGGATGCCGATCACGGCGATCACGACGAGCAGTTCGACAAGCGTGACTCCGCGGCGGCGGGAACAGGCCAGATCAGTCAGCCGTGCTTGCGACATGATGCGTTGCCCCGGGCGTTGGGTGTGGCCCCCCGGCCGACATCAGACGATTTCGACCCGGCCACTTCCAAAATATTACCCGTATCTTCCGCGAACGGAAAGCGGGAACAGTCGAACGCGTCGCCCATGGCACGCCCCCCGGCTGGCCGTGGCGGGGGCTTCGGAACGCCGCTCGCGGGCCAATCAGGACCGCCGCCGAGACGCTACGTAAACCGAAGCCGCGATCCCGATGAGGGCCAGGGTAACCGCCGTCGGCTCGGGAACATACTGGAGGACGATGTTATTGCTCGACTGCACGACGTTGAACGTGTTGGTGTTGCGGGAGGAGGCGGAGAATGCCTCACCCGTCGAGTCGACCCAGCTTGCCGGATTGTTCGCGAGCTGGAAGTTGCTGAAGTTTGTCGTCGTGCCGGTGACGGTAAAGAGCGTCCATTGCCGGGACTCGCTCCAGAACGCATTGTCCCAGTCAACAACGCCGACCCCGGTGCCACCGAAATTGAGGGTCAGCGTTGTCAAGGCAGCGAAGTCGAGCGTGCCGCCGACGTTGATGCCGTCGTACAAAGCGCCCCGACTGCCGAGAGAATCGGTATTGCCCCACAGCTCCCAGATCACCTGCGACGTGCCGCCCGTATAGGTGAGGTTGGTCGAGAACGTCTCGATGCCGGGCGAGTTGCCCGGGGAATGAATGCCGGCGATCGTGGCGTTGCCGCCGATCGTGCCCGAGCCCATGAGCGTCGCGCCGGCAGCCACGGAGAGGGCGCCTTCCGCGAGGCGACCGTTCACGACGAGCGTGCCTTGGTTGACCGCCGTGTTGCCGGTGTAAGAGTTTTGACCGGAAAGCTCGAGCGTGCCGAGGCCGGTCTTGGTGAGGCTTCTGGCACCGCTCGAGCCGGTGCCGATCACGCCGCTGACGGCGAGCCGCGCCGAGGCAGCCACGTCGAACGTGCTGTTGTCGTCGAGGGCGACGCTCGCGGAGATCTGGTGGCCGGTGCCGACCACGTTTACGGCGGCCGTACCGCCGTTATTGAACAGCCGCAGCGTGCCGGCGGCCATGCTGCTGACAGTACTGCCAGTGCCCGTGAACGAAAGGTTCGAGAGCCTCTGCGAAAAGGTGCGAAGGTTGAAAGTGCCATTTGAGAACGCCGAACCAAGCGTCATGGGCGTGCCGGGGTCCATCCGGTTGTCGCTGTTGATCGCCAGAGTTCCGGCGACGACTTTGACGGACTGGATCGACGCGGGCACGCTCGCTGCAAAGACCACCTCACCTGCGTTGCCGAGGGAGCCGATCGTAAAGTTGACTGCGGGAGACGTTCCGCCGGTGGAGTCTTGCCAAGTGCTTGCGAACTCAACAGTACCGCTGTTTGAGGCCTGAAGCGTGACGTCGCGGCCGAGCCTGATGTCCGTCCCAACGCTGTTGAACCGCGAATTTCCGGCCCCATAGCCGCCGAGAACCACGACCTGATTACTGCCGGTGTTGACGGCAAGACCACGGGACACCGTTCCACTCTCCACGAGGAGTCCGGCGGTGCCTGTCGTCGCAGACGAGTCGCCGACAAGCGGCAAAACGTTTGCGTCTCCGCCGAAAGGGCTAGGGCCCGTCTGGCCTACCGACCCCACGATCACGCGCCCATCGAGAACCCGCAGCTGTCCGCTGTAGCTGCTGTTGCCCGTGAGTCGCCAGGTGCCAGCCCCGCTCTTGGTGACGCTCGCGACGCTAGCGTCGATCGACGGCAGCGAATTGAGGGCCGTGCTCGTGCCGCTGAGCGTGAAATTCGTCGCGGCGCCCGTCACCGTGCCGGAGATCGTCAGGGCGTCGCCGCCGTTGGCCGCGATGCCGCCGTTGCCGGCGAGGCTGAACGAACGGTTGGTCGAAGCGGCGCCGGCGCCGACATAGCTCAGCGTGCCGGAGGTCGTCGAGGAGCCGAGGCCGATCGTGGCGCTTGCGCCGGTTGGTGCACCGAGGGGGCTGTTGCTGCCGGCGTTGGCGAGGGCCGCGACCTCGAGGACGCCGGACGAGATCGTCGTCACGCCGGTGTAGGTGTTCGCCGTGTTTGCGAGCCGCACGACGCCGCCATTGATCATCGTGAGCGAGCCCGTTCCGGAGATCACGCCGCTGGCGGTGCCCGTCGTCACGCTCGCTTGGAGGATTTCGAGCCCGGCACTGTTGGCGATGTTGCCCGGCAGGTTGGCGATGCCCAGCCGGAGCGTGCCGGCGGTGATGGTCGTCGTGCCCGTGTAGGAGTTTGCCCCGGTGAGTTCCTGGACCCCGGTACCGGACTTTGTAATTGCCATCCCCGAAGCGCCGTCGGTGATCGCGGCGGTGTAGGTGCTGGTTCCGGTGAGAGCTCCGGTGCGATTTAACGTGATGCTGGTGAGGGTGCTGTAGCTGCTGCCAAAAACGGTGGAGAGATTCCCGGACCCGACAAGGCCACCGAAGGTCGGCGTGGTCACACTCCCGGACATTGCGACAAGACCGGTGCCGGACGTGTTGAGAAAAGCGTTTTGCAGGGCCAGATTGTTCGCCAGCAGCAGGGTGCCTTCCGACACGGTCGCTGTGCCGGTGAACGTGTTGGCGGCCCGGAGTTCGAGGAGGCCGGGACCGGTTTTGTTGAAGTTCCCGCCCGTTATGTTGTTTTGCATCGTGCCACTGATCACGGCATAGTCGCTGCTTGTATCAGGGTTGTCGAGGACGCGAATCTCGCGTGTGGCAGAGGCGGTGTACAAACTGAGAGGGGTCGTCAACGTGATGATTTTGTTGGCCGTCCGCGAGCCGAAAATGAGTGGGTTAGTGCCGAAAGCAGAGTCCCATCTTATCCATGGATTGGCTCCGGAACTCAGGATCACCTCGACGTCGCCGCCGTACGCAGAAAATCCGCCGCCGCCGCCGCCCGTGGCCCACACAAAGGTGGTCTCGGCCGTGAATGAGCCGGCCCCTGCCGACAGCGTGCCGCTGGTTCCGAGGGAATTGTCAACCTCGTAAACGCCACCGGCCAACGTCACGGAAAAGCCGCGGAGCGAGTTGGATGAGTTGGCAGCGGTGCTGCTCACGGAAAGGCCGCGGACCGGACCTTCGGGGACACCAGTACGGCTGCTGGAACCGGAACCGCCGATCTGCCATCGAAAAAAGCTCTGCGTGTTGCTGCCACTAAGCGCCACGTCTGTGTAGCTGACGTTTCCGAGGACGAGCGGCCCCTCGCCGAACTTATAAAGCCATCTCTGGCCCACTGTTGCGTCGCTGTAGCTGGTAGGAGTTCCTGCGGCTGAAGATCCGGTAGTTGGGATCAGATTGAATGGTGCTCCTCCTGTTCCGAGCGTCAGTTCCGAGCCCTCGACGACATTAAAGGACGAGTTCAAAGTGCCCGTGGTGGCGATGCTGAACACGTTCAACAGCAGGCTCGACCCTTTGACTGTCACCTTTCCGCCATCAGCCCCGAAAGTGAGAAAAACCGTGTTGGATACGGATGGGGCACCAACGTTGGGGCCCCCCAACAAAAATCGGTATTTATCCGACAGGTCATAGTCCACGTTCGTGGCACCACCGCCCGTGAACAGCAGGCCTGCTGCTGCACCACTAAGAATAGGTCGGGTGGCGGCGATGTACGACGTGCCGCTGTTCGCACCCGTGGGCAGTGACTCAGGCCTTGCGAACCGGACAAAGCTCTGGTGGGCGATAAGCCCGCCCGGGCCGGCACTATTAGGGCCTTGTAGCGAGGAACTCGGTGCACCCTCCCACGAGTTCGACCCGCTGAGCGTCAAAATGCCGCGAACGGTAACGGCATTATTGCCCATCCCAAGGACGACCAGCGCCCCGGTGCCGGACAGAGTGCCGGAAATTTCATTCAGCACGTTCGGCCCCGGCACCTTCGGGCCTGCCGTCCCCGACATTCCAAAGCCGTCCATCCCGTTGGCGGCTACCGACACGAGACGCGTGTCCGTGAGCGTCGTGTTTTGGGCGATCGTGACGCCTTTGTCCGCGTATAAAGTTCCATTGGGATTACGAAGGCCGTAGCCGAGAGAAAAGTTCCTGTCGAATGCCGACGTGCCGGAAGCCTGATTGGGGATCGTGGCGGAGGAGACCGTCGCGGCGAATCCCGCCCAATTTGCGCTCCCGCTGTTATTCGGACCCGTGATCTGCCATTGGCCGGTTCCGGACCCGTAGGGCCGATTGAACGATGATCCCATGTTGTTGAGGATCAAAACACCTCCAAGCGTCCCAGTTGTCGAGGCAAGGTTCAGGTTGCCGTTCGGCAACTGGTTCACGTTTGAGATCTCAAGGCCCGAGTCGGTTCCAACGAGATTCCCAACCTGGACGTTGAGCGTGCCGGACTGACTCACGGCCGAGGCCGAGAGCGTCAGCACCGGCACATCGACTTCTAACGTCCGGGCGATGGTGTCGGTGCTGCTGCGAAGGGCCGAAAGCAGCGTCACACGGCCTTCCGTACCCGAGCCGCCGCCGATCCTCTTGCCCCCGCCCGAAATGGTGAAGGTGCCGTTCTCTTGCCCAAGGTACAGCCGATACGGGTTGGACGTGGTGGGGTCGACGCCGCCGGTGACTTGGATGCTTCCAACAGACGGGTCATTAGACCCGGGGCCGGTGCCCGACCAGTCGTAATTTTGGAGACCATCTGGGTTCCAGTAGACGTCGCCCCCGGTGAGGCGGATTCCCGAGGGGCGCTGGGCACCGTTCCTGCTGAACAGCACTCGGGCGCCGGAACCTGAGGTGAGACTGGTGGCGATGCCGAAGGTGTAGGTGCCGCTGCCGGCCGTCAGCCATAGATTGTCTACCCCGACTGTTCCATTTTCGAAGGTGATCAGGCCGCCGGTCATCGCGGCGGGGCTGCCCAGCAGCAAGCCTTGGCCGGATCCGATATAGCTGATTGTGCCGGTGTAGCTGCTGTTGTTGCCGGTGAGCCGGAAGTTTGGCAGTGGCGACCCTGTTGTCCCTGAATTGACACCACCCGCGATGGTGAGATTGCCGGCGCCGGAAAGATTCCCCGACACGATCGTGATGGCGAAGGCGTTGCTTGCGGAGGCCCACACCTGGGCGTTCGAGAGGGAGAGGTTATTGCCGATCGTGACGTTTCGGCCGGCGGTCGTGTTGAGGTTGTTGATCGTCGCCGGGGTGTAGGTGCCGGTGACGGTGGACACCGCTCCTGAACTGACGCCGGTGTAGGTGAACGTGTTGGCGTCCACGACGGTCACTCGGCCGACCGTGTTGTAGTTGGTTTGACTCGAGGTGAAGGTCACGAACTGGCCGGTCACGAGTCCATGATTGGCTTGAGTGACGGTGACCAAAGAACCGGTACTGCGCGCGAAACTGGCGCCGGTCGTGGTCGTTGCCGACAGCGTGAGTGCGCTGCCGCTGAGCGTGAGCGGGCCGGTGAACGTGTTATCGAGGAACGTGAGGCTCGACAGCGTCAGGGGCGACGAGTCGTTGTTCGACGTCGTGGTCCCCGAGGCGCCGCCGCTGAAGAAGAGAAAGGCACCTGATGGGGGCGCGGCGAGGGTAGACCAGTTCGATGTGTCACTCCACAAACTGGAGGAAGTTCCGGTCCACGTCACGTTTTGCGCGTGGGCAGCCGGCCCGACACAAGCCAGCACGACTGCGATTGCGGCGGCTTGAAGCAGACTGACGAAGCGGTGACTGCCCATGGCAAACTCCCCCTCGAACCAGGTTCGCTTATCCCCTCTTAAAAGGATAGTACGGACTCGGAGGCATTTCCGCAAGTGGCCGGAAGTGCAACGGACAGGATTTTTTGGAGGCTGGAGGGGAGGAGGCTGGTCGGTCCGAGAGGGCTGGGAACGTCGGCCCGGTGGGCAGCCGGGGGGAGAAACCGCCAGAATGCCCAAATCAACCGCCCCAGGCGACGCCCGGCGGCGGGGCATCGCCCGCAAATCTCCGTCCGGCCGTTCAGTCGGCCGCGGACGAGTATCGGGCTCGGGCCAGATATTGACGTGCTCCTCCAAGGCCCGTAGTTTGATGGGTCGCCAGCCGGCGGTTTGGTCGGGTGGCGAGAGCGAGAGCTTCAAGGAGCGCTGCGATGAAGATTCGATGGCTCGGCGTGCTGCCCGTGGTGGCGTTGGCGATGAGTTTCGCGGGCACCTCGTGGGCGGAGAAGCGTGCCAAACCGACTCCGCCGACGGCGGAGGAGGAGTGGCCGTCGATCGAAGGGAAATGGCACGTGCTTCTCGCCCATGAGGACAACAAAAATCTGCTCGACAAACCGGAGGCCAAGAACTCCGTGGTGACGATCAGCGACAAGCGGCTGCAGTGGACCGGTGCCGACGGCAAGCCGCTGCTTTCGGCCGCCTGCACATGGAAGCAGCAGGCGAGCCCCAGGTGGATGGTGGACCTGAAGCCGGAGGGAGAGGCTGGGGATGACCCCGAGCTGCCGGGGGTCGCCTGCCTATTCGAGAAGGACGTGCTGAAGATTTCCTGGCGACGGAAGGCCCGCCTGGACAAGGGCCGCCCGACCGGCTTTGCGGGCGATCATGCTCAGGGATATCTGCTGCTGAGGCGTCAGCCCCTCGGCAGCCCGCCCGGCAAGGTGAATCTCGAGGGACAATGGAAGTTGCTGACCGCCCTGGACGACTCTCTGGAGAAGATCCGAGGCGACCGTTCTACCTCGGTGGTGGAGTTCGGGCCGGATACGTTCGCCTGGAAAGGCAGGCCCGAAGACAAGGCCGGTGGGTTCGCCGGCGGCTACACGCTGGATACCTCGGCCCGGCCGACCCGCATCAAGTTCAAAGTGACCAATCCGCCACCGGGCACGGGGGCGACGCCCACGCCGCTGGACGGATTCATGCCCGGGATCGTCGAGTTCCTCGACGAGGACACCGCGTGGTTGTGCTTCCGCGAAAGCGGCTGGGGGGGCAAGGACCCGCCCGAGTCCCGCAAGTATCCGGAGAGTTTCTTTTCCGACGGCAACATGAATCTGTGGATCTTCCAGCGCTCGAAGCCATAAGGGCGGAACTCGCACATCTCGCTGGCCCCAGCCGACGGCACCGTCGTCTTCGCCACCGCCATGCCAGCCAGGCGATCCCGCCGCAGGCCAGCGCCGCCGTGGAGGGTTCCGGAACGATCGCCTCCACCCGCAAGATTCCCGCATACGTCCCCTGGTAGAGCACGCCGGACGGGCTGATCATGCTCACCATCTGCAGCGGGTTGTCGCCAAACGATGAGCCGTACGGGGTGCTGCTCACCTGGACGCCCGTGTCAGGATCGACCGTGACCAGACTGTACGTGCCGGTCGTCGTGTCGAGACCGATGGTGTAGATGAGGTTGTCGGCGAGCGACAGCCGCGGCTCGCCGGCCGACGCGACAGCGCTCTGCCAGCGGGATATCAGCCCGCTGCCGTCCGGCAGCACGTCGACCCGCTGCATGCCTCCCACGAACGGCGCCGATGCGGGAATGCTGGTGCCGCTCTCCGCCGACTGGGGATACTGATAGCCGTAGGTGCTCGGGTAGTAGACGCTGTTGCCGACGGCGATCGCCGCGTCTTCGTTGCCACTGTTGGTGCCGGAGATCAAAAACGGCACCGAGCCGATGAGGGAGCCGGAGGTCGTGTTGTAGACGAGAATGTTTTCCTGCGGATAGGCGTTGTCGGTGATCGTGAGGTACTCGTAGCCGGTCTTGGGCCCGAAGAACGCCGGCGTCGCCCCGGTGCCCCAGCTCAGTTGCCCCGGCTTGCGGGCGGGGCCACGGTCGTAGGCGTCCCGCCAGAGTTGCTGAGGGCCGCTCGAACCCGACTGGAAGAGGTAGAGGGCCGACGTCGAGGCCACGGCCACGCCGCTGGGCGAGGACGAGATGCTGTTGGCGACCTGTTCCCCGGCGGGGAGCGTGTAGGCCGACGTCTGGTTCGTGGCGGGATCGTAGTAGCCGACAACCGCGCCCGATGTGCCCGACGTTCCCTGGGCGGTCGCGAACCAGACCCGCCCCTGATAGTCGGGCACGAGGCCGACGACATCCGGGTAGCCGATCGAAACCGTCGACTCGACGTTGAGCGACCACGTTCCGCTGGACTGCTGGGAGTACGAGATGCGATCCAGGTCGCCGGCGGCGGTCACCAGCACGAGCCGGTTGTTGTTGTCGAGATAGGAGTAGATCCCGCCGGCCATGTCGCTCGTGGTGGATTTGACGAGCCTCATGGTCGCCAGCGGCTCGAGCGTG
>Ga0315901_10004122_pt1 | contig 18322 bp, 14 predicted proteins | sample LakEriMetagenome_10_FD_203761 | JGI IMG/M metagenome (GOLD analysis project Ga0315901, IMG submission 203761) | Freshwater fungal communities from buoy surface, Lake Erie, Ohio, United States - Buoy 2 MA116 | ecosystem: Environmental > Aquatic > Freshwater > Lake | place: USA: Lake Erie, Ohio...
ACATCCGAATTGGTTTTTCAGGATATCGAAGTATGCATTACCATTTATTGAATCTGATTTTGTCCCGGAGACGCATTTTTTATCTGATTTAAAGGAGGTGCCTGCGGATTTAGATCGGTGGGTATTAAAGCCCTTGTTTTCTTTTTCTGGGCAGGGGGTGCTTATCAATGTCACGCCTGCCGATCTACATGCGGTGAAAGATCCTTCCAACTATATATTGCAGCGAAAGGTCGATTATATTCCTGGGATAGAGACGTTGGACCCTACGGATCCAGCGAAATGTGAGATACGGATGATGTTGTTGTGGAATCCTGGTTGGGAGCGGCCGAAGCTGGTGAACAATTTAGTTCGGATGAGCAAGGGCGAGATGGTGGGTGTTCGATATAATATGGGAAAAGATTGGGTGGGTGCGAGTGTAGGTTTTTTTGAACCTATTGTTTCTTAAATTTTCCATCTTTCCAATCATTAAAGAATTGGGCCCATGCGAGTGGGCTAAAGATATTCATTGGAGGAACCTGGCCCATGTAGGTAAATTCACGGGTTTGTTGTCTGAGGTAGAAATTAGCGCCTTCTTTACCGGAGTATGCTACGATGTCGTCATTTTTACGAGCTTGTGCGAGGTAGTCATTCGCAATATTTTCGGCGGCTCTTTTTTGTAATTCTGGCGTGACGTCCATTTTCAGGAATTCGATTTTAAAATGCTGTTTGGAGGGCCAGGCGAAGATAACGGTTTCGGGCAGGGTGATGGTGTCTTGTGGTAGGAACTGGACGACGGAATACCGTGCTTGGGTGAGGGTATCTGGTATGGTAATGGTTCGGGTTTCAAGGCCCATGTAGGTGAAGCGTACTCGGTCTCCTTTTTCTACGACAATCGAGAAGAAACCCCGATAGTCGGAGTAGGTCCCTCGTTTTTTATCGGGTAAAAAGATAGTGGCATAGGGTACAGGGGCGAGACCTTTGCCGTCATCTGTCACGAGCAGGCCGGAGAATTGGATCAGTTTACCATCTTCTGGTTCTTGTTTTTGTGCAGTAGCTGAATAGCCGAGCAGTAGTGCCAGAAAACTCCAAATGATACGCTTTTGCATGGGTTCTATTTTTTTGCGGTAAAAACGCGCTTTAAGGTGTTTTTGCTGCCTAATTAAACAAAGGTACGGGATTTCTTAGGGCCTTCACCAAACATTAACGACAATTACTATTACTTTTGCCTTGATTTTTCGTTCAATGTTTACAATTCAAACAAAATTTTATTTAAAAATGCTGAATAAGTTAAAAATTTGCCTGCTGATGGGTCTTTTTGCGGTAGCCACGGCTGTTCAGGCGCAGAAACCGGGAAAATTTGGGCACATGAATTTGGGCAATTTATTGGATAATCTAACGGAAACCAAGCAGGCGAACATCGCTTTGGAGGCTTTTGTTGCAAAATATTCTACTTCTGTGGATTCCATGCAAAAATCCTTGGAGTTAGAGTTCAAGACTTTTCAAGATCAGTACCGTGCAGGTTCCTTAACGCAGGTAGTTGCACAGGAGCGCTATGCGGAATTGGAGAAAAAGGAGAAAGCGTTCACAGCGTATCAGCAATCGGCAGAGCAGGCGGTGAGTGCAAAGCGGGATGAGCTTTTGAAGCCGATTTTGGAGAAGGTGTATGAGGCGATTAAGGCGGTTGCTAAGGAGAACGGATTTGCGATGATTTTTGACACTTCAACGGGTGCTGCCTTATATGCTCTTGAGACGGAGGATGTTACTCCAATTGTCTTAAAGAAATTGGGGCAGTAATACCGGTAAATTTTTCAGGAGTAACTATGGTTGCTCCAGGTTGTTCCAGGCATTGAATGCTTGGACCAGGGTAGGTGCCGCCGGCTTAGGGAGAATGACCTTTGCTGGCGGTACTGCTATCATCCCTTCTTCCGGACTTGACCAATGACCTATTCCGACGCCAGCTGCCAATGCGGCTCCGACAGCACCAGTAGTGGGGTAGAGTTCAATACGGCTTCCGGTTAGTTGTGCAATGGTTTCAGAGAAGATGGTGGATTGGAACAAGTTATCATTTCCTGCGCGGAGAACAGATAAATTAAGTCCCAAATCTTGTAAGACTTGGGTTCCTTTTACAAAGGCAAAAGCGATACCTTCAAGGGCTGCTCGGTATAGGTGGGCCCTTTGATGGCGATTAAAGTCAATCCCAGTTATAGTAGCCCCTCTGTTTTGGTTGCCGAGCATGCGTTCGGCGCCATTCCCGAAAGGGTGAATCAAAAGGCCTTCAGCACCTGAAGGGACGGATTGGGCCTCGGTTTCCATGGCAACGTACGACTGATCTGACAGAGCGATCTGTTGGCGGATCCAACGGTATTGGCTACCGGCGCCATTTATACAGAGCAATACCCCTATTCTTGGGTTCTCGCCGTTGTGGTTGACATGTGCAAAACTATTAACTCGGTTGAGAGGGTCTCCTTTTAGTTGATCAATAACTCCATAGATAACCCCGGAGGTGCCTCCTGTTGCTGCTACTTCGCCTGGTTGGAGTGTATTTAAGGACAACGCATTGTTGGGTTGATCTCCGGCTCTATAGGTGACAGGAGTCCCTTTTTGGAGCCCTAAAAACTGAGCTGCTTCTGCCGTCAAGCTTCCCTGATGGCCAAAAGTCGGTTTGATTTCCGGTATCCAATCGGTTGGGATTTGGAGGTGTTCCAGCAGTTGGTAGGCTGGTTGATTCGATTGGAAGTCCCATAAAATTCCTTCGGATAGTCCTGATACAGTGGTGGTTGCTGTGCCAGTCATTTTTAGGGCGATGTAGTCTCCAGGAAGCAAAAAATGTTGAATTTGGGGGATGGTGTCTGGTTCGTTTTCCAACACCCATTTTAACTTGGAGGCAGTGAAGTTTCCAGGTGAATTTAGGAAATGCTGCATGCAATACGATTGCCCTAAGGTATTATAAGCGTTTTCTCCCAAACGAACGGCTCGGCTATCACACCAAATTATTGAAGGCCGTATGGGTTGGTGGTCTTTACCAACAAGCACCAGTCCATGCATTTGGTAGGCAATGCCAATTGCTTCGATTTGATGGGGTTGGATGCCAGTTCGTTGGAGCAGTTCTTCGACGGTTTTTTGGCAGCAATTCCACCATTCATCGGGTTCTTGTTCGGCCCAGCCTGGCTGGCTTGCCTGAATAGAAAGCTCCTGTTTTGGCCAATTAGCCACTGCGACTGTTTGCCTCGAGCGGGCAGAAACCAGGGCTGCTTTTACAGAGGAGGAGCCAATATCAAAACCGAGGAGATACGTCATGGAGGCAAAAGTAGGAGTTGGGGATAAAAAAGTTGCTTATTGGATAAAAAATACTTGGTGATAAAAATGGGTTAAGGAAGTAGGTTGTAGGTGGTGTTCACAGAAAGCCCTCAAGGACTGGCTAAAATTCAAATAATAGCAAATTATGAAAGACATCACCTAAAAGTTCTTTTCTTTGCCCAAAATTCTTTATCGTATGCAAGTATCCAAGCTCCTTTTTTGGTCTGTGACCGTGGCTTTAGGCGGTTTTCTATTTGGTTTTGATACAGCGGTGATTTCTGGTGGTGAGCAAGCCATTCAGCAGCTGTGGCAGTTAAGTGACATATTATTGGGGCAGGTGGTTGCGATGGGTTTATATGGAACGATTGTAGGGGCGGTATTGGGAGGTATTCCGGCAGAGCGATATGGCCGGAAGCCAACCTTGCTTTGGATTGGTATTTTGTTTTTAGCCTGTTCGATAGGATCGGCGGTGGCGACGAGTGCGGAGATGTTGATGTTTTTTCGGTTTATTGGAGGCTTAGCGGTTGGGGCCTCTTCTGTTGTTGCGCCGCTTTACATTGCGGAGATAGCGCCCGCTGAGAAGCGGGGGCAACTAACGGCTTTGTTTCAGTTTAATATTGTTTTGGGGATATTGGTTGCGTACCTATCGAATTGGATTATTGGTTCGGAGGGGGAGGATTCTTGGAGGTGGATGTTGGGGGTGATGGCGCTTCCTTCGGTACTGTATGGAGTACTCATGTTTTTTGTTCCGGAGAGTCCGCGATGGTTATTGACGCATCGGAATGATTTGGAAGGAGCGCGGCGGATATTAGAGCAGGTAGATCGTACTGCTGTGGAGGAGTCGATAGTGGCGATTCGTGCGCCGATGGTGGATCGTGGGCAGGGTTTTGGTACTTTTTGGTCTGGGAAGTTTAATCGTCCCATTTTATTGGCGTTTTTATTCGCGTTTTTCAATCAGGTATCGGGGATTAATGCTGTTATTTATTATGCGCCTAGAATATTGAAAGAAACTGGGTTAGGGGAAGGTGCAGCTTTATTATCGACCGCTGGAATTGGATTGGTTAATTTGTTTTTTACAATGTTTGGATTGGGTTTAATTGATCGGTATGGCCGGCGGTTTTTAATGTATATTGGCAGTGTGGGGTATATTATTTCTTTAGCTGGGGTGTCGATAGCCTTTTTCTTTGAATGGTCGGGCTGGTTGGTACCGGTTTTATTATTTGCGTTTATTGCTTCGCATGCGATTGGTCAGGGTGCAGTAATCTGGGTTTTTATTTCAGAGATTTTTCCGAACCGTGTTCGGGCGTACGGTAATTCTTTGGGAAGCAGTACACATTGGGTGTTTGCGGCCTTGATTGCGGGTTTATTTCCCTACTTCAACAGTTTGTGGGGAGGGGGTATTATTTTTGCTTTTTTTGCGGTGATGATGGTGTTTCAGTTGATTTTTGTGTGGAGGATGATGCCGGAGACCAAGGGGGTTTCGTTAGAGGAGTTAGAGCAGCGGATCATCAAATAGTTGGAAGGAGGGAGTGGTTTTTGGAGCAAATGAGGCTGATTATCACGGAGGTATTACTAATTAAGGGGGAAAAAAATAAACTAGAGAATTTTGAATCAGATTACAAGATCGGGCGCTTTTCGCAATATATTGCCCAATTTACGTGCATTTTTTGGAGATTCGGCTGCATTAGCGGTTGGTTTGACCTTTGCTGCTGACAGCTTAATGTTTGGGGGTTGGGTTACTCAAATTCCATTTGTGAAGACTCGATTGGGTTTAGATGATGCGGAGTTGGGGCTTGCTTTATTTGGTATGCCGGTTGGGCTATTGATAATGAACCCATTTGCTGCTTGGTTTTTGCAGCGTTTTGGTTTGATACGGACCACTGTTGGATCGGCGGTATTGATGGCAATCAGTTTTGTATTACCCTTGTGGATGGAGGGTCGGTTGAGTTTATTTTTAGCATTAGCGTTTACGGGCGCAGCGGTGGCCTTATTAAATATAGGTATGAATACATGTGCGACGAATATTGAAGAGGCGACTGGCAAAAAGATCATGTCGTCTTGTCATGGCATGTGGAGTTTGGGGGGCATGGTAGGTTCTGCTTGGGCTGCGTTAATGATTCGGTTGGGTTATTTTCCGCCTTATTTTTTAACAATTCAGGCTATTCTTTTAGTGGTGGTGGTGATCGTTTGGTTAGGGCCTGCATTAGCCCGGGTTCCGGAGGTTCGGCATGAGGAGCAGGTTGGGTCTAGGTTTGCTTTTCCGAAAGGGGATTTACTGTTAATGATTTTGATTGGGGCATGTGCGAGTTTGTGTGAGGGGGTTGCATTTGATTGGAGTGCGGTGTATTTGCGGGATGTTTTGGGGGCTCCGGAGCAAGTTGCGGCATTAGGGTTTAGTTTTTTTTCCATGTTGATGATGGCGATGCGGTTTTCGGGCGATGCGCTGATACCCTATTTTGGTGAGCGGGCCTTGTTGTATTTCACGGTATTGTTTTCGGTGGGTTCGATTGGATGGATTGTGATGGCGCCAGTGGCATGGGCGGGTATAGTTGGATTTGGCATGTTGGGAATGGGGGTTGCCTTGGCGGCTCCGATATTATTTAATGCGGCTGCACGGGTTCCGGGTTTTGCTTCTGGGGCGGGTTTGGCCTCTTATGCTACGTTTAGCTTTATTGGTTTTTTAGCAGGTCCACCTGCGATTGGGTTTTTAGGGGAACGATTCAGTCTTTCGTATGGGTTTTTAGTGGTGGCGGCGTTGACGTTTGCGACGCTGTTGGCGGTTAGGAGGGTAGGGTATCTTCGTTAAACGGGCTAATCGTTAATTAGCGGTCAATTTTTATCATTATATTGGATGACATCCCTTACCTTTGTCCGTTAAATTATTTTGGATTTTATTTTGGATAAATGAAAATATCGTTGAATTGGTTGCGAGATTTTCTCGATATAGATAATAACCCTTCTGAAATTGCGGACATCTTAACTTCGTTGGGCTTGGAGGTAGAAGGTTGGGAAGAGGTAAAGCCCAGTTTGGTAGATTTGGATCGGGTGGTTACGGGTCACGTGGTTTCTTGTGAGCCAATTCCTGATACCGATCATTTATCTGCAACGAAGGTGGAGTTGATAGATCCGAAGCAGCCTGGTCAGGTGTTTGTTTCTTCAATTGTTTGCGGAGCGCCGAATGTTGCAGCGGGGCAGAAAGTTTTTGTTGCCTTGCCGGGAGCGCAGGTTTTCAGTAAAGATGGAAGTTTATTCACGATTGGCGAGCGCAAGGTACGAGGCGTATTGTCTCAGGGGATGATTTGTGCTCAGGACGAGTTAGGCGTTGGAAGCGATCATTCTGGCATTATGGTTTTGCCGGAGGAGACCCCGCTAGGTCAGACTGCTGCTAGTTGGTTCAAACAGGATACGGATACTGTATTTGAGATTGGGTTGACACCTAACCGCGCTGATGCGACGCATCACAGTGGGGTTGCTCGTGATTTGTTGGCATGGATCCGGCAGCACAAGAATCCGGTTGCTCAGCTATGTTTGCCTGGGGTGGATTCATTTCCGGAGGCTCGTACTGCCAGTCCAATAAGGGTCGAGGTGGAGAACATAGAGGATTGTATTCGGTATACAGGTATTTCCATCCAAGGCTTGAAGGTTCAGGAAAGTCCGGATTGGCTAAAGAACCGACTTTTGTCGGTTGGATTACGCCCTATTAATAATGTTGTTGATATCACCAATTATATTCGGGTAGAGTTGGGCCAGCCCTTGCATGCGTTTGATCAGGATAAGATAGGTGGTGGGCGTGTTGTGGTGAAGAATTTGGCGGAGGGTACTTCATTCAAGGCTTTGGATGAGACAGACCGTGTGTTGTTAAGTTCTGACTTAATGATTTGTGATGGCAATTTGGTACCGATGTGTATGGGTGGTGTGTTTGGAGGCTTTGACAGTGGTGTAAAGGACCAGACGGTTAATATATTTTTGGAAAGTGCTTGTTTCCATCCTCGGACGATTCGTCGTTCGATGTTGAAGCATCAGTTGCGTACGGATGCGGCATGGACATTTGAGAAGGGGGTGGATCCGAATGGAAGTTTGTATGCGTTGAAGCGTGCGGCCTTAATGATACAAGAAATTGCCGGGGGGGAGATTGCCGGAGACATTACGGATATTTACCCTAATCCGGTTCAGCCAATACGGATAACGGCTAGTTTTGATCGTATCCGCCGTTTGATTGGGGCGGAAATAACGACGGAAGCATTGAAGCATCTTCTTTCGGCTTTAGGAATACGAGTATTGGAAATAGCGGGGGAGGAGTTTGTGGCGGAGGTGCCTACGAATAAGCCCGATGTGACAAGGGAGGCAGATTTGGTGGAGGAAATACTTCGGGTGTATGGGTTGGATAATATTCCGTTGCCTTTATCGATTCGGTCAAGTATGGAAATTACGCCTAATCCAGATGTAAATGCCATCCGAAATCGAGTTGCTGATTTGTTGGCGGATCAGGGGTATTTGGAATGTATGGGTTTGTCGTTGTCCAATTCGGAGTATTACCAAGGACCAAGTGCCTTTTTGCCGATGGAAGAAGGTACTATTGTTCGGGTAAACAACACGGCTAATCAGGGGCTGGATTGCTTACGGCCGACCTTGGTGGTGAACGGATTAGAGTCGATCCGGCACAACCAGAATCGGCAGAGGCCAGATTTGCGTTTGTTTGAGTTTGGGAAGACCTATCGGCGTTCGGTCACAGTGGGTAGTACTGCTGACAATCGTTCGACGGAAGGATTTTTGGAAGAGACTAGGTTAGGCATTTTTTTAACTGGTGGCCATACAGCTGCATCTTGGCATCCCGTAGCCAAAAAGGAGGTGGATTTTTATACGTTAAAAGCGACCGTCCACCAGGTATTATCCAGGCTTGGGGTGACTGGGTATCAAGAGACGGTTGTTCAGGGAGTTGCACCTTATCGGTATGCAGTTCGTTATCATCGCGGTCCTCAGGAGCTTGTTGTATTTGGCGCGCTAGAGACGAGCTTGTTAAAGCAATTTGAAGTGAAGAATGCCGTTTATATGGCAGACTTTCATTTTGACAATCTAGTGGCCTCTCATGCTTCGGTTCGGGTACAGTATAGCGAAGTCAGTCGGTATCCTTCTGTCAGGAGGGATTTGGCACTGGTGGTACGTGAGCAGGTAACTTTTGGAGAGATTCGGCAGCTAGCTTTCAGAACTGCTAAGAAACTATTAAAGGAGGTACACCTCTTTGATGTTTATGAGGATGAGAACAGGTTAGGTGCCGGGAATAAGTCTTATGCGATAAGTTTTATGTTTGAAGATACTACAAAGACCCTTCAGGACAAGGAGATTGATGGGTTGATGGGACAGTTACAAACGGCATTTGAGGATAAGTTAAAAGCGCAAATACGTAAATAAAAGGCGGGGGATGCAGCGCATCCGCGCCGAAATTGATCATATATAATCATTCACATACAAAAACGATTAAAATGGAGATAATAATAGGAATCATCGGATTGGTAACGGGGGGGGCAGTTGCCTACTTTTTTGCCAGTCGGATAGCTAAGGCGAACGTCGACAAGTCGATTGAGGAAAGTAATCGCAAGGCGGATTTGATTATTCAGGAGGCCCGACTTGGGGCAGAGCGATTAACGAACGAGGCTGCTTTAAAGGCAGAGAAGATTGTGAGTAAGGCGGAAGCGGAAAACGAGCGGATTAAGCAGCAGAAGATACAAGAGGCGAAGCAGCGTTATTCAGAGATGCGGTCGCAGTTTGACACGGAAAAGGCCCAGCACCAGTTGAAGTTAAAGGAGATGGAGATGGATGTGGTGGCGAAGCAGAAAGATTTGAAAGTTGAAGAGGATGCGTTGAATACACGGTTCAATGAATTTGCGAAGAGAAAAAATGAGATAGAGGCGAAGGAGTTGGAAGTGGAAGCGATTCGGGAAAATTTGGATAAGCAGTTAAAGATTATTCAGAAGAAGAAAGAAGAGTTGGAAGCGGCGAATGAAGAGCGGATTCGCGCATTAGAACAGATTGCACAATTAACACAGCAGGAGGCGAGGGATCATTTGTTGGAGCAGGTGCGGTTGAAGAGTGAGAGTGAGGCGATGTCAATTGTAAAGGATGCGATTGCAACTGCGAAGATGAATGCGAGCAAGGAGGCGAAGAAGATTATTATCCAGTCGATTCAGCGGACGGCAGCGGAGGTCACGATTGAGAATACGGTATCTGTGTTTAACTTGGAGAACGACGATATGAAGGGCCAGATTATTGGACGGGAGGGTCGTAATATTCGCGCTTTAGAAGCAGCTACGGGAGTAGAGTTGATTGTGGATGATACGCCGGAGGCGATTGTAATTTCTTCATTTGATCCAATTCGAAGGGAGGTAGCACGATTGTCTTTACAACGCTTGGTAGCGGATGGTCGGATTCACCCACAGCGTATTGAGGAGGTGGTTGCGAAGGTTCGGAAGCAGTTAGAAGAGCAGGTGATGGAGATTGGGGAACGGACGGTTATTGAGCACAACATACACGGTTTAAATCCGGCCTTGGTTCGGATGGTAGGAAGGATGCGTTTCCGCTCCTCGTATGGTCAGAACCTATTGAAGCACTCGATTGAGACAGCGGAGATATGTGGGATCATGGCGGCGGAGTTAGGATTAAATCCGAAGCAAGTGAAGATGGCGAAGCGTGCGGGATTATTGCACGATATCGGCAAGGTAGCGGAAGAGGAAACTGAATTGTCACACGCGTTGGTGGGGATGAAGCTTTGTGAGCAATATGGGGAGCATCCGGTGATTGCGAATGCGGTAGGAGCGCACCACGATGAGGTTGAGATGAATAACATTATCTCGCCGATTGTACAGGCCTGTGATGCGATATCTGGGGCTCGTCCGGGGGCTCGTCGGGAGATTTTGGAGAATTATTTAAAGCGGATTGGAGAGTTAGAAGAGTTGGCTATGGGTTACGATGGGGTATCGAAGGCATTTGCGATGCAGGCTGGGCGAGAGTTACGGGTGATTGTGGAGGCGGATAAAGTAACGGATCAGTATGCGGATGATTTGTCATTTTTGATATCACAGAAGATCCAGGATGAGATGCAATATCCTGGGCAGATTCGGGTGACGGTGATTCGGGAAAAGCGAGCAGTAGCTTATGCGCGGTAGGTTGGGGCCATTCAAAAATTTTTTTTAAAAAAAAATCTCAAAAAAGTTTTTGATATGTTGACTTTGGTTTTACCTTTGCACTCGCTTTTGAAAAGGGGCTTAAGAGACTCTAAGTAAAGCAGTTGTTTGACAGTTTTCCCAAAAATAAAAAGCAGTGATACGATGCCACTGTAGCTCAGTTGGTAGAGCAGCTGATTTGTAATCAGCTGGTCGGGGGTTCGAGTCCCTCCAGTGGCTCAAGTATCGCTTTAGAAAAATAATGTAGGGGGTGCCCCGGAGTTGGAGAGCCGGGCCAGACTGTAAATCTGGTGCTTTACCGCTGAGTAAGTTCGAATCTCACCACCCCCACCAATCTTGGAAGAAATAAAAGTTAAATAAAGTAGTGAGTCTATTTTTCATCGGTTAGCTGATGTACATAGCACTTAGTACTTTTTTGATTTTTAGATAAGCGGTGGTAGCTCAGTTGGTAGAGCGTCAGCCTTCCAAGCTGAATGTCGCGAGTTCGAATCTCGTCCGCCGCTCTAACACACCCACACTCACTCCGGCATACAAATGCCTTCGCTTTTATCACAAGCATGCCCGATATGCCGTTGTAGCTCAGGGGTAGAGCACTTCCTTGGTAAGGAAGAGGTCGAGAGTTCAAATCTCTTCAACGGCTCTATCACACGCCCACACTCACACACACCCGCATACTCAATTTGGCTTTTAGTAAGTGTGATAATGTTGCGATGTACAGGTGTCTTAGGACACCTATTTGTATTGCCTGTTGTCACATTGTCACCTTCTTAAATAACTTTTAAAATTTAGATTATTCTAAACCAATGGCAAAAGAGACATTTGTCCGTACCAAACCGCACGTAAACATTGGTACAATCGGCCACGTTGACCATGGTAAGACCACCCTCACTGCTGCCATTACATTTGTATTGTCGCAGAAAGGTCTAGCTAAAAAAACTGACTATGATGCTATCGACGCTGCTCCTGAAGAGAAAGCGCGTGGTATAACCATCAATACTGCTCACGTTGAATATGAGACGGATATCCGTCACTATGCACACGTGGACTGCCCGGGTCACGCCGACTACGTAAAGAACATGATCACAGGTGCTGCCCAGATGGACGGTGCTATCTTGGTTTGTGCAGCAACTGACGGTCCTATGCCTCAGACTCGTGAGCACATCCTTTTGGCTCGCCAGGTTGGTGTACCTAAGATTGTTGTTTTCATGAACAAAGTTGACATCGTTGATGACCCAGAGATGTTGGAGCTAGTTGAAATGGAATTGCGTGAGCTGTTGAGCTCATACGGTTTTGATGGAGACAATGCTTCTGTTATTCAAGGTTCAGCGTTGAAAGCGTTGGAAGGTGATCCTACTTATGTAGCGAAAATCGAAGAGCTTATGAACGCTTGTGACAACGATATTCCAGAGCCAGTTCGTGAAGTTGATAAGCCATTCTTGATGCCTGTTGAGGACGTATTTACGATCACTGGTCGTGGTACAGTTGCTACTGGTCGTATTGAGCGCGGTGTAATCAACGTAGGTGAACCAGTTGAAATCATCGGTATGATGAAAGCTGACGAGAAGCCAATGACTTCTACCATCACAGGTGTAGAAATGTTCCGTAAGCTTCTTGATCGTGGTGAGGCTGGTGACAACGCTGGTTTGTTGTTGCGTGGTATTGAAAAAGACGATATCCGTCGCGGTATGGTTATTTGCAAGCCTGGCAGCGTTAAGCCACACAATCACTTCAAGTGTTCTGTTTACGTTCTTTCAAAAGAAGAAGGTGGCCGTCACACTCCATTCTTCAACGGCTACCGCCCACAGTTCTACTTCCGTACAACGGACGTAACTGGTGATTGCAAGCTCCCTGCAAATGTGGAGATGGTAATGCCTGGTGATAACGTTGAGTTGGAAGTTAAGTTGCTCAGCACCATCGCTATGGAAAAAGGTCTTCGCTTCGCGATTCGCGAAGGTGGCCGTACAGTAGGTGCTGGTCAGGTGACTGACATCATCGCATAAATTCCGGTTTTCCGGTATTCGATAGGATAAACAGGCAGGTCTTGGTTGTACGTACGCACGGCCTGCCTGTATCCAATCAACACAGGGGCATAGCTCAATTGGTAGAGTGGCGGTCTCCAAAACCGCAGGCTGCGGGTTCGAGCCCTGCTGCCCCTGCATAGTAAAGTTAATTTCGATTGCAAACTCGGTGTTCGTTGCGCTTTTTGCGTCAGCGAACTTTTTGTTCAAGATTCAACTGGGTGCGTGTCGCTAAAATCTGCTCCTTACGATGGATAAGTTAGTACTTTATTTAAAAGAGAGTTATCATGAGTTAACCAAAGAAGTGAGCTGGCCAACGCTTGCTCAACTTCAGGAGAGTACTCTTGTTGTGCTTGCTTCAACGGCAATCCTAGCTCTGTTGATCTTCCTGATGGATGCTCTTAACAGTGTTGCATTTAAAACCCTTTACGGGATCTGGTAATCGTAGTCAACCGAGTTAACAGAATTCCGTTTAACGTTACCCTTTACACAGATGGCATCCGAACAAGCACTGCTAGAGAAAAAATGGTACTCACTTCGCGTAATCAGCGGGAAGGAGAAGTCTATCAAGGAGCGAATCGAGAAAGAAATCGGAAACTCCAAGTGGGAAGATTTTATCTTTAGCGTTGTTGTACCTACGGAGAAGGTGTACAAAATCCTGAACGGTAAGAAGGTGGTCAAAGAGCGAAACCTGCTTCCGGGCTATATTTTGGTGGAGGCCTTAAGCGGACGTTTGAATGGTGACATTGCCAAGTCCATTGCTGATATCCCTAATGTTATTCACTTTCTGGGAAAAGAGAGCCCCTTGCCGATGACACAGGCAGAGGCGAATCGTCTTTTAGGAAAGGTGGATGAGAGTGCCGAAACAGGAGAAATCATGTTAGAGCCGTACTTAGTTGGTGAGACCGTCAAAATTATTGATGGTCCATTTGCTGATTTCGTAGGAGATGTTCAGGAGGTCAATGAGGAAAAGAAAAAACTAAAGGTAATCGTCAAGATTTTTGGCCGGGGAACCGAAGTCGAACTTGGCTTTATGCAGGTAGAGAAAATCAGTTAAGAATAGTAACCTTGAAAGTGTTGTACTTCTCCACAATGCTTGCTTCCCAGAGGTGAATCGCTTAATGATCATACACTTAACTTTTTAACTTTTTTCCGGTTTTTCCGGTAAAATGTTTTGTTATCATGGCAAAAGAAGTAGATATTTATATTAAACTGCAGGTTAAAGGTGGTCAGGCAAATCCTGCGCCCCCATCGGTCCTGCGCTCGGTTCTAAGGGTGTTAACATCATGGAATTCTGCAAGCGTTTCAACGCGCAGACAACCGAGCAGATGGGTAAGGTATTACCTGTTATCATTTCGGTGTATAAAGACAAGACGTTTGACTTTATCATCAAAACGCCTCCTGCTGCCGTTCAGCTAGCGGAAATGGCAAAGACGACTCGTGCGAAAGGTGCAAAAACAAAACTTGGTGGTTCTTCGGAGCCAAACCGTAAGAAGGTTGCATCTGTTACCTGGGATCAGGTTCGTACCGTAGCTGAAATTAAGATGCCTGACTTGAACTGCTTCACCATTGAGGCGGCGATGAGCATGGTGGCTGGTACTGCTCGCAGTATGGGTTACACTGTGACAGGTACTCCTCCTGAAGGTATCGTTATTAAGTAAGATTTTTTAACAGGGAGTTCCGACCCAATCGGAACGTTTAACCTAACGTTTATCAATGGCAAAAGTTACAAAAAAGCGCAAAGCTGTTGAATCAAAAGTAGATCCTGACAAGTTATACATCATTAAAGATGCTATGGCTCTTGTAAAGGAAGTAAACACTACTAAGTTCAACGCATCTGTCGATCTTCACGTTCGCCTAGGGGTAGATCCTCGTAAGGCAGATCAAGCACTTCGTGGAACCGTATCTCTACCACATGGTACAGGTAAGACTAAGAAGGTGTTGGTTTTCTGTACACCAGACAAGCAGGCGGAAGCGACTGCAGCGGGTGCGGATTTCGTAGGTCTCGATGATTATATCCAAAAGGTTTCTGATGGTTGGATGGAAGCAGACGTAATCGTCGCTACTCCAAATGTTATGGCTCAACTTGGTAAGGTGGCTCGTATTCTTGGTCCACGCGGTTTGATGCCTAACCCTAAAACGGGAACAGTTACAAATGATATTGCTACGGCGGTGTCTGAGTTGAAGAAAGGTAAAATCGCCTTCCGTGTGGATAAGTTTGGTATCGTCCATGCATCCATCGGCCGTGTTTCATTTACCCCAGATCAGCTTGCAGAAAACGCGCAGGAGTTAGTAGCTACTTTGGTACGAATGAAGCCGTCTTCAGCGAAAGGTGTTTATATGCGCACCATTTCTGTTGCTAGCACCATGAGTCCTGGTATTGCTGTCGATCCTAAATCATTCAAGGTGTAACTCTGGCAATTCAGCCAGTCATGCCATATTATTCATTCAGCCACTCACGTTTCAACTTTAACTGAGAAATGACAAAAGAGGAAAAAACAGCGGCGATTGCGGAGTTACAAGAAGAATTGTCCAATGCACCGTTCTTCTATATAGCAGACTCCTCTACGCTGACCGTAGAAAAAGTAAACCAATTGCGCCGCTTGTGTTTCGAACGGAACATCACTATGCGTGTCGCAAAAAATACCTTGATCAGAAAGGCATTAGAATCTCAGCCTGAGGAGAAAGGTTTCTCTGCACTTTTTGGGGTTTTACACGGACCTACTACGTTAATGATTTCGGACAGTCCGAAAGCGCCAGCGTTGTTGATCGAAGAGTTCCGTAAAACCAATGCGCGCCCTGTGTTGAAGGCGGCTTACATTGACTCTGCCATCTTTATTGGTGACGAACAGGTTGGTACACTTGCCAAGCTTAAGTCAAAAGAAGAGATGGTGGGCGAAATTATCGGCCTGCTTCAATCTCCTGGTCGTCGTCTTGCCAGCCAGCTTACTGCTTCCGGATCTAAGATTGCCGGAATCGTTAAGACGTTGGAAGAGCGCGGTCAGTAAGGGTTGCCCACTTATTTTGGCTTCCAAGTACGCACAATAACCCACATTAAAAGAAAACAAACCGAAAACACCCCCAATTTACACTGGGAAAACCTTCACATTATTCGCAAACAAATTAAATTGTATTTACAATGGCAGATTTGAAGGCACTCGCCGAACAATTAGTGAGCCTTACTATTAAAGAAGCCAATGAATTGGCTGCAATCCTGAAAGACGATTACGGTATCGAGCCTGCAGCTTCTGCTGTAGCTGTAGCTGCTGCTCCTGCTGCAGGAGGTGGAGCTGAGGCTGCTGCTGAGAAGACTGAGTTCGACGTAATTTTGAAGGATGCAGGTGCTAATAAGTTGAACGTGGTTAAGGAGGTTAAGAACATCCTTGGCTTGGGCTTGAAAGAAGCAAAAGACCTCGTTGATGGCGCTCCTAGCCCAATGAAGACTGGCGTAAACAAGGCTGAAGCTGAGAGCATCAAGGCTGCTTTGGAAGGAGCTGGTGCTGTGGTAGAGGTGAAGTAAGTCTTAAGTAAAATGTGTTGTCCGGGCTTATAGCTCTGTTTTCACATTTCTTTCGTCTTGTCTTCAACTCAAACACATGATTACTCCGATTTTTACGACAGTATAAGCAATCAGGCTTAATGCCATGCCATCTTTCAGGTGCGCTGGCATTAAGCCTATTCTTGTCTGTATGTACACCTTTTGATTACATTTTGGCGTTTAATTGAACGCCAATTCTCCGCCGGTAAGGCTTCAATGCTTAGCCGGCTGTTCATACTGAAATATTTTTCAAAAATATGACCAATAACGGCAGTACCCAAAACGGGGTAAAAACCGGGGTTCAGGAACGAGTTAACTTTGGGAAAATTCGCCTTGCGGGCAATTACCCTGACTTGCTCGAGATCCAGCTGAAGTCCTTCCAGGAGTTCTTTCAGTTGGAGACCACACCCGAAAATCGGGCTACAGAGGGACTCTACCGAGTGTTTAAGGAGAATTTCCCGATTAGCGACGCCAGGAGCATCTTTACCCTGGAGTTTCTCGACTATTTTGTCGATCCTCCTCGGTACTCTATTGATGAGTGCATGCAACGCGGTCTGACGTACTCCGTACCGTTAAAAGCTAAATTGCGTCTCTCTTGTAACGATCCTGAGCATATTGATTTTGAAACCATTGTTCAGGATGTGTTCCTTGGGAACATTCCTTATATGACTCCAAAAGGCACGTTTGTGATTAATGGTGCTGAACGTGTAATTGTATCTCAATTGCACCGTTCCCCAGGTGTGTTTTTTGGTCAGTCCTTTCACCCTAATGGTACCCGTATCTACAGTGCTAGGGTAATTCCTTTCAAAGGAGCCTGGATGGAGTTTGCGACGGATATCAACTTGGTGATGTATGCCTATATCGATCGTAAAAAGAAGTTTCCTGTAACCACTCTTTTACGGGCCATCGGATTCGATACCGATAAGGCAATTCTGGATCTATTTGGTCTGGCAGATGAAATCCCTTGCACGCGTGAAAATCTGGAAGGTGCGATTGGCCGTAAGTTGGCAGCTCGTATCCTGAAGTCTTGGACCGAAGATTTTGTGGATGAAGATACCGGTGAGGTTGTCTCCATTCCTCGTAACGAGATTATACTCGAGCGCGATGTGATTTTGGATGAAGAAAATATCGAGCAGATTTTGGATGCAGATATGCAGACCATTATCCTGCAGCGTTCAGATATTAGTGAGGATTATTCTATTATCTATAATACCTTGCAAAAAGACCCGACTTCCAGTGAATTGGAAGCGGTTACTCATATTTATCGACAATTGCGCGGCTCGGATCCACCCGATGATGAAACTGCGCGCGGTATCATTGAAAAGCTCTTCTTCTCAGACAAGCGTTACAACCTTGGAGAAGTAGGACGTTTCAAGATTAACCGTAAACTCGAGCTCAATATTGAGTCTGAGACGTTGGTATTAACAAGGGAAGACATTATTTCAATTGTGAAGTATATTGTTAGCTTGGTTAATAACAATGCTGAAATCGATGATATCGATCACTTGTCTAACCGCCGTGTTAGGACAGTGGGTGAGCAATTGTATGCTCAGTTTGGGGTCGGTCTAGCTCGTATGGCTCGTACCATTCGCGAGCGGATGAATGTACGGGATAATGAGGTCTTTACACCAATTGACCTAATTAATGCTCGGACGCTTTCGTCTGTTATTAACTCTTTCTTTGGTACAAGTCAGCTCTCGCAGTTCCTCGATCAAACGAATCCGCTGTCGGAGATTACGCACAAGCGTCGTATTTCTGCTCTTGGACCGGGTGGTCTTTCGCGTGAGCGGGCTGGATTTGAGGTTCGAGACGTACACTATTCTCACTATGGTCGTTTGTGTACGATTGAGACCCCGGAGGGGCCCAATATCGGTTTGATTTCCACGCTGTGTACGCATGCGAAGATCAATAAAATGGGCTTCTTAGAGACGCCTTATCGTCGTGTTAAGGACGGAAAGGTTATTTTGGAGGGTGACGTTGAGTACTTATCTGCAGAAGCGGAGGATAACATGAAAATCGCTCAGGCGAATACAGGGGTCAACGAAAAAGGCGCGTTCTTGAACGACCGTATCAAGGCCCGTGAGCATGGTGATTTCCCGATCCTAGCGCCGGAAGACTTGGAATATATCGACGTTGCGCCGAACCAAATTGTAGGTGTTTCTGCGTCTTTGATTCCTTTCCTTGAGAATGATGATGCGAACCGTGCCTTGATGGGATCGAACATGCAACGTCAATCTGTGCCACTTATCCGTCCGCACTCACCTGTTGTGGGTACTGGTTTGGAGGCAAAAGTGGCTCGTGACTCCAGGATG
>Ga0315901_10004129_pt1 | contig 18302 bp, 18 predicted proteins | sample LakEriMetagenome_10_FD_203761 | JGI IMG/M metagenome (GOLD analysis project Ga0315901, IMG submission 203761) | Freshwater fungal communities from buoy surface, Lake Erie, Ohio, United States - Buoy 2 MA116 | ecosystem: Environmental > Aquatic > Freshwater > Lake | place: USA: Lake Erie, Ohio...
ACAATTATGCTTATACACAGAATGGAAATAATTTTATTTCTTCTTCTTGGAAGCTAAATTCAAATTGGGGGTCACCTAATGGTGTCCCCTCAACTATAGCATTTAGATTCAAAACCAACGGATTACCTACATCTAATATCCCAATATCCCAAAGTTTATGGACAATTTCCGGATCTAGCGGGGTTGCTACTATTATTTTAACATATACTGGATCAGGGTATACTAGTGCTTCATATTCAGGATCAACTGTAGATCCATATTATCAATACGCTAAATTAGATTTTATACCAAGAACGCTCTTTTTAACAACTTCTGCTAGTGTATATTTACCATTTTTTGACGGAGACTGGTGGTCAGTAATGGTAACTAAAGATGGTTCAAATTTTACTTTATATTCTAAAAATTCAATATATAATGGTTACGATGGAAACCAAATAGGATTCCAAGCTTCTAGTTCAAGCACAGGGAATACTCAAGCTTGGAATGATTTATTGGATCTTGGGGTGATTTCATATTTTGGCTCTGCTAGCATATCAAACTATACTAATTTTTCGGGCTCATTCCAAGAAATCAGATATTATAGTACTATTATAAGCGAAAGTGTATTTGATGATTATGTAATGAATCCTAATTCCATTGAAGGAAATGGGACAAACCAAGGACCAAATCAACTTGCTTTTAGAGCATCTTTAGGTGGAGAACTATATACTGGTTCAACCTCAATACACCCTAAAATAACAGGGTCCTGGGTTGCTACTTCATCATTTACAAGCGATAGTAATTTTACATTTAACACTACTCCAGTATTCGTATCAAATACACAATCTGTGTTCTTTGATCAACCTCCTGTTGGTATAAAAAATCCTGTAGCTGATAAAATTAAGCAACAAAGCCTTTCCCTCCCATATAGCAGTAGTTTAGCAAACATCCCCGATAATACAACTTTATCTAATGTTAGATCTATACAACAAGATTATGCAATTAGTCAAAGCTATACAAGAGATGTAAACTATGTTGAGGTAACATTTTCGCCACAAAACGAAATAGACGATGATATTAGTTCACAAATTGGATTTATCAATATTGGAGAATATATTGGTGATCCTAGATTAGTATCTTCATCGGCAGAAACATACCCTCCACTAGATGCTTTGCGAAATGCTTATTTTGAAAAATATACTCATAATTACGATATAAACGATTATATAAGACTTATCAAATTTATAGATAATTCTTTGTTTAAAATGTTGCAAGATTGGACTCCTGCTCGAGCAAGTCTAGCCTCAGGAATAGTAGTTAAACAACACTTGCTTGAAAGAAACAAATACCCTGTTCCCCAAGCTACTCCAAATACCCCAATAGCATATTATGGAAGTGGAAGCGGAAATATAGCGTGGGATACTCCATTTACTTTCCAAAATCTTGTAGTTTCGGGTGCCGGTATCAGAATGTACGAAGTTACAGGAAGTAACGCTGGTGTGTTTCCAAACTTAAATGGACAAACTTCATCCGTAATACTACCAGGAAATTATACGGCATCTGTAACTCAGGTTTGGTCCGGCACAACACCATCTATAGTAGGTCCAGTTGTCTTTACACAATCTTCTCAAACAGAATTTTTTAATGGAGAATTAAGTGGTTCAAATCTTGTAGTAACAAACGGAGACTTAAATGGAGATAATCCGTTTTTAAACGTCAATACTACAATATTAGCATATACAGCGTCGTACTACGACGATACTTTGGTTCCCGCTGGTAATTTCTTAAATATAAATACTTCACCAAACAATGGGGAAATATATTTATTATACGATGGAACAGCTACATTCCCTTCAACCCCATCAGCTCCATCAAATATATAAAACATAAAAAATGGCTTTTTTTACCCAAGGAGTTAAATACATAAAAATAGCACGTTACGATGCTTTTGGCAATGATAATTATCAATCATTGCGTGAATTAGATAACATTAGAATTAGAACTGTTGATAAAGGTATTATAGATTACCCTGTAGCTACTATAACAGAATATCCAAGTTCATCTTTGAATGGTCCGTATTTCTTATATCAGATAGTTACTACTAATGTAACATCTAGCACTAATAATCAGATATTGAATTATCAAGTAAGTGCTAGCAGAGCAGCCTCTATCAGTAATATATCTTCTCCTACCTCAAAAATAGTAAATACATATACCGAAAATATAGATAATCTAGGCTACTTTGATAATTCATCAGGATATATTACTTTTCAAAATACTCCTAATATACCTATAATAATAACATCCTCAGTAAATTTTAATATTAATGCCGATGCGTTAAATGCTGGATCTATACCTCATTTATCCTTAGTAGATGTTACTGATTTAGGAGTAGGATTAACTTCATTAAATTATGCTTCACAAGTTGTCCCAAATATTGTATTGCAAGTACAAACTGGGTCAGCATTATCTCCAGTAGCTGTAGGGACCACAGGAACTATAACATTAACAGGATCATTTACTCCTACAGAGAATAGAAGTTATGTTTTAGTATTATCAAATTTAAATGGATTATCTATAGTTCCTGCTCCTTCATGGAACGGCACTAATATAGATTTAAAAATTACCCAATCTATTACCCCCCAAGCAGGTATAGGCGCCCAAACCATCCTAGAACCATATATTACAACCCCATTCATTAACTCAGATTACGATGTATTAATGAATAACGCTGTAATAAACAGACCCAATTCATTTTATCTAGATGTTGATTTTACAGATAGTCAAATTTTACCTATAAACCAACAAGCAATACTATCAAGTTCTGCTTCCCCTGCTATTATACAGGATTCATATTACTCTTCAGATTGGTGGGCAAGTTCAAGATATAATGGGCAACAACTTCGGTCGGCTAAACTTAATCAATGGTCTAGTACAGATATTGCTCCTAGTAAAACACCCAACGTATCTAATCCAAAATCATATTTTGTAAGATTTAATTGGCTAGCAGGAACTTCTCCTGAATGGGGTAATAATTTTGAGGGGAAAACAAACGTTAGCATTAAATATATTATTGATGAAAACGGAAATGAAGTACCACCTTTATTTGATGAAAATGGAATCAATTTAGGAAATATACAACAAGCTTTCGGAAACAATAATGCTACTCTAGTCCTATCAAACCCAGACTCATTTGGGGTTAATTTAGATTCAGTAAATAATACTGTACCAATATTTAAAGCTGGTCAAAAAATTAAACCTATAATATATACTCAAACAGCTAGTTATGATAGTAACGGCAATGTTATAGGATTTGGTTTTACAGGGTCTATAAATTTTACTCAACCTGATGGGCAAATTATATCTACCGGTATAAACAACTACTCAATACTTGCAGTAGGCCCGGGTAACACTACATCTGGAAATTCAACCCAAAATGCAAATTTTATTACAAACATAGGAACAGGAGATGATGGTGGTGTTATAATACCAGGACCAAGTATACTCTCATCTTCTTTAAATAATGAGCTAATTATCCCATTTAGACCTATAAATATAGGTAATTCTGCTAGTTTTTCTACAGGATCATCCCCTGTACAATATTGGTATCAACCAACAGGATCTCTAGGTAGTCTTTCTTCTTCAGGATATGTGTTATATTTTGATATATACTTAGGTAGTCAGGTTCTTAATGGAAGTATAATTAATTATTTTTTGCAAAAATCTACAAATGGTGGGAGCAGTTGGAATAATATTGCTTATAAACAAATAAGATATACTGGGCCCCCAGAAGATACTCTTAATTCTTCTCTTTGGACATTTTCATATACCGAAAGAAATGCTACTACAAGTTCTTTATACAGATTAACTCTTGGATCCCAGGCCGGTTCTACTTCTGTTCCTCCTGGTACTATTCCAGTTGGAAGAACATTAAGAGTAAGTGCAGAATTTAAAGTATCTCAATACCCTGCATCTTCTTTTAATCAAACTTCTACTAGTTGCACTTTATTTTGGCTTACCGGCTCTTCTCCCAATATTTTATTAGCTAATACTGGATCTACATCTGCGGGGGGGCTAAATCAATTTATTGGACTCCAGCAACAAAACATCAACAATAGCGGATTTGATCCTATTACTATACCTTTTAATCTTCAACCTAACGATGAAATAAGGTTTCAAGGATTAGAAAACTTATCATTTGCTATTACCAATGTGACACAATCTGCTGCTGGTCAATTGCAGCTTAATCTAGACAATAATATACCTAATGGCACAAATTTAAATTATTTCCTTATAAGAAGATACATACCAGATCCAGGAAATATAATATTAGACATAAGTAAACCTGCAGGCCAAACTAGTGATGGTATATTGATACCTGAATTTTTAGGAGAAAAAGCAAATGAAACTAAAGAAAAGATTGTATCTTTACTTAGAGCACAATCATAAAATTAAAAATATACATATTTATAATAAAAACAATATAAACAAATGGGATACCTAGACAACTCAGTAGTAACTGTAGACGCCATTTTAACAAATAAGGGCCGTCAATTACTAGCACAAGGAAATTTTAACATAACACAATTTGCTTTGGCAGATGATGAGATAGATTATACATTATATAATCCTACTAATCCTTCAGGATCTGCTTATTATGGTCAAGCAATTGAAAACATGCCTTTACTTGAAGCTTTCCCTCAGGAAACTCAAATGATGAAATATAAATTAGTTACCTTACCTAGAGGAACAGCAAGATTACCTATTCTTGATTTAGGTTACACAGCTATTGTAATTAAACAAGGAGCATCACTTGCCATTACTCCAGAAACACTAAACTATTTAGGTGGTAATACATTTGAAACTAGCGGTTATACAGCTACTATTTCCGATGTTAGATTATTTAGCACATTTGAAGGTGTAGGTATTAATACTCCACAAGCTCAAGCTCTTAACCAAACTACAACTTTAGGAACCTCAGTATCTAAAACTGTTGTTGGAACTACAATTAATATAAGAGCAACTACAGTTAATACATTATTTGGTTCAAATACACAATTAACTGCTACCTTAACTGTAGAAGGTAGAGATAGTGGAGCCCGTATAACCATCCCAGTAACAGTAACAAAAATATCCTAAAATATAAAATATGGCCTTTAATAGACTAGACCCTTCAGATTTTGTAGTAAGCTCAGACGCTATATCTGCTACTTTATGGTCAACCCAAGCAGCACAATTAACAACATTTTTTACATCGTCACAACAAGAGGCAGGCTCTTCAGGTGATTATTATTTAAGTGTTTATCAAACAGCTTCAACTTTAACTAATGCTGCTGTACAATTTGATATAACCTATGGTAATGCTCTTGGTAGTGGTAGTTTAGTATATAATAGTGCTATAAATGGTTTATCTCCAACAGCTACTATTTTTGGACAATACCAAGATTTAGTATTAGGAGATGAAAACGCAAACTTTACTTTTGGTGCAATTACATCATCTGAATTTTACGCAATATCATTTGAAAGAGCAAGGTACAAAAATGCTCTTCTTTTAGGCTCGTTAACATTACAAATTAAAGGTCCAATAGCAGCTTCTGGTTCAATTACATTGACCGATAATAGTGCTTATGTTTCAGCAGTAACATTTACAGAAGCAGGTAGAGTATTTCAGTTAATTTCAGGATCAGGAGGAACAGCAAATACTAGTCGCCAAGCTAATGGATACACAACAGATTCAGGATCATATGGATGGTTACTCCCAGATATCGGAACTATATTATTAAACCCTAAAGCATTATCTGCCCCAACATCAAGTGGTGGTATTGGATTTGTATATAGTGGTTCTGCTTCCGGATCAGGTGTACCTAATGTATCCCCAATGACCTCTTTATATCAGGCAATAAGTGCTTCTGCTAATTTCCAGATTAACTCTCAAGAGACAATAACCTCAGATTTTATTTTTATAAGAGCAAGAAGCTCAGAATTTAATTACTCTGAAAACCCATCGTTTATTTCAGGATCTACAGGTGAGGTATTATACAATCAATTCATAAATAATCCACAAACATATATCACAACAGTGGGTTTATATAATGATGTTAATGAATTATTAGCAGTGGCTAAACTATCTAGACCATTACCTAAAGATTTTACATCAGAAGCCTTAGTCCGCGTTAAGCTAGATTTCTAAAATGAATGGGCGCCTACAAACAATTTTTAACGTCTGATATAATCATTACTCCTTTTGAAGTAAACAAATCGTTTACTTTTCAAGGGGCATCTGAATTAACTGCATCTGTTGTTTCTATAGATAGATTTTTAGGGCTTAATACAAGCTCTTTATTTAATCCAACTACTGATCCAAAAACAGGACAAGTATCAGGATCAACCCAATACCAGCGCTTAATATATAATTCAATTAAGGAATTATTCTATTCAAATTATTTAAGTTCAAGTTATGGAGATCCAGCCAATGTTGGGTTTATAGTACCCGGAAATGATGACGCAGGAAATGTTTTAGTAGGATCACCATCTTCAACAGGTAGATATTTTAATTATAAACAAACAGATTTAACATTTGCTAAATATTTTCCTACAGCATCCGACTCTACTATCGGAGTAATATCTATTCCTTCTCGTTTGTTTGGAAATTATATCCAACCAAACTCATTTATATGGAAATCAAGTAGCTTTACTATCACAGACGATGGAGAAGGTAATCTAATATCAGGCTCAACAATATACGGGAATATATTTTATTATCAAGGATTAGCAATTATAACAAGCGGATCATCAGCAGACATACTTAATTTTGTAACTTCATCTGCTGTTACTTGCTCATTCTCATCTTCACTTACAATATACGAAACACAATATAAATGTACTATTAGATCAAACGAGTTTAATGCTACTTTAAATCCGTCTGCTGAGGTAAGTGGTTCTATACTTTCATATAGTGGAAGTTATTTCTATCAACCAAATGGAGGTATTCCTACTGATAATGTAACTGGTTCATATTTTGCCCCATATGTATCAACAGTAGGTTTATATGATGAAGATCAAAATCTATTAGCTGTAGGTAAACTTGCTCAACCGCTTCCTACCTCAGCAACAACAGACATAACAATACTAGTAAACATGGATAGATAAATGTGGTTATACAATAATAAAGTTATAGAAAAATTAGACGATTTTCCCTCCAACATATACGGGTTTATATACATAACTACTCATATACCCAGCGGGATATCGTACATTGGTAAGAAGGTACTGTATCACAACGTAAAACGCAAGTTAACACGCAAGGAATTAGCCGAACACCAAGGTGCCGGTCGTAAACCAACCCACCAAACAATCCAAAAGGAAAGCGATTGGAAAACATATTACGGCTCTGCTAAACCTATTTTAGAAATGTTAAAGGAAGGTAAACAGCAAGAATTCAAACGTGAAATACTAGAGTTGGTTTACAGCAAAAAACTGCTAACATATTATGAGTGTAAATATCTATTTAAACATGGGGTATTGGAAAATCCCTCAGAATATTTCAACGATAACGTTTTAGGCAAATTTTACAGGAAAGACTTTGATTCCAAGTAGGGATTTTATATATTCCCCGCTATGGTAAATCAAACTCTAGTTGCACTAGTAAACTCTGTACTTGGTACTGGAAAGCTTACTGCTAGGGGCAATGCTGCTTATACTTGTCCTTTTTGTAAACACATCAAACCAAAACTTGAAATAAATTTTGATGAAGAATCAAAGAGCTATGAAAGTTGGCATTGTTGGGTTTGCGATAAGAAAGGCAAAAAAATACACCAAATGTTTAAGCTCATTGGTGTACCAGGAGAAAAACTTGTAGAACTTAAATCTATAGTTAAAACATATTTTGCTATAGATGCCCCTAAACAAGAAGAAAAAGTAGAGCTACCAAAAGAATTTAAATCGCTACTTGATATCACACAACACGACATTATAGGAAGACATGCTTTAGCTTACCTCAAATCTAGAGGTATTACAAAAGACGATATTGTTAAGTACAATATGGGATATTGCGAAAAGGGAAGATACGCTAATCACATTATTATCCCATCCTACGATGCAAACGGCAATTTGAATTATTTTACTGCTAGAACATTTAATCAATCCAGTACTGTAAAATATAAAAACCCATCTACATCTCGCAACATAATACCATTTGAAATATTTATAAACTGGAATGTGCCTGTTATATTATGTGAAGGCCCGTTTGATGCTCTAGCAATTAAACGAAACGCAATACCATTACTTGGTAAAACAATACAATCTAGTTTAATGAAAAAACTTGTTACATCAGCTGTAGAAAAAATATATATAGCGTTAGACAAAGATGCACAAAAACAAGCATTAAACTTTTGCGAAAACTTGATAAAAGAAGGAAAAGAAGTATATCTTGTAGATTTACAAGACAAAGATCCTGCAGACATGGGATTTAAAAATTTTACCCATCTTATTCAGGAAACTTATCCTTTAACATTCTCTGATCTTTTAGAGAAAAAACTCCAATTAATATGATACTAAAACACTCGTATGATAGGATACTAGAAGTATCCGATGATCATAAGCAAATTACAATGCCCGATTCCCGTTACTACAGACGTAACGGAGAATATTATCCATCTATTACTTATGTGTTACAATATTACCCAAAGGGTAAATATTTTGAGAATTGGCTTAAACAAGTAGGATACGCTTCAGAATATATAGTTAAAAAAGCATCCGAAGAAGGCACTCAAGTACACAATTTAGTTGAAAAATATCTAAACGGAGAAGAACTCCATTATCTATCCAAAAATGGAGATCCAATGTATGCTCCTGATATTTGGCAAATGTTTTTACGATTTACAGAGTTTTGGGAAACATATAATCCTAAACTTATCGAAACCGAAGTCCATTTATTTTCAGATGAACTTAAAGTAGCAGGAACATGCGATTTGATTTGTGAAATAGATGGTAAATTATGGTTATTAGACGTTAAAACATCAAACCATATGCAAACCACCTACGAACTACAAACCGCAGTTTATGGTAAATGTTACGAAGAATGTTTTGGTAAAACTATAGAAAACTATGGAATACTGTGGTTAAAGTCATCAAAACGCAAAGCTAACAAAGAAAAAATGCAAGGAAAAGGATGGGAAATAGTTACATCAGAAAGATCGCAGAGTGAGAATCTTCATATATTTATGATGGTAAAACAATTGTTTGATTTGGAGAACCCAAATGCGGAACCACAATTTGAACAATTTAAAACTATTATAAAAAGAACAACATGAAAAAACAAATTTTATCCGAAGAATTTCGTAGAATGCAAAAATTAGCTGGGATTATTAATGAGAATCAAGAAAATCTTTCTCCTGAGCAAGTTGCTAAGACTATTTCTCAAAACACAGATCAATTTGAATCAGATTCTAAATTGAATAATCTAGCTAATAAAATAGTTAATGACCCAAAAGCTGTTGAAGAATTAAGCAAAATACTCTCAGCAGCTGGCATTTCATTAAATGAAGGGGAGGTTGATCTTAATTCTCAAGATGTTAATAAGATAGCCTTAGCCTTTGCTAAAAAAGCAGAAACATTAACTGAAGAAATTAATTATGGAGGAACATTTTGGGCGGGGATGATTGGGGGAGGAATTATAGCTAAATATATAGCTAGTCTTGGAGATATTATAACACCCCACATGGAATTGATGGGACACAGTCCATCACATATGGGGGCAATGGTAGCTGGGGGTATAGCAGGAGCTATCTTATTATCTTTAGGTAAAATGGTTTATGATAAGTTAAAGCAAAAATAATATACAAATATAATTACTTAGTCATCCATAGTAAAAAAACAACATGAACAAACAAATCCTATCCGAAGAATTTCAACGCATGCAAAAGCTTGCTGGTTTTCAATTAAACGAAAATGAGCAAATGTTTGAAGTCAAAGAAGATCTATTCAACAAATATAAATCCAAAATCGAAACACTTCGCGATGAATTTGTTGCCGATTTAAAATCGAATTTAAAAGATCTTAAAAAATTATCTAAAGAAGATAAAACCAAATTATCTCAAATGATTCGCAATCTTACAATTGCTTTAGATGATGCATTAAGTGAAGGTAAGAAAGTAGAAGATACCGAATAATTTAAAAAAATACATATAATAATTCAGAAGGCTTGGGTATCCAAGCCTTTTTTTATATATTTATAACAAAATCTGCTATGATCAGACTGATATCCCTTTTGAGAGAAGCCATTGAAAAACCTAAAGCTATATTTTTAGCAGGCCCGGCTGGCTCAGGGAAATCTACAATAGCAAAACAACTATTACCTTCAGATATACCTGTTCTAAACATTGACGACACATACGAACAAATGTTAAAAGATACAGGTTTAGGGATGGATATAAAAAATTTTACACCTGATCAACTTTCTCAAGCTGCTAAATTAATGGCATCTGCTAGAAAAGTTACAGACGAAAGATATCAAGAATTGCTTAAAAGTCTTAATAATATTATAATAGACGGAACAGCAGGATCATCTGGTCCTATTCGTAAGAAAAAAGAACAACTTGAAGCTTTAGGATACGATACAATGATGTTAATGCTATATGTTTCCCCTATAACATCTCTAGAACGCAATCAAGCTCGACAACGCAGTTTACTTCCAGGTATTGTATTACGCACTTGGAGAGATGTAAACTCAAATATAGATACATACAGAGATATGTTTGGGGAAGATAGATTTATTTTAATAAATAATGATCCATTAGACGCTGAAACACAATTTGACCCTAAAGATATTAAGGCAAGATTTTTTGATACTTCTACTGCTAAGGGCAAACCAAAAACACCAGAAGAACAAGCTAAATCAGATGCTGAAGCAGCAAAACTAAATCAAGACATACAACAAATGGTAGATACACTACCTCAGTTTGATAATTTATCTACAGCTAAAACTAAAATAAACCAATTTTTATTATGAAACTAAACCAATTACGCCAATTAATTAAGGAAGAGCTAGAAGCAATACAACAAGAAGAATATACTCCTATAGACGAAGTAGGTAAATTCTTTGTAGTTAGGAAACCTAAAGGAAAAATGACCAAAGAAGATATGGTATATGAAGCTACTGTATTTGATGAGATCAAAAGAGACGAAACAAAAGGAGTATATAGAAATAAGTCCGAAGCTAATCGCCATGCTACAGAATCTTTAAAAGAATACGACATGCAACTTAAAGAAATGGAAGATGCTATGAAAGAATTTAGAGAAGCTAAAAAAGGTATTGACGACAAGAAAAAAGCAGCCAGAGAAAAAATCGAAAAACTTAAGTAATAGTGAACCAACTTACTAAACATTTAATAGGGGAACTTCTTGAAGATAAACAAGTCATAGGCTTGTTTGGAGGAGGTTTTAAACCACCTACTAAAGGACATTTTGAGGTTGTAGAACAAATTTTAAAAGAACATCCCGAATTAGATAAACTTATAATTTATGTTGGAAGTGGAGTTAGAGATGGTATTACCCAAGAACAATCTTTAGCGGTTTGGGATCAATATAAAGATCTTTTGGATAGTAAAGTTGATATTCAACCTTCCCCTTCTCCTATAGGCGATATCATACGCTATGGTAGAGATAATCCCGACCAAATTGTATATTTCTTTTTAGGAGAAAGAGAAGGCAAAGAAAGCGATGTAGCTGATACCGCAAGTCGCACTAAAAACATTGAAGAAAAATACCCAAATGTAAGAATAAAAGTTATTAAATCTCCTGATACTGGGATTAGTGGAACAGCAGCTCGTAAAGTGCTTCTCAACCCAGAAAAAACTTTAGAGGATTTTAAGCAGTTTCTTCCTGATAAGCTATCCGAAGAGGAAAAACAGCAAGTATACGACTTGTTAAAAAAAGGAGCAGTAAAAGAGGGAACTTGCGGATACGATACAAATACTGAAACCGGCGAAAAACTAGATACACCTGGTGGTATATCTGAAGCTGATCCTAAAAAAGGAACAGGCAAAAAACCAAAAGGTTCAGGCCGTAGATTATACACAGACGAAGACCCAAGTGACACTGTGAAAGTTAAATTTTCTACTAAACAGGATATTATAGATACTTTATCTAAAGAATCTTTTAAATCCAAATCACACGCTCGTCAATCCCAAATAATCAATCTAATACACCAACGTGTTAGAGCAGCATACGAAAGAGCTAAAGATCCTGAGGTTAAATCGCGTTTAAAAAATGCTTTAGAATACGCCGAACAGAGAAAAGAAGCATCTAAAGAAAAAACAGAACGCCTACGCACACAAAAAGAAAATATAGCACCAAACCATTTAGGCAAATCTTCTCCATACGGCTCAGGATATAAACCACTCCTTCTTGAAATATCTAAATTTATGATAAATCAAGGTATGGAAATCCAACCATTACCTAAAGTTCAATTTATAGACGATGATACGGATAATGCCCAAAATATCCTAGGGACAACAGCATACTATGACCCACAATCTAAAACTATTGTATTATATACTTTAGATCGTCACCCTAAAGATATTTTACGTTCGTTTTGCCATGAAATGGTACATCACGAACAAAATATGAAGGGTACATTAGGAAATATTAGAACCCAAAATACAACCGAAGATTCTCATTTGGACGAAATCGAAAGAGAAGCATACGAAAAGGGAAATATAATGTTTCGAAATTGGACGGATTCTCTTTCAAAAAAAACTTGGCAACCTGATTCTCAACCATTATATTCGGGATACGGGGTTCAAGAGAATGATGAAAAGATGAGAGAAGAGAAGGAGGATAAGGGAACCGGGGGATATAAGATATATTGTGATATGGATGGGGTATTGTGTGATTTTGATAAACGTTTTATGGAATTTTCAAATGGTATGCCTCCGGGAAAATATGAAAGTAAATTTGGAAAAAAAGCATTTTGGAAACTAATTAGTGAAAAAGGTGTTGGATACTGGGTTGGTATTCCTTGGATGTCGGGTGGTAAAGATCTTTGGGAATACATTAAACCCTATAATCCCAATATACTCTCAGCACCTTCTTTAAATCCATCTTCTAAGGAAGGAAAATTAGAATGGATAAATAAAAATCTTACTAATGTAAAAGAAATATTTTTAGTCCCAGCCAACGAAAAACAAGAATTTGCTAAACCAAAGGCCATTTTAATAGACGATAGAACTTCAAATATAGAACAATGGAGAGCTAAGGGGGGTATAGGTATATTACATACCTCAGCAAATAAAACAATTGAACAACTTAAAGAGCTAGGGCTATGAAAGTAGATAGAATTATAATAGATATAGAAGGCAATATTAACGATTTTAAAACTAGTCTTATAGACGATTTTACAAAATACAAAGGGTATAAAGTAAAATCTACAACCGAAAATAGAACATTTTTAAATGATGCTGGTGAGAAAATCCAAAAACCAGTTCACCTACTTAATATCGAAGACTCATCCCCTATTGGTAAAGGTAAAGAAGCACTCATTACTCTAATTCCAGGTGATAATACCATTAAAATAGTAATCACAGGCGAAAATAAAAAACCTCTAGAAGATAAAATAAATCAATTCATTGGTAAATCCTCTAAATTTAATAAAGTAGGGGGTAAGATGAAAAAATCTAAATTAAAAGAAATAATAAAAGGCTATGTTAAAGAAGCAATTCAAAGAGCGTGATGTACAACGTCTCCGTAATGTTATAACTAAACAACACGGGAGTAAAAGTACGCTTGGAGTAGGTTATACTAAAACACAAGAAACCCACAACGAAGGAGATATATGGGAAGAAGATGGCAGACAATGGACTATCAAAAATGGGATAAAACAAAACATCACCAAATTAGATAGCGCTAAAAAATCGGTTTTATTTCCGTTATTTTGCCCGTCCTGCCATAAAACCATGAAACCCCATTTAGACAAAAAATGGTATTATTTATTCAAACGTTGTTTTAACTGTCAAGTAACATTTGAAGCCGAAATACGCCGAAAAGGACTATGGGATGAATATGAAAAAACCATGTTTAATTCAGATATTGAAGGTATAAAACAAGAATTCCAAATATGGATTGATGATCAAATACAAAATGAATCAAATCAATCGTATGTAACCGAAGCTGGAGATGTAGAAAAATGGACAGGTTCGTCTAAAAATAAATTACTTGAAACCAAAGAAGAAGGTCTTAAATACCTTGATGGTTTAAAAAAAGAATAATATTTATAAATATAAATCCCAATAAAAATGAATTCATACCCCCGCAATCCCAAATATGATTTTCCTGAAGAACTAGTTTCTGGGAATAAAGAATACACATTTAAACTTAAAGGCAAAAATAGAGAAGGGCAAGCCGTTTACGATATGATAGATAACAAAACTGGTGAAACTGTGGGAAGTGAATATTCTTTTAGTGATAATATTGGATTAAAACGTATAGCATATTCTGTTGAGAGACCAATTGAATTAGAGGAAATAAAAGAATTTTTCTCTAAACCTTTAGATGAAGCTACAAAAGAAGAATCATATATGATTTCTAAAGGTGGTCCTAAATCAAACCCTTATTATGTTTTAGAAAAACCAGATGGTTCTAAACAAATAGACATGATGTTTACTTCCCCTGAAGAAGCCAAAAAATATGCGACAAAGAAAAACCTAAAAATATCCTCTAAACCAGGATATAATATGAAAGAAGCTAAAAAAGAAGAAGGTTTAACTCCTCTTCAACAATATGTTTATGATTTTGAATCTGATGTAAGTGGTGAAGATTTTGCTGAGGAAGAAAAAGAAAATATTATGAACCTTAAAACTGTAAGTGATGTTAAAAATTACTACAGTGATGGTAGAGGTTGGATGGATGATAGTTCTCTTAGAGAAACACTTATAAATTTATTAATGGATTTATCATCTAAGTTCCCTAATTTAAAAGAAGCTACAAAAGAAGAAGAAACTAAATTTCATAAAAAATTAGATACTTTAGTTCATAATACTTTTGGTAAAAGAAAAGGGGAAATGGAAGAAGTAGTAAATTATAGTCCTGAAGGAAAAGACAAAATATATTCACTTATCAGTCAAGCACTACAACAAGGTAAACTTACCAAAGATGCTCAAGCAGTATTTATGAAATGGATGGCCGATCCAAACTCAACCGAAGAAGCAATTATTAAAGCTCTTGAATCCATTACTGGGAATAGAAACGTAGAAGAAACTTTAGTAAAAAAAGTTATGGAAAGACTTCGTAAGTCTTAACTTTATATATTTATAAACACACTAAATAATAGAATAATGAAAAAATCCGATCTTAAAGAGCTAATCCGCAACAGTATTATCAAAGAATTATCTCCGTCCGGGGCTTATCGTGACCCTGAAACTTTTGAAAAGGAATATGAGGAAGAACAAAAATATTTAAATCGTGATCCTGAAACCGGAGAAATAGATGATGATGATTTAGATGCTTTAGTTAAAGAACTAGAATATCAAGATGATGATGCGGCTTTAGGCAATATGTACTCTCCTTTATATGAAAAAAAGAAAGATGAAGAAGAGGACATAGAAATCACAGCTGACGAAATAGATACAACTGAAGAACCATCTACAAATATTGAAGATCCTGCTTTATCTGATGCTGAACAAGAATATTTAAATACTCTTGAGACACTAAAAAATAAAGCTAAAGAAATGGGTGACGAAAAACTCGAAAACCAAATCGATAATACCATTACCTATTTTACTCGTCAACACGTTGTTAAAGAAGGTGATACAGATTATGCTAGAGCTAAAGATGCTAAACGTTTAGGTACAAAAGGTGAAAAAAATATTTACGGAGCCGGAGTAAAGAAAGGTGAAGAAGTTGAAAAAAAGAGACTTCAAAAAGAAATAAGCGTCTACCCTCCTGAAGAAATGGATAATTTAGTTAATCTTAACGATGTTAAAACTCTTGTTTCATCTGCCCGAAATATTATTAAAACACTTAAAAACGAAGGATTTGATGAAGATGATATTTATGATTTTGTTGTAGATAAAATTACAACTTTAGATGATGGTAATGAATCATTAATGGAAAATGTTAATCGAAAAGAAGCCCAATACTTAAAAAAAGGTGATATAATTACTAGTGGCGAAGAAATAGTTTCAGTTTCAAGTGGGGCTAAAACTCCAAGTGGGAAAATTGAGGTGACATTAAAAAATAAACAGGGCAAAATAAGAACATCAATTTGGGGTAAAACTACCAAGATTGGTGTTAAAGATGATAGTGAATCATTAATGGAAAATCACGAACGTCGTCGTTTACAAGTAATAGCAGGTATAATAAAATAATTTTTATATTATGATAAACGAAGTTGGTTTAACTAAAGCCGAACTCGCAAAACGCGAAGAAATCATTAAATCAATGAAAGGCAACAAGCGTAAATTAGTCCAAAAATATGGAGCTGACGCCGAAAAAGTTATGTATGGTAGAGCAACTAATATAGCTAAAAAAGTAGCAGAAAATACTATGGAAACAAATAAACTTAAAGAAGCAGTTAAGGCTGCCTTAATGAACGAAAAGAAAAAATCATTCCCTGATTTAACTGGAGATGGTAAAGTAACTAAAGCCGATATCCTTAAAGCAAGGGGGGTTGAATTAAAAGAAACTAATTTATACTCTGGAGAAGAATGGTCCATTGAACCAGAAGGTCGTTTTTGGATTGTTGCTTATAGAACTATGGATGGTATAAAAGAAAAAGTATTTCAATCCGAAGATGAAGCTAAAGAATTTACTAAAACTTTAAACGAAGACCTAGACCTAGACCAAGATAATGTTTTAGGAGATTTGATCTCGGATATGTTAAAAATGGGTAAATCTGAAGATGAAATAATACAAATATTAAAACAAAAAATTACATCTTATTTTGCAGATCCTAACTTAAATGAAGACCTAGACCTAGGCCACGAAGACAATGAACCACACATGGTTAAAGCCGATTTATATAAAATCGGAAAATACGCTATGGAACTTTATCAAATAGTAGATCAATTTGAAGGTCAAGGTGAAGTTGATTTTCCGGCTTGGTGGCAATCTAAAATTACCAACGCTGCCTCTATGATTAGCAGTGCAAAACACTACCTTGAATTTGAACTTAAAGAACCAGAAATTGATGCTATGGTGGGTGTTGCTCAAAATACAGGGGCAATTGATGAAATTAAAGCCAAAGTATTAGCTAGGTTAACTAAAAAATAATGAACCGCGACGAACTTATAATCAAAATCAAATCAATAGCAAAACAAACTCTTGCTAATCGCCAAAAGGCTGATATAGCTGCTGTTGAATATGATGAATTAACCAAATTCCCAGAACTAAAAAAAGTAATAGTAGATTTACTTACTTCGGATTTTGATTATTTTCTAGCATCTATTGATTGGGTAGCTCCTAAACCAACTACGTTCCGTATTAATTTAAAAAATGGAACAAGTTTTTATCTTATATTTTACCCACGTTCTTGGATAGCACAAGTTGAAGGTAAAAAATATTATTTACTTAATTTAAACGAAGAAGAATCAGCAACTAATGCTATTGCCCGTTTATTAAGAATAGGTGCTAAAGTTGAACCTAAAGAAGAAGAAGCAGCTGAAACCCCCGCGATTGAATCCCCTGCTGAAGAACCAGCCGAAGAAGAAGCAACACCCGAACCTGCAGCATAATGGACCCATTTGATATATTTTTTAAGAAATTTGCTTATAAATTTCCAAAAGGATATCCTGACATGAATGATGAGCAGGATATTTTGTTGTTGGAGAATTTACTGGGGAAATTAGGAATTGATATAAACGAGGCTGAATTTAAAAATCTTAATTTTTTTGATTTGAGCAAAAGAGGAGGATATAGATTCGCAGATTTAGCTAATAAAATTAAAAATAAATTACCCTTTGAATTAGCAAATGGAGAATCTACTGTTCTCCAATTTATAAAACCACAATATTCTACCGTATTTCTTTCTAGAGAAAAAGATGATATAAAAAAACTAGCAATGGGGAAAAATATAAATCTTTTTCCTTTCTTTAAAGACAATACCGGCAAGACTTATAGCATATCTGATCTTTTAAAAGATTCATATTTTGGAGGACAAGGAAAAGGATCAGGAACTAAAGTAGAAGATGCAAATTTACAACTTTTAAATAATCAAATTCTAAATTTAGTAGAAGAAAATGGGGGCCCAATAAATGTTAAAGTAGGTAATAAAATATATAATAATATAATCAAAGCCGAAACACAACCAGGACAACCCAAATCAGATTTTA
>Ga0315901_10004130_pt1 | contig 18301 bp, 29 predicted proteins | sample LakEriMetagenome_10_FD_203761 | JGI IMG/M metagenome (GOLD analysis project Ga0315901, IMG submission 203761) | Freshwater fungal communities from buoy surface, Lake Erie, Ohio, United States - Buoy 2 MA116 | ecosystem: Environmental > Aquatic > Freshwater > Lake | place: USA: Lake Erie, Ohio...
GCCGAAAGGCTCGCCAAGAGGGAAGCCCACCTAGCGTCTCTCTCCCCGAGCGACGGCATCAAGGCGACCAAGGTTGCGGAGCGCGCTCGTGATAAGGCGGCCACTGACGCCGCTGACCACGCTGCCAACGTGGCCCAAATCCGAGACTCCTTGGCCAAGCGCTTCGGAATCAAGACCGCTCCAGACTCGCCGCGCGTACCCACGGCAGAGGCCGGCCCAGGTGACCTTGAGTCACTTCTCCGTGCGTCCGTCGATGCCACGAAGAAACCGGCAAAAGTAGCCATCCCGGACGCTATCGAAGCGAAGGCTGCGACCAGGCTGGAACGTGAGACGGCGAAGCTCGCGAAGCTAGAAGCCAAGGGCTCATCAAAAGCAGCGGCGGCAAGGCTAGCCGTAGACGAAGCCAGGGCCTCATTCGAAGCCGCGAAGGCAAGCGCTATGGCGGCCCGTGAGGCGTCGGAAGCGGCTCTCCGTGAAGCTCCTGATATGGCGAGAAGCGCCTTCTCTTCTGCCCAGGAGAAGCTAGCGGCGGCAGAAGCGGCGGCCCGCGAAAAGGCGAAGTCCACCTTCAGCTGGCACGAGCCGAAGAGTGCCAAGTTCATGGACCTTTTCACGCCCGGAAAACGCCTCTCTGGCGCGGCTGAGGGCCTGGAAGAGGCGGCCGAATCCCTCGAAAGGAGCAGGCGAGCCGGCGTTGGTCTGAGCTACGCGCTTGAAGGCCGGGCCCGCAATCTGCTCGGTGGAGGCCTGGGCGCCTCCCTGGCCGGCGGTGTGGTGGGCGCAGCGGCCGTAGCGGCGCAGCTTGGCCCAATGGCTGCCGGGCTCGCAGTGCGCCAGACTGCCAACGTATTCCGAGCAGCAGCGCGCGGCGCGGCCAACGTGGCCAGGAAGGGCGGGCGGAACAAGATGGCTATTCCGATTGCCATTGGTCGCCAGGCTTACCGGGCGAGGTATCTCGCGGCCATCCACGCAATCACGGACGAGATTGACGCCACCATCCATGACCCGGAGGCGTTCGCCAGCGAAATCGGCGCTGCTTACGGCGAGCTGGAAGAGCAGGGCCCTGGGGTGGTCGAGGCCATCACCAGACAACACATGTCGGCAATTTCCTACCTGAAGGGCGAGGCGCCCTCTATGCCGCCGCTTTATCCGGCGATGCCGCAGCTCGGCAGGAGAGAGCCGTCTATGACTGAGATGGAGAGCTACATGAGGAAGGTCCAGGCGATTGCTGACCCTCTGTTTATTGTCGATTCTCTAGCTGACGGCGAGCTGCATTCTGATGTAGTTGAGGCCATGGACGCGGTGTATCCTATGCAAATGCTGGCTCTTCGCGGAGAAGTCTTGGATTCACTTTCGGAAGCTACCGTCCCGCTCACGCGGAAGCAGGCCATTTCCGTGGACAAGCTCTTCGGTAGTCGCGGAGCAGTGCATCGTCCGAACAACCCGGACTACCAGGCGAGGACCGGCATGCGCGCTGAAGCTGACGCTCAGGCGGCGGCGCAGGCTCCACGCGGCGCTAAGCCCGGAAGGCGAACCCCAACCATTTCTCAACAAATGCGGCCCCATTCTCAGCGGGCTTCGGATTCAATCGGACACTAAGGAAACACCATGGGCTACCCAGTACCTAAAGACGCACTCCAATCTTCACCGGTTTACCGCACCTACGCGGCCGGCGCCCAGGACCTGACCAACGAAGGGCCAAACGCTGGCAGCATCAAAGGTCAGATGCCGCGCGCTATCATGTATAGCGGGGCAATGACGGTAGTTGACCACACTGGTGAAGAGGTCGACCTGATTCCGGTTACGGACTACTTTGTCCTCACGATCCAGGTCGCAGAGGTAGTTTCCTCCGATGAGGACTACATGGTGATGTGGTGACGCTAGGGATTGGAGGCGTTTCTGCGTCGCCTGGGAGACTCACCTCTAGCGGGTCTCTCTACGTAGACCCTGTGAACGGAAACGATGTAACAGGTCGAGGGACTGAGGCTTTGCCTTTTGCCACCATCGCCAGGGCGAAAAGGTCAATTGGGGCGTCAATCGCCACTGGTCGCAAGGTTCGCCTTTATCTCTACCCGCACGCAGGGTCGGCGCTCTACGAAGAGGATGAATTTTGGGACATGCCGGAGATCGCCGGAACCCTAGAAATCATCGGCGTAGGCACGACCCCAAAAGACGGCAGTGTGTACACGGTTTCCTCAGTCGACACGACAAACCGCACAATCACGCTCACAACGGACCCAACGGTCACGAATGGCGACCTGTCCGGCTGGGAAATGGAGGTCGTCACCTCTACGAATGCAGTGCTTCCCGGGACGCGCAAGAGCGTGCTTTGGAACATCGGGGCAACCGTTTACTTGTCTGGTGTGCACTACCGCGGGCTTGCGCCCAGTGCATCCGTAAACATCGCGGCCGGCGCCACTATGCGATTTGTTGAACCGAGTGTGAAAATCAACACGGCGGCCGTAACGCGCGGCCTATCGCAGCGCGAAATGCGGAGCCTCAAGGGCGGGCGAACCGGCGGCGCCACTGCCTACGGAATTTCCGCAGGCGGGGATCTGCGGTTTATCAATATCCAGTTTTATGTCCCGGATGGCGAGACAAGCGGGCACGTTCGATGCACCGGCGGCGTCCGGTTCGCCGGCTGTGTGATGACGCAAAACACAGCCAACACCGTGCAGGTGTTTGAATTCGTGGACGCGTTTGTTGGCAGCGGGCAATGGCTCGGCGATTCAACTGTTAGTGACGCTGAAGGCCTGTTAGCCGACAATATGGCCAACTCCGGCCTTTGCGCCAGAGCGCGCGTGCCAGGGACGAACCCAATCCGCCCTGGAATCACGGCGTTCGGCTCGATGCTGCGTGGCGTGTTTTCTGTAGGACAGACACAAATCAACGAAGGGTGCAGAATGCACCTTACCCAAGGCGGCGGAAAATCATGCTTTGACGCTATTGGGTGCGCGTCGACCTACCCACACTCGGCGCTGTTGCTCAACACGGCAACGCTGTGGACATCAGGCACCACGAGCACCAACGGCTTGTGGATGCGAGCCCCAGTCGGCGGCTGGGATCTTGAAGTTAACTACCAAGCATCTACCGAGATCACATTGCCAATTCGACACGTTGGTACCGGCTCAAGTCCTGTCCGTTGTCGTCACCATGCGTTCGCGAACTTCACGTTTACAGCAAGCGGTTATCAACACGTCATCGAAGACGTCGCTTTCACGACGGGGCTGACGATCCAATATGGGTCACAAGTGCGACTGGTGAACACCGACGGGGCTTCATTCAAGTCCGCGTCAGTAGGCCAAAACACACCCACGGTTCGCAACCTCGCCTCGTCTCCAATGGTCGCGGCAACCGAGGTGACGGGCTCGGAATTTTGCTGCTTACACAGGTCGGCGTGATATGATTGGCCTGGGACTAACTCTGAACGCAAGGCGCGCATGGGGCGGAGGGCCAGGCTTTACCGTGACCCAACTCGCCTACGGCGCCGTCTCTGGGGCTACCTCGTTTTCCACTGCTTCAGTCAACGCTGGCGCCTCTCGTTTACTAGTTCTGGATATGCTGGTTTCACCTGATTCAATGCCGGTTGCGTTCTCGCCAACGGTTGGCGGACTCGGCGGAACATGGGTTAGGCAGGACCCCGCCGGCGACCTTTACGCGACTACACAAAGATGGCGATGCGAGCTGGGCGCTGGCAGCACGGACACGGTTGATGTTTCGTGGGCAGCAAGTGCGACCGTGCTCTATTCGCTCATGGAAATCACGGGGCATGCTCCAGGCTCAAACGGCGCAAACGCGTTCGTTCAGACCGTCAAGGCTCAGGACAACTCAGTCACGCTTTCGGCGTTCACAGATCCTGGCAACCAAACGCTTGCCTCGTGGGGCGCGTTTTATGCTCCCGACCCAGGCGGCTCAGTTGATGCCCCACTTTCGGCGGTTGGCGACGCTGCTACGATTGACACAGGAGCCGTGTGGACCTTCATATCCGGCACTGGCCCGGAAGACCTATCGGCGTCAATTACATGGATAGGTGTTTTCGTAGAGCGCGCGATAGCGTCAGAGATTGCGGTGGCATAAAGGACGAACATGAAGGTAATATCCACGTTTGAAGACGGCACCCTTAGGAAGGTCATCAGCAAGTGCCAGAAGCCTATCCTTGATAGGCACCTAGCGCTTGAGGCTGGCGAGACGCTGACGGTCATTGTCCCAACAGCCGGGCGCCGCAAACTCGTCTACATCCTCTCGGCACTCACGCTCGTGGACGCGAACACCTCGGAGGCAGAGCTACGCGTTGGCGGCACGGCCAGCCATAGCCTGAAATTGACGCCAGGAGAGGCTCAGGTTATCCCGGTCGACGACGACGTGAACTACTTCCGGGTGGTCAGCAATTCCGCAACAGACGGGACGGTAAGGTTGGTGGTGCTATGACAGACAATGCCAGTGTCAAAATCTTGGTCAATGGCGTAGCGCTTGCCGTTGCTGAAAACACCTATAACGGCGCTCCTGAATTCAGCTACTCTGGCCGCCTTGAAGAGTCTCTCTCAATTGGCGACCTGAGCAGCGACTTCGTGACGTGGTTCGCTATCGCCTCCCGCGAAGGCTCGGCGACCCTCACAATCGACTACACGACCGGCGCGTCCGAAGTCTTCATTGTGGAGCCGGGCCTTCCTCTGCTTGTCCAGGGCAGAGACGACGACACCATCGTCACCGCTATCGTGTCCGTGGACGATGCCTTCGTGGATATCGAGATCATGGCCTACACGGGCGTCACCCCGCTGAACCCGGCGGCGCCTGCGTTCCTGATTCTGGACGCTGGGGCAGGCGTGACGGAAGACCCGTTCCTGGCTGGCAGCGTCACGGCATGGACGGACGCTAGGGCCGTGTCGCTGGCTCCGCTCCCCTTCGCCTGGGGCGACGACGCAGAGGAAGAGCCGACGCTCATCGCTAGCGACCCTGATTTCAACGGGCGCCCAAGCATCCAATTTGGGGCGGGTGAGTCTGCATTCATCTACTCCGGGGTGGCGTCCGTTTTCGACTTCATGGACGGCTCTCTTGACGGTGACTTCACCCTCATGATGATTTGCAGCTTCCCTGACGACGCCGTCAACAACGCAAACTACCAGGGCATCTGGAGCACAAGCGCCGGCACTACGGCCCAAGGCTACCGCGCGTACATTGACCCGGCGTACCGCCTGACGACCTATCTCGCCGAAACTGACGTGGACACCACGCAGGAAGAGGAGTTTGCCCCGAAGCCGTCCGTCATCATCTGGCGCGTCGAAGGACAGGAGCTTCGCGTCTACTTCCAGGGCCGCTGGTCCACGAGCAGCGTCGAAATGGCAGGCTCTTCTCCCGGGGACAACAGCCGCCTTCGCATCGGCGAAGCAATGCGTCCCGGCGTTGGGGCCCTCCCGCTAGCCTACTTCCGAGGCAAGATTGCCAACATCACACTGTACGACAGCGCCGTGGACGTTGACGAGATTTGCGTCCCCTACATCGCCAGTGCGGTGGCCGACTACGGCGTAGACGACACGGCAGAGCAGGGCTTCCCGTGGCTCTCCGACGTCGTGAACTTCCACCGTGCTAACCGTGGTGTGAACTGGGCGAACGAAGCTGAAGACGAATTGGACGCCTGGTATGACACTCGTCCGGAAGTGGCCGCTGGGGCCTCGACCTGGAGCACGGCCAGCGGTCGCGGGACACCTGTCCTAGAAGCGGCCGATTCGGTCATGGGAGACCAACCCACCTGGGTCTTTGAGGGTGGTTCTTCGATTGACGCCATGACAAACCCTTACACCGGCACAACCGGCGACCACTTCGGCGGCGACGGGATGACCGTGGCGATGGTCATGTATCTGCCGGAGCTTGAAGTTGAGGGGACGTCTTACGCGCGGTGCATCCTGAGCCAAGGAACGTACGACGATGACTACGCCAACCTTGCCGGCATCAGCATCCGCCTAAACGGCCTCTCGCCCGAGCCGTCAAACGTCATCACCTACGAGCTTGATACCGGGGCAGACCAGGACCTGGTCTCCCAGACCGGTAGCTACCTTCAGCCGCTCGTCCCTTACGCCTTCGTCTTCCGATGCGACGGAACATCCTGGTGGGTCGATGAGCTAAACATCGCTACCGGCACCGTCGTCACGTCAGAAACTGGCGCTGCGGACCTGACCCCAAATCCGATATCATCGTCTACGTCAGCCACAATGTGGATGGGCGGCTGGCCCGGGCTATCTGTCCCGCCCACGACCAACATGGCCGTCTCTGAAATGTCCTCGATTGCTGACCGGGTAACCAATGCAGAAGTCACCAAGTTCTTCACATACGCCAGGAACAGGTACGGGAGCGCTTGAAATCTGGGTCATGGTCCCGTCGCACCGCCCAGGTATGACGGGGAATGTCCTGGCGAACTTCCGCCGGCAGACCTATAAAAACAAGCGCCTCCTGGTGGTTGAGAACGGTGACGCGTTAGGTGTCTACGAGAGGGAATGGCCGTTCCCCGAAGTGCGTATCATCAAGAGCCAGGCGACGAGCGCGTCTGGAGCGCGCAACGCCGGCCTGAACTGGCTCAGGCTTTTTCATCCCGGGGCCTTCGTGGTCACCATGGATGACGACGACTACTACGGGCCGGAGTACTTGTCGGAGCACGCCCTACACGCGCGCCCGTGGCGGATAAACGGCAAGCGCTGGGGGTGGGTCTCTTTTGACTCAGGGGTGGTGTACTTCGGTAACGGCTGGACCCCTGGCCCGGCAAGAGGGCTTCTCCTTGGCGGTACGATGGGCTTCTTTGAGCACCCGGAGCTGCGCTTCGATGAGTCTGTTCTATGCGGCGAGGACTCCGTGTTTTGCAGGGAGGCAAACTCTCTCGGGATGAGCACGAACCTTCTCACGGCGCAGCACTATTGCTTGTCGCGTGAGGGCTCTCCGGACGCTCACACTCACAAGGCGAAGGACAGCAAAATCTGGCGTTACGCAGGATTTGCGGGTATACGCGTAGGTGGTGGAAAGGCGCTTTGCTCCGGCCCGCCGCCGCAGGGACCTACTGGGAGATAGACGATGCTAGGAAGCACTTCACGAAAACGACTCGAAGGTGTGAAACCGGAACTGGTTAGGATAGTCGAGCTAGCCGAAAAGACTAGCCCGGTGCCGTTCATGGTGGCCGAGGGCGTGAGGACGCTGGCTAGGCAGAAGCAGCTCTTCGACAAGGGCAGTAGCAAGACGATGAACAGCAGACACCTTACTGGTGACGCTGTTGACCTTGTCCCGCTTGTCGACGGTAAGGTCCCGTGGGACGACAAGTCGAAGTTTGATGAGCTGGCGAAGTACATCTTTGCCGCCGCTGACGAGCTTGGCATCTTGGTCACCTGGGGTGGCCACTTCAAGGGCTTCTACGACGGCCCCCATTGGCAACTCATTTGGCCCAACGACAAGGAAAAGGCCGAGGCCCTGAGAGACGAACGCAGAGGCCCGCCAGTGCCAGCTGCGGCCAAGTCGAAGAAGGGGAAGGTCGATGCCTGAGTTCATGGGTGGCGCTGCATGAGCGACACGGAAGCTCCCGACACCGAGCGGGATAGCGCGCCGTTTGCTGAGTCGCTGCTACTCATCGCGGATGAACTCGACAAGGCGCGTGACCTGGCAATCAACGGTCAGGCCGAAATCATCGCAGCTATGGGCGCGTTGAAAGAGTCTGTGCATACAGATTGCGCTGACCTTGCGGACCAAATGCAGCGTGGCTTTGCGATGCTAGCCCAGCTTATCGAGCACAACAAAGAAGACACGGACGCGCAAATCGCGACGATTCGGTCAGCAAGAAACCATTCAAATGGTCACGCCCCAGCCGAATAAGAACACGCGTCGATTGCGCGAGATTGCGCGACTGTTGCGCGGTCGTGAGCAGCCACCGCTTCAAGTGCCTGTGATTGACTGGGAGCCCGGCGAGGAGGAAATCACGAAGGCGCATAAGGTCACGGAAGAGTGGGCGCCGCCAACCGCGTCAATGGTGCCGAAGCATGTTGCTGGGCTCGTATACGTACTACAAGCCTTGCCGCCGCTCACAAGGCCCATCATCGTCCTAGCCGTCCTGGCCCTGCTCGCGTACCTGTCGAGCAAGGGCATAGGCTGGATCTAGACGCGCATCGTTCTAGATTCTAGAAACAAGAAACGCCGCCGACCTTTAACGGGTTGGCGGCGTTTCTGCGTTTGTGTGGCCGGTCTAGTCGCGCCAGTCAATCCAAGCACGGAAGCTCACGCTGGCCTCGTCGGTTTTTATCATCTCCCATTTCGGGTCCGCGTTTTCGAGCGGCAGTCCGCGCTTGACCCAGCGCTCAAGCAGGCGCTCGTGCGCCTGGGCAACGTTGCGACTCACGTTTAGGGCTACATCATCGAGATTGACTGAAAGATGGCTGGCTTCCAGTTCCCATTGCGTGACTTGGGTGCTGCCGATGTCTATGGTTTGGATGAAGTCAGTCATGTTTTGCTTTCTTCCAGAAGAATCGGCGGCGCCGGCATCGGTCGCCAGTGTGTTGGCGGGTTGTCTCTGCTCCGGGTCGTGCTGTTGTTGTCATCAATGCGGCGCCAAAATGGGCGGGGATTTTTCGCGTACCTAGCATCGTCAAATTGAGCGATAGAGCACGTCATATCATTCCATGTAGGCGGGTAAACCAATACGTACGCTCCGTCACGGGGCGCCGTTTCGATTGGCTTCCATGCGGCCTGTTCAGCTGTTTTGAATTCTTCGTCTGTCATTCTCCCGCGCTCCCTTCTTCATGTTGTGCCAGGGCGTCTCGAACCTCATCAAACATCCAATCAGGGACAACCAGCACATTCTCAAGCGTAAGGTGGACCAATTGCACCTCAGAGCGCGCCCTCGTCTTCTTGGTCATATTGCGGTCAATCGCGCTCAGGTTCCGGCCGCCCGCAAATCGCTCCTTCTCCATCTTCGGGAGCGGATGCAGCCACTTGCATTTGCGTATTTGCAGCAGAGGCATGCTCATAAGGTAATTATTCATCGTCGCCCCCTTTGTTAGGGCGAAGCATGCTCATTGGGATCACCCAATCATGCCTGAAGCTGTTTCTCTCGCTGCGAGTCGATAGTTCCGCACGAAGCCTCGTGTTCTCCGCCTCAAGCTCACGAATGCGCCTGGCTCTATCGACGGACACATTCCCCGAGATACCGCAAGCCTTTTGCGTTGCTGTGTATTTGGACTGAAGCTCATCTTGCGCGAGTTCTAGCTCACAGATGCGCTCGGCTTGGGCGGCGATGGCGATGCCAATCGGAGACAACTCGCACAACGAGTCCTCGTCCTTGTCGAGCATCCTCCAAAGCTCCCACGGCAAAACGTCCTCGACATAGACCGCGAAACGCGGCTCATTCCCACTAGCTACCCACTCTCGGACGTACTCGATTTCTTCAGGTTTCATCATAAAAGCCCCTTCTGTTCCCACCCTCGATTGCCTAGCGCTTTTCGCTGGGCTTCCTTTAGTTGCTGCTTGGCCATTTCAAGCGCCCTGACCTGACTGACGCCGCATCCGTCCGCGATGAGTGCGGCGCGTTCCTCCAGGTCTTCGTCGGGCTCTTTCATTCCTTTGGCGGCTCGGTTGATATCCATACTGGTTGATTCAGTTTTAGGCTGTGCTTCCGCAGCTCAATGGCAACGTGGTGCCCCGACATGCAAGTCACTTTTCCCTGAACTGCGATGGCCTTCGGTTTTTCTTGGCGCGCGTTCTCTTCAAGGATTTCCTCGGCCTTCTTGGACACCCACTTGGGGATAATGCCACAGCATCCGCGTCTGGTGTAATCGGCCTCAAATTTGCCGTCTCGCAAAATCCTCACGTGGTCGCACTCGACAATAGGGCAGGCTATCCCGTGCGCGCGCCGAAACTCAAACGTCCACCGTGAGCGCTCCTTGTCGCGATTCTCCAGTAGAAACTCCAGGCGCCGCTGCCATTCTCCACGATGTAACATGTCGGTTTTGACGGCGTCGCGCAGCCCGCTTTCCGTGTAGTGTATCGGGCACGGGTCTTCGACATCAAAGTCGATGCGCAGGCAATCCTCAAATATGCTCATGGTCCCGACGATGCCTTTAGCCGTTATTGTCTTGTTGCTCTTGCTCATTTTGCTTTCCTTCTTGCTTTCTTCACAGTCCGCCTGCCAGCAGGCGCACACTTTCAGCTCGTTTCGTTGACGGTCCCCACGTGCAACGCTTGCCCGTAGCGTAAAGAGCGAGCCCCCCCTCTACCGCGTCGAACCCTCTGGCGTCGCAATAGTGGGCCGCTCGCACTAAGTCTTGCATTGCCATGTAAGCAGCTTCCTCGACATTGCGCGGGGGCTCATCTGATTCACGTTGCCAGCATCCAACTGCCGGGTTGCTCTCCGTCGACGTCATGTCCTCGCATGTTGCGCGGTCAAAGTGCGACTCGTTTCCACCGGTCACGATGAGCATGGCCACCCTAGTTTGGCGCGACAGTGTGCGCGTCGGGTAAGCGTCGGCTGCGTATTCAATCGCGACCGCGTAACGCTTCATGCGAGCTGTGAAGACTTCTGGCGTCTCGTTTCTAGAGTCAGCATAACGCGATATCGCACGCTGAATTGGGCCTCTGTACTCGGCTCCTTTGGCCAATCCGAGCAACGAGAAGTAGGTCGAAAACATCACAATCGCGATGAGGGTTAGGGTGTGTTTTTGGTCGTCGGTCATGTTTTGCTTTCTAGTCGCGCCAGTCAATCCAAGCTCGGACGCACACGCTTGATTCGTCGGGCCATATAAGCTCATATTTTGGGTCTGCGTTTTCGAGTGGTAGTCCGCTCTCGACCCATTCACGCAAAAGTTTATCCTGAGCCTGGGCTACTTCGCGTCCGATCTTGATGGCTAGGTCTGTCATGCGTCGCTCTCTTCCAGAAGAATCGGCGGCGCCGGCATCGGTCGCCAGTGAGTTGGCGGATTGTCCCTGCTGCGATGTGCTCTTCCGTTGTCATCGATGCGGCGCCAAAATGGGCGGGGCTTTTTCGCGTATTCGATTTCTTTAGGTGTCATAGAACACACTCAATCTGGCTATTTGAGATTATCCTGTACTCGTCGCCGCTCTCGTTCTTCGGGTGAGTAGCCACGCCTGTGGTCCCAATGTCCACCGGCTCACCAGCGTGACGCCCGAAGAGAACGCGGTCGCCCGGCTCCACATCCACCGGGAAGTACTTCACTGGCGGAAGAGGCTTTCTCTCGTCGATGATTCCGGCGTCGTACCCGTACCCTCCTGGCCCGACTTCCACCACCACGCCGGAGATGAGCTTGTCCCCAAACTCCCGCACTGGTGCGCCCAAAGCGAGCCCGCTCGCCGTCGTCGTGACGAGCGGGTCAAGACGCACAAGGACATTGTCACTCGTCGGGCGGAGCTTCATGGGCACCTCCCGTAGTGGTCACGCAGCCGCGCCTCTGCCTCGACCAGCTCTGGGCACCCTTCGTAGGTCAGCCCGCGCTGCTTGCACGTCTCAACCACGCGCCAGAAGTCAGTGTCCGCCACGGCGTAACAAATCTGACTGTCAGTCTGCGGACCAGAGCAAGCTGGCAGAAGAACCAATAGAACCAATGCTAGGCGCTTCACGCAACCACCTCCTCTGAGTCGTAGCCAAGCTCTTCCTGTGAATAGAGACCGCTGCAAGCAGCCGGGTACCAGAGTCGCGCCGCCTGGCAGCCTGCCGTCTTCCTCAGCATCGCCCGATGGTTCTTTGAGTTGTGGCCGGCCCATTTCATCATATCGTTTTTTGCATCAGTCACAGTGTAAGTGAAGCGAAGCTCCTGGCCGTAGCTCTTCTTCTTCGTGACGTATGTCACGCCGTCTGGTGTCTCCTCGACCATTTCGAGGTACACGCAGTCAGCGTCACGCTTCGCCATTGCGATGAGGAAGTGAGCGCTGGGAGAAGGCTTGCCTTCGATAATGTGGAAGTTCTGGCAGCTCACCTGTGGGCTGATTCCAAGTTCTAGCCCGAGCATCATCACGGTGAAGATTGCCTGAGGGCTGCCGAACTTCTTTCCGTACAGCCCGCCGTCGTGAAAGTTACTAGCAAGCTGCTTCATGAGCGCGTACTTCGCAGAAGTCAGGTACATCCCAGGCCGTAGTTCGATAGCGTCGTCCCGTGAACTCTCTGTCCTAACGATGGCAGCAGGAGCCGGACCGCGTGCTTCCCTCATATCATCGTCAGAAATCATCGGTGGCTTTGATGGTGGCTTATCTTGCTGGTTAAGCTTGTATTCGCGGTACTCATTCAACAACTCTGGCAAACCTTCCTGGCCGCGACCGCCAACGTGTACAGGCCCACCACTCTCACTCATGCCGCCGCCTGAATGGCCAAGGGCCTTTACTATAAGGCTCAACTCCGACTTGGTGAAACCAATGCCAGTGTGGTCTTCGATGCTAATCGATTCGTTCGATGTTGAATGGTCCATGCTCTTCGGCTCCTCTTTTGTGTGTGGTTTCTCTGTCACTTCGACAGCATCGTTCAGTTCAATCAACTTGCGGCTCATGATGATTTGCTCTCTGTTTGCTCGGATGGTCTCGACCAGCTTCGGGGTGCACCCGATAGGAAGCAGCCCCTTGTCGATGAGCTGGAAAAGATTGACAAGCCCGCCAGTCCCAGCGATGATTTTCGTCGCCGTCTTTGCTCCGATACTTGGGCAGCCGGGAATGTTGTCAGACGAATCCCCGACTAGCGCAAGCCAGTCGCCCAGTATCGAGGGCGAGACGCCGAACTTCTCGATAACTTCAGCCTCTCCCCTCACGCTGAAGTCGAAAGTCGAAACAACGGTCACCTTGCTGCTTACAAGCTGAAGCAGGTCCTTGTCGTTCGTGTAAATGTCCCACTCCTCGCCGTCCTTCACGAGCGTCGCGATAACGTCGTCGGCCTCGTGCCCCTGCGATTCGACAATCGAGAAACCAATCCCGCGGGCCCGCTCCTGAAGACGCTTGTATTCTTCGTGGTAGACTATCCCTGCCCCGTCACGGTTCGCCTTGTACTCGGCAAACACCTTCTTCCGCTCGTACGGCGGCTTATCGATGGCGCAATACAGCGCGCTGTACTTCTCACCGTGACGCCCGTCCTTTACCTTCCAAAGAGCGTCTAGCGACTTCTCCAGCATTGTGGACAGGGGCTGCCCCTCGCTGCCGTGCCAAAATGTCCGGCTCAGGTGAGCCAGGTCAACGATTGCCTTGTGTGCCATTTCGGGCACCTCCTTTCTTTCTGAAGACACACTCCCACACGCACGGCTGGGGCGCAAGAAAAAAAGACTACCAGTGTCGCAATTCGTGTGTTATACGATAGGCATGTCAAAGCTAAGGAAAGACCGGCAACTCAACGAAATGGAAGCCCCAGCGCTATTAAAGGCCTGGAAAAGGGAAAGGGAATTCACCACCGAACTGGTAGCAGAGATACTCGGAGTCAGCTGCCAGTCCGTGAATCAGTGGTTCGCTCGGCGAGCCCGGCCCAACACCTACATGCAGTTCATGATTGAAGAGCTGACCGGCAAAGAGGTTCAACCAATTCACTGGCTCTCTGGAGAAGAGAAGGCGGTGCTCATGGGGTTCAAGCGCCAGGTCCGGCGCCTGAGAAACGCTGAGGTGAAGCCGCCTCCTTCGGTGCTCGATAAAGTAGCGGGGCGCCTTTGAGAGTCTACGAGTGGGACAGGGACTGGGAGGAAGTCCTGGCCAAGCATCGGACGTCGAAGTTCGTCTCGATTGACCCTGGTAAGTACGGGGCCCTTATCTCGGAACGCGGCTTTGCCTGCAAGCTTGACGAAGACATGAGCATCTTCAATTTCGACCTAACCGTCATTGAAGGGCAGTACGTAGGGGTCAACCCCAAGTCTGCTCTTCGTCTAAGTTTCGGGGCCGGGGTTCTATGTGGTCAGCTAGGGAGGGATGTTTTGGTTGTCCCTCCGGTTGTGTGGCAGTCGTGCGTGCTACCTCAGGTTAAGGGTCGCTCTGCTCTAGCCGCTGAGGCAGCTAAGCTAGCCGAACACCACCTTGGCACCAATATGCCCAAGTGGTCAAACAAGGCACTAGAGGGCGTCCATTCTGCAATGTGCATCCGGCAGTGGTGGCTCTGGGCGCGCGAATTCGCTGACGGTGAGGCCCCATGAAAGCAGCAGTATTATCGAATAGCCTTATTGGGAGCATGAGCAGGAGCTGGAGCGAGAGCTGGGCCTGGAGCGAGAGCGGGGGCAGTAGCATGTTCTGGAGCTGGAGCGAGAGCAGGAGCGAGAGCAGGAGCGGGAGCTTGAGCAGGAGCAGGGGCTGGAGCTTGAGCAGGAGCTGGAGCTGGAGCGGTTTTCTATGAAAGCGACTCACCTAGAAAGGCACAAGGTCATCGGAAGCTGGTCCGGGAGCTATAGCTATAGCTCCGGGTACTCTCTCAGTGTGTCCAGGTGCTTGCTTAATGGCATGCTCCAAAAGTGGGCAATGAGCTGGAGCAACAATGGGCGCTCACGTAGTTGGAGCCGCTGCCGGTGGGTGGCAAGATAAGTGACGTAACGTTACGTCACGCGTGACAAGAAAGTGGGAATGTAATGTCTGGATTCGTGAAGGTGTACGAAGAGATTCTTGATAGCTCGATTTGGGAGGAGGACCTGGCGACCAGGATTGTCTTCCTGGCCTTGATGGTGCGCGCAAAGCCGCCGTTCGGGGTGGCGCCCGTGTCGGTCTGCGCGGTCGCGCGGCTGGCCAACGTGACGAAGGAGCAGGCCGCCCACGCGCTTGAGCGGCTCTCCTCGCCTGACCCTAATAGTAAGTCAAAAGAGCACGAAGGCCGCAGAATCGAAGTCGTTGATGGCGGGATTAAGGTCCTCAATTTCGAGCGCTACCGGGCTGGTAGGCCGGACAGTAGTGGAGCGGAACGGCAGAGGAGATACCGCGAAAGGAAGCTCAACGAAGTGAGCGCTGAAGAGAGTGACGTAACGGAACGTCACGTTACGTCACCTGCTTCTGCTTCTGCTTCTGCTTCTGACTCTGCTTCTGACTCTGAGAAGAAGCAAAAACGGAAGCGTCCGTCAGTTCCAATCCCGGATAGCTGGGCCCCAGAGGCAAAGCACCAGGACAACGAGTCGATACTTCGTGAAGCCTACATGTTCAGAAACCATGCGTTGGCTAACGATCGCAGGTGCGTGGACTGGAACCGCGCCTTCGATAACTGGCTAGTGAAAGCCAAGGGGTTCGCCAGTAAGCAGCCCCCAACGGCGCCAAACTGGGCAGTAGCTAGGGCTATCCGCATGCGTGAGGAAGGGGTGGGCCATGAACCAGCTTCAATCCTCTGAGCTATTCGCCGTGCTCGTGAGCCTGTGGCCGAACAACAAGGCGACCGAGGCGACCGCTAGGCTTTACGGCGAGGCGCTAGCGGACCTTGACTTTGAGGTCGCCAGGCGGGCCGTGGCGCGTCTTGCGCGCATTGCCAAGTGGTTCCCCACCGTGGCAGAGATACGCGAGCAGGCGACGGATTTGGAGCACGGCGGGCCACGTATGGGCCTTGAGGCCTGGGGCGACGTCGTCGCGGCCATCCGTCACACGGGCTCCTATGGGGTCCCGACGTTCGACGATCCTCTTGTAGCCGATTGCGTCAGGGCCATGGGCTCATGGCGGGATATCTGCTTGTCGACCAACGACACGGCGGACCGGGCTCGGTTTATCGAGCTGTACAACGGGCTGGCAAGCCGAAGCAGGGCGGACGCAGTCGCCGGAGCTAAGCTAGCGTTGCCGTCACCAAACAAGGCGTTACGTAACGTTACGTCACGTGACGTCGCGGCGCTCTTAGCGGGGGTAGGCAAATGAAAGCAGCAGTATTAGCGAAGAGCCAGAGCTGGAGAGGGAGCAGGAGCGGAGGCAGGAGCAGATGCTGGGGTTGGAGCATGTGTTTGAGCTGGAGCTGGAGCTGTAGCTGGAGCTGGGGCTCGACGAGCTGGAGCTGTAGCTGGAGCAGGAGATGGAGCTGGCCATGAAAGCAGCAGGGCTATCAATGAGCGGGAGCAGGAGCAGGGACGGAAGCTGGAGTAGGGGCTGGAGCGAGAGCTGGAGCAGGAGCTGGAGCTGGAGCGGTAGCGGTAGCGGTAGCGGTAGCGGAAGATGGAGCTGGAGCGGGAGCGGGAGCGGAAGCTGGAGCGGGAGCGAGTTATGAAAGCGGGATACATGAAAACGAAAAGAGCGAGACCGTCTAGGAAAAGCAGGGCTGGCAAGAGAAAGCACGCCCATGTGGTGATGGCTGGGTACTACCCGGAGGTGAACAGATACGAGCTTTTGCACCCCAGGTGTGAATCGTGCCAGAAGCCCTACAAGGGTGTGATGTTCCAGACCAAGTGTAGTCGCCCGGGATGCGCGAAGACTTCCCCAAAAACATTCCTTAGGGGCGAGCGGCGCGGCACGTTGACCGTTGCCCAGTACGCCGGTAACGGCCCATACTGGCGCTGTAAGTGTGACTGTGGGAGTACGGTGGTAAAGAGCGAAGCGGAGCTAAGCGGAAAGCCATCATGCGGGCGCGGCTGTCAGCTGGCAGGGGCTTCCCCATGAACGCGGCCCGCCGCCATCGTCGGACTGGTGTTGACTACGTGTGCTGGTCTAGTAGCGGGTTCCAGGCCAACAGCTGGACCCCAAGCGGACGGTACAGCGGAGACTTGAGTTTCTGCGCGAGTAGGCTTTGCTATCTTGGGGAAAGCCTATGCTGGACCAACGGTTGGAGGACTGTTTTGTGACCGGTTTCAAAGCGCCCAAACTGGGCCCGCTGGACTATGTGAACCACAAGTTTCGATGGTTGTCTGATGAAGAGGTTCTAGAGGCGGCGAGCATCGTGGACCCAATGAAGGAAGAGTACGAGTCTTGCACGGCTCGCCAGGTGAACTTTTGTTACGAGCTTATCGTTGCGAACCGCTTCGTCCCGGGTAAGACCATCAAAGAGCTGGCGGTCATCTGGGGCGTGTCGGTAGACGCTGTGAAGCGGCACTCTTCGGAGGCCTATCGGCGCCTGAAAGCTGACATCCGTGACCCCGAGGAGATACGAGGCGCCATCATCCAGCGTCTTGATACGGTCATGTCGATGGCCATGAACCACAAAAAGCCCTATCTTACGAAGGAGGGCGAGGTTATTTATGCCGATGAGCCCAACTACAACGCCGCGGTCGCTGCGGCGAAGGAAATCAAGGCCCTGGTTGGCTTAGATATCCGGAAGATAGAACACTCCCACAAAGAGTACGAAACAGCCGACCTTCCAGAGCTTCTGGAACACTGGCGCAAACACAAGGAAGCAAAGAGGCTAGAAAATGAACGACCACGAACAAGCCAACTTGGACCAGCTGGAGCAGTTGGAATCGGAGCTGGAAATCTCAGAGGAAAAAACAGAGGGACGAAGGTACCTATCGATATTCAAGCCGACGGTTCCGGTGATCCTCCTGTCAGCGACCCCGAGACATAAATTCGAGCCCAAACTAGACGGGGTAGAGTCAATCTACGAAGAGAACGGCTCAATCATCATCCGGATGACGAAGGAATCCAACACCCCTCACGTGCTCTTCTGCGCGGGTGGTTACGGGATGTTCCGTGATACCGTTACCGGCTCCGCTCCTAGACGCATGAAGGCCCGCCCCCCTCTTGGGATTACTCCGAAGGAACCCTTCGGCGGAAAGGTGAAGAAATGATTCAGCTGCTCAAACTCTTGGCCCGCTTCGGGAAACACGCCCGTCCCGCTCTAATCGCTGCGCTAGAGGCGCTCCTGAACGGCGACCTGGACACCTTCACCAAAGAGGGGGCGAAGGCCGCTCGCATTGCGGGCGTGAAACTAGCCGCTGAGGAATACCTCAGGAAGCACGCGCATGATTGACGAAGCCGAGCTTCGGGAACTCCTCGACGAGAACCCGGTGCTCGGCCGGGCCATCCTGCAAAAACTGCGCGCCGAAAAAGCCTCTAGGGATGAGCCGCCTTACGTCGCCGCTCTCTTCGGGGCGCAGAAGCGCTTCTTCCTCGACCCTTCCAAGAAGAAGGCTGCGGTCTGCTCACGTCGCGCCGGCAAGACCGAGTCAATCGCTGCTTGGCTACTCGAAGGAGCGCGTGACTCGCCTGGCGAAAAGTCGGTCTACATCGCCCTAAGCCGCAACAGTTGCCGCATGATTCTCTGGGCGACCCTCCAGGCAATCTGTAGGCGCCATTCTCTGCCACTGAAGTTCAAAGAGCGGGACAACCAGCTAGTTGTCGTGACTGAGAACGGCCACGAGATATGGCTGGCAGGCTGCAAGGACTCGGCCGAAATCGAGAAGTTCCGAGGGCTCAAACTGAGGCGCGC
>Ga0315901_10004131_pt1 | contig 18299 bp, 16 predicted proteins | sample LakEriMetagenome_10_FD_203761 | JGI IMG/M metagenome (GOLD analysis project Ga0315901, IMG submission 203761) | Freshwater fungal communities from buoy surface, Lake Erie, Ohio, United States - Buoy 2 MA116 | ecosystem: Environmental > Aquatic > Freshwater > Lake | place: USA: Lake Erie, Ohio...
CGGTATTTGTATCACCTAAGAATATTACTGCCTCTGGGTTAATATCCTTCAAACAGTTATATAGTTTTGAAATGACACTTGAAGAAATTTCTGCATCAGTTTCACCAGTTGCCCCAAGTTCTACGTCAGGGGCATCGACATTTAGTTCTCTGAAAAAAACATCTTTTAAATTATCCGAATAGTGTTGCCCTGACCAAATGAAAGTAAAATCAATTTTTTCAACCTCTCTTAATAAATTAATAACTTTAGCTGCTCTTATCACATCAGGCCTTATGCCAAGCACCAAAACAATCTTTTTTTTCACTAAAAACCTTTCAGCTAAATGATAAAAATGGTAAGGGGACACACCAAAGTCCAGGGTACCAACTTTCATTTTTCTTAATATTTTCTAGGTAATTCCACGCCGTAACCAAGACGATATCTGGGCTTTTGGACCTAAAATCTTCTGGTGAAACTATTGGATTCAAGGTGCCAGGCATATATTTACCGTAACGCAAAGGTGAGGCATCGACCACGTATCTTATAAAGTCCAAATTACATGCATTCATCCACATAGTTGCTTTACCAGCAGCTCCGTATGCGGCAATTTCATAATTTTTTGCTAACGGCTCCAATATCTTTGAAACATTATCAATTGTTCGTTTTGACTTGATTCCAAATTCTGCCCAAGTTCTAAAGTTTGAGAGATTTTCTTGAACTTCTCTTTCTAATATTATATTCATTCGGTGGGAAATCGATCTAGTTTCTTTACTAGCCCAAATTCTTAATGATCCACCATGCATTGGAATCAACTCTGCATCAAAGATATTCAAACCATTTCTCAAAAGCAATTGACGTAGAGTAGTTAAACTGTGAAATGTTAAGTGTTCATGATACAGAGTGTCCCATTGTAACTTATTTAATAAATCCCCCGCGTACATAATTTCAAGAATTAACACGCCATCATTTTTTAGGCAGATACTAAAAGCCTTTGAAAGCGATTCCTGGTCAAAATTATGTGGAAATGAATTAGAGCAAGTTATTAGATCAAATTTCTCTACAAAGCTCGGATTATTATCGACCCATGCTAGATCAAATTTTCCAAAGTCGACTTCTAAATTTTTATCTTTCGCGATTTCGACAATATTTTTCGACATGTCAATCCCTTGCACTTTAAAACCAAGCTTAGACAAGGGGGAGAGTAAAATGCCGTCGTTACAACCAATCTCCAAGATAGTGGATCCAGGTGGGATTAATCTTGAGATTTCAATAGCTAGATTTTCAAAATGTGAGACTAACGGCAAAACAGTACTGGATGAAAAAGAGTATTGATTAAATAGTATGTTCGGATCAATATGGTCTAAGATTTGAACCAGTCCGCAACTCTTGCATGAGTATATTTCTAAATCATATTTATTTTTTTTAGATAATTCAGTTTTTTCTAAAAAATCTCCAGCCAAAGGCATTAATCCTAAGTCAAGGATTAACTCAAAATTATCAGGATAAGCGCAACTCCTGCATTTCATATCAACCTCTAAACAATTCGGATATTGATATACTAGTACCTAGTTCTATTTTACTCAAGAATCATCGGGAGTTTATTTGAAAATTTTAGTATTAGGCGCCGAAGGGATGCTTGGGTCAACTGTTCTCGAATATTTACAAAAATCAGGATTGGACACTTATGGAACATCGAGAAACGCTAGCTTAGATAATAAATACAATCTTATATTCAACGCAATGTCTAAAGAATCACTGAACAAAATTGATTTTTCAAATTATGATTATGTGATTAATTGTATAGGTATAATTAAGCCTAGAATAAATGAAAATGATATTTTATCTATTCAAAAAGCTTATAAAATAAATGCAATATTTCCTTGGATATTGAGTAAACATTTAGAGAGCTCAGGAACAAAAATAATTCAAATTGCTACTGATTGTGTTTACGACGGACAAAAAGGAGGGTACGACGAGAATTCGAAGTTTTCACCAATTGATCACTATGGATCCAGTAAGTTATTTGGTGAGGTTACAGCGGATAATGTCAAACATCTGAGGTGTTCAATAATCGGGCCTGAAAAAAAAGATTATTTAAGTTTATTTGAGTGGTTTAATCGCCTTCCTAGAAAGTCTGTTATTCAGGGGTATTTGAATCACAAATGGAATGGTTTAACCACATTAGGATACGCCAAAATAATAAAATCAATTGTGCATAACAACGCATTTGAATCATTGCCGGCAATAACTCATTTTATTCCGTCGACAATTGTTAACAAATATGAATTACTTGAAATCTTTAAAGTGCATCTAAACAGAGATGACCTCAAGGTAGAACCGATTGAAGCCAAAATAAGTGTAGATCGTACACTTAGCACAGTTCATGAGGACATAAACTCACAATTGTGGGCGCAATCTGACTACAATGGAGTTCAAACTATAGATAATTTGGTAAACGAAATGATTAGTAGTTTGAAAACTCCCAGGGATTCCAATAGTCAAATTGATATCTAAAATCATCTTTAAGACTTTCATCTAGTGTGCTTGAAGAAAAGAAAATAAGTTTTGCTTTGTCAGTCAACGCCTGAAATCCATTTGCATAACCACCAGGCACTACAACTATCTCATACTTACTAGAAGCTAGGAAAAAAGATTTAACTTCAGATGTTGGATTAGGGTTAGTAAAATCAGAAATTTTGGTAGCACAAAATCTGACTGCACCGTTAACTACGATAACTGCCTTTACTTCTTCTTTATGCCCATGCCATGCTCTAATTTGTCCTTTGGAAAAACTCTCTACGATATAGGATCGCCTAAAGATTTTTAGATCAAAATTATTATTAAAACTTGTAAATCCCCTTTGATCGATGAATGTCTCACCCGTGTACTTCTTAACTTCATCCATTCTAGAATGTGCTTTCTAGATGTTTACTGTTTATAAATCGATCTATATAAGGATTTTTTACACGCTTAGACTTTGCAACTTCAACCAATTTTCTTATTCCATCATTAATATTGTAAGAAGGAGTAAATTTCAATACAGTTCTCACTTTAGTACCATCTACTTTATAATTACGCGAATCTTGGAAAGTTGTTTCAGTAGTATTAATTGAACAATTAGGTACAATTTCCTTTATTTTATTTGCAATTTCAATAATAGTTAAATTGACCTCGTGCAAGTTATAAACACCAGGCTCAAAAATTCTTAAACCACTTGATACCGCTGTCCCAACATCTCTAACGTGTAGTAGAGGACGATATTGAGCACCACCAAATACTGTCAATGCGTTGTCATGGACAGCCTTAAATGAAAGAGTATTCACAACAAGATCAGATCGCATCCTTGAGTACGAGTCTGATATTCCATAAAGGGTTCCAAGCCGAAAAATGATTGTCCGGTCAGCAGCCTTTTCTTTAAAAATTTTTTCTGCTTGAATTTTAGATTGAGCATAAATTGATAAAGGCATAACAGGTGAATCTTCATTCAATAAACTTTCTTGTGCGCCGTAAACTGAACATGTTGAAGGGAAAATTATTTTTCCTTGAAAATTTCTTACTAAATTATCAATCGACAAGGTGTTAATCTTATAAGATAGTTGTTCATTTAGCGCACAAGCAGGATCTCCAACTAATGCAGCTAACCAAACAACTGCATCAGCCCATTCAAAATGAGAGTTTAAATTTTCATAATCTAAAATATCGCCAAATTGAAAATCAACATCTTTTAAGTACATATCCTCATACAGCAAGGAGTCATAGATTCGGACATCGTGTCCTTCACTTATCAATAAATCGCAAAGAGATCCCCCTACATAACCTGCGCCACCAGTTACGAGTATTTTCACAAAACTCCTTTGATATATTGTCAATATAGCAAAAAATCAAGAAATTATGCAATTAGACTTGATTTGAACTTAATTTTTTAATGATTTCGTTTTTAACTTGATCACAACCCGTTACCTGTAGCCTAATCAAATTCAAATTAAGCCAATTAGAGTCACTAATGTTCAAGCAATATAGTTAATATAAAATACTTATAAAGAACAGTTTTTAACTAAAATCGCATAATCTGGGTAAAGCGTCATATCTTCTGGCCTAGAAACATAATAAGAAATCATTTTGACGCTGTACGGCCCACTCAGCCTTAAAATGTCCAATAATTCCGAATCATGACTTAAAAAGTATTCGATTGGGTAGCATTGAGATAAGCTTATTCGATTTTTTAAAATAAAATCATTGGGAATTGAAAGAAACATTAGATTGGACTGGAATTTATTGAACACATTTTGATTATTTGGGTTAAACCAGGTGAATTGATTTTGTAAGGTTGATTTATAGAATTTGTCCCATTGTCCAAATGGTACCGGAGAAATTTCAAGCATTCTGACCAAACCTGGATGCCAATAAGATAAATCTAATACTTTCTCGTTCTCTCGCATTCCATTTAACTGGGCATTATATTTAAAAAAAGTCATATTTTTTATTTTTTCTTTAGAATAAAGTAAACCATCCTTTGAATACGTTACCAAGTTGTTTTGTTTTTTCAGTAACTTTCCGTAAGTTTGATTTGAATAAGAATTTACAAATATAGCAAAAATAACACTTAGTATAAGAAGTAAGAAAAATACCGTGTTCAGGATTTTTTTGTTTATATCTTGCATGAAAAGCAACATACCGACTATTACAAAATAAATTGAAGATTGGTAATATGGCTGTTCATTAGTAAAAATAGAGTTCCCCGATCCAAAATTGGACAAAATTGGCAAGCATCCAAGTGGTGTATATAGGAATAACTGCGAGATCTTAATTCTTGATAAAGCAACAATTAATCCGCTCACCGAGGTAAATAAGAATAGCAAAAAACTTTGTGAGAAGGTAAAATAATTTTTCCAGATTTCAAATAGATAATTTGAAATAAAAATATTTAACATTACGATCGGAAATACAATAAGGATATTCACCTTGTATTTAAGTTTAAGCAAAATCCTTAGGTATAAAAATTGAAAAAATATAATAAAAGAAAAGAATAAAACACCTTTTGTTGTATCCGTAATTTCAGAGAGAAGATTAAGATTTTCAGATTGTAGGGAAGATGTTGCCCTAATCCCAAAAATGATTTTTTTATGGTAATCAAAAACTATTATCAAGATAAAAAACAAAGCTGAAACCGCTAGTAATTCAAAAATTAAGAAATATTTTCCTAATTTAGTTACATTCAAGGCAATATAAACAAAAGAAATAGTTAAAAGCAGCATACCTGATGAAAATCTACCTAGTAAAGTTAGTAAGAGACCTGAGTTCACTAAGACTAATATTAGGATTTTATCTGCATTTGAGATTCTTACTTTAGGGAAAAGAAAAATAGTAGAAAAAATAATTGAATGTCCTATACCTACAAGCCATTGATAACCAGGAGTCAGTAGAAGAAAACCAAAAGTCGAAGGAATTAATAAAACACTAAGAACAAAAAGCAAATAAGGTTCAAACCTAACATCTAGAAATTTTTTATACAAAAGTGATTTTAACAGCACAATTACAGCTGGAGTAAGTGATAAAATAAGAAGAATCGCAATTCCAAATAGTCTAAAACGATAAACGTCCCCACCGACGAACTTATAAATTAAGTGAGTAACTTCTGTATAAGGCATGACGTAGTCTTTATTTTCTACCAAACGATAATCTTGTTGATTTAAATTAAATGCCTCATCAGATAAATCTATTCCAAGTTGAAGTCTATTTACCCATTGATTTATGGTGATAAAGAGGATATAAATAGCAATCAATAAACTAGGCAAAACCATTTCTGTCGAAGTTTTACACTTAGGTTTAATGAATGTTTTCAATTAGGGAATTACCTCTCAATTAATTAGAATAAACTGTACTATACTCTACTAAAGGAAATAATAGAATTCATTTAGTTCTTCAGATCAAATTCAGTAATTTCCCAATCTACGCATAACTAGATTAATCAAATATAATTATTAACTTGAAATAATTAAATATTTTACAAAATTTTGTAAATGTCTATGATCTTACATTTAAACTTTTATGTCAACTTTACTCAGAACAATTTCTTATTCCAAATGATAGAATAAAAATCGATTTTTAAGTTTTTCATACTTGAATTTCTATTTTACATGGCTAAGTAACCAACAACAAGTCTAAAGCACTAACATAATAATGAAAGGGGTCTTTGTAACTCCTGAAGTATAAAATTATATATTTTTTATCTTTATCATCTTGTTTAGCAGTCACTTTAAAAAATCAATAAACTGAGAATTAAGTGCGCCCGAAGGGATTTGAACCCCTAACCTTCTGATCCGTAGTCAGATGCTCTATCCGTTGAGCTACGAGCGCTTGTTTTGTTTTCGCTATTCGTTTTCCCAGTAATCAAAATCTTATTCTCTGCGGAGGCGGAGGGATTTGAACCCTCGTGGAGGTTTTATCCCCCTCCCACTTAGCAGGCGGGTGCCATGGACCGGGCTAGGCGACGCCTCCCAAATAAATGGAAGATCCACACAGATAAGCAAACACTACTTACATGTACAAATCTCATTTAATGCGAGAGCGGAGGGCGTGGGATTTGAACCCACGAGGAGCGTGAACCCCTTCCGGTTTTCAAGACCGGTGCCATCGGCCACTAGGCGAGCCCTCCGAATGCAATTATTCCACCAGTACCTGGAACACTTTTGTCCGGTCTAGTTTGAATCCTTTCTAATCAGGAACATCATTCGTCAATACTTAGTTAATTTTTTAAATATATATTCAATGAAATCATCGTTTTGACTACTCGCTTTGAATAAATTCCGACCAACTACTTCCAGGAATGATATTTGCTAACAGCGAACTTCCTGGATGATGATATAAATCTCTATCTTACAAATTTATATCTTAAGTTCTAGTAACTTCTTCTATAACAGATTACAATATTCAGAGTAAATCAAATGGGTGTGGAATCTTTTTCGACTTCAAAGAAGCTGTCGTATTTGAACTATGTCTAACAAAATGAAAATGAGTAGTACCCAAAATTAATTTATGTTTGATATTATGAGACATAGTGTCCCTAAAAAAACTCCAATCTTCATATGCATATATATTATCAGTATAGATAGAGCCCGATTTAAATTGAAATTTTTTGAAAATATTAGAATGGCAAATAAATGATGATGAAAAAATATTCTCAACCATCATTTGAGATAAAGCTGCTGACCTGCATCGGAGTAATCTAGATTTTAAAATATTTATCTGGTTATGATCATAAAAAATAGTATATCTTGGATGGAAAATTGTTGACGTAGATTTATTCTTTATTTTGAGAAATCTTTGTATCCAATCAATGCTCCAGTAATCATCGCCATCCAGAAAAAACAAAAATGCGTCGTTAAATTTGGAGGCGAATAAATTTCTAACGATTGATACATCTCTAAACTCTGAAAAAGATAGATTCAAATCTGGGTACAATAATTTTAGATCAAGCGCCACACTCCTCGTTTCAAAGTCCGGAAAATCCAAATTCAGGTAAACTTCACAGATAAAAGTGTGAGATTCTTTGGCAAAATTAATATTTTCAAAAACAGATTTTACCGAATTGGTCAACAAATGAGACTCATTATGCGCAGTTATTAAAACCTTTATTGATTCGATTCTTTTCATATGCTCATTTATACTCTATAATCGTAAAATGATTAAAAATTGGTATTATAATCAATACCCCGATGTCCGAAATTCAAAGATATCTCCAATTGCGCATTGGATTAATTACGGACACAGGGAAGGAAGATTTATTGCCCCACCTATTTGGTTTTTAATCTATACTTATAAGCTTCGCAAATCAATTCTTGACGGTACAAATGTGATGTTAAAGTACGATTTTGGAGCAGATAAAAATAGTCTTAACTCGTTAACTCGAAATGTCTATTCAATCAAAATTCACAGAAGTAACTATCGAAGAAATCGCAAATTCTTAAGAAAGTACATAAAATTAATCAGCAAACAAGAATCTATAGAAATTTATTTCAAGTTAGCAAAAGGCAAAAAATCAGAGATTTCTAATAGAATTAAGAGGGGAAAAGTTTATATTTATACTCCAAAAAATTATAAAATACAACAGTACGAATTTGAATTTATTCAACATGTTATGAACACAAATTTAAAGTGCAAATCTACTTATGATATGAAACTATTACCTAGAAACTTTGATAATTATCAATTTGATAAACTTGATAATTTGAGTAAATTCAAAACTTTTATCGAAAAAACAGCCTAAAGTGAAAATAGTACATATAAATACAGAAGTTAGGTACAGCCAAGCTTTCAATTCAATACTTTGGACCAAAGAATTTGAAAAAAAAGGAATGAAATTAGATTTATTCGTTAATGAAAACAACTCGCTAGATAAGAATGATGTAAATTTACTATCAGGCTCATCTAATCAAAAAATTAACAAAACAATAAACAGGATTTTAGGTAAAGTACAATTCAAGCTAGGGGTACAAAATAGAATACTATATGAAAACAGAAGTATTTTTAACAATGCTAAATTCAATCAAGCTGATATTGTTCACTTACACTTAGTCAATCCAAATAGTATCTCTCTTAGACGAATTTATGAAATCAGTTTGAACAAACCATTAGTTTGGACTTGGCATGATCCATGGCCTCTAACTGGACACTGCGTTTATCCAGATAAGTGCACAGAGTGGGATAATTCATGTAAGACTTGTCCTGATTTATCTAGAAACTTTGCAGTAAATAGAGATAGAACTTTTAAGAATAGGTCTGAGAAATACTCACTTATGTCTGAAATTGATATGCAGGTTCATGTTAGTTCGAAATGGATGTACGATTTGATTAAAAGATCTGGAATTAAGTTAAAAAAAGATCCACGAATTATACCGTTACCATCACTTTATAGTCAAAGTGACAGAGTTAACAAGAGACTTTCTTTTCGGGAAAAGCACAACATAAGAGATGAACAGATTGTTATAGGATTTAGAGATACTAAGCAATTTCAAAAAAACTTGCGATTAGTTGAAAATATTTTTATTAAACTAAATCCCTCAGACAATCTAGTTTTAGTAAGTGTTGACGACGTCGGAATATTAAAGCAGTTTGAAGAGAAATTCAGGATTATTGAATTAGGAAATTTACATCAAATTGAAAAGTTAGAGGAGTTTTATACGGGTATAGACCTTTTCCTAAATTTATCGACAAGCGAAGCCTACGGGATGATGGCGGCTGAGGCTACATCTTTGAACACACCATGTCTCACGTTGAAAGGTACGGCAACATCAGAAATTATTCAAAAGTACGGCGGAATGGAAATTAAAAACTTAAGCGAGGGAGTAGACTTTTTGGAATCTTTAATTTTAGATCCATTCCATGCTTTTAAAAATTTGAGTTCACTAATTAATCAAAGTAAGATAAGTGGATTGAGTGTGAGCGATTTTGCAGAGAATATGAAAAGTGTTTATTCAGAAATCCTTGAGCGCTGATATAATGGAAAGCAAAAAGGTATTAATCATAAGTGATATATTACCTTCCAAGTTTATGACTGCCGGTAACGTACTGAGCCTACTTCATGAAGAAATTTCTAATGAACAAGAAATCATTTATATTTGTTTACATAACATCGAATTAAAGTATTTAGTTTTTGAACAAATCGGAAGCCAATCTGTATATTTCTTTGAAAGACCGGTGGAAAATTGGAATTTGAAATATCGTGTAAGTATATTTAGTAAGGCGATAAACCTAATTGGTGAGCTGCTCTCTGTCAGAGATTCAATATTTATGAGTCGCGAAATAATCAAAATTATAAATCGAGAAAATCCGGCAACTGTATTGCATGTTATTGAATCCAAAACATCCATTCAAGTAAGCAACAGGGTTTTAAACCAAAAATTTTTAAAATCAATAAACATAGGGGTTTACTGGGATCCCATAGAATGGTGGATAAAATCTCGAAAAACCAATTTGGTTATAAGTAAATATCTGATTTTACTTAATAAAAAAAATATTTTAAACTATGATAAAATTATAGCCCCATCAGATAATATGAAAAATTATTTGATAAATATTGGGGCAAAAAGTGTAGAAACTATGTATCCATTCTATGAATAGACCTATAAATGGTGAAATAACTTGTGTAATTGTTGGACAGACTTATGCCTTAAAATCCATAAAGCTATTCCTAGATTCGGTAAAAAAATACGTAGAGGAGAATAATCTTCAGATAAAGATAAATTATTACGGAGGGAGTTCATTAGCGGAGATAGATTTAGAAATCTATAAAGATTTTATCGTAAATAGAGGGTGGATACACCCAAACCAAATTGTGGAAGAAATCAAGAATTATGATTTTGCTTTCTTGCCATATTTTGATACTGATAATCAAATCGTGGGAGAAATGAGTTTTCCATCTAAGATGATAGTTTACTCGTCAGCTAGACTCCCGATACTTTATGTAGGTCTTGAAAAATCCTCACCCGCGGCACTTATTTCTAAATACAATATTGGCTTTGTGTTTTCGCAATCTAAGTTTGAAAAACACTTCAATTACACCAATTTGCATGAGATATATAAGTTGAAAGAATCGGTTGACTTTAAGCGCAATATGGAAGAACTGAACAAAAAAGTTTTTTCAAGAAATCATTTTAGAGATACGCTTTTAAAATTAGATATTTTATCGGAAAAAATACAAAGTAATAAACTAAGTAAAATTATTGGTTCAAAAAACAATGTAAGTGAATTGTACTATTCAAACTCGGAGAGAGATCGTATATTTAAAGTAAATTTAAGAAGTGCTCGATTTCTGTTTACGCTCTATCGCATTAATAATACTCTTAATATGAAGAATTTTTCTGATGTTTTTGGAAATAGTTATTTTAATCTTGTCTTTATTCAAAATGTAGATGGCCAAGTTAGCTACCAGATTCAACAAAGTTCTTATTTAGGAAATAGCTCTTTTCAACAAAAATCATTTACATTTTCAATTATCGATAATAAGCATATAACTGCAATTACCGAATTAGTAGTAGATAATAATGTAATCTTAACATTAAACGAATTTGCAAAAATTCAGGGGAATATGTCACTAAATGGTTTTAACACTGTCTTGAGAACAATTTCCCCCAAAAATTCAGACATATCGATTATATCTAAGAAATTTGTACAAGGTTTCAATTTTTTAAAGAAAAGAAAAGTTATTATTAAAAATTATGCAACAATAGCAGATTTTTATATTTTATCTTTGTTGGGTAATCTAAATGTAACGGTAAGTGGTAGGAAATTAAATGACTTACTTCTTCAAAATGCTAGAGATAATGAAAATCAAATAATATCAGTGCGTCAGGTAATGTTTAATGTATTTGATTTATTAGATCTATTTCACATCCATGATCCGTTTCAAAAAAGTTTATTTAATGTTAAAGCCGAAAGTGAAGTTAACAATTTCAGCATAGATGAACTTAAAGAGATTTATCAAAATACTCTAACTTTAGATTCAAAAAATGTGGATAGTGGAAAAGTGAAAGAAAGAAAAGTTGAAAGATTTATAGGATTACTTTATTTACTTGGGAAAAATGAAAACGAGGTTAGAGACTTTATTATAAATCATATCGAATACGACAAATCAGACATTAATTCATTGTTGCTACTTTCAAAACCTTTCTATAGGTTAGGTGTTTTTAAGACGTACATATTATAAATTAGGTAGAGTGCTATAAATCAATTAAAACTAATATATTAATAAGGAATTTATGGATCACCAAGACTTACAAATATCCAAAGAGAATAATTTGGAAGACTTTTGGTTCAAAGCGCATGAAAGAGAGAAAAGTTTTTGGACATCAGGACCTAGCTTTGAAGTCATAGAAAAAAATTATAGCTTAGAGAGTATTGATAAAAATTTATTCCGTAAAGTTCTTGTAGTCGGAGTGGGTCAAGGCACGGAATTAATCGGACTTAAAAAATTAGGATTTATCTGTACGGGGGTAGATATCGAAGCTAGTCTAAAGTTGAAATTTTCAGAATTTGAGATCTTCACTTGGCAAGATTTAGTCGGTACATATGATTTAGTAATTATGAATTTGGTTGCACAGCATTGTTCAGATGAAACTCTAAAGATTATATTTAATACGCTTAGGGCCCACACTCATCTGAATAGTAAAATCATGATTCAATTTTCGATGCCTTTTAACACAAGGGTGAAGGACTATTTTGAGGAAAACGGGATAGATATTAACAACGTTGAAACTTACATTTCTGGTAGCCGGATGAGAGAGTTCTCGGAGATAAATTATCTAGCTTATGTAACCAACATGTCAATTCATGAGATGAGAATTGTAGAAATTTTTCAAGAATATAGCACTGTTCATGCCGTTGTGGAATTTAGAAATCTAAATAAGCAAACTCTTTTATTGCGTCGAATTAAGAAATTCTTAAAAAACTATTTAGGCTTATCTAACTGATTAAATCAACTATTTTGAACAAAACCCGCCCATACCTAAAATTTGATTATCGCGTTTAATATTGAATTCAATTTTGCAGCCCTCTTCAACAATCTTGTGGTTCCAATGGACAAACACATAAAGACTAAATGGAAAAGTAGTAGAAGCTAGTTCAGTTACCGCTTGCCCCCCGAAAGGGGCGGAACTTGATTGATCTGGCATAACATAAACCGCCCTTAACGGTTCTAATTTTTTTAACCGCTCGATTCCTTCCCTCGAGCTCAATCCCCAATAGTCGAGATCCCAATTCCTTTGCTCACTCATGCCTGCAATTGGATTTATGAAAGCATAAGAATAAGGTGCCCAACGTAGGGTGGCAAAAATATTCAAGAACAACACAAGTGCCGTAAAGATTTGCGTAATAGGAGTAATAAATTTAGAAGTTGGAAGTTCCAAGATATTTACTAAAAAAATGACAGAGATAAGCATCAAGGCCGGATAAATAAAAAGTACATGCCTTATTCCATTGTACATATTTGGCTGAAGAATCATGAAACTAAATGGAATGAATAGTGCTTGTATTAATAAAGGTGACACAGAATATATTAAATTGAAAGTCTTATCTTGTATTGCACTCTTAGCCAAAATGCATATCCCTAGAAATAAACTTAAAAAAGTTAATGTTGGTAATTGAGCCCATACCCAAGCAAATATGTACCAAGGGGGAAGTTCATTACTTAAAAGATCTTGGCCAAATACCCGAATTGGTTGGATGGATGGGTAGTCCAAAGATACTCGAGTTGCATCTATCACCCACGAAAAAAGATTACTAATTGAAATAGGATTGCTCAAATACATGATATAAATTGAAATCGGCAAAGAAATAAAATAAATAATAAAAATGTCCCTAAGAATTAAAATAAAATTTCTCTTATTAAGATTAAACAACACAAATATTAAAGTATTTAAAGAAAAAAAAGCAATAACTAAAAGTATTGAAGCTGGTCTAACGGCTATTGATATTCCAGTTCCTATAGTTACGTAGAGAATTCCTAGCCAGAAAAATTTTCTAACTGTATATTTCTTCAATATGAGCATAAATCCCGCACTTAGAATAGAAATACCTGCTGCTACAGGGATATCTTTAGAATTAACCTGTGACATTCCAACCCAAATGGGTAAAGAGGAAACTAGTCCAAAGAAATACAAAGCGTATTTCTTGGAATCAAAAGTTATATAGAGAGCTGAGCAAACTAAAATAATTGAAAATAAAGAAATAATCCAAGTTGTGACGTCAACAAAATAATAATTACTTAATGCTAAAGTGTCCTCAAAAATTGATCTATTCGTGAATTGAATTGAAAGCCAGTCTGCAATTTTATAAACAAATGTTCCGTAAAACTCAGATGTTATGGGAATTAAGTCGTAGTAAACATTCAGATCTTTTGAGCCCGAATTTGCAATTGAGATTTTTGCTGCATTTAGATCAAAAACTGAATCCCACCCTAAACCCGTTTTAAAAATCGAGGTAAAGGAAACAATCCAACCAACTAAACCAGCAACAATAGAGGCGAGACTAACAAATAATTTGGTTACCACTCTTAAAGTATATGTATTTAGGGGAGAGCCACGACCTAGCGATAGGCTGAAAATTTCCTCCTTTTCTTCCGTATACTTGAAAAGTGCTAATTAAGAATTTGAAATTTACTCGCACAGTTCCAATCATTCTGCCCATTTCCTTGATGGGGCTTCTACTTTTTTTGCGCGAACTAGCTTTGGTTAACGTTCGAAATTTGCCATTTGATGATGGACTTTTTGTGGGCAGAGCAGAGAGCTTGGTAGGGAACACGGAAAAAACACTTGGAAGCACACGCGGTTTTAACCCTTTAGTCAAAGGACAAGTTTATCCCTTCATTCTTGAAATTTCAAATTTTCTTAATACAAATCCATTAGTTTTTGTTTTAGCATCGTATTGGATTGCACTTATTGTATTTACCGCGTTTCTCTATTATTACTTACGTGATGAAAGGATAATACTATTTTTTACATTATTTGTTATTCTCGACTCAGGGCCGTTTAGTTCACAAGCTAGTAGAATAGGTAGAGAATTTTTCTATGGAATAACAGTACTGTTCTTGTTTGCTTTAATAGTAAAATTAAAATTTCTTTTCTCACAAAATACGCATAAGGTTCAAATAACTTCTAAAGTTATTTATGGAATTTTACTCGGTTTAATTCTATTTCTGGCAAATAATACAAGAGAGGAGCGTCCCTGGATTTACCTCATTTTAATTACTGGGATTATCTGGGTTGTAGGCATTAAGATTAAATCAATCAATCAGTTTACTGTAATATTATTAGTTTTCATTGCTTCATACTTCATTTTAAATCAAGGCCTCAAGATTTACAATCAAAATATATTTGGAGTTAAATTAACAAGCACAACAATTGAGGGTGAATTCCCAAAATTAATGTCTAACTTGTCTGCCATATCTACTGAAGAGATATTTAATCCTTACGTTTCAATTTCAGAAGAGAAAAGAAAGATTGCCTATGAAAACAGTCCAAGTTTTAAACTTCTGGGTAACTACTTAGAGGGTGAAGGCAAAGCCTGGATTCAATTTGGTTGTGAAAATTCACAAACCTGTGACGATTATGCAAATGGATGGTTTCATGTGGCGCTGAGAGTTGCGATAGACGATCTCGGTTATTGGATAACACAAGAAAATGCACAAGACTTTATGGCTCAAATTAATAAGGAATTAGAAATAGCCTGTATTTCCGGAGATATGAAATGTACGAATGCATTACCCCTAGCTAAAGCATTAGGTGTAACTACGATAACAAAAGATCAAGTAATAAATTCAATCAGTTTTTTGACTTTTTACATGGAAAAATCATTCTTGGGTTGGAATCGAGGTTCTATAGAATTTGGACCTTATGAAGTAATGGATGAAAAACAGTGGGAAAGATGGAAGTTTGTAGTAAAGTCACTGCCAGAAAGTCAAGTTGAATATCAAAATAGATACAATAATCGAATAAGTATTTTTAACCCTATATATCTAAATTGGGTCAAATTTAATGCTGTTTTATCTATAATCGGATTGTTATTCTTTCTTTTTACTTTATATAGATTAGTTTTTTATAAAGAAAAGTTTAAAGAAAGTGAATTAGTGTTGATTTCAATTGCGTTCTTCTCCCTATTCATTTGGTTTAGTAGAGGGGCATTACTGGCCTTGAACTCAGCAACAAATTTCATTTCCATCACTGAAAACTACGCATTATCCGGTAGAGTTTTTCTACCGATTGCTCTAGCGATTTTTACTTATTTAGGAGTCAAAGTATTTTGGAAAGAAAAAAATGAAAAGTAAAAATCTTGTAATTATTCCATGCCTAAACGAGGAATTAAGTATTGCCGAAACTATACGTGACATAAAAGAAAGTGTTCCAGATATAGAGATTTGGGTAGTAAATAATAAAAGTACGGATAAAACAGCTGAAGTTGCTAGAGCTGCTGGAGCGCAGATTATAAGTTGTGACCAAAGCGGCAAAGGATACGCAATGCGAAAAGCCTTCTCATTAATTGATTCAAGTTATCAAACAATATTTATGGTGGATGGTGACGCCACTTATTCAGTTAGTTCTTTACCCCAGGCCATAAGAATGATCAGTGATGACGGTTTTGACATGGTAATTGGCAAAAGAGTCAAAGGTGAAGAAAATGGGAAAGGTAGATTAGCAGAATATCGAATCGGACATAGGTCTGGAAATAAATTTTTGAGTTTTATGTTTCGCGTTTTATTTAATATCAAAATAACTGACATTTTCTCAGGGTGGCGAGTATTTTCTCCGGGTTTTATAAAATCATTTATGGGGGGAAATTCTGGATTTGAAATTGAAGCAGAATTAAACACGCATGCTTATGTTTTATCGGCAGCTGTTAAAGAAATACCAGTCCAATATTTTGGAAGGAAAATCGGATCAAACTCAAAACTAAATACATATTCTGATGGTTTTAGAATTATTCGAAAACAATTAGAGTTATTTAGAAATGAAAAACCCCTACTGGCATTTACTTTGCTTGCAATTCCCTGGTTGTTTGTTGGCGGCACCTTATTAAACCGAGTTCTAAATGATTATTTAGAAACTGGTCTGGTCCCAAGGTTTCCAAGTCTCATAGCCGCTACGGGAATGTTGATTTTGGCCGGCTTATTGTGGATAGCCGGTGTGATACTCGAGCGCGTTAGAGCTTTAAGGGTTTATCAAGCAAGGGCAATTTATTCCCAATATTCTAAATTTGACCAAGTTTGAGTAAGGTGTACTCATTCATTCATTTAATAATTAAGGGGTTGTAATGCCACGCATTGAATTGAAAATAAAAGAATTAGGGATATTACTTCCTGAAGCACCTAAGCCCGTTGCAGCCTATATTCCAGCAAAGCAATCTGGAAAACTTGTATTTACTGCGGGGCAACTTCCAATGGTTCAAGGGGAATTAATTTCAAAAGGATTATTAGGCCAAGATGTTGAGATAGAAGAAGCAAATAAGGCAGCAAGAATTTGCACTCTAAATGCCCTAGCAGCGATTAAGGGTGTAATTGGAGATTTAGACCGAATTAAACAAGTTGTAAGAGTAGTTGGATATGTGGCAAGTGTCCCTACTTTTACCCAACAACCGGCAGTTGTGAATGGTGCGAGTGAATTATTATTAGAGATTTTTGGTGAAAACGGAAAGCATGCTCGTTCAGCAGTTGGAATGGCAGTACTACCTCTTAATGCCTCAGTTGAAATTGAATTAACTGTAGAAGTTGATTAGTTAATAAAAGTGAATTCGAAAATAAGTAATAGTAAACCACCAAAAATTATCTTCACGGATTTTGATGGCTGCCTAACCGATGATCGAGTTTGGTTAAATCAAGATGGTGAAGAATTTGTAGCAGCAAATAGAAAAGATGGTTTAGCTGTTAAGAGGTTAAAAAATCTTGGCATACAAGTCGTTATAGCAAGTACAGAAACAAACAAAGTTGTATCAGCTAGAGGCAACAAAATGGGAGTGGAAGTTCTACAAGGCCTAGAAGACAAAGCTGAAGCCATCGAGCAATACTTAAAACAAAATAAATTATCTTGGATTGATGTTTGGTACATTGGAAATGATTTAAATGACTTGGGAGCAATTGAAAAAGTAAGTTTAAGTATTTGTCCTGCTGATGCAGTTAAAAAAGTTAGAAAAACGGTAGATATAGTTTTAAAGACAAATGGAGGAAAAGGAATTCTTTCCGAAATTGCAACAGAGCTAGAAAAAACTAATTAGCAAATTTGTAAGGACTTGCCCCACTGCCAGTAGAAGTCATTTCAGCATTAAAGGCTTTTATTTGCCTTTCAATGTCTAGTCCCACGTTTTTACTCCAACGAGTAAGTAGTTTTTCAAACACTAGTCCCTTTTTACCATTACCAATTGGAAGAGAATTCAAAGTTGTCACGGGCAACATACAAAATGGGGTTCCAGTCATAAATGCTTCATCGGCTGTGTAAACATCGTATGGTTCGATGTCTTTTTCTTCATATTTAAGTTTTAACTCATCGCATAGTTCAAAGATATAGTCTCGGCTGATTCCTCTAAGAATATTTCTTCCACGAGGAGAATAAATTGTTTCGTTCTTGATAGTAAAGAAGTTATCCCCGGTTCCTTCAGAGATATTTCCGTCAGTGTCTAGAAGTAGTGCCCAATTGTTGTCACCTTTAAAGAGGCTCACTTCAATATTGGCCATTTGATAGAAAAGTCTTGATCTATTTTTAATTTTTGGATCCATTAGATGAGCCGGTATTGCTCTTTGAGAGGGTATTACTGCGTTAATACCTGAATCAAATAATTGA